>Ga0335070_10001159_pt1 | contig 30099 bp, 35 predicted proteins | sample Lox_Sample_13_FD_206722 | JGI IMG/M metagenome (GOLD analysis project Ga0335070, IMG submission 206722) | Soil microbial communities from Loxahatchee National Wildlife Refuge, Florida, United States - Lox_Sample_1.3 | ecosystem: Environmental > Terrestrial > Soil > Wetlands | place: USA...
GCCCCGGGTCAGGCGCCATGTCCAGCGGTCCGCGCACGCGGAGGGCGTTCGGACCGCTTGACCGGGCCGGAGCCGCCGTGTTAGTAGACGACAGCCGGAGCGCCCGGCTTTGACTCCTGTGTACACCCCGAAGGAGATACGTCCATGCGCCGATGCATGACCGTCGCCGCCGCTGTCGTGGTGACCTTCGCCGTTGCCTGTCCCTCGTGGGCCCAGCCGGCGCCCATCGTGCTGAAGGCGGGCACGGCGGTGGGTGTATCCAGCCCGCTGAACGACGCGATGGCTGTTCTCGACAAGACGCTTCAGGAGAAGAGCAAGGGCCGGATGAAGATCGAGCTGCACATCAACAACTCGATCGCCAAGGGCGAGGGCGCCCACCTGGAAGGTGCGCAGCTCGGCACGATCGACATCGTGGCCATCGGCAGCGCGCCCATCGGCGGCATGTTCGAGCCCACCTACCAGGCCCTCGACCTCCCCTTTCTCTGGGCCTCGCGCGAGCAGGTCTGGAAGGTCATGGACGGTCCCGTAGGGCAGGAGCTCCTGAAAAAGATGGACGCGAAGGGTGTCAAAGCGTTCTGCTTCGGCGGTGGCTGGGGCTTCCGGAACATGATGTCGAACAAGCGGCCTATCACCACGCCGGAAGACATGAAGGGGCAGACCATCCGGGTGCAGGAGTCGCCGACCTATATCGCGATGATGAAGGGGCTCGGGGCCAACCCGGTGCCCATGCCCTACGTCGAGGTCTATCTCGCGATGAAGCAGGGCACCATCGACGGCATGGAGCTGCCGTCATTCTCGCTCACCGCGGACAAGTTCCACGAGGTGACCAAGTACTACTCGATGACGCGCCATTCCTATCCGCCCATCGTCTGGTTCATGAACATGAAGCGATACCAGGGGCTCGCCCCCGACCTGCAGAAGGCCGTCGACGATTCAATGAAGGAGACCTGCCTGGCTCACCGGAAGATCGAGGTCGAGCGCGAGAAGCTCGACCTCGACATCATGCGGAAGGCCGGCGTGCAGATCAACGAGGTGAAGGACATCAAGCAATTCCAGGCGCTCATGAAGCCCGCATATGACAGCGTGGAGAGCAAGGTGGGCAAGGACTTCATGACCAAGCTGAACGGAGCGATACAGGCGGCCGGCAAGTAGCTGGTGCTGCGCCGCACGGCGTCCAACTTCGTCGAGGGCCTCCTGCTGGTCATGATGGTGGTTCTCTGCGCCGACGTCTTCCTCGGCGTCTTTTCCCGCTATGTGCTTCACAGCACCTTCACGTGGTACGACGAGATCGCGCGGCTGCTCTTCGTGTGGATAGTCTTCCTCGGCGCGGCGGTCGGCGTCAGGCGATCCGGCCACTTCCGCCTTCAGCTCGTGATCGACCGCTTTCCGCCCGGGTTGCGCCGGGCCGCCGATATCTTCGGCGTGCTGGCCATCATGCTGTTCGGTGGCGTGCTGATCCAGCAGGGGTGGAAGCTCGTGGAGCTGGGCCAGTTCCAGCAGACACCCGTCATGGGGCTCTCCAAGGCCTATGTCTACGCTTCGATGCCGGCGGGCGGCGCCCTCGTCATTCTGTTCAGCCTGCGACATCTCTGGCGCGCCGTGACGGGCGCGCCCGCCACGGCCCCCGGTCACTGATGGTCGTCCTGATCGCCGTTTCGTTCCTGATTCTCCTCGCGCTCGGAGTGCCGGTGGCCTTTGTCATCGGCGTGTCCGGCTTCATCGGGCTCTGGTGGTCGGGGCAGTATCCGCTGACCGTCATCGTGAAGCAGACCTTCGAGGGCGTCGACTCCTTCGTGCTGCTCGCCATTCCGCTCTTCATCCTGGCGGGCGCCCTCATGGAGACCGGCGGCATCGCAGTGCGCCTCGTCAGGCTCGCCCAGGTGCTGGTGGGCTGGATTCGCGGCGGGCTCAGCATGGCCGTCGTCGTTGCCGAGTACATCTTCTCCGGCATCTCGGGCTCTACCGTGGCGGATGTCTCGGCGATCGGCTCGACCATGATCCCGCCCATGCTCAAGGCGGGCTACAGCAAGGAGCAGGCTGTCGCCGTTGTTTCGGCGGCCTCGGCCATGGGTATCCTCGTGCCGCCGTGCATCCTGATGATCGTCATCGCTTCCGTCGCCAATGTCTCGGTCGCGGCCCTCTTCGCCGCGGGCTTCCTGCCCGCCGTGGTGATAGCGCTCGCGATCATGGTCTATATCTGGTTCGACGCGCGCCGGAGCGGCATCGAGGCGCGTGCGGAGGTGACGTGGGCGGCCATCCGCTACGCCTTCCTCGACGCCCTCATCCCGCTGGGGCTGCCCGCCATCATCTTCGGCGGGATCCTGGGCGGCGCCGTGACACCCACCGAGGCTGCGGTGCTGGCCGTGGGCTACGCATTCATCGTGGGGCTCTTCGTCTACCGCGAGATCAAATGGCGCGATCTGCCGGGCATCCTGATCCAGAGCGCCGTGGTGACGGCAGCCGTCTGCTTCCTGCTGGGGGCGGCGGCGGTGATCGCGTGGGTGCTGGCGATTCAGCAGGTGCCGCAGCTCCTGCTCAATGCCATGCTGGCAGTGCCGGGCGGAACCTTCGTCTTCCTCGTCCTGACGTCGATACTCTTCATCATCCTGGGAGCGGTGCTGGAAGGCCTCCCCGCCGTCGTCATCCTGCTGCCGACCTTCATACCGGTGGTGACACGGCTTGGGATCGACCTGGTCCACTACAGCACGGTGGTCGTGGCCGCCACCGGCATCGGCCTTTTTCTGCCGCCCATCGGGGTGGGCTTCTTCATTGCCTGCGGCATCGCCAAGGTGCCGGCGGACCGAGCGAGCGGGGCGATGCTGCCGTACATCTACATGATGTGCATCGGCCTGCTGGTCGTCATCCTCTTCCCGTGGGTGACGCTCGTTGTTCCACGGCTCCTGCACCTCGGCTAGCCGTCCCTCAGCCGATCATCAGCACCGCGCTCGCCTCGGTCGCGAAGCGCAACGGGCACGAGCGCGCCCACGGGCGCGAAGATGATGGCCGCGCCCAGCCCGTCGCGGGTCTGCAGACCGGGGTCAGGTCTTGCAATCCGACATCGGATCTTGGTGGGTGATTGCCGGCCCGGGCGAGTGGTGCGTGCGGTGTATGAATGTAAGACCTGACCCCGGGGTTCAGTCCGTCATCAGCACGGCGCTTGCCTCCACTTCGGAGGACTTGATGTCCGCGAGCGCGCGGTTGGCGTCGGCGAGCGCGTAGCGCGTGACGCGCGGTCTGATCGGAATGACGGCGGCCTCGGCGAGCAGGGCCTCACCGTCGGTGCGGGTATTGGCGGTCACGCTCTGGAGCGTTTTCTCCCAGAAGAGATGGGGCTCGTAGGCCATGGCGGGCAGGTCCGTCATGTGGATGCCCGCGAGGGCCACGGTGCCGCCCTTGTCGATATCGCGAAGCGCAACGGGCACGAGCGCGCCCACGGGCGCGAAGACGATGGCGGCGTCGAGCCTGTCCGGTAAGGGATCCCCCGGCATGCCCGCCCACGAGGCGCCGAGGTCGAGCGCGAGACGCTGGCGTGCCCGCTCTCGGGTGGCGACATAGACGGCGCAGCCCCAATGGCGGGCGACCTGGAGCGTGATATGCGCCGAAGAGCCGAAGCCGTAGAGGCCGAGTCTGCCGCCGCGCGGCACCTGGCTGCGCCGAAGCGCCCGATAGCCGATGATGCCGGCGCAGAGGAGCGGCGTCGCCTCGGCATCATCGAATCCGGGCGGTATCGAATAGGCGAAGGCTTCGGGGACGCAGGCGTACTCGGCGTAGCCGCCGTCGTGCGACCAGCCCGTGTAGGCGGAGTCCGGGCACAGGTTCTCGCGGCCCGAGACGCAGAAGCGACAGCGACGGCATGTCGAGCGGAGCCACGCGATCCCGACGCGGTCGCCGATTCTGAACCTCGCGGCGCCCGGGCCGAGCGCCTCGACCGTCCCCACGATCTGGTGCCCAGGGATCAGGGGCAGGCGCCGTGCGGGCAGGTCGCCCTCGACTACGTGGATATCGGTGCGGCAGGCGCCGCAGGCCCGCACGCGTACCCGTATCTCAGTCGACCCCGGCTCCGGTATGGGACGATCTGTTGACCGGAGCGGAGATGTCTCGAGGGCGGCCTGGGCGGCCAGCACCATGGCGCGCATGCGCCGGATTGTCCCACAGAGTGAGCACTTGCGAGTCCGGCGCGGGCCGGGTAGGCTTGGGGCGGCCTGCAGGGGCGCAGCCAGTCATTATAAGGAGAGATCCATGAGCGGACTCGGCGGCAAGGTCGCCATCATCGGCACCGGCACCATCAAGTTCGGGGAGAACTTCCACCAGAGCCTCACCGACATGGTATTCGAGGCTGCCAATCTGGCAATGGCGGACGCGAAGATCGAGTCCCGCCAGCTCCAGGCCGCCTGGTTCGGCTGCTACGAGCCATTTCTCTACGGCTTCGAGGGCAACTCGGGGACATTCGTGTCTGACCCACTCAATCTCTTCCCCATCCCGGTGACGCGCGTCGCCGCCTACTGCGCCACCGGCATCGAGGCGGTGCGGAATGCCGCGCTTGCCGTCGCCTCCGGCGAGTACGATCTGGTCCTCGCCATAGGCGCGGAAAAGATGCGCGAGGTGCCTTCACGCGGCTCGCTGGTGGCGCAGGCCATCAACCGCGGGCATCCTGTGCTCGCCAAGGGACGCACCGCGCCGGGCATGTTCGCGCTGCTCGCCACGCGCTACTTCAAGGAATACGGAGCGAGTGAGGAAGCGCTGGGGGCGGTGGCGACGAAAAATCACTACCACGGCTCGCTGAATCCCAAGGCGCATTTCCAGAAGGAGATCACCGCCGAGATGCACGCGAGAGCGCCCAAGGTAGCCGAGCCGCTCGGTCTCTTCGACTGCTGTCCCACCACCGACGGCGCGGCCGCGGCGATCCTGACCCGCGCCGATCTCGCGCCCAAATTCACCGACAAGTACTCGATCATCCGCGGCATCGCCTATGCCGTGACGGCAGGGTACTGGAACACGCAGTTCGACCCGTCATGGAACTTCACATCGTTCCGGGCGACGCGCGAAGCGGCGAAGGCGGCCTACAAGATGGCCGGCATCAGCAACCCGGCCAAGGAGATCAAGGTCGCCGAATGCCACGACTGCTTCACCATCACCGAGATCGTGAACTACGAGGACCTGGGCTTCTTCGAGCCGGGTACCGGGTGGCGAGCGGTGCAGGCGGGGGAGACGCGGCTCGGAGGCTCGCTCCCGATCAATACTTCGGGCGGGCTCAAGTCGTGCGGCCACCCCATCGGATCGTCGGGCGTCCGGATGATCAACAATGTTCACGATCAGCTTATGGGGCGAGCCGGCAAGATGCAGGTCCAGGGAGCCGACATCGGCCTTGCCCACAATCTCGGTGGTCCCGGCTCCGTGTCGGCCGTGGCGGTGCTGTCTCAGCCCTGAGGGGCCCGAATCGCAACCCCTGTTCCGGGCCGGGCTCGACGGGCCGGCTCTTTCTCACGCCGAATGCCGGAGGCCATATGGCAGAGCTGACCCGACGCTACATCGTCATGCAGATGGCAACCGAAGGGCCCTTCGACATCAGAGACGCCGACGCTCCCTTCGTGCTCAAGCCCTGGAAGGATCCGGCCGCACTCCAAGCTCTCCGAGCGTATAGGGACCATTGCTATGAGGAGCTCGCACAGGAGATCGACCAGTGGATCAGCGCCATAGGGTCCGGGCCGCAGCTTCGGGGCGGTGTGGGGGCGCGAAATGAGCAAGCGGTGGCCGCTCGGCAGAAGCCGATGGCCGAGGCACAGACCAAACCCAAGGCGAGGGGAAAGGCTAAACTGAAAGCCAAGGCGAAGACCGCCAAGCACCAGAAAAAGAAGGCCAAGCGCCGCTCGTGATCAGCCCTTCCGCTCAGATCGCCGACTGGGTGCTGTCCTCCAGGCGCACCGTGGTGTTCACGGGGGCGGGCATGAGCACCGAGTCAGGCATTCCGGATTTCCGCAGCCCCGGAGGCGTCTGGGATCGCTTCGATCCGAACGAGTTCACCTTCCAGAACTTCATTGGCTCGGAAGCCGGACGCCGGCGCTACTGGGAGTTGGGCCGCATGGTCTACCCCGTCATCCGTCGCGCCGAGCCCAATCCCGGCCACCAGGCCCTCGTCACGCTCTGGCGGCTGGGCAAGCTCGACTGCGTTATCACTCAGAACATCGACAACCTCCACCAGCGGGCCGGCCTGCCGGGGGAGCGGGTGATAGAGCTGCACGGCAATGCCACGCGCGCCCGCTGCCTCAGCTGCGAGCGGCCGTACGATCGCGCCGAGATCCAAGACTGGCTCGAGTCGGGCGTGGATGTGCCGGGATGCGCGCCCCCATGCGGCGGTGTCATCAAGCCGCGCACGGTGATGTTCGGCGAAGCGATGCCGCGCGAGGAGACGGAGGAGGCCGAGCGGCGCGCCCGCGCCGCGGATCTCTTCATCGTCGTGGGCTCATCGCTCGTGGTGTATCCGGCGGCGCAGATGCCGGTGCATGCCAAGCGCGCGGGGGCCCGGCTCGTCATCATCAACCGGACGCCGACACCGCAGGATGAGGAGGCCGATCTCCTCATCGCCGACAGCTCCGCCGCCGTGCTGTCCAACGTGGCCGCGCTCGTCGCGGGCCGCCAGACCGTTACCTAGCCCTTCCGGGGAGCCTGGCATGCCGATAGCTGTGAGCGATGCCGTCCAGCGCCTCGTCAAGAACCGCTCGGCCAGGGAAACAGCGCCGCCGCTGACCGAGAGCGCGCCGGACCTGACACTGGACCAGGGCTATGCCATACAGCGCGCGCTGGAGAAGGCGCTGGTCGAGCGTGGCGACCGGGCGGTGGGCTGGAAGGCAGGCTTCACGAACGCGGCGCTCCAGGAGATCTACGGCGTGCACGAGCCCGTGCTGGCATTTCTCCTGGGCTCGGGAGTCTTTGCCAGCGGCGATGCCGTGCCGGTCTCGCGCTTTGTCGGCCTCGGGCTCGAGGTCGAGATGGCCTTCGTGATGAAGTCAGATCTCTCTGGGCCCGGGGTGACTCCTGTCGCCGCGCTCCTGGCGGTGGAAGGCGCCATGCCGGCTTTCGAGCTCATCGATTTCCGGCTCTCGGGAAAGCCGCGCGGCACGGACATCGTGGCCGACGGCGTCTATGCCAATGCCATCGTGCTGGGCGGGCCGCTGACGCCGGTGCGGGGGATCGACCTCGCCCTCGAGGGCGTGGTGTACGAGGAGAACGGGCAGCAGACGGCCACGGCGGCCGCGGCGGAAGTCATGGGCAATCCGCTCAACTCGCTGGCCTGGCTGGCCAATGCGCTCGGCACGATGGGGGGGAAGCTGCGGGCAGGCGACGTGGTGATGACCGGCTCCATCTCCAAGGTGTTTCGCCCCAAGGCCGGCGATGCCGTCCGCGCCTCCTTTACCCGTCTCGGCTCCGTGTCCTGCCGCTTCGTCTGAGCGTGAGATTCAAAGACAAGACGGTCGTGGTCACGGGCGGCGGCTCGGGCATTGGGCGCGCCATCGCGCTCGGCTTCGCCCGCGAGGGTGCTCGCGTGCTCGTGGCCTCCTATGTCGAGCCCGAGGTGAAGGCGGTGGCCGAGGAGATCCGTGCCCTGGGCGGCCGGGCGCTCGCGGTGGCCGCCGACGTTCGGCACTCGGCCGAGATGGACACCATGGCCGCGCGCGCGGTCGGCGAGTGGGGCAGTCTCGACGTGCTGGTGACCGCCGCGGGCATCGACGGCAGCGGGCTCCTCATGGAGATCGAGGAGGCCGTCTGGACGCGCGTCATCGACGTCAACCTGAACGGCACCTACCGCGCCATCCGGGCGTCCCTGCCGCAGATGATGAAGCAGAGGGAAGGACGCATCATCACGATCTCGTCCATCTTCGGCAAGATGGGCGGCTACTCGTTCATCACGGCCTATGCCGCGTCCAAGCACGGCGTCATCGGGCTCACGCGGGCGCTCGCCGCCGAGATCGCCTCGCAGGGCTATCCGGGCATCACGGTCAACGCCATCTGCCCGGGCTACGTGCGGGCCGGCATGGGCGTGGCGCTCCAGAAGATCAAGAGCCGGGAGGGTGGCATCACGGAATTGCCGGGCACGGAGATCTTCGAGCGCTACCTGAAGCGCCGTGTGCCCCAGCGCCGCATGATGGAAGCGGAGGAGATCGCCAACGGCGCGCTCTTCCTCGCTCTGCCGGAATCGCGCGGTGTGACGGGGCAGGGGCTCAATATCGACGGCGGCTTCGTGATGTCATGACGGCACCACCGAGGGTTCACACGGAGGCCAGCCAGATGTCCACCGTTCTCTACGAGCAGACGGGCAGGATCGTCACCATCACCATCAACCGGCCCGACGCGATGAATGCGATCGACCCGGAGACTCAGGAGGCGCTGGTCGCGGCCTGGACGCGCTTCCGGGACGAAGACGACGCCTGGGTCGCCATTCTGACCGGAGCGGGAGAGAAGAGCTTCTGCGCCGGCGCCGATCTCAAGAAGATGATCCCGGCGTCGTTCGGCAAGGGAGCCCGGCGTCGCGAGCACGATGGGTTGGGCCTGGGGGGCATCACGCGGGGGCTCGAGATCTGGAAGCCCATGATCGCGGCCATCAATGGCCATTGCCTCGCCGGAGGCATGGAGCAGGCGCTCGCCTGTGACATCCGGATTTCGGCGCCGCATGCCACGTTCGGGCTGCCGGAAGTCCGCTGGGGCATCTTCCCCGGAGCCGGAGGAACGCAGCGGTTGCCGCGGACGGTTTCACTGGCCAAGGCGATGGAGATCATCCTCATGGCCAAGAACCTCAGCGCCGAAGAGGCGCTCCAGGCGGGGCTCATCAACGCGGTGGTGCCCGCGGCGGAGCTGATGCCCACCGCACGCAAGTGGGCCGAGAGCATCTGCGAGAAGGGCCCGCTGGCCGTGCGCGCAGCGAAGGAGGCGATACTCCGGGGCCTCTCCATGTCGCTGCCCGATGGGCTGCGTCTCGAGGCCTTCCTGTCGGGCACGCTGCGCGGCACGGAAGACGCCGTCGAAGGGCCCAAGGCATTCGCGGAGAAGCGGAAGCCCAACTTCCAGGCACGATAGCGTGGAGCTTGCCGAGTTGAAGCGGCGGCTCGACGTCGCGCTGAGCCGGCGGCCCCGGCACGAGGCGAGCCGGAGCGACCTCATCTCGGCCGCCGTGCTTCTGCCCGTGACGTCGGGGCCGGGCGGAACGGGCGGGCCCCATATTCTCTTCAGCAAGAAATCAGCCGAGGTGCCGCATCATAAGGGGCAATTCGCGTTTCCCGGGGGCATCGTCGAGCAGCGCGACGGCTCGCGGGTGGAGACGGCGCTTCGTGAGGCGTGGGAGGAGATCAGATTACCGGCCGACGCGGTCGAAATATTGGGGCTGCTCGACGATACGGAGACGCGGGCGACTCCGTTCGTCATCACGCCGGTTGTCGGCATCGTGACGCGCCCGGTGGTCTTCCAGCCCGATGGGCGCGAAATCGAGCGCGTGATCGAGGTGCCGCTGGACAAGCTGCGCGATCCGGCCATTTTCCGTACGGAGCTCTGGGAGCGGGGCGGCGAGCCGCATCCCGTGCACTTCTACGACGTATCGGTGGAGGACATTATCTGGGGAGCGACCGCGCGCATCCTCAAGCAATTCCTCGACATCGTGGATGGTCGCGAGGACTCCCGGTGACCTACGAGACGCTGCTGGTCGACGTGTCGGACGGCGTCGCCTCGGTCACTTTGAACCGCCCCGATGCGCGCAATGCGCTCAGCGCGACGCTGCTCCGGGAGCTCGAGGCGGCTCTGGCCACGCTGGAGGCCGACCCGGCGGCCCGGGTCATCGTGCTGGCCGGAGCCGGGGACAAGGCCTTCTGCGCCGGAGCCGATCTCAAGGGTGTGGGCGATCGCGGAACCACGCTCGCGGCTCGAGAGTCCTTCGGCGGTCTCGCGCGTATCCTGGAGAATATGGCGCGCATGAAGACGCCGGTGATCGCCAAGGTCCACGGCTACGCGCTGGCCGGCGGCTGCGGGCTCGCGGCCGGATGCGATATCGTGGTCGCGGCGGACGACGCGGTCTTCGGACTGCCCGAGATCAAGATCGGCCTCTTGCCGCTCATCGTCATGGCGCCCATTCTCCGCAGTGTCGGGCGGAAGCGCGGCATGCTGATGATCCTGGCCGGGGAGCAGGTGAGCGCGCGCGAAGCCTATGAGATGGGGCTGGTGAGCCGCATCGTGCCGCGCTCTGAGCTGACCGCCGTCGTCGACGCGCTGGCGCGGACGCTGGCCGGCTTCTCTCCGACGGCGCTCGGCCTCGCCAAAGAGGCCGCCGCCACCGTGACCGGCATGGAATACGGCGCCGCGCTCCGATACCTGCGCGAGCTGATCACGCTGGTGGCGCTGTCGGACGATGCGCGTGAAGGCATCAAGGCCTTTTTCGAGAAGCGCGCGCCGAACTGGACGGGGCGCTAGTTGGCTGGGTCGAGCGGAGGAAGAGTCATGAGCCTGCGGATATGTGGAGCCGCCATGGCCGTCGCGACGCTCATCGTCTGGGTGGAGCCGGCTCTCGCGCAGCCGAAAGAGCTGCCGGCCACCGTGGTCACGCTCACCGGCAAGGCGGAGATGTACAAGAAGGGCGACACGAAGTGGAATCCGACCGACCTGCGCGATCAGCTCAATGAGGGGGACGGTATCCGCACCGGCCCGGGCGTGAGGGCCACGCTCCGAACCGTGGGAGGGCACGCCATTCGGCTCTCCGCGCTGGGGCAGGTCTTCCTCGTCGCTCCCCGGCCAGGGGCGCCGGAGCCGCAGCCGGTGCGGGTGAGACTCGACCGCGGCTGGCTCTGGGTCGCCGTGACACCGGGCATTCATGCGCAGGCCCCGATCGAGGTCATCGTGGGGCCCGCGCGCGTCGCCGTGCGTGGCGGCGGCGCGGGCTTCCGTCCCAATAGCGATGGGTCGGTGCTGGTGCGGACATATCATGGGCTGGCCGTCGTGCGGAGCTCCGAGCCGAGCGGGACCTGGGAGCGGAGCCTGCCGCAACAGATGGAAGTGCTCGTGCCCCCCGCGGGCCCACCGGCGGAGAACCGGCCCATCACCCGCGACCCGGCGGAGAACAGCTGGGCGCTCTGGAACGAAGAGCAGGACTATGTCGCCTATGGCGGCAAGGCTCCGCAGCGGTGAGAAGAGGGAACCTGTCCGTGGCTGCGGGCGTTTGCAGGATTGCCGTGATCCGCCTGCTCCTTGGCGTTCTGCTGCTGCTCGGATCGGCCGCCGTCGCGCTGGCGGCGGAGCCAGCGCAGCTTGCCCGCGGCAAGTACATCTTTGGCGCCACGGGGGGCTGCGGCTGCCACACGGAGCCGAAAGGCGTCGCCAACGCCGGAGGCAGGAAGTTCGAGGGTCCCTTCGGGACCGTGTACTCGACCAATATCACTCCCGACACGAAGACCGGCATCGGGGGCTGGACCGACGAGCAGATCATCACGGCGATTCGCCTCGGCCGCCGGCCCAACGGCGAGCGCATCCTGCCCGTGCATCCGTTCACGTCCTTCAACGGTATGGCCGAGGACGATCTCCACGCGCTGGTCGCCTTTCTCCGGAGTGTGCCCCCGGTGAACCGGCCCAATACGCCGAAGAAGATCACCATCCCGATGTTCGAGAGCGTCTTCCTGCCGGCGTGGCTCATGACCTTCGCCTCCAAGGAGACGCCGCCGCCCGCGGCGCCGGTCTCGGGTGCGGCGCGGGGCGAGTATCTCGTCCGCGCGGTCGGACACTGCGGTGAGTGCCACACGCCCCGATCGGCCATGACCATGGCGGTGGACAATGGGCGCTTCCTCGCGGGCAATCCGAAGAAGACCGGGCCCGAGGGGCAGGCGGCGCCCAATATCACGCCGGACAAGGAGACGGGCCTGGGCGACTGGACCGAGGAGCAGATCGTGACGTATCTCGGGACGGGCAACCGGCCCGACGGCGACGTGGCGGGCGGCCTCATGGGTGAGTCTATCCAGGGGACCCTGGCCGGCTACCGGGACATGACGCAGGCGGATCGCCAGGCGATCGCCCGATACCTCAAGAGCATTCCCGCGGTCAAGAACAAGATCGAGTAGCGGCAGGACACACCACACAACGAGGAGGCGACATGATCCGACGAGCGACGTTACGCCGAAGCATCATGATGATCGTGCTGGTCGCGGCGACCACGACTGCCTGCACCACGGGGTCGGCGCCGAGAATGGTCGGCACCGGTGACGTCGTGGCCGATCGTCAGCGGATCATGAAGCTGCAGGGTCAGGAGATGACGGATATCCAGAACAAGGTCAAGGCGGGCAATATCCAAGGCATCGCCAGCAATGCCGAGGTGCTAGCCATTACCTCGATGCAGATTACGTCGCTGTTCCCCGAGGGCTCGCTGACGGACAAGTCCAACGCCAAGCCCGAGATCTGGACGCGCTGGGGCGAGTTCGAGGCCACCGCCAAGAACATGACGATCTGGTCCGAGCGGCTGCGCGACGCCGCCAAGAACAAGGACCAGGCGGCCGTGACCGACGTCCTGAAGGACTACGGGCGCGTGACGTGCGTGTCGTGCCACGATACGTTCCGCAAGCCACTCCCGCGCTCCTGACGCGCGGAGGCGCGCCGGCGGTCTCTGCGACTCAGGGCCACCACAGGTAGAGGAAGCGGGGCCCCGAGCCGTTGACCAGTGTGGTCAGCTGCTGGAGGGACGATTCCACTCCCGGCGTCGGCGCCGGCGCGGCGGAGTAAAAGTTGGCGCGGTATTCCTTGGGGCGGTGATACATGATGACCCGTGCGTCGGTGACTCCGGCGGCCTTGCGGGCGGCGGCGACCGCGTCGTCCATATAGCCGATCTCGTCCAGAAGGCCGAGCGCCTTTGCCTGCTCCGCGGTGTAGATGCGGCCGTCGGCGGCGGCGCGGACTTTCTCCTCCGACATCTTCCGCGATCGGACGATGAGGCTCACAAAGCGCCCGTACATCTGGTCGATCACCGACTGAAAGACCGTGCGCTCCTGCTCGGTCAGGGGGCGGAATGGGGAGCCCGCGTCCTTCATGGCGCCAGACTTGATGGCGAGCGGCGCCACGCCGATCTTCTCCATCAATCCCTGGGCGTTGACCGTGAGCATCACCACGCCGATGCTGCCGGTGACGGTGGTGGGAAGCGCCATGATGGTGTCGCCCGCGAGCGCCGCGTAGTAGCCGCCCGAGGCCGCGACGTCCATCATGATCGCGACAACGGGAATCTTCTGGCGGGTCTTGAACACGTCGATCTCACGGTAGATGAGGTCGGAGGCAGTGATGGTGCCGCCTGGGCTGTTGATGCGCACGATCAGCGCTTTGACATTCTCGTCCTCCGCCGCCTTCTGCAACTCTTCGCGCACCCGCGCAACGATCGGCACGCGCGGCGGCGGCGTGCCGAGGACGACGGAGCCGGTCTCGTCCGCGAGCACCCCGGAGACGTCCATCAGGAGGATCTTGGCCTTGCCTTCGCCCTCGACCGTCTCTTCCCGGAGCGGGCGGATGCGGGGCTGCAGCTCGATGTCGACGAGGGTGCAGCCGGGCAGGAGCAGCGTGGCGACGATCAGCGCGGCGAGTGTTCGCATGTGCGAAGTATACCGTGCGCTCAGAGCTCTACCCTATAATCGGCTCCATGTCCTCCACGAACTCGATCGGCATCGAGGAGATTCGCGCGGCGGCGGCCCGGCTCAAGGGGCACATTCATCGGACGCCCGTCGTCACCGGGCGCTCGTTCGACGAGCGCTGCGGGCACCGCGTGTTCTTCAAGTGCGAGAACCTGCAGAGGGCGGGCGCGTTCAAGATCCGCGGCGCGCTCAACAAGCTTCTCACCCTCACCGACGAGGAGCGTCGGCGCGGCGTCGTCGGCTTCTCCTCGGGCAATCACGCGCAGGGCGTGGCGCTGGCCGCCAGGCTCACCGGCGTTTCCGCCGTCATCCTGATGCCCACGGACGCCCCGGCCCTGAAGCTGGCGGCCACGCGTGGCTATGGCGCCGAGGTGATCTTCTACGACAGGCAGACGGAGGACCGCGAGGAGCGTGCGAGAGATCTGGTGGCCAGGACGGGCCGCGTGCTGGTCCCTCCCTATGACGACCCCGCCATCATGGCGGGGCAGGGCACGGCGGCGCTCGAGCTGATGGAAGACGTGCCCGATCTCGACGCGCTCTTGACTCCGATGGGGGGCGGCGGGCTCATGGCGGGCTGTAGCACGGTGGCGAGGGCGCTGCGCCCCTCGATGAAGATCTACGGGGTGGAGGCGGACACCGCCAACGACACCTACCTCTCCTTCAAGAAGGGCGAGCGCGTGAGCATCGCGCCCCCGCCCACCATCGCCGACGGCATCCGCAACCTCTCGCCGGGCGCGCTGACCTTTCCGATCAACAAGCGAAACCTGACCGACGTGCTGCTCGTCTCCGACGCGGAGATCGCGGAGGCGGTGCGCTTCGTCCTGCTGCGCGGCAAGCTGCTCGTCGAGCCGACCGGCGCGGTACCGGCGGCGGCGCTCCTCGCGGGCAGGCTGCCGATGTCCAGGGGGTCGCGGGTCGGCGTGGTGCTCTCGGGCGGCAATATCGATCCCGCTCTGCTCGCCGGAATCCTCACCGGCGGCTAGGCCGGACGAGAGCTATCTGCGGTGATAGTCGGGGATGACGTGCTCGGCGGCGAGCGCGAGCTGGTCGAGCATGCGCTCGGGCGGGCACAGAGGGCGCAGGATGAACTTGGAGCCGCCGCCCTTCGCGTATTCCTCGATGCGTGAGGCGAGCACCTCGATGGGACCGAAGGCCGTGCAGGCGCGCATGGTCGCCTCGTCCACGCGGCCGCGAGCGATATAAGGCTGCGCCATCGCCAACGCCTCGGCCTCACTCGCGGCGATGGTGTAGTTGATCAGCGTGCCGAAGTGATCCTCGGGCACCTCACGGCTCTCCGCTGCCGCGAGATCCTGGACCTTCTGGACGCCGACACGGAATTCCTCAGGCGTGATGAAGGACGGAATCCAGCCGTCGCCGAGTCGCGCAGTGCGCTTCTGGGCGGCCTCGCTCTTGCCGCCTATCCAGATGGGAGGCGGAGTCTGCCACGGCTTGGGGAATATGGTCACGCGGTCGAGCTTGAAGAACTCGCCCTGATACGAGACCTCGTCCTGCGTCCACAGCAGGCGAAGCACGCGGATCGCCTCGTCGGTGCGCCGGCCTCGCTCCCTGAACGGCACACCTGATGCGTCGAACTCCCTGGGCAGCTCGACACCGACGCCGACGGCCGGGAAGAGGCGCCCGCGCGATAGCCAGTCGACGGTGGCCATCTCCTTCGCCGCCACCACCGGCGTGCGATAGGGCAGCACCAGCACGCTCGGGCCGAACTTGAGCTTCTGGGTCCGCGCCGCGATCGCCGCGAGAGAGGTCATGACCTCCGGCACGGGCACGGGCGAGGACAGACGGTCGGAGAGCCAGATCGAATCGACGTCGCTCTTCTCGCAGAAGTCGGCCAGATCGAAGAGAAACTGCCCGCTCTCCCGGCCGTGGGGCCACGGACCCGGCATGATCCCGACGCGATACTTGATCCCCATGGGCCCGCATCCTACGCGCCCCCATCCAGGCGGTCAAGGAATGCGGCCGAGTTCGCTTGACAGGTCTGCGCCAGCCGGTCAAGTTAGGGCCTCATGACCACGCCCGAGTCCGAGCCCGGCGCCGAACCGGCGCGCGAGCGCCGGCGCCATCCGCGCGTCAGCGTACCGTGGCCCGCCATCGTCCAGGACTCGGACGGCCATCTGGTCACCGCCGAGGTCATCGACGTCAGCCTTGCCGGCATGAAGCTCCGCGTCGCGTCTCAGGTGCTCGTGGGGGATGCCGTGAAGCTCCGCGTGACCTTGCCGCGCGGAGCAGGCGACATCGAGATCTCCGCGCAGGTTGTGCGGCGGGATCCCGAAGGCGTCGGCGTGGACTTCGGCCGGCTGTCTCCCGAGCAGGAGGCCCGCTTCAAACCATTCGTGCCCACCTGGGATCTTCGACGCCGCGCCGAGCGTGTGGACGTGGATCTGCCCGTTCACATCGAAGGGGTCGAGACCGTGACCAAGGGGCGTACCGTGGATCTCTCTGCAGTCGGCGGGCGCGTCACCACCGAGGAGCGGTTGACGGCGGGAACCATGGTGGCGGTCACGATAGCGCCCGACGACGGCTACGGGCCGATGAGCATTCGGGCCGTGGTGTGGGACGTGGACGCCCGCGGCGCCGTCCTGGTTTTCGCCAATCTTCCCGCGCCGGATTTCGTGCGCCTGCGCTCCTACGTGGAATCGCTCCTGGTCCGCCGTCTCTGACCCCGACCGAATCTGCGACAAGCGATTGACTCGATAAGCCCCCGCACTTAGAATGAACGACGGTTCAGTCATCACTCATGCGTGATCCCGACAAGCCGCAGCAGATCATCGAAGCCGCCGTGCGGGTCTTCGCCCGTCGCGGCTATTACAACTCCCGCGTCTCGGATATTGCCCGTGAGGCCGGGATCGCCGCCGGGACCATCTATCTCTACTTCAAGACCAAGGACGATATCCTCGTCACGCTCTTTCGCGACAAGATGGCGGAGTTCGTCGATGCGCTCCGCAAGGCCATCGCCAATGAGCCGGACGCGGCCAGCAAGGTGCGCAGGCTGGTGTGGCTGCATTTCAGCCGGCTGGAGGAGGATCCGGAGCTCGCCGAGGTGCTGCAGGTCGAATTGCGCCAGGGCCAGAAGTTCTTTCGCGGCGCGTCCGGCCAGGAGATTGGCGCCTACTTCGCCCTGATCGCCTCGGTGCTCGAGGAGGGTGTGAGCGAGGGACGCTTCCGCTCCAGCGTGTCCGTCAAGGTCGCCACCAAGATGCTGTTCGGCGCCATGGATCAGATGGCGACGTCGTGGGTGCTCGGGAAGCGCGGCTACCGCCTTGTGGACACCGCGGACGCGGTAGCCGATATATTCCTGCAGGGCGTCGCCGTGACAACCATATAGGAGACCGTCGATGCCGTACGAGACCATGACCGTGAGCCGTGAGGAGTCGTTCGCCGTGATCACCCTCAACCGCCCGCCTGCCAACGCGATCAGCGAGGCGCTGATCAAGGAGCTGAACGCAGCGCTGTCCGAGCTCGAGCCGGACGACGCCGTGCGATGCCTCATCATCTCGGGGGCGGGCGACAAGATCTTTTGCGCAGGCGCCGACCTCGGCTCGGCGTTCGCGGGCCCCGACGTGGCGTCCTTCCTCCGCTTCGGCAATTCCGTCCTGCGCCGCATCGAGCGCTTCCCCAAGCCGGTTATCGCGGCCATCAACGGCCACGCCCTCGGCGGCGGATGCGAGATCTCGATGGCCTGCCATATCCGCATCCTGAAGGAGACGGCGCGGATGGGTCAGACCGAATCCAACCTGGGCATCATCCCGGGCTTCGGCGGCACCCAGCGGCTCCCGCGCCTGATCGGCCGCGGGCTGGCCCTCGAGCATCTGATTCTCGGCACGCAGATCTCCGCCCAGGAGTGCTATCGGATCGGGCTCGTCAATCGCCTGTCCAAGGAGGGCGAGACCCTCAACGACGCCAAGACTCTGGCGCGGGATATCGCCAAGAGGCCGCCCATCGCCTCGCGGCTCATCATCGAAGCGGTGGACGACGGTCTCCAGGCGCCCATCGATCAAGCCATCGAGATCGAGGTGCGGGCCTTCGCGGGCGTGCTCAAGACGGAGGACGCGGGCGAGGGCATCCAGGCCTTCTTCCAGAAGCGCCCCGCCCAGTTCAAGGGAAAATAGAATGGATCTGGGCATCAAGGGCCGCGTGGCCCTCGTCTCGGGTGGAGCGCGGAGCCTTGGCAAGGCCGACTGTCTCGCGCTGGCCGCCGAGGGCTGCAAGATCGTCGTGCTCGACTTGAACGCCGAGGGCGCCGAGGCCACGGCCCGCGAGATTGCGGATCAGGGCGGTGTCGCGCGCGGCTACGAGGTGGATATCACCAATCGCGCTCAGCTCGCGGAGGTCGTCGGCAAGGCCCAGAGCGAGGTCGGGCCCGTGGACATCTGCGTCAACAATGCAGGGATCATCTACACGCTCGGGCAGCTCAAGGACATGGCCGATCCCGATTGGGACTTCAACCTCCAGGTCAACCTCACGGGCACGTACAATGTGACCAAGACGGTATTCGCCGGCATGCGCGAGCGCAAATGGGGACGCATCATCTGCATGGCCTCAATCGCCGGGCTCATGGGCGGCTTCGGCCAGACCGCGTATGCCACGGGGAAGATGGGGCTGGTGGGCTTCGCGAAGTCGGTGGCGCTCGAAGGCGCCCGCTACAACATCACTTCCAACGTCATCGCGCCCGGCATCATCGGGCCCAACGCGAACCTCTCGCCCATGTTCGACCGCATGGTCAAGCGGGTGGCCATGCAGTCGGAAGGGCAACCCGAGGATGTCGCGAGCGCGATCACCTTCCTGTGCTCGGAGCGCGCGCGCTACATTACCGGCGCGGTGCTGACCGTGACGGGTGGGATGGACCTGTTCACCTTCTAGATCAGCGGAGAGGAGTCACACTATGCCGACAGTCAAAGAGACGTTCGATCTGATGCCGACCAAGTTCAAGGCCGCCAATGCGGCGGGGGTCAACAAGATCATCCAGTACGAGATCAGCGGCGACGGAGGGGGCACCTGGCATGCCGCTATCAAGGACGGCACTTGCACCGTCAATTCCGGCCCGGCGCCCGCCGCGGACCTGACCGTGACCATGGCTTCGTCGGACTGGCTCGACATGATCGGCGGCAAGCTCAACGGCCAGATGGCCTTCATGTCGGGCAAGCTCAAGCTCAAGGGCGACATGGGGCTGGCCATGAAGCTGGGCAGTCTTTTCCAGGCTTAGCGGCAGGTCCGGATAGGACGGGATATTCTTGACGCGAAGCGTCAGCGTACCGTAACATACCGGTGAGTGGGTTATTCCACGCCCAATGAGGAGCGGATGAAAGACGAACTGTTCACGATGACGCCGGAAATGCCGGCCATGTCGCCGGAGATGCTGGCCCGCTGGCAGGAAGAGCTGCGGCGCAACAGCCTCCGCATGAAGCACCTGAGCGAGATGGTCATGAATCCCAAGGAGCCGGACGTCGGGCCTACCCCCCGTGAACAGATCTATCGCAAGGGCAAGTCGCGGCTCTGGCGCTATGCTTCCAAGCGCTCCTTCAAGACGCCGCTGCTGTTCGTCCCGAATCTCGGTATCAGCCGCCCCTACATCTTCGATCTCGTGCACAGGGGCTCGTTCATCGAGCACATGACCGAGATGGGCTTCGATTTCTATCTCGTGGACTGGGGCGTGTTCGGGCCCGAGGACAATGGCCTCACACTCGAGCACGCGGTAACGAAGATCCTCCCGCGGCTTGCGCGCAAGGCGCTCGAGAGCTCCGGCGCGAAGGAGATGTCGGTGCTCGGCTACTGCATGGGCGCGCCGCTGTCGCTGTCATGGCTCGCCAGCACGCCCGAATTCCCGGTGAAGAACTACATCGACATGGCAGGGCCGGTCGACTTCAGCCAGGTCGGGCTCTTCGGGCTCTGGCTCGACGCCCGCTACTTCGACGTGGACAAGTACGTGGACACGCTGGGCGCCATCCCGGCGGACATGGTCAAGATGGGCTTCAAGCTGCTCAAGCCGACCATGGACCTTTCGACGAACCTCAACCTCTGGTGGAATCTCTGGAACCCCGATTACGTATCAGGCTTCAACGCGCTCAACAAGTGGGCCAATGAATACCTGCCCTTCCCCGGAGAATTCTTCCGGCAGTGGGTCAAGGAGTACTACCAGCAGAATCGGATGATCACAGGCGAGCTCACGATGGCCGGCCGACCGGTGAGGCTCGGAAGCATCCGCTGCCCGGTGCTGGCGGTGGGCGCGAAGGAGGACAATATCGCGCCGCCCGGTTGCGTGCGCCCGCTCATCGGCGCCGTGTCGAGCACGGACAAGGAGTACGTGGAGCTCCCGGGAGGCCACATCTCGCTGATCGCGGGACGGGGCGCGTCGCTGCACTGCTGGCCCAAGGTATCGAGCTGGCTGGCGGCGCGGTCGTAACAAGGAGGGGATGATGGCGGACAATACCGGCACGCAGCAACTCTTCGACCTGTGGAAGAAGCAGGTGGACGAGGGGACACAGGCCTGGCTCAAGATGGCGGGCCAGGGGCAGGCGCCGGACCCGCAGGCGTTCTGGCGACCGTTCATGGACCAGGGCATGCAGGCCTGGTCCAAGGTCATGACCCAGGGCACGGCATCGCCCGACCTCATGGCCCAGTGGAAGCAGTTCCTCGATCAGTGGATCGCGGCGTGGTCGAAGGTGCTCGAGCAGGCCATGGGCACGGAAAACTTCGCTCAGGCGATGGGCAAGCAGCTCGAGGGCTTCCTGAATGTGTCCGCCCCGGTGAAGAAGGCCGCCGAGCAGCAGATCGAGGCGGGCCTCGCCACGATGGGCCTACCGTCCCGCACCCTGGTGATCGGGCTCGCCAAGCAGATCGCGGAACTCGAAGAGAAAATCGACGGTGTGGAGGACCGTATCGATGCGGTGCTCGCGCGGCTCGACAGCTTGGCCGCCGCCTCCAAGAAGGAGCGCGAATGATCGGCCTCACCATCGAAGATCTCCACGTCGGAGACAGCGCGCAGGTTGTGCGGCGCGCAACCGACGATGACATAGCGTCCTTCGTGGACGCGGTCGGCGACTACAACCCCATACACGCCGACCGGGAGTATGCGGCCACCACGATGTTCAAGGAGCCCATCGCTCCTGGCATCTGGACGGCCGGACTCATCTCGGCCGTCATCGGCACGCGCCTGCCGGGTCCGGGCGCCATCTATCTCTCCCAGGAGCTCAAGTTCCTCAAGCCGGTGCTGTTCGACGACGTGATCACGGCCCGCGCCGAGGTCGTCGAGGTGCTGCGGGAGCGCAACCGTTTGCGCCTCAAGACGGTGTGCACGAATCAGCGCGGAGAAGAGGTGCTCACGGGCGAGGCGCTCGTCATGCCCTCCAAAGTCCCGGTGGCCTACGCGGAGCGCTCGCGGCAGCCTGCCGGCGTCTTCGCGCTGTGGGCGCTTGGGCCGTGGGCGTGGGCGGCTCAGGGCACGGCGATCCTCGGCATGCTCGGCCTGTCGACCTTGAGCGCCATGACCGGGGCAACGACAGCCGACAAGACGTGATTCCGGGCGAGCCTGTGATCAGGCTCGCCTACATGAAGAGCCCGCCGTTGATGGAGAGCTCCGCCCCGGTGATGTAATCGCCGTCGCTCGAGCAAAGGTACACGCAGGCCCGCGAAACCTCCTCGGCCTTGCCGAAGCGACCCATGGGGATCTGGCCGAGCAGCTTCTGCTGGACCTTCTCGGGGATTCCCGAGATCATCTCGGTCTCGATGAAGCCCGGCGCCACCGCATTGATGGTGATCCCCTTCGCGGCAAGCTCCTTGGCGAGCGACTTGGTCAGGGCCGCCACGCCCGCTTTCGAGGCCGCGTAGTTGGCCTGGCCGAAATTCCCGATCTGGCCGATGACCGACGTGATGTTCACGACGCGACCCCAGCCCTGCTTGATCATCGGGTCGATGAAAACCTTGGTGCAGTTGAAGACCCCATCGAGATTGATGGACAGGACCTTGCGCCAGGAGGCGTGATCCATCTTCACGAAAGTCTTGTCCGAGTTGATGCCGGCATTGTTAATCAGAATGTCGAGGTGGCCGAACTCCTTGAGAACGTCCTGAGCCATGCGGAATGTGTCGGGAAAGTCCGCGACGTCAGCCTGGGCAAGTATGCCTTTGCGGCCCATCTTGTTGATCAGCTCGACGACCTGCTTGGCCTGCCCCTCACTCGAGACGTAGTTGACCGCCACGTCGGCGCCTTCCTGGGCGAGGGCGAGCGCAATCGCACGGCCGATCCCGCGCGAGCCGCCCGTCACGAGAGCTGTGCGTCCCTTGAGCTGCATGCGTTGCCTCCTCGGTGAGATCGAGAGACGTGGTCAGAAACCGGAGCGGAGTATAACAGAGCGGCATCCCGACTCTGCTTGAGACGGTTGACGCGCGGTGTTAGACTTCCGCCATGGCGTACGTCATCAAGCGCTATTCCAACCGGAAGCTCTACGACACGCAGGAGAGCCGCTACGTCACGCTCGAGGAGCTCGAGGAGCTGATCCGCGCGGGCAAGGAGATCTCAGTGGTGGATGTCTCGACCGGGGAGGATCTCACCTCGGTCACTCTCGCGCAGATCATCCTCGAGAACGAGCGCAGCCGTCGCGCGGGACTGCCCACGGCGTTCTTGCATCAGCTCGTCAAGCACGGCGAGGCGTGGCAGGACTTCGTTCAGAAGTCGATGAAGTCGAGCCTCGAGGGCATCATGTCAAGCCAGCGCGAAGCCGAGCGCGTCTTCCGCGAGCTCGCCGCGCGAGCGGGCTGGATGCCGCCGCCACCGTCCGGTGAGGGGAAGCCCGAGAAAAAGGCCGAAGCTCCCGGGGAGGCCGACGCGCTCAGACACGAGGTGTCAGCGCTGCGCGAGCAGCTGCGGACGCTCGAAGAGCGGCTCGAGAAGAAGCGCGAGAAGTAGCGAGGGCCGGGCTCGAAAGCCCGGCCCTCGTTTCGCTGCGTGCGGAGCGGACGTCAGGCGAGAGGCGAAGACAGCGACTTCACCTTGCCGGCAACCTGCGCGAACGTCGCCTGGATGTCCTTGCCCGTCTGCTCGGCCGTGACCTGTAGCCGCTCCGCGGAGCGTGTCATCGCCTGTGCATTGCTTTCGAACATCTTGAAGGCCTTCTGCGCGCCTTCGACAGACTCGAGCACGCCCTTCTGATAGACCGTGAAGGGATCACGCGGCGCCTCTTGCAGCTCGCCCTGTCGGCGGAGCAGGTAGGACTGGCTCTCCTTCAGCGCTTCCACCGCCGAGGACGACAGCTCCGCGTAGAGCCGAACGCCTTCCTTGGCCGTGCTCGCTGAGAGGTCCACCAGATCGCGCATGATCTTTTGATTGGCCTCGGCGAGCATCGAAAAAGCCTCGACTGCCCGGCCCGTCATCTGAGAGAACATCTCGCTGCCCTGCATGGTCGTCGTCATTGCGAATCTCCTCTTCGACTGGTGAATTGGCCCTGTCTGCTCCCCCAACAGTTATAAGATAACGCAGTGCGCAATACCGGTCAAGACATTTATTGCGCTGCGTCATCACGGCTGTGATATATGGGAGTGGCCGCATGGATACACCTCGTAAGTACCCGAAAAAACGATAATAATGACGGATCGATGGATTTGTATCGTCTGCGTTTTGCTCGCGGGTTGCGCCTCGGCGAGGCCCCAGCTCAGGGGACCGACCGAGGTCGAGCGCGCGCAGATCGACCGCGCTCTTGCCCCCCTCGTGGCGGCATCGGCCTTGTGCAGAGGGCAGGATCGGTGCCCGATCGGGGTCGGCGTGATCCAGCTAAGGCGCATCGACATGGCGGTTGGCCCGCATCCGCCCAACATGTTCGGGCTCACCATCACGACGGGCGCGCTGAAGAACCTCGAGCCCTCCGAGCTCCAGGCGGCACTCGCTCATGAGCTCGGGCACGTCCAGCTCGGTCACTTCGAGAGCAGGGCGGAGCGACGCCAAGGAGAGAGTCCCGGGTTGGCCAAGGCGAGCGACGACGGCGAGGACGGGTTGCGCAGGAACCGCGCCTATGACCGGGAAGAAGAGCTTGCTGCGGACCGCTACGCCGTCAAGCTGCTCGACAGGCTGCCGGGCAGTCCCGGGCGAGGTTGCGCGGATATGCTCGTGCTCCTCGAGCGACTCGATCTCGAGATGACGGTGCCTGCATGGTCGAATTGGCTCAGCACCCATCCGACGCCCGCCGCGCGGCTCCAGGCCATCCGGACAGAATGCGGCGAGAAGCCATGACGCTCGCCCGCCTCAGCGACGACAATATCCGGAGGTACGGGGAGTACGAGGCGCTCGCCTTCGAAGGGAGGCGGTTGACCAATGTCGATCAGCACCGCGCCGCCTGCCGGGCGGCGCATGCGCTCCGGCGGCTCGGCGTGGAGCCCGGCGACCGGGTCGTGGTCATGCTGCCCAACTGTCCCGAGGTGATGCAGAGCTATGGCGGCGTTCTGCGGGCGGGCGGCGTGATCGTGCCGGTGATCTTCCTCCTCGGTGAGAGCGAGGTCGCGCATATCGTGGCCGACTCCGAGGCCAAGGTCGTGATCACCTCGTCCGACATGGTCTGGAAGATCGAGAAGCAGATCGGCGGGTTCTCGAGCCTTCGGCACGTGCTCCTCGTTGACGGGGGCGGGCAGGGAGGGCTGCGGTCGTTCGAAGAGGAGACCGTGCGCGAGAGCGACCAGTTCGAGTCGTTGCCGCGCGCTGAGAGTGACCTCGCCGTCATCCTGTACACCTCCGGGACGACCGGCACGCCCAAGGGGGTGGCGCTCTCCCACGCGAACCTCGAGTCCAATGCCCGGGCGGCGGCGTCGCTCTACGAGCTCGATCGGGAGCGCTGGGGGGTCGCCGTCCTGCCGCTGTCGCATTCCTATGGTCTGACCGTCATGAACGCGGGACACATCCTGGGCACGCGCGGGGCGCTCTTGCGCTGGTTCAACCCGGAGGAAGTGCTCAAGACCATCCAGGAGTTTCGAGCGGAAACCATGTCGGGCGTGCCGACGATGTTCGTCTATCTCCTCAACTATCCCGAGGCCTCCCGTTACGACACCTCGACCATGAGGGCTTGGGGCTCGGGTGCAGCCCCGCTCCCCGTCGAGATCGTCGAGCCATTCGAGCGTCGCTTCGGCGGCAAGCTGCTCGAGGGCTATGGCCTCACCGAGGCCTCGCCTGTCGTCTCGGCCCATCGGCTGTCCGGCGTCCGCAAGCTGGGCTCGGTTGGACAGCCCATCCCGGGAGTGACGGTCTCGATCCGTGACGACGATGACCGCGCGCTGCCGGCAGGCGACGTGGGTGAAGTCTGCGTGCAGGGCCCCAATGTCATGGTCGGCTATTACCGGAACCCCGAGGAGACGGCGAAGACGATTCGCGGCGGCTGGCTTCGGACCGGCGACATGGGGCGGCTCGACGCGGACAATTTCCTGTACATCGTCGAACGGAAGAAGGACCTGATCATCCGCGGCGGCTTCAACATCTATCCACGCGACGTGGAGGAGGCGCTCTACGCCTTCCCGGCCATCGCCGAGGCCGCGGTGATCGGGCTGCCGGACCGGCTGATGGGCGAGGAGGTCGTGGCGTTCGTCGTGCTCAAGCGGGGGCAATCCGCCACGGCCGACGAGGTGATCGGCTTCTGCCACAGCCGGCTCGCCAAGTACAAGTGCCCGAAGGAGGTCCGCTTCGTAGACGCCCTGCCCAAGAGCCCGGTGGGCAAGATTCTCCGCAAAGAGCTCCGAGGCCAGGCCCGCACACAGCCGTGAGGGGGATGCGTCATGTCTGAGCAGTCGCTGGCACGCATGTTCTGGAACCGTGTTGAGAAAAGCGCCGGGTCGCCCGCGCAGAAATTCAAGCGGGGGGGAACGTGGTTCACGCTGACCTGGCGTGAGGTGGGGGACGTCGTGCGTGAGGTCGCGACGGGGCTCCTCGCGCTCGGCCGGCGGCCCGGCGACTCGGTGGCCATCCTGTCGACGAGCCGGGCGGAATGGGTGCAGGCCGACTTCGCCGTCTTCTCCGCTGGGTGTGTGACCATCCCGATCTATCCGACCTACCCGCCCGATCTGATCGAGTACATCGTCAATGACGCCGGCGTGAAGACGCTGATCGTCGAGGACCCGACGCAGCTCGCCAAGGTGCTCGAAGTGGACACGGCCATGCCCGGGCTCGAGCAGATCGTGATCATCCAGGGCTACGAGGGGCGGGAGCCCTCGCCCCGCATCTTCACGTGGGACGCGCTCCGGCGGCTGGGCCGCGAGCGGGCCGATTCGCTCAAGATCGAGCTCGCGGGCAGGGTGGACCGGATCAACCGCGACGACCTGGCGACCATCGTCTATACCTCGGGCACCACGGGGCCTCCCAAGGGTGTCGTCCAGACGCACGGCAATCACCTGTCGGCGCTCGAATCGGCAGCGCAGACCACCTCCATCGCGGAGGGCGACGTGCACCTGCTCTTCCTGCCGCTGGCGCATTCGTTCGCGCGGCTCGAGTCTTTCATCGGCGTGCACCGCGGCCTCTGCACCGCGTTCGCCGAGAGCATCGACAAGCTCCGGGAGAATCTGCCCGAGACGCACCCCCACTTCATCTGCAGCGTGCCGCGCGTGTTCGAGAAGGTCTACGCCGGCGCCATGGCGCGGGCCGAGGGCGGCTCACCGGTGAAGCGGAAGATCTTCAACTGGGCCGTGAGTGTCGGTAAGGAGGTGTCGCGGCTCAAGCAGGCCAATCGCCCGGTGCCGGCGGCGCTGGCGCTCAGGTACAAGCTGGCGGACAAGCTCGTCTTCTCGAAGATGCACGCCGCCCTCGGCGGCCGGCTGCGCTTCGCGGTGTCGGGCGGCGCCCCGCTGTCGCGGGAGATCGCCGAGTTCTTCCACGCTGCGGGCATCCTGATCCTGGAAGGGTACGGTTTGACCGAGACCTGTCCCGTGCTCACCAACAACCGTGAAGACGCCTACAAGTTCGGCTCGGTGGGCAAGCCCATGCCCGGCGTCGAGGTCAAGATCGCGGCCGATGGCGAGATCCTCGGCCGCGGTGGCAATATCGCCAAAGGTTACTTCAAGAAGCCCGACGCCACGCGCGAGGTGTTCCTCGAGGACGGCTGGTTCGCCACGGGCGATATCGGCCACTTCGACGACGACGGCTTTCTCTTCATCACCGACCGGAAGAAGGACCTGATCGTCACGGCCGGAGGCATGAACATCGCGCCCCAGAACATCGAGAACCTGCTCAAGGGAGATCCGTTCATCAGCCAGGTCATGGTGCACGGCGATCGGCGCCCGTATCCAGTTGCGCTGATCACGCTCAATCCGGAGGAGCTGGCCAAGTTCGCCCGCGAGCAGGGCATCATGGCCGGGGACCCTTCCGTGCTGGCCAAGCATCCGAAGGTCATCGAGCGCGTCCAGCGTACCGTCGACCAAAAGAATTCCGAGTTGCAGTCCTACGCCAAGATCAAGAAGTTCATGATTTTGGCGGAGGATTTCACGGTAGAGAACGGCGCGCTCACGCCCACGCTCAAAGTGAAGCGCAAGGTGATCATCGAGCGGCATCGCCCCGCGCTCGACGCGCTCTACCAGTGAGTCCGGCCCTCGAGGCCTTTCGGCTCGACGGGCGGGTCGCCATCGTCACCGGGGCGAGCCGCGGGCTCGGGCGCTCCATGGCGCTGGCCCTCGCCGAGGCTGGAGCCGACGTTGCGGTCGCGGCGCGGTCGGAGACGGAGCTCGCCGACACCGCAGGGGCCATCGAGAGGCTGGGACGGCGCGCGGTGGTGCTCCCGACCGACGTGACGGTGTATGCGCAGGTCGAGGCGCTCGTCGAGCGCACGGCCGCGGCGCTCGGCCGGCTCGACATTGTCGTCAACAACTCCGGCATCGCGACCGTCATGCCGGTGGCGGACATGCCGCCCGAAGACTTCCGGCGCACGGTTGAGGTCAATCTCGTGGGCGTCTTCAATGGTTGCCGCGCGGCGGCGGGGCGGCTCATCGCGCAGAAGTCAGGCAAGATCATTAACCTCGCTTCGATGCTCGGCACCGCCGGCCTCTCGGGCTATGCCGCCTACTCGGCTTCCAAGGGAGGCGTCATCGCGCTGACCCGCGCGCTCGCCGTCGAGTGGGCCCGCTACAATATCCAGGTCAATGCCATGGCTCCCGGATGGTTCGTCACCGACATGAACAGTCAGGCCTTCGACGACGCCAGAGTGCGGGAGCGCCTACTGCGCGACGTGCCGGCGCGCCGGACCGGCCGGCTCGACGAGATCGGACCGCTCGTCATCTATCTCGCCTCGGCCGCCTCCGACTACATGACGGGCCAGACCGTGTTCCTGGACGGTGGCCACAGCGCGGCCTGAACGGAGCGGCCGGGCCCGACGAGACGCGGCCTTGCCGCGGCGTCGGGTGCTCCAGTAGGATGAGCGCCATGCTCGCCGCGGTGCTCCACGGCCCTCGCGACATCCGGATCGAGAAGCGCCGGCTGCTCATCCCCGGCCCGGGCGAGGCGGTGGTGCGCGTCTCTGCCTCGGGACTCTGCGGCACGGACTACCGGATCTGGAGCGGCGATCGGCCCGTGACCTATCCGCTCGTCATGGGTCATGAGTTCATCGGCGAGGTGGAAGCTGTCGGGCCCGACGTGCACGCGCTTCACCCCGGCCAGAAAGTCGCCGTCGAACCCAATTTTTCCTGCGGCGTCTGCCCGCTCTGCCGCGAGGGCAATCGCAATCTCTGTCTCTCTCGCACCGCGGTCGGCATCGACGTGAACGGGGGCTTCGCCGAGCAGGCATGCCTTCCGGCCCGCTGCTGCTGGCCGGCGCCGGCCGGGGTCAGCGACGATCAGCTCATGCTGGCCGAGCCGCTCGCCGTTGTGGTGCGCGCGGTGGCGCGTGGCGACGCCAGCCAAGGCGAGTCGGCGGCCGTGCTCGGCGTCGGCGCGCTGGGGCTCCTCGCCATCCAGGTGCTCAAGGCCAAGGGCCTCCGTGTCCTCGCCGTGGGCCGCACGGACCGGCGTGAGCGATTGGCGCGGGCGCTGGGGGCCGACGGGTTCGCGACCACCGAGACGGGCGGCGGCGTGGACGCGGCCCGCGCCTTCTCGGGGCGCGAAGGTGTCGATCTCGTGATCGAGACGGCGGGCACCGCGCGGGCCGTCGAGCAGGCTCTCGAGCTCGCCCATCCGGGCGGGCGAGTCGTGCTCACGGGTCTGCCGCACGAAGCCTCCACGGTGAACTTCTTCTCGATAGTCCGCCGCGAGATTCGGATCGTCGGCTCGATGATCTACCGGGAGGAGTTTCCCGAATCGATCCGGCTCCTGTCCCAGGGGACAGTGCTCGTCGACCGGCTGGTCACGCACCGTTTTCCCCTTGACCGCATCCAGGAGGCGTTCGCCGCCCACCGCTCGCCCGACGCCATCAAAGTCAGCGTCACCACGTAGCCATGCCGTACGCCACGCTCAACGGCATCCGCATACGCTACGACTCGCACGGAGAGGGTGACCCCGTGCTGCTCATCAACGGACTGTCGGCGCCCTCCGCGAACTGGCTCTTCCAGGTCAAGGGCTTCTCGCCGCACTATCGGGTGGTCACTTTCGACAATCGCGGGGTGGGCGAGAGCGATGTGCCCGCGGCGCCTTCGTATCCGACGTCGCAGATGGCCGATGACGCGGCCGCCGTGCTCGAGCATCTGGACATCAAGCGGGCCCACGTGGTCGGGCATTCGATGGGCGGCACCATCGCCATGGAGCTCGCGATCCGGCATCCCAAGCGGGTGCGGAGCCTGTCCCTCTGCGGCACCTGGGCGCAGGGTGACGGGCGATTCCTGCACACCATCCGATCGTGGATGGCGCTCTGGGGACGGCTCGATCCCGACGCGCGCTTCCGCCACCTGGTCATGCCCTGGCTGTATACTCCGGCCTTCTTTACCGACCCGAAGCAAGTGGACGAGACGGTCGCGCGCGTGCTCTCCCTTCCGTTTCCGACGACCGCGGAAGCCGTTCAGCGCCAGGGGCAGGGGATACTCGACTGGAACGGCACGCGTCTCCGCGAGATCAAGACGATCCGGGTGCCGACCCTCGTCCTCGTGGGGCGCGACGACAATCTGACCGTGCCCTCCTTCTCCCGGGCGCTCGCCGGCATGATTCCGAAGGCTACGCTCAAGACGATCCCCGGCGGTCACGGCTTCACCATCGAGCGCTGGGAGGACTTCAACCGCGCGGTGCTGGGCTTCCTGCGCGGCGTGAAGCGATGAGCGGGCGGCTCGAGGGCAAGACCGCCATCGTCACGGGCTCGACCAAGGGCATCGGGCTCGGCATTGCGAAGGCATACGTGCGCGAAGGAGCTCGCGTCGTCGTGAACTCGCGGAGCGCGGAGGATTGCGCGAGCGTCGCGCGCGCTGGGACCGGCCGCCGTCGCGGTGGCGGCCGATCTTTCGCGCTCGGACGAGGTCCGCCGCCTCGCGAGCGAGTCCATCGCGGCACTGGGGGGTACCGTGGACATCCTCGTCAACAATG
>Ga0335070_10001160_pt1 | contig 30093 bp, 23 predicted proteins | sample Lox_Sample_13_FD_206722 | JGI IMG/M metagenome (GOLD analysis project Ga0335070, IMG submission 206722) | Soil microbial communities from Loxahatchee National Wildlife Refuge, Florida, United States - Lox_Sample_1.3 | ecosystem: Environmental > Terrestrial > Soil > Wetlands | place: USA...
GGCGGCATAGAGCGACGGCAACCTCTTGCCTTCAGAATAAACCTTTGCTGCCTGCTGCGGCTCTGTGACCTACTCTTCCGTCTGTGCAGTCGTCACAAAAATGCTGCCCGTTCGGGCTGTGCTTGCGTTCACAAGGAATGTGGTCAGGATAGTTCTATCCTGAAGAGCGCCGGGGCGTGAACAGGTGTCCCGCTCTTTTCCCGGCTAAATTGCCCTCTCGCGGGATGGTGCCATCCCCTACGCCGAAGCGGGATCATGGTGACCCGCAATCATTCGGCTTCGAAGCTCAGGGCAAGGAAAGTGATGGTAGCGGGCGAGGGACTTGAACCCCCATGACCTTGCGGTCGGACGATTTTGAGCCGTCTGCGTCTGCCAGTTCCGCCAGCCCGCCACAGCGCAGTGCTGCGCTTGTTCAGTTTAACATTTATTCGTCCGCAGGCGGTTCGTTCTTCTTCTTTGCCGTCTTCTTCTTCATGACGTTGATGGCGGCTGCGTCGAGGGTGTTCTTGAGGTGGGAGGCGTAATACTTCTCGATCATCTCGACGCTGGTGCGGCAGTTCTTCGCGATCTGGTAGATGTCTGCGCCTTCCATGAGGCGCAGGCAGATGTAGGTGTGCCGCAGGCTGTAGGCCGTGCGGGGCTGGCCCTCGCGGTCTTTCTTGAGGTCTTCTTCGTCGAGGATGGTGTTGAAGAGCTGCCGGTGGGTCTTCGGAAAAATCACATCGGTCGGCTGCGGCTTGTTCCTCTCGACCAGTCTCTGGAAAGGCTTTACGGCGCCGCTCATGCTTTTGCAGTATCCGACGCCGCGCTTGCCGCGGACCTCGATTTCCAGGATCGTTTCCCCGGTCGCCTCGTCCTCGACGATCTTGACGTCGCGGTATTCGAGCCGGTTGGCCTCGTCGGGCCGGAGGCCGGTATTCGCCATGAAGAGGACATAATCATGGAGCTGTTCCGACTCCCACTTGTAGCGGTTGTTCTTCGGGTTCTTGGCGCGCTCACGCGTGGCCGTGTAGAGCTTCTTGTATTCCTCCGGGGAAAACCACGCGCGGTGCGAGATCTTCCCCGACGCCCGGTAGGGCTCGGACAGGTCCGGCAGCCGGTCCAGCCAGCGATGGCGCACGGCGGCCTTGAGGGTCTGCCGCAGGCAGACGATTTCCTGGTGCATCGTGCTCCGGGCCGGCGGCTTGCCGTGTTCCTTCATGGCTTCCTCATGCCGGTGAATGCGATACTCCTGCACCTGGCCGGGCGTGATCTCGGAAAGTCCCATGTCGCCGAAGAACGGCACCAGGTGAACCCGGAGGCGCGCGCTGTGGCCCTGGACGTACTCGGCGTTGCGCTGGCCCTCGGTGATGATCTGGTATTCGCGCTCGAACTGCACGGCTGCTTCGCGGAAGGTTTTCTCGCTACTGAGCTCGCCATTCTTGACCTTGCCGCGCAGCCCCAGATACCAGTCCTCCGCGAAGTCCTTGGCCTTCGCCAGGCTGTCCTCCTTCGTGGAAACCCTTCTATTCTTGCCCGCAAGGTAGGCGGAACACTGCCACAGGCTGCTGTTCTCGCGCCGGTAAACGTGGACCTTGCCGCCGAGGATGGTGTGCTTCTCTGGCATAGGGTTCAGGCCGCCAAAACGGCCAGACTGTGCAACACTTGTGTAAGTATATCACAGGGCGGGGGATTCCGAGCAAGCTGCTGAAAACAGGTAGTTTGAACTGTACGCCTGGAAGTTATTTTCTGATTTTGAGTCCGTTGCGTCTGCCAATTCCGCCATTCGGCCACGCACACAATTCTACCAGCAACAGCCGAGTAGCGCAGCCACCATCGTGGAAGCCTCGTCGGCTGCGAGAAGACGATTCGATAGATTCGCATCGTTTTGCTGTGATAGAAACGTGATAGCTGTGATACGAAATGGGCCTTTTTTATCACAGTAACCGTTGCAACAGCCAGAAAAGAAAAGAATTCAAAAAAGCACGCAAGACTCAAAATCTGGCGTTGTTCACTCAACGTGTCGGTTCGACCCCGACTTCGGCCACCATCACTGCGTTTTGCGCATCTCCTCGAGCTCTTCCAGCGTGCGAGGCCAGTCCTCCCTAAGCAGCCGGCTTAGCGCCCGATCCGCCAGCAGCCTGCCATCGGTCTGGCACGCCGGACAATAGTTCGTTTCATTCGACGCGTAGCGAATCCTTTGCACCTTCGTGCCGCAGCGAGGGCAGGGAAGGCCGTAGCGGCCGTGGACAGCCATTTCCTCGCGAAATGCGCTGACGTTTTCGGGGAATTTCAATCCTGCTTCGATGCGGAGCCGGTCGGTCCATTCGATCAGCGTGGAGCGCGTGGCGTGGCGCAGATGCTCGACCTGCTCCGGCGTCATTTTCTGCGTCAGGAGAATCGGGGAAAGCTGCGCGCGATGCAGGATTTCGTCCGAATATGCGTTACCGATGCCACTGAACAGGCGCGGATCGGTGAGCGCGCGCTTCAACGTGTGATTCGCCTGCGTCAGCCGATCTGCGAACTGCTGCGGCGTAGACGCGAACACGTCGATTCCACCGGGGTCGAGAGCCTCCAGTCCCGCTTCGCCCTGGACCACGTGCAGTGACGCGCGTTTCTGCGATCCCGCCTCGGTGAGCGTCAGCGTGCCGGGGCCGAATTCAAACGCGGCGAGGACGCGGCGGCCGTCGGGCTTGACCGATTTTGTCACCCAGTGGAGCCTCCCGGCAATCATGAGATGCAGCACCAGCCAGACGTCGTTATCGAATCCGATGGCGATGCGTTTGCCGACGCGGCGCAGGGCGCGCACTTTGTGGCCCTCGGCGGCGGTCGGCGGAGGCTCCACCGAGCGCAGCAAGAATGGCCCGGCGATGTGCGCGCGCAGGAGTGTTTTGTCCAGGACTCGCTGCTCCAGCGCTTCGATATAAACGACGATATCGGGCAATTCCGGCACGTGTTCGGACACTCAGACTATCAAATGTGCGGTATAAAAGTTTCAATCATGCGAATTCCCGCTCTTCTTGCTTTTACCGCTGTCTTCGCTTGCGCTGCCGGTAATCCTTATTTCACCGAACCGTCGCTGTGCCCCACGCGTCCGGAAATCGCGTTCGTCTCTGGAGGCGATATTTGGGTTGCACCGGCGAACGGAGGCGAGGCGCACATTCTGGTGGCGCATCCGGCCGAGGAGTCGCGGCCTCTGTACTCGCCCGACGGCGCGAAACTGGCGTTCGTTTCCGCGCGCACCGGTGGAGGCGACATTTACGTGTTGACGCTGGCCACCGGCGAGTTGAAACGCCTGACGTTCGACGACGGACCGGAGCAGCTGGACGCATGGTCGCGCGACGGCAAATGGATTTATTTTTCCACTGGCGCATATGACGTCGGCCGCAAGAACGATATTTATCGCGTCAGCGCCGATGGCGGCACGCCAATGCCGGTCAGCGCGGACCGTTTTACCAACGAATTTAATGCCGCGCCTTCGCCCGACGGCTCCTCCATCGCATTTGCCGCGCGAGGCGTCAGCGATTCGCAGTGGTGGCGCCACGGGCACAGCCATCTGGATGAATCCGAGATCTGGCTGCGCAAGGAATCCGGAGCTTATGAAAAAGTGGTCGACCTGAACGGCCGCAACATATGGCCGATGTGGACGCCGGACGGACGGTCGCTGTACTTTATGTCGGATCGCACGGGGCCGCAGAACATCTGGTCGATTACGCTCGGCGGCAAGCCGAAGCAAGTGACGAAGTTTACCGACGGACGCGTGCTCTGGCCGTCGATGAGTTTTGACGGAAAGACGATCGTCTTTGAGCGCGATTTCAAGATCTGGAAACTCGATGTGAAGTCGGGCGAAGCGTCGCAGCTTCCGTTGAGACTGGTTGGGATGGTCGCGGAGCCGGGGACCACGCATCTGACGCTCAACACTTTTAACGATCTGGCGCTTTCGCCCGATTCGAAGAAGATCGCGCTGGTGGCGCACGGCGAGGTGTTCGCATCAAGCGCCAAAGACGGAGGCGATGCCGCGCGCGTAACACATACATCGGGGCCCGAATCGGCGGTTTCCTGGTCGCCGGATTCGAACAAGGTCGTTTATGTGAGCCAGCGAAATGCGGTGAATCACGTGTTTGTCTACGACTTCACCAAGCACGCGGAAACGCAGTTGACCAATGACGCGCTGGCCGACAATACGCCCCGGTATTCGCCCGACGGCAAGCTGGTGGCCTTCGTGCGGGAGCGGCGCGAACTGCGCGTCGTCGATCCGGAAACCAAGCAGGAGAAAGCGCTGGTGAAAGGCTCCATTGCCGGCGGATTTGCGGGAGGCGCGTTCGCCTGGTCGCCCGATAGCAAGTGGATTGCCTACGGAGCGGCCGGCACAGGAGGGTTGCGCAACGTCTATGTGGTGGAAGCCGCCGGCGGCGAACCGCATCAGATCAGCTTTCTCGCGAATAGCAACGTCAATTCGATCCGCTGGAGCCCGGACGGAACCTTCATCCTTTATGAAACCAGCCAGCGCACGGAAACGCCGCAGGTGGCGCGTATCAACCTGATTCCGCCTCCGCCGAAGTTCACCGAGGAACGCTTCGAGGATCTGTTCAAGCCCGAGCCTCCGGCGCGCGGGCGCGGCGCGGCTGCGGAAACGAAACCTCCCGTCAAGCCTGTTGAGATTGTGTTCGAGGGGATCCGCGAACGGATTTCGTTCCTGCCCATTGGCCTCCCGGTGAATAACACCACCATCAGCCCGGATGGGAAATCGCTGCTGTTCGGCGCGACGGTGGGCGGCCAGAACAATCTCTATATCTATTCGCTGGATGAAACGCCCGGCGCGGGCGCGGGCCGGGGCGGACGCGGTGGAGGCGGGGGCGGAGGCGCGCGGCAGTTGACTTCCACGGCGGGCCAGAAATCGCATGGGCAGTTTTCCAGCGATTCGAAGGAAGTGTATTACCTGGAAGCCGGCCGCATTGAGGCCATGCCTGTAGAAACGCGGGTCGCACGGCAGGTGAACGTCAACGCGGAGATGGACGTCGACTTCGCCACGGAAAAAATGGCGGTGTTCGAACAGGCGTGGGCCGGCCAGCGCGATCAGTTCTACGATCCGAAGTATCACGGCGTGGATTGGAACGAGGTTCGCGCGCAATACACCTCCCTGGTGGAGGGCGTGCAAACGCCGGAAGAGCTGCATCGCCTGCTGCGGATGATGGTGGGCGAGCTGAACTCTTCGCACTCCGGCGTCAGCGGGCCTGCGCCGGCGGGAGGGAACCGCCCGGTCACCGGGCAGCTCGGCCTGAGCTTCGATCGCGACACGTACGAGAAAACGGGCAGGTTGAAGATCACGGACGTCGTTCCGCAATCCCCCGCCGAACTCGCCAAAATCAAGGTGGGTGAGGAATTGCGCGCGGTGGATGGCGTCGCCATCGGGCCGCATACGAATCTGGAAGAGCTGCTGCAGCACAAGGTGGATAAGCGCGTCGTGCTGGACGTGAGCGGCCGCGAGGTGGTCGTGCGTCCTGTGGGATCGCTCGCCGAGCAGATTTACCGCAAGTGGATTGAAGATAACCGCGCGTACGTCGCGAAGATCAGCGGCGGCAGGCTGGGCTACGTGCATATCCGCGATATGTCGGAGCAGGCGCTGACGCAGCTCTACATCGATCTCGATGCGGAAAATCGTGCCCGCGACGGCGTGGTGATCGACATTCGCAACAACAACGGCGGATTCGTCAACGTGTATGCGTTGGACGTTCTGGCACGGCGACCTTATTTAACGATGACCGGGCGCGGCGCGCCTCCTGCGCCCGCTCGTACGCAGCTCGGGCAGCGGTCGCTGGAACTCCCCACGATTCTGGTGACGAATCAGCACTCGTTATCCGACGCCGAGGATTTCACCGAGGGCTACCGAACGCTGAAGCTCGGAAAAGTTGTCGGCGAGCCCACCGCGGGCTGGATCATCTACACCGGGTCCATCGAGTTGATCGACGGGTCCAGCATGCGGACGCCCGGCACGCTGATCCAGGATCATGAAGGCAAGAACATGGAGAACAATCCGAGGCCGGTGGACATCGCCGTCACTCGGCCGATTGGCGAAAGCTATACCGGCAAGGATTCGCAGCTAGACGCGGCGGTAAAGGAACTTCTTCAGGAGATCGGACCCAAAAAATGAAGCTGCTTCGGCCTGCTAGCGGAATGTCCGCAGGTGCGGCAGCTCCAGATGCGGCAGCGCGTTGAAGGTATCGAGCGAAATTCGATCGCGTGAGAAGGTAAACTCGGTGATCGAGCAGTTCTTCACGCGCCAGTTGATTTCTAAGAAACTGCGCTCGTGCCCGCCGATGGCGGCCTGCACCAACACGCTCACTGGACCTCCCGACGTGAACAGCACCACGTTGCGATTCGACGGACCCTCCTGCAATCGCCGTAGCGCTCGCAGGACGCGATCGCGAAAGGCGCTCCAGGTTTCCACGGCCGGATGCTCCTCCGCCGCCATCCAGGAAAGCATCGCCGGCTCGAACACTTTTTGAAATTTGCGATTGCGGTCCGCGCTTGGCTCCAGTTCGTAGGGAGGCGCGAAGTGATGCAGGATGCCGTTGGCGTCGTACTCGTTCCAATCGCCGGAAATCTGCGGCGGGCCAAGCGCCAGTTCTGCGGTCTGACGCTGGCGCTGCAAAGAGCCGCTCCAGACTTCGTCGAACGTCACGCCGAGGCGTTTCCAATATTCGGCCAGCGTGCGTGCCTGCTCCTCACCCAGAGCCGATAGTTGATCCGGATTGCTGTCGAATGGGCGGGCTTGTCCGTGGCGGACGACGGTCAGCGTGCTCATCTCGCCGATTTTGCCATATCCGACTTTGCCAGCTCCCACTTGGCGATGGATTCCATGTGTACTTCGTCCGGCCCGTCGGCCAGGCGCAGCGTGCGCGAGTTGGCCCACATCGCCGCGAGTTCGAAATCCTGGCAGACGCCGGCTGCGCCGTGCGCCTGAATCGCGCGATCGATCACGCGAAGCGCGACATTGGGCGCGATCACTTTGATCATGGCGATCTCCGTCTTTGCCGCCTTATTGCCCACTGTGTCCATCATGTGCGCGGCTTTGAACACCAGCAGGCGCGCCTGGTCGATCTCCATGCGCGATTGCGCGATGTCCGCGCGAATCGTGCCCATTTCGGAGATCGTACGCCCGAACGCCACGCGGCTTTTCACGCGGCGGCACAGCATGTCGAGCGCCCGTTCGGCCTGCCCGATCAGCCGCATGCAGTGATGAATGCGCCCCGGCCCCAGGCGCCCCTGCGCGATCTCGAAACCACGGCCTTCGCCCAGCAGGATGTTCGACGCCGGCACGCGGACGTTGGTGAACGTCATTTCGGCGTGGCCGTGTGGCGCGTGATCGTAGCCGAAGACATTGAGCATGCGGTCGACCTTGATGCCCGGCGTGTCGAGCGGCACCAGAATCATGGATTGCTGTTTATGCTTCGGCGCGGAGGGATCGGTCTTCCCCATGAAGATCGAAATCTTGCACCGCGGATCGCCGCCGCCGGAGGACCACCATTTCGTGCCGTTGATGACGTAGTCGCTACCGTCGCGAACGATGCTCGCCTGGATGTTCGTCGCATCGGATGACGCCACGTCTTTTTCCGTCATGGAAAAACAGGAGCGGATCTCGCCCGCCAGAAGAGGTTTCAGCCATTTCTCTTGCTGCTCCGGCGAGCCGTAGCGCGCCAGCACCTCCATGTTGCCGGTATCGGGCGCGGAGCAGTTGAAAATTTCGGGCGCCATCGCGCACCGGCCCATGATCTCGCACAGCGGAGCATATTCCAGATTGGTCAGTCCCGCGCCGTGTTCGTTCTCCGGCAGAAAGAGATTCCAGAGTCCCGCCGCGCGAGCCTTCGGCTTCAGCTCTTCGATTACCTTGACCGGCTGCCAGCGATTCTCGGCGATTTCACCGTAATACCGGGCTTCGTTGGGATAAATGTGCTCGCGCATGAACGCGGCCACGCGCTCCTGCAGGTCCTTCACCTTGGAAGAATGTTCAAAGTTCATAAGTGCATCCATATTATCGGAATGTTCGTAGCCGCGCTTCGCTCAGATGTGGCGTCGCGTTCATGGTGAACAGGCGCACCTCGTCACCGTGAACGCGCAGCGTCGTCACTGACGTATTGAACATCACCGCGGCCAGCCACATGGCTCGTCCGTCGGCGATTTCCAATGTCCTGGCTGCGGAGACGCCGATCGGCGTGGCCGATGTAAACACCGCGACATTGCCCTCATGCGCGGCCTCGATCACCCGCGCGAGCGAGCCTCGAATCCGCTCGACAAACGCGGTCCATGATTCGCCGGAATATTCGTAGCGGCCCTCGACCCACGCACGAACGCACTTGCGGTCGCAATCGTTCCATTTGCGATGCACTGGCGCATCCTGCGCGCCGCGGCTTTCCGCAATCTCGCGCTGCATCTCTTCGTACTCGATCCGGAATTGTTCGTCGTCATGGGCTAAGTGAGGTGCGAACTCGCGGTAGACCCGGGAAAGGTCGAACTCGTCCCATCCCGGCTCGACGATGATGTTCGCGCCGGGCAAGACTTCCGCTGCCGTCGCCTGCTGGCGCGCGAGGGAACCGGAATAGACGGCGGTGAAGTGCGTTTCCCGCAGATGTTCGCTCAAGAGGCGGGCCTGCGCGCGCCCGACGTCGGAGAGCGAATCGTAATTCTCCCGGGTGCCTGCCTGCCCGTGCCGGACCAGATAAAGGATGCTCAACCGGCCTTCTCCACTAGGTCCGCCGCCAGCTTCGTGAGGGCGCTCACGCGCTGGTCGAAATTGCTGAACCGTTCGTCGTTCGTCTGGCCCTTCCAATAGCGGTAATAAATCTGCTGCAGAATTACCGTGAGCTTGAAAACGCCCAGGACCTCATGCCAGCGCAATGCGGAAAGATCGCGGCCGGTTTTTTCGGCATAGTGCGCCACGAACTCGTCGCGCGTGTACCAGCCCGGGCCCGCCGTCAACGCCTCGTGCCCGGTTCCCGGCACTACTGCGGAGCTCCAGTAGCAGAGCGTCAGGCCGAGATCGCACAAAGGATCGCCGATCGCCGTCATCTCCCAATCCAGCACGGCTTCAATCCGGTCGGGCGACGATTCGTCGATCATCACGTTGTCGAGCTTGAAATCGTTGTGCACCAGCGTCGGCGGGCCGGATGGAGGAAGCGTCGCCGCCAGCCACGTCATCACGCGATCCATTTCCGGACTCGCCTCGGTCCGCGCGCGCTCCCAGCGTTCGGACCAGCCCTTTACCTGCCGGGCGACGAATCCTTCGGGCTTGCCCAGCGCGATCAGCCCGGTTTTTTGAACGTCGACGGCATGGAGTTGCACCAGGCAATCCACGATGGCGCGGCTGATGCGGCGCGCATAGTTATGATGCACGGCGATGTTGGGCGGGACCTGGTCGCGCAGCACGATGCCCCGGCGCCGCTCCATCAGGAAGAAGGGCACGCCGATGACGGACGGGTCCTCGCAGATTAAGTAAACCTCGGGCGCGGGAGCGAAATGAGGATGTACCGCTTCCAGCACACGCGCCTCGCGCACCATGTCGTGAGCTTTGGGCGCCACCGGACCCAGGGGCGCGCGGCGGAGCACCATCTCGCGTCCGGCGATTCGCAAGAGGTATGTAAGGTTCGAGTGGCCGCCACGGAATTGCTGGATGACGATCCCGTGCTCGACCCCCTCGATTCTCCCGGCTAAATAGGAGCTAAGCGCCCCGGCGTCGATCTCTTCTCCTGCGCGGACGGACGTGGTCTCGGTGAGCATCGAGTTCATTCTACACTGGCTGTATGCGATTTCTAATCTTGCCGGTTTTGCTGGCGCTTAGTCTGCGTGCGGCCGATATCGAGTCCAAGGTGACTCACGGTTATGCCGATTCAAACGGGGTGAAGATTCATTACGCGAGTCTGGGAAAGGGCCCGCTTGTCGTGATGATCCACGGTTTTCCCGATTACTGGTACACCTGGCGGGATCAGATGGAGGCGCTTTCGGACAAATATCAATGCGTCGCCATCGATCAACGCGGCTACAACCTCAGCGACAAGCCGAAGGGCGTGGAAAACTACAAGGTGCAGTTGCTGGTGGGCGACGTAATTGCTGTGATCAAGTCCCTGGGACAGGAAAAGGCCATCATCGTCGGCCATGACTGGGGAGGAATGGTGGCGTGGCAGGTAGCGCTTAACTTCCCGCAGATGACCGACAGGCTGATCATTCTGAATCTGCCGCACCCCAAGGGCCTGATGCGCGAACTGGCGAATAATCCCGCGCAGCAGAAGGCCAGCCAGTACGCCCGTAATTTCCAGCAGCCGGGCGCGGAGAAAATGGTGACGGCGGATCAGCTTACGTTCTGGGTGAAGGACCCCGAGGCGCGCAAGAAATACCTGGAAGCGTTCCAACGCTCCGATATCGAAGCGATGCTCAACTACTACAAGGCCAATTACCCGCGCGAGCCTTACACCGAGGATTCCTCGCCGGTGGTGAAAACGCAGATGCCCGTGCTGATGTTCCACGGCCTGGGCGATACGGCGCTGCTTTCCGGCGCGCTCAACAACACGTGGGACTGGATGGGCAAGGACCTGACGCTGGTGACGATCCCCGGCGCCAGCCACTTCGTTCAGCAGGACGCCTCTGAGTTGGTGTCGCGAACCATGAAGTTGTGGCTCGCCCGATGACGCCTCACGAAGTGCGCCATCACATCGCCTATTCGGCATGGGCATCGCGCAGACTGCTGGATGCGGCGCTGGCGGTTGACGAGGAGCAGCATCGGCGTGATGTCGGCGTGTCGCACAAATCGCTGATGGGCACGCTGGAGCATATCTTCTTTGGCGACCGCATCTGGTGCGCGCGCGCCGTCGATCCAGGCATCGCCGGTCCGTCGTTTGCGGAGTTCTCGCCCGGGCAGACGCTCGCCTCGGAGTGGCCGAAGGTGCAGAAGCGATGGGCCGATTGGGCCGCGTCGGTGACCGAGGCGGATTTGCAGAGGGTGGTCGATTATAAGGATATTCGAGGGGCTGCGCGCTGTGAGCCGATGTGGCAGATCGTGTTGCACGTCGTCAATCACGCAACGCTTCATCGCGGGCAGGTCATGGCGATGCTGCGGCAGTTGGGCGTGGCGCCGCCGCAGACCGATCTGATTTTTTACTATCGCGAACATAAGGTCGAATAAGGATGCACAAGTTCGTATTGTTCCTGTTGTCCAGCGTGTTATTGACGGCGCAGAGCGGCGAAATCAAGCTCCGGGTGGATGCGACCGATGCGCCGCGCCATATCTTGCACGCGTCGTTGAACATTCCTGCCAAACCGGGGCCGATGACGCTGCTTTATCCGGAATGGATTCCGGGCGAGCATGCGCCGACGGGTCCTGTGGTGGATCTGGTGGGCCTGAAGATCAGTGCGAACGGAAAGCCGGTGACGTGGAAGCGTGACGCGGTGAATATGTACGCGTTTCATGTCGACGTGCCGGCGGACGCAAGTTCCCTGGATGCGACCTTCGATTTCGTGTTGCCTCCGGAAGCAGCGGGATTCACCTCGGGCGCCTCGGCCACAACGGAACTGGCGGTGTTGAACTGGAATCAGGTGCTGCTGTATCCGGAAGGCGTTGGGTCGGACCAACTGAGGGTGCAGGCCGGCCTGAAGGTTCCGAACGGATGGAAATACGGCACCGCGTTGCCGATCGCGCGCGAATCGGGAAATGAGATCCAGTTTCAGCCTTCGTCGCTGACCACGCTGATTGATTCGCCTGTCTCGGCCGGAGCGCATTACCGGACCATCGAACTCGGCTCTGATCTGGGACAGCCGCATTATTTGCACATCGCGGGCGATAGCGACCGCGCGCTGGAGCTATCGGACGAAACCATCGGGCATTACAAGAATCTGGTGCGGGAAACGGGGGCGTTGTTCGGGTCCAGGCATTACCGCAGCTACCATTTCCTACTGACGCTGAGCGATCACGTGGCCAGCTTCGGCCTGGAGCATCACGAATCGAGCGACAACCGCATCGGCGAACGCGGCATGATCGACGAGCCGGAGCGAAAGGCCGACGCGGACCTGCTGCCGCACGAGTTCACGCACTCCTGGAACGGAAAATATCGCCGGCCCGCCGGCCTGGCCACGCCCGATTACAGCGAGGCGATGAAGGGCAGTCTGCTCTGGGTGTATGAAGGCCTGACGCAGTATCTGGGTGAGATTTTGACGCCTCGCAGCGGGCTGCTGAGCGCGGACGAGTTCCGGCAGGAGTTGGCGATCACGGCGGCGGCGCTCGACCGGAAAGCCGGCCGGACGTGGAGGCCGCTTGAGGACACCGCGGTTGCCGCGCAGCTTCTTTACAATGGCCGCGAAGATTATTCCGCCTACCGGCGGGGCGTCGATTATTACGACGAAGGAACGCTGATCTGGCTGGAGGTCGATGTGCTGATCCGCCAGCTAAGCAAAGGCAAGAAATCGCTCAACGACTTCTGCACCGCGTTCCACGGCGGGCAGGGTGGTGCTCCGGCGCTGAAGACTTATACCTTCGACGATGTCGTGGCAGGATTGAACGCCGTACAGCCTTACGATTGGGCAGGCTTTCTGCATAAGAGGCTTGAATCCACCGCACCGCATGCGCCTCTTGGCGGAATCGAAAACGGCGGATGGAACCTGACCTATAGCTCGGCTCGATCGGAGATGTGGCGCTATCGCGAAGACAAGAACAAGTCCGCGAACCTGATGTACTCCATCGGGCTGATCGTTGCGGAAGAGGGCACGATCGGCGATGTGGCTGTCGGCGGCCCGGCCCAGAAAGCCGGCGTTTCACCCGCGACGAAATTGATCGCGGTGAATGGCCGCCAGTTCAACACCGTCGTGCTGCGCGAGGCGATTCAGGCGGCGGTGAACAAGACGGCTCCCATCGAGCTGTTGGTGAAAAACGGCGAGTATTATCAGACGTTGAAGGTCGACTACCACGGCGGCGAGCAGTATCCGCGTCTGACCAGGGATGAGAGCAAGCCCGACGTGCTGTCGAAGATCATCGAGCCGCTGGTACGGGAAATGGTCGCGCCGTAACCGCTCCGCCAGATCGCGGCTCTAGTGGCCTGTCGCGGAGAAGACGTGGCGCACGCGCCTACGCGTGCTGCATCGACATACATGTCGACGCCTGGGGAGGCTTCAACAGGTGTCGAGTCTCGACACGGCAAACACTACACAGTAACGATCTCTCCGCGACGTGCCATTAGTTCGCCAGCGCCTGCGGATCGGCGAGCAGCGCCAATACCTGCTGGTACGCGAGCTTCGTTGCCTCCTCGCGAATGGACGCTTCGGCCGCCGGCTCCATGCCGACCGGCTGAGTCTCCGCGGGCGGCGTAGCCAGCGCCGCGAGCATATCCCAAGCGCGCGAGCGGTCGAAACATATGTGAACTAGTTCGCGCGTCACAGCGAGGCGATGAGTGTGGCCCGCATCGTCGATGACGTTGAGGAACGGAACCAGCAGCGGCGGCGCCGTCGTGTAGAGCCTGAGGTACTCGTGGAGTTCGATCTGGTCTTCCTGCGGAGCGTCGGCCGGCAGGATGCGGCACTGGTCGCGGAACCGGAGTGAGAGAATCAGCGCGTCGAGCGGCGTGAGGCTCGCGAACAACGGGTCGGGTTCGACGAGTGAAAACCGTTTCCACCAGCCGCCCTCTCGATCCGGGTCATAGTAGAATAACGGGAACGCTTTCGAACAGGACAGCAGCGCTGCCTCAAAGGACGGCGCGACGTTCACGATGGCGACCGCCGGGCGAAGCGTCCGCACCATTTGAGCAAGCCCGTGCAGGAGATGATCGCGCACGGCGAGCGACGATTGCAGGACATAGGGTCCGCGATGTGCCAGAGCCAGAGCGCCGAAATCGGCGACGGAGCCGCTCAGGTCCTCGATGTAAAGGCCCGTGGCGCGAACCAGGATCTGCACGGGTCTGCCGGAGCGAAGCAGCCGCGAAAAAGACGTGAGCGAGTTTTGCGCCAGATGCTCCGGGGTTTCCAGGACGACGATGGCGGGCAACGCGGCGATCTCACCAGGGTCGGCTGTCTGCCAGTCGAAGCGCTCCAGCATCTCATCGTGGATCGATGCGTCATAGGAGGATGAGGCTTCGAGCAGGGCGACCCGCATCGCTCGCAGCACGGGCACGATTTCAGCCAGCTGGCGATCGCAGAAAGCCAGCGCCTCGGCGCAGGGATCGGCGCAGGCGATAGCTTTGCCGCCAGCGGGGCAATCCTCGGCCTCGGTGGAGAAAACCCAAAGCGCCGGGTGAGGTTCTGCGAGCGCTTCTTCGAGAATCGCCAGCGCAAACTGGCAGCGCGCGCGTCGCTCCCGTTCCATCAGTGAGTGCGGCGGTTTCGGGAACGCTCCGATCAACTGCGGCACGGCAAGGAACTTGTGCGCGTTTGCCCCCAGCGATGCCGCGGTCTTTTCTGCCGACGCCGGAGCGCGCTTCGCGTCGTCGATGGCCAACAGGTCTTGCAAATGGGCCACCGATTGTCTCAACGCAAGCTGAAAGCGCGCCCGCTGGGATGCGCGTTCGGCGGTTAGGCAAGACGCGTAGAGCGCCGGAAGCGGCTCAGCCGAATCGGTCGAGGGCAGAGCGGCCAGGATCTCCTCGCTCAACGCAGGACGCAGAGGCGCGGCCGGACGCAGCGAAGGGAGGCCGCGGCCGGAGAGATGAAACGTTCGAAGATGTTCCCGGGACACGGCGCTTTCAGTGGCGGTCATGATGCCCCCGGATGGTGAACTTGTCGATCGCAGCGCGGATCGCGGCATGTTTTTCCGCCTGCGTCTGGGCGAGGCCGCGCGAGGTGAAATCGTCGTAACAGGCCGCGTCGGGATTGCGATAGAACAGGCCGATGGGATAGACATCCTCACGCGAGGCGATGGTTCGCGCCTGCGCCAGATTGCTGGGATCGTGCATCAGGCGGTTAGGGAAGCGCTTCGCTTTATCCGGCTCCATGCGGACGCCTTCCTCGTGTTCCATCAGCAGGAGCAGGGAAGGATCGTGCAGGGGCTCGTCGAACACGTGCGCGGAAAAGTGCGGGCAGCGCTGCAAAATCCGCACGAAGGATGTTCCGCGATGCGCGTGCGCAGCCTCGATGGTGGCATAGACGTGTGCCGGATTCCAATCCACCGTTTGCGCGACGAAGGAGACGTTGTTCACGCCGAGCGCCACTGTCAAGGGACTCAGCGGTGGGATCACCGCGCCGCGCGGGTGCGTATTCGTGCGCTCCCCAATGCGCGTCGTGGGCGAGGTTTGGTTCTTTGTCAGCCCGTAGATGTTGTTGTCCAGCAGCAGGACCGTCATGTCCATGTTGTAGCGGAGGGCATGAACCCAATGCCCCGCGCCGATGGCGCAGCAGTCGCCGTCGCCGGTGACGACGAATACGTGCAGGTCCGGCCGGCGGCTCTTTACGCCGCAGGCGACGGGAAACGCGCGCCCATGGAGGCCGTGGAATCCGTAGGTGCCCATGTAGTGCGGAAAACGGCTGGAGCAGCCGATGCCGGAGACGATCACCGTCCGTTCAGGGGGCAACTGTTTCTCATAGCAGAGCTTGCGCACCGCGTTCAGCGCCGAATGATCGCCGCAGCCCGGACACCAGCGGGGCAGGGCGCCGGCGTAATCCTTCAATTCGTGATGTTCCTGGCTGGGCTCGATCTCCCAGTCCCTCTTTAGGCCTTGCATGATGCCTCCTGAAGCTTGCGGCGCAGTTCCTGTTCAATGACGCTCGGCGGAATCGGACTGCCCGGCACTCGCGACCAGCAATCGACGTCCACCAGCGTCTGCGCGCGCAGAAGCTGCGCCAGCGGCGAGTAGCGCCGTGTCTCCGGCGTGATATACGGGTCGCCCGGATCGTCGCTATAGTTCACTTCCACGGTCATCACGTTCTTGAACCGCGAGAAGATCTCCTTCAATCCCGGTTCCAGAGGAGACAGGAAACGCAGATGCAGCGAGGATACGCGCAGCCCTTCGGCCCGCAGATCATCGACCGCCTCTTCGATCGCCCCGAGCGTCGATCCCCAGCCGACGACGAGAAGGTCGCCCTCGGGATCGCCGTGAACCACGGGAGGCTTCATCGCGCTCTTCAGCACGGCCAGCTTGCGGCTGCGCATCTTCATCGCCCGCTGGTTGATCGACGATTCGTACGCAACGTGGCTGTACTCGTCGTGCGCCAGGCCGGTGAGCACGTACTCGCCTCCGCGCTGGCCGGGAATCGGCCGCCTCGAAAGGCCCGTTTTCTCGTCCCAATTGAGCGCCGGCGTGCCCGCTTCCCAGGGCGATAGATCCAGTGGCGGAGCCAGCCAAGCTGCCTCGAACTCAGGTTTCGGGAAAGGCTGCTGCCCGGTGGCGAGATTGGCATCGGAGAGCACCATCACCAGACCGCGGAACTCCTCTGCCAGCTTCCGAGCCGTGATCATGAAGTGAAAGCACTCTTCAATGGTCGCCGGCGCGAGGATGATCTTCGGGCTATCGCCGGGCGAGGCATAGAGAGCGGCCATCAAGTCGCCTTGTTCCACCTTGGTGGGCAGGCCCGTGGAAGGCCCTCCGCGTTGCACTACGACGCAGACCAGCGGAATTTCCGCCATGACAGCGAGCCCCAGAAACTCGGTCTTGAGCGCCAGGCCCGGACCGGAAGTAATCGTCACCGCCGTCTTGCCTGCGTAGGAGCAGCCGAGCGCGAATCCAATGGCCGCGATCTCATCCTCGGCCTGATGCACTACGCCTCCCGTCTGCTCGAACGCCGACGCGAGGAAATGGGACGCCGATGTCGCCGGCGTGATCGGATACATGGAGCAAACTTCGATGCCGGAGGCCATGATGCCCAGCGCCAGCGCCTGGTTGCCGTTCATCACCACCATCGGCTGTGCATGCGGCGTTGCCGGGATGCGGAACCGCTGCTCGACGTGCGCCAGCGTCCATTCGTAGCCGCCGTCGAACAGGTTGATGTTCTTTTTCGCGGTCTCCTCGCCCTTGCGGCTGAAGCGGTCCGTGATGATCTGGTGCGCTGGCCCGCGATCCAGGTCGTAAATCGCGCACAGCAAGCCCAGCACCCAGATGTTCTTGCCCTTGCGCACATCGTCGGCGTGCTTCAGGCACTCTTCCACGATCGGCAGCGGCACCACCTCATAACCGCGCGCGCGAAATTCGGAGATGGCGTCGCGATATTGCTCCACGATGCGTTCGTCGGAGTTAGTCAGCCAGGAGCCGTCGACGAAGACGATCGTCCCGGGCCTGAGCGCCCCCGCGTCGATGCGGCTGTAGAGCACCTGCTCATTGAAGGCAACGACGATATCGGCGCAATCGCCCGCGTTGGTGATCTTCTCCGTCCCGATGCGAATCCGGTTGCCGCTCGCCCCGGCTCGGGATCGTTTGGGCGGCTCGATTTCGGCGGGAATAATCTCCACGGTCCAGATGCCGTGGCCGGCGCGGGAGATCAGATCGGCGAAGATCTGGCCGCAGGTTTGGGCGCCTTCGCCGGAGTCGCTGACAATTTCGACAATGTGTTCTCTTACGACTTTTGCCTGGTTGGAATCTACGGGGATCTCGACAGTATTCGGCTGCATGGGCGTGGCCTGCGTTAAGTCAAGCAAACTGAATGCCGTTGCTGCTTACTTCTTGAAACGACTCATTTGGATTCGTTTTTTCTGCCGCCGAGCCCGTGAGAAAACCCATCGGGGTGAGTCATTTGGCGCACCTCTAGGGCGCGGAGCGCGGTATCATGGCCAAGAAATGACGGCATTTCGTGAGGAGCGGGAGTATGGAGAGCTTGAAGAATAGCCTTCTGCTCCCTCTTGTTCTCTTTGTGACTCTGGGTTTGTCGTCGCGATTTGGCTGGCAAGCCTTCGTGGAGACGCGATACCGTGAGTGAATTCCCCTGGCTCACGAGTTCTGTGTGAAAACGCGCTTTACGCGGAAATTTTCGCTGGCGAAGTGGACCGACCACTCATGAACTCCTTGCCCATAAAGTAGGGGAGGGCTTGCAGATCTCGCGCGGGTGAAAGTCCAATGTGGTTGAAATGGATCGAGGAATGAGCATCGCCGCTCGCGGTACAATCTTATCGATTTGGAGAACTTCACCATGTTGCTGAAATCTTCTTTTGTCTGTTGTCTCGCCGCAGCATGCGCCTTTGCGCAGCCGCCCCAGGGGCGCGCTGGAGGGCGGGGCATGCCCAACCCCGGCGTGCAGCTCGATCTGGATGGAAAGGGCGCCGCGGCGCGCGAGTTTTTCCAGAAAGCCATCGATTCCGCGGCTACTCCGCAAGCCAAGGCCAACGCGCAGCGCAATATGGCGATGTCCTGGGCCTTCGAGGGCAACTGCCAGAAAACCGCCGAGTACGAGCAGATGGTAATGGACTACTGGGTTACGCGCGAAGCGGAAGAACCGGGCAACGCGTTTTATCAGGAAGGCGAAATGGCCGACGAAGCGGCGCGCGTGTGCATCGACGCGGGCGATCTGGACGCGGCAGCCGCCTGGTATAAGAAAGGCCACGACCTCGGGTTGAAGGAGCCAAACATCTCCGCCGATCGCGCGGCGCTGTGGGAGTACCGGTGGCAGCACGCCGAGGCTCGCATCGCCGCCCGGCGCGGCAAGAAAGCGGACGCGCGGAAATATATCGCCGAGGCGCGAGCCTCGCTCGATAAGATGACGGACCTGAAGGCGCAACAGGAGTCGTTCTATCCGTACCTGACCGGCTACGTGGCGTTTTACCTGGGCGATTACAAGTCCGCGCTGGCGGATCTGCAGAAAGCGCAGCAGAACGATCCGTTCATCCAGTGCCTGCTGGGGCAGACCTACGAGAAGCTCGGCGACAAGGATCAGGCGATGGAGGCATATAAGAGGGCGGCGTCGGCGCGGGCGCACAATCCTCCGGCGGCGTACGCGGTGCCGTTTTCGAAGAAGAAGCTCGCGAGTTAGAGTCCACGCGGCGCAGGCCAGCCTCCGGCTTATACGAATCGCTGTGGGCGCCTTGGGACACAGTGGTCAGTCCCCATCGGATCTATGGGTCAGGCTTTGAGATTTAATCCGGCGATCACGACTGCCACCACAATCAGCGCGCCGCCGAAAATCCGACGCAGATGGTCGTCATGGATGCGCCTTGCGGCAGCGATGCCGATCCCCATACCCACGAACGCGAAAAGGAGGAATTTGCCCAGCAGGCTCCAATCGCAGGTGACATAGCGGAGCTGCCCAATCAGCCCCGTGGCGGAGTTTAGCGCAATCACCGCCAGCGACGTTCCCGCAGCCAGCCGCGTGTCGAGCCCCGCCGCAAGCACGAGTGCCGGAACGATCAGGAATCCTCCGCCGACGCCCAGGAATCCGGTCAGCACGCCGACCGCGAATCCCACCCCCAGACAGATTGGCAGCGAGCATTCGCGTCCGCGATGGAGATGCGCGCCTCCCCGCAGCATCATCGCGCCGACGATCAGCATAATCGCCGCAAACAGCAGCAGCAGCGCCTGCTTCGACAGCAGATGCGTGCCGGCCGAGCCTATATAGGCCCCCAACATGCCGCTGATCGAAAAAATAAGCGCGGCCTTCACCGCCAGGTTTCCACGGCGAAGTTGTATTAACGCGCCGAACAGCGCCGTCGCGCCGACGATCGCCATCGACATGCCGACCGCCTGCTTGGCCGGGACGCCCGCGACGTAAACCAGCACGGGAAACGTGACGATGGAGCCGCCGCTGCCGAGGATTCCGAGCGAGCCACCGATCAGCGTGGCGAGGACCATGGTCAAAAGTGCGGCCACGTTACTTGCGCTCGAAGATCAGGAAAGTTTGGCGCGGCAGGAAGTCGAGCTTCGCAGTCAGCTTGTATCCGGCCTGGGACATTTCGGCCTGGAATTTTTCGGGCGTGAACCGGAACTCTTTCGGAGGGCCTTCGGGCGAATCGGGCTTAAAGTCGATGATCGCCACGCGGCCGCCCGGCTTCAGCGATTTCGCCAGGTTATTGAAGTACGCTTCGCGATCGCCGATGTGATGATAGGTGTCGACGATCAACACCAGATCGACCGGCTCGGGCAGATTCGGAGACGCCGCCGACGCCTGAATCGAGATGACATTAGCGAGCTTTTCTTTCGCCGCGCGATCGCGCAGATACGTAACCATGCTGGGCTCGATGTCCGCGCCATAGACCTTCGGCGCGGCGGCGGATCTTGCTAGCCTGACCGAAAAATAGCCCGTGCCTGAGCCGATGTCGCAAACGATGTGCCCCGGTTTCAAGCCGAGGGCCGCGATCACCTTATCCGGCATCTGCCAGGCATCGCGCGCCGGATCGTCGAAGCGAGCGGCGTCCTTGTTGGCATCGAAATGATGCTCCATGTGATCGGGATGGGCTTGTCCGGGAACCAGCCGCGCGGCCAGCATCAGCATGGCCGCTGAGAATTTCCAACGCATTGAGACTCCTCTGGCTGATTATCGCAAGTCGCGCGCGGCGGTGTTTGAGCGCAGAATACGACCGCTCCTTGATCGTGTTCGCCAGAGCGGACTTACTTAATCTCGATATTTAGATCGAATGCGATCACGACGGCGAACGCGCCGAAGTTCGTTGTTCCTCCGGCGGTTGGATTTGGCGTGAACTGTTGCACGGCCACCGACACTCCCGTCAAGGCCGAGGGAAAGCTTTGCGTCGCGGCGACGTTGATAGAAGCGAAGTTTGAGCTTCCCAGTGCCACCGTTGGAAGACAGGCCAACGCGGCCGTCCTCCCAGAGAACTGGGATCGTTGGGTGCGGTGGCAACGATCAATGCTGCGGGACCCATGGCGCTGCCGAAAATCACGAAAAACAGCGTCCAGCGCGAGAGTGGTTTGATAGCCGGTAGCAATGACAATACCTCCGCTGGTGATCACGGGTTGCGCCAGGGCGTGCGCGGCTGAGTCGGCGACACCCCCTGTAACCTGCGCCGCGTGTTCTCCGAGATGGCTTGTTCGAGTATAAGGGCAAACAGGGAGCCAGCAAAGACCCTCTAAACGGAAGCTGCGCGAGAATAGAACATGTCCCAAGGCGCGCCTTCTCCCCGGCAGATCCTCGAGGCCACCCCGCTCTTTGCGGCCCTGGACGACGCGGAGCTCAGCTCCCTCGCGGATCGCTGCGAAGTTCATCCGTACTCGGCCGGCGAAGTTCTCTTCTCCGAAGGGGAGCGATGCAAGGGCTTATACATCGTCGTCAGCGGGCGCGTCCGCATCCTCAAGACCTCGTTGAACGGCCGGGAGCAGGTTCTCGCGATGGAAGGCCCAGGCGCCTCCGTGGCCGAACTGCCCGTGTTCGACGGCGGGAATTACCCGGCCTCCTGCGCCGCCGCGGAGAGAACGGAAGCTCTGTTCGTTTCGCGCGCGGACCTTCGGGCGATCTGCATGGAAAAACCCGAGGTCGCGCTCAAAATGCTGCAGGTGCGCCATCGCCTGATTTCCTATCTGATCCGCGAGGCGCAGGCCAAGGGGCAGGCCGGCGGCCGAGGCGTCACAATCTCCCTGGACGCCAGCCATCAGGAACTGGCCTCGCAGATCGGCACCGTGCTGACGGCCAGCGCGGCCCGTTAGGAGGCTCAACTTAACAGGTCCTGAGTCAGCCTGGGGACCAGTGGGGCAGGCGGTTCCGCCTGCCGGTGCACTAGTGCGCCAAATCGATGCCGAGTTTTTTCAGCTCCTCGGCGTAGTAGCGCTTGTGCAAAAGCTCCCACTCCTCGGTGCCTTCGCCGATTTCGCGCTTCTGCGTGCGGATTTTGGCGCGAGCCGCCCGGTCCACCTTATCCTCGGCCATGAGCAGTTCCGTCACCACCTTGACGAGTTCCAGGCGAACGTCGTTGGGCTGCTTCTTCACCCGGAAATCCCGGCTCTTCCGCAAATCGGCCACGATCTTGTGCGACAGGTCGTTGATTTTATCGCGGGACAGCTTCATGTGGTCGCCGGAATCGCGTCCCGCCGCGCGGATCACCTTCCGCTGCGTGATCAAAGTGTTCTTGATCTTGCGGAACATGTCCTGATAGCTGACGCCTTCGCGGCGCATGTACTCTGTGTACTGGCTGAGCATCTCGCGGACTTCCTCATTCAGGCTGTCCTCGATTGCCAGATCCTCTTCGATGACGTTGCTGATGTACGCCGCCGCCACGGCTGGATCGGTGGTCTCAATCCACTGCGGTGTCAGCTTTTTGACGATTTGACGGGAGACGTAATCGATGAATTCTCTTGCGAGCAGCATTCCTCGCAACTAGGATAGCAAACGCAGGCGTCAGTTCGTCGTCTCGCCCCGGTGATTTTCCAGGAATTCGTCGTCGATCGGCTTCCGGCCCCGGAAACCCTCCTCCAGGCCGTGCCAGAAGCGGATGCGATCCTCGCCCAGTTTCCAGCACAAGCAGACGGTTTGGCCCCGATAATGGGCTAGAAAATCGATCAATCCGATCTCGACGTCTTTCAGCAGCGCCCCGGCCTCTTCCACGCGGTCCACCGCGCCTTTGAGCGCCGCTGCGCTGGTGTCTCGCCGCGCCCGAACCGCCAGCAGAGGCCCCGGATTCACCCGCGAGCCTCCCGCCATCCGGATCCGCCGCGCATGGGTCTCCATCACTTCGTGTGCCTTCCGATGCTCTTCGCGGTGAAAAAGAATCTCCCGCAGCGCGCTTTCTACCTCCGGCAGCGCCCGTTCTGCTTCGGCGACGGTGAAGTATCGAGGCATGTGTCTGTAGCTTATCCCGCGCTCTTCTTGAACTTCGTCAAGTCCTTTACGGCTTCCATCCAGTTATAGACGATCGGACAATAAGTCGCCCGGTCCACGAACTGCCACATCCGGCTCACCATGGATCCGCTGCCGCGCAGCAGGTGCGGAAACCGCTCGCAATTCCCGGGCCGAGCCTCGTACACTGTACATTCGTTGCCATCGAGAAACACGCATCCTGCCTTGTTCGTGCGCTTGAGGATCAGTTCGCCGTCCTCGCCCGTCATCGTGTACTCCTCGACGAACTTCGCCTCTTTGACGCGGAGGAACTTGGCCAGGTGTTCAATATCCCGTTCGGCGAGCTGAACCTCGGTGACGCGGCAGCATTCGGCGCACTGCCGGCAGTCGATGGCGTCGGTGACCTCCTCGGCCGCCCGGCGGAATTGCCGCTCCACCCATTCGTGCGACTTCAGGTATTTGCGGAACTGCAGATTCTCCGCGCGCTTCTTTTCGCCTAAGCGGCGGATCTGCACCAGGTCCGTGAGCATGCTTCTATCATCGCAGGGCTGCCCTCAGTTCTCCGTCGGGCTCTCCACGCCAGAGTTGGGCGCGGCGCAAGGACGCGGCCAGCAGAGCGCTTGACAATGCTCTTGAGAGCATTCAGGCTCTCAATTCCGCCGGTATTCGTGCCCTCGCCGCGCTACAATCGCAAGTAGGCCAAAAGAGTGTCCGACCGCCTCTATCTTTCCTGCTGGATCTCCGGGTACAATTCCTCCAACATGCTGCGCCACTTCGGACGCATGCTGGGCCTGTTTCCGTTTTCGAAGCTCGCCAAGCGAGGACCAGTGGTCCGCCTCTACGCCCTCGAACACATCGAGCCTCCCCTTTTCGAACGCGAATTCGCCCCCGGCTCGGATGCGAACACCCTGCTCGAGGCCGTCCGCGAATTTTCGCCGGAAGACTGCGCCGTCGAAATCGACGCCTTCTGGGATCTGTGGGACGACAACGGCGAGGAATGGAAGCTATCGCCGGTTTCGGTGACGTTGGCCGCCTTTGGACCCGCGTTCGATAACGAACTCGAAGACCATCTGCGCATCGAATTCGGCCTCGATTCCCGCTTCCTGCCCGTGTCCGGCGTGGAAGGAGCGCTGCGCGTTGGTCAATCGAACATCCGCAGCCTGCTGCATTTAGTCGAGGAGATCGACCGCGTCATGAAACCCGAGCGCCGCACGCTATGGTCTGAAAGCGGAGCCAACTTCGCCGACGTTCTGCGGCAGACGCTCGGCGGGATTAATGTCAACTGAACGGAGGTTCTACTCCATCCGCAACGCTTCCATCGGAGAAATGGACGCCGCTCGCCGCGCGGGAATCACCGCGGCGACGAATGCGCAGATCCCCAACGTGACGGCGGCGATCGCCAATGCGAGTGGATCCCAGCTCGATACGCCGTAGAGTTGCGCCGAGATCAGGCGTCCCGCGCCGATCGCCAGAGGCACTCCGAAGATCAGCCCAAGCGCCACCCGGAACGAAGCCCCGCGCAAAACCAAGCGCACCACGTTGCCACGATCCGCGCCCAGAGCCATCCGCACGCCGATCTCGTTCGTGCGCTGGGCCACCGAATAAGCCGTCACGCCGTACAGTCCGACGGCGGCGAGCAGCAGCGCCACGACTCCGAACAACCCGGCCAGGCTCGCGACGGCTCTCTCCTCATCGAAGGACAGAGCAACCTGTTCCTGCATCGTCCGGATGCTAATGAGGGTCAGGTTCGGGTCGGCATCGGCCAGCACTCTCTTTAGAACCGGCTCCAGCGCGCCGGATTGCGCGCCTGTCTTGAGCACGATTCCGCCGGCGAAATGCGAGCTGGCCTCGAGTCTTGCCATCAACTCGTCGCGATAATCGACGTTCTGTGCAAGAGGGACGTAGAACATGGGCTGCGCAGGCCGGCGCAAGCCCCATCCGGCGAACTTCGCGTCCCGGACCACCCCGATAATCCGGAAGCTGGACGCGTATTCGGGTAAATCCAGGCCAAAATGCTGGCCCAGAGGGTCCTCGTTGTCCTTGAAAAATCGTTTCACAAACGTCTGATTGACAATCGCGACAGGTGCGGTGGTTTCGTTATCCGCCTCGGTAAACGCGCGGCCCCGAAGGATGGTCATGCCGAGCGCCTGCATATAGTCCGCACTGACCCGATCCCACGACGAGCCGGATTCGCCGTTCATCTGCGCGGGCGGATGACCGGCGACGAAGACCATTTCGCCCCAATTGTCGGTGAGCGGATTGTAGATCGCCAGGCCCGCGCTCTGCACGCCCGGCAGAGACTTGAGCTTGCGCTCAATTTCGCGATTGAGCGCGATCACTTTCGGCGTCGTGTAGCCCGCGTGCGGCGTGCGGATGGACACGACGGTCCGGCCCTGGATCTGGTAGCCGAAATCCTGATGCTCCAAGTTGCTCAGGCTGCGCGCCAGCATGGTTGCACCGGCGACCAGCACCACGGATAAAGCGGCCTGCACGACGAGCAGGCTCTTGGTGGCCAGCGAAGAACGGCTGGAAGTGCTCCGGCCGGACCCGCGCAGGGCATCCGCCGGATCGATGCGCGTCGAGAACCACGCGGGGGCGGCTCCAAACAGGATTCCCGTGAGGAACGCGAGGGAGAACGCGAACAGGAACACGCGGGGCGAGGGCGTTACGCTGATCGGCAGAAAATGCGCATTCGTGAACGCGAGCGACAGCAGCAGGCGTGCCGCCGCGCTCGCCACAAACAATCCGGCGATACTCCCCGCAGCCGCCAGGATGATGCTCTCCGTCAGCGCCTGCATCACAATCTGCCTCCGGCTGGCTCCAATCGCCAGGCGAACGGCGGTCTGGCCGCGCTGCGACGCCGAGCGCGCCAGCAGAAGGTTAGCCACGTTCGCGCAGGCGATCAGCAGAACTAATCCGCAAACCCCGAACAGGATCTGGAGACTCCTGCTGTAATTTTCCTTCATCTCCGCAACCCCCGACCCCGCGGGCACCACGTTGATCAGTTGCTTGGGCAGCCCGCGAATCACGTCCGGCATCCAGTTGGACGGGTAGCCGGAGTCGTTTTGCAACCACTGCCGGAGCACGCCGGTGAGGCGCGGAGCGATTCCGGCCTCGGTGGCGCCCGCGCGCAGCCGTCCGATCACGCGCAGCCACGCGGAGGGCGACTGGCGCAGCAGCGTCCCGGCGGGGTTGATCGTGGGCTCCTGCTGCACGGGAATCCAGAGATCGGGAGGGTCGCCGCGCAGCGTATCGCCGAAAAATCCCGGCGGCGTGACGCCGACGGCCGTGAACGGCTGCCCTTCGACAAAAAACGAAGAACCGATCACCGACGGGTCCGCCCCGAAGGCTGTCTCCCACGCATGATGGCTGAGAACGATGGCCGGCGCGGCTCCGGGCAAGTCGTCGGACGGCGTCAGCACGCGTCCCGCGAACGAGGACACGCCGAGGGTGGAGAAGTAATTTCCCGTGACGTACTCCGCGCGCAGCGGCCGAGCGGCTTCTTCCACCTTGGCGCGCCGCACACCGAGGCGTCCTCCGCCGGCCTGAAACGCCGCCATTTCCTCAAACTCCGGCGAAGCCTCGCGGAGCCGCTGATAGAGGGGATACGAGTACATTCCCCATCGATCCTGCGGCCCGCCTTTAACGCAGCAGTCGTCGCCGTCGCCGATCCGATAGAGCTTTGCGGGATCGGAGACGGGAAGCGAGCGCAGCATCACCGCATCCACTAAAGTAAAGATCGCCGTGGTTCCGCCGATTCCCAGCGCCAGAGTGAGCACCGCCGCTGCCGTGAACACCGGCGACATCCGGAGCCGCCGCACCGCATAGCGCACATCGCCGAAGAGAGTTTTCATCCGCGTCCTCTCCAGTATTACCGAGTGAGCGGGCGCGGGTTACAGAAACTCTTTGTGGGGCGGGCTTTTGAGCCGGCAGCCGGCTTCGGGAGGAAAAGAAACACGCCTCCAGAAGCCCACAATTATCCTCGGACCGAATACAATGTCTGCGAAAATCACCTTAAACACATTTTTATGTTTCTGTTTTATTTCGTGCTCTATCGCCTCCGGACAGGCGATTACGCGAGTGCAATACACCCACATCTATTCATACCCTGGAAATTCGGTCACCTTTCCCAGCCACAATTCCGCGGGAAACGCCATCGTTGTAATGGCATCGTGGTACTTAGGCCCAGGGACTCCAACCATTTCCGACACGCAAGGGAACACCTACACGTTGCTTCCGCCACTCACCGGCGGCGGCGCCGGGAATGGAGAACAGACCTCGATCCTCATCTGGTACGCGTTGAATATCGCGGCGGGAGCCAACACCGTCACGATTTCCGGCGCTGGCATTGACGTTGGCATGACGGCGGTGGAATACTCGGGCATCGGGGGCGTTGGAACAACATCGACCCTGCCGTATTTTGGCGGCACGCCGACAACAACGCCCACTTCCAACGGCTTCACGCCCAGCGCCGGTTCGCTCCTCTTCGTCGCCTTTGCGGACGAGACCAACCCGCAGAACTCTATCGCGGCGGGAAGCGGATATACTTTGATTCAAGGCGATGGCAACCACGTCGACATTGAGGAAGACAAGGTGAATTCCTCCGCGGGCCCTCAAACGGCGAGTATCTCGGTGGACACCGCCACCTGGAGCTGGGCGATGTATGTCGTGGAATTCTTGCCGGCAACCGGTGGTTCGCCGCCAATCGGTACGGTGCTGTGGACCAATCCCGGCGACGGATCGGGCTTTTCCTCGATTGTGCCCGCCGTGCCCAGCGCAAGCGGCGTGGCGGATATCTTCGGGTTACAGAACGACGGCACCGTCGCGGCCATCACCAGCGATGGCGCCACCGCCTGGAGCGCGGACGTGAGCCAGGCGGGAATGGTCGTGCCGGACTTTCTCGGCGGTCTGGTCCTTGTCCAGCAGTACGGTGCATCTTCCGGGAACAATTCGATCGTGAAGCTGGACGGCGCTACAGGGCAAGCCTACCCCTCGTACTTTCCGAACCCGGCCACAACGTCGCTGCTGGACGCGGCAGTACATACCGATGGTACGGTGTTCGCTCTCCAGCAGGACCAGACCGGCAACAATATCGGTTCATCTTTGGTCGGAATCGATCCCACTAGCGGCACGCAGAAATTCAGCGTGTCCCTCGAGGACACCAGCAGTTCCCAAAACGCGCTTGCACAGAACATATCGAGTCTTATCGTCGCCGGCGATGGCCGTGCCTATCTGACTTACTCCTACGGCGTCCTAAATCCGCAATCGGTTGGCGGATTTGCCGTCTACCATTTCATGTTGTTGCGGGTCGACAGCAGCGGGAATTTTGCCAAGATTCACGTCACGGACTGGACACCGACGGGCGACACATACCCGGTGTTTGAAACCGGCCTGATCACCAACGCCGACACCGGCATTCTGTTAAGCTGGGCCCTGTTTGTAGCGCATTTTCCGGAGTCGCGGCCCTCAAGGCCGCCCGCCGCCGGTCCCCGGTTTCGGGGGGTTGATCCGAAGCGGCGCCGGACCAAGAATTTTCAGTTCACAGGCCAGCCCCCTGCGTCGACGGGAATGGCGATCACATCAGGCACGAGTCTGAGCCTGATCGGCGCGCCGACCGTGTCCGGTCAGGTAACCGCCGTCATTCCGGGAGTGCAGCGAGAGGACGGATCATTCGTAGGCACCGTCGGCGTCGGCGATCCAAACAATCCTCAATACAACATGGTCGCCTTCGGCTCATCGGGAAGCCTGCTGTGGACGGTGACGAATGACCAGCCGCAGATCGCCACAGCCGACGGAGGAGTGGTCGGGCAGTCAGGCACTCATTATGATCAGGGCGGGACTGCGACTGGGCAGATCGATTTGACCACGCAATCCTGGACGGGGAACGACTACCAATTGTCTGGCTCCGCCCTAACATCCCTCGTGGCCTCACTTATTTTGGAAGATGGAGCGAGCTACTGGGCCGCAGCGGGCGGAAACCCATCTGGGAATGGTACTGCATTTATCCAATGTCCGTGCCTGATCCAAACAGCCGGGGCCGCCGATCCGCAATCCGCAACGAGGCCCGGCAGCACGACACCCTCGTCCAACGGGTCGAATTCGACGACCTCGTTGATCATGGTGGGAGACTCTGGACTCAAGGACCACAATGTGGGCCACCTGTTTGATCTAGCTGGGCAGACCCAAGAATCAGCCTTGCAATCAATCGGTAACGCAGTAGTTACTATGAGGGTATCATCGGTCCTAGCAATGAATGCGGCTTTGACGACCAACGGCTTGATCGACGGAAGCATCACGTTTTTTGGGCATGGGGGGCAAATTCAGGTTCAAGACGTTCCCCTGATCCGCTATTGGGCGCTCCACCCTGGTGAAAACACCGGTCAGGACACCAATCTCAGTATTGTTAATGTCGATGAACTCTCGAGCATTAACCTAGGTCCCAACGCTACGATTACCCTCAATGCCTGCCATGCTGGTGCGGGTGGAAAACTATCCGTCGCCCAGGCGATAGCAAAACAGCTGAATAGGCCGGTCCTGGCCTACCCAGTTGGCATGTACTTTAGTTCCGATCCGACTCCGCGGATATTCCAGAAGGGCATGGCAACGCCCACGGGAGTGCCGGTTTACATGGTGCCGAATGCGAACGGATTACAGCCAATTCGGTTCCCATTACCGTGATTACCAAAAGGGGGAGAAGATGACCTTCCATCGTTCGCTCGTTCGCCGATTTCTTACTGGTGCGGGTCTGATAGTCGCGACTTCTGGCCCGCTACTTCCTCAGACTCCATCACCTAGGGATATTCTGAATCGGTTTTGCGATCTGGATGGGCATGGAGAACAGCTATCTCCTGGAGGCTGGGAAAAATTGGCAGCGCTATTCCTCACGCCAGGTACTCCTCGGCGTGACATAGTTACTGTTGTTAAGGACTTCGTCGTAAGCAATCCGGCGTTCGATGGGAATAAGGCTGAGTTTTATGTCGAGTACCTTGAGCTTGGTCAGATTGATCAATCGAATCTGGTTTTTTCAACTCTCCCTGCAGTAAATGTTCGGGTAATGTTTACCCTCGTTAGGACCCCCAAAACCGGATCTGATCGAGAGGATGGCAGCGAGTGGCGGATCGCAAGACGAGGCGTGCCAGAGCCTCACCTGACGGTGGCTGCCGCGATTGGGTATGCAACGGAACTCCGCGCTAAAGCGAAAGATGCCGTCGCTCGGCAGGACGCGAATAAGTTGCTCGCCACATTGAAGGGCCTTCGCTAAGACGACCCATTTGGCATTTGGGTCGAAAGGTGGGTCGGGGTCGAAAGGGACGAAAGGGACGGCCGAAGAGAGGGAAAACCGGGACGGACGAGACCGTCCCTGATGCGGCTGAGAGCGATCTGACGGATTCCGCACTATGCTGATATGCCTCGGGAACCTCGGGTTGTCGTCACGGGCGTGCCGCATCA
>Ga0335070_10001161_pt1 | contig 30087 bp, 27 predicted proteins | sample Lox_Sample_13_FD_206722 | JGI IMG/M metagenome (GOLD analysis project Ga0335070, IMG submission 206722) | Soil microbial communities from Loxahatchee National Wildlife Refuge, Florida, United States - Lox_Sample_1.3 | ecosystem: Environmental > Terrestrial > Soil > Wetlands | place: USA...
GGCGAAGGTGAAAGTCGTCGAAGAGGACGATCTGTTTAGAGGTATTCCGAAGGAGTTTTTGGCTTGGGAGTCGCATAATGACGAAGTGAAGGACGCCAAGGATTTCGAAGTGCTTGCTGTATCGGAAAACTGTAAGATCCAAGCTGCGAAGCACTTGTCGAAACCGTTTTACGGGGTTCAATTTCATCCAGAAGTCAACAACACAGAACACGGAGAAGAAATCTATAGGAACTTTATTGACGTAGTGAAGCATCGAAATTGAACAGGTAATTTTGGACCTAGGGGGACTCCTCGGTTGTTGTTTCGGGTTTTGCATCGTGGTCTGGCAGAATTTTCTCGGCGTCCCGCACAACCCTTATGCCGTATCCTCCTAATCCAACAAGAACCCCTAGAATTCCAGTGATAACGAACATCAATAGCATGCCTGCTCCTGGTCCTGTGCCGACGAGCCATCCGACGATTGATGACAGATGGCCATTTGGCATCATTGCAGGTTCGAAAACCCTGTCCGCCAATGGTCCAGCCAGCAGCATTGAGACAGGGACGGATATTTGCGCGATGAGAAGACGCGCAGAGAAAACGCGACCTTGCACGTCCGGAGCCACTTTTGATTGCCAGATTGCTTGGTTCGAGCCGTTGATTATTGGAAGGAAGAAAAACCCGAGGAAAGAGGCTAATGCCCATATGAACACATCTTGGCCGAGTCCCATCAATAACCCGCCCAGCAAGCTGAGGCTGATCATTCCGCCCAGCACGCCGTGAACTCTGCGTTTTGGTCCTCCCCAGACTGTTAATGCTATGCTGCCAACTAGTCCTCCCACTCCACCAGCTGAAAGAACACTTCCTAAGGTGATGTTGTTGTTTCCTGTGCGCGCCAGAATCATTGGCGCCAACAAGGTGTTGCCAAAGTTGCCAACTAGATTGACTGAGAAGAAAATGAGCTGTAAGCCAAGGAGGCTTGGACGTTCAAAGATATAACGGAATCCGTAGATTGATTCCTTCCAGATGCTTCCCATGCCTTTGCGCCCAGCCTCGGTTCTGACAGGCTGCGGAATATGCACGAAGAGCAGCATGCTAATTGCGAATGTGAACGTTATTATGTCAACGATCAAAACGATGGGGAGTCCAACTGTCGTCAACAGAAGCGCAGCTATTATCGGAGCAAAAATCCCTGAGGTAAACTGCGCAGTTGCGAGCATACCATTAGCGCGTCCATATTGCTCCTTTGACACCATCATCGTGACAGCTGCAGAGTAGGCTGGAAAGTGAAAGGCTTGAAATGTTCCTGCTATGGCTCCTGTGATGTACAGTTGCCAGATTTGCAGATTCCCGGTTGTGTAGAGCAATAGAACTGCGATTGTGGGTAAGCCTGCGAACAAGTCGGCTAGCATCATCACTTTTTTGCGACTGTAGCGGTCAACTATCGCCCCAGCGATAGGACTTGCCAACACGATTGGAGCAAAATTGAAAAATCCGACAAGAGCCAAGGCAGTTGCCTGACCTGTGATTTCCCAAGCCCAAACCGTGAGAGCAAACCCAGTCATTGCAGTGCCAAGCAGCGAGAACATCTGACCAATCCAGATAATGGTGAAACCAAGCATACCTGCCGGTCGAGAATTCGAGTCTTGCGTGTTCATAACTGAAACTCCTTTCGCACTTATTCAATGATTGTTTCAATTAAGCTTTTTGAGCGAAAGTGCGAATGATTGATAAACCCGTGGTCTGCAAGAATAATCTGCGCAAAAAGGTTGCTTCGTCATGGAGAATTGGGAATTAGTAATTGTTGGTGGCGGTCCTGCAGGTTTAGCAGCAGGAATTTACGGCGTTAGAAGCGGATTGAAAACAGTGGTTCTAGAAGAGAAAATGGCAGGCGGGACTACCGTAGACGCTCCCATAGTTCAGAATTATCCAGGTTTTCAAAGTGTCAGCGGATTTGAATTGGCAGAAAAGCTCGTGGCGCACTGCAAAAGCTCTGGTGTTGAGATCCGCGAGTTCGAAGATGTGTCTAGCTTGGACTTGGGAAGCGAGAAAAAAAGTATCAGAACTGGCAAAAACGTCTACGAAGCTCAGGCGGTTATCCTTGCGTCTGGAGCGCACTATCGTTCCATCGATGTACCTGGTGAAAAGGAATTTCGTGGTAGAGGCGTGAGCTATTGTGGGCTTTGTGATGGACCATTGTTCAAGGGTAAAAGGGTGCTGGTTGTTGGAGGCGGTAACTCGGCAATAATGACTGTGCTTTATCTTGCTGGGCTTGCTTCTGAAGTGAAGATTGCGCATCGACGAGATGTGTTTCGGGCTGAGGAGGCTCTTGTAAGAGATTTGGAAACAAAGGAAAACGTAGAGGCTCTTTTGAATACTGAAGTCAAAGAGATCAAGGGCGAAAGACTTGTAGACCGTGTGGTCGTGTTTAATAACAAGTCTGGTGAAACCAAGGAATTGTTAATAGATGGGGTTTTTGTTCAGGTTGGTCAGGATCCGAACAGCCAATTCGCTAAGGAAGCAGGGGTTAATGTTGATGAGTACGGCTATATCGTGGTTGACTGTTTGCAGCGAACAAATATCCCTGGGATCTTTGCGGCTGGCGACGTTACAAATCATCCTGTAAAGCAGGTGGGTACGGCTGTTGGGCAAGGCATAACGGCGGCTGTAGAGGCTTACAACTACATTCGCAAACCATATTACAAACTGTAGAATTCGAGCCAAAACCATTATATGGTTTGGATTTGTCTCCAAATAATCCCAGTCTGCCCTCAAGCCAAAGCATGATCTAACGCAGATCGTGGGAATCTGAGGGAAGAAGTGTAAATGACTGAAACGTGCATAGCAGCAGTAAAGATTGACCAAGACCTGTGCAGCAAGTGCAGCATCTGTCATTCAGTTTGCCCGTATGAAGCTATAAAACGCGATGCTGAAACGGGCAAGGTAGAGATTGATCTGCAGAAGTGCCAGGTATGTGGCATATGTTACAGTGCATGTCCCGTTTTTGCTATTGACATTGCATATTACAACTATGACAATTTACTGAAATGCATTAAGGGCATGCAAGAGAAAACTAAAAGTGATGTTCTTGTCCTCACGTGCAGGGGGAACTCGCCTTCGGATTGTGAGATTGAAGAAATCCTGAAACAACAGAAAATAAGCGTGAAGAATTTCATTCCCCTGCGTTTGCCATGTTCGGGACGTGTTCCAACAGAGTTCATTTTCAAAGTCCTAAAATCTGGCATAAAAAATGTGCTCTCAATTCAGTGCGAGGACGCTTTCTGCCGATATAAGGAAGGTACGAGGATTAACACGAGAAGGCTGGCTTTGGGAAGGGCTGTGCTTCAACAGTTCGGCTTGAGCAAAGACACTCTGAAAGTTGTAAAGCATTCTCGAAAAGTGGTCTATGACACTGATAAATGCGTGGGTTGCGACAAATGCGTGTTCATTTGTCCCTACAGTGCAATTGAGGCAGAGCCTTTTGCAACTCCCAAAATACTTGACGAACATTGTATGGGTTGTGGAGCCTGCGCTCTAGTTTGCCCGCATCATGCTATTCAAGTTAAGGGATTCGAGTTTGAAGACGTGCTGAAACGTTATACAAAAGCAGCTCAGAGTCTAAAGTCTCAAAGCAAATCCCCAGCCATACTTGTTCTCTGTTGTCAATGGGCAGAGTTTCCAGCACTGGACAATCCAGCTTTGCTGTTCGAGAGAAAGGCAGCACTCATGGAGGTTCCATGCTTCAAAGCTCTCGATCCAGTTCAAATCGTTAAAGCCTTGCGAAGCGGTTTTGACGGTGTAATAGCCGTCGTATGTGCTCCAGAGGATTGTAAACTTCAAGAAGGCAAGGAAACGGCTGAGAGAAACATGGCAGTTCTAAGGGATGCTTTGCGGAAAATGAGGTTGACTGATCGTTTTGAACTTTTCACCGCTTCGCCTCGGTGCGTCGGAGACTTCGATCAGAAGCTGAGCGAGTTCGTCAAAAAGGTAGCTTCACTTCCGCCCATAGAAGTGGAGGTGACGCAGCATGTATGAAATCGTTAGTAAGAAAGAGTTGGCACCGAAGATTAAACTCTTTGAAGTTCACACCCCTGACATGGCTGCAAAAGCGAAGCCTGGTCAATTCATAATTCTCATTATAGACGAAAAAGGCGAAAGAATACCACTCAACATTTGCAATTACGATGTGTATAAAGGAACCATTGGCTTTGCGTTCCACGAGGTTGGCAAGACCACGAAAGAGCTTGGTCTTCTGAATGAAGGTGACTCCGTCTTGAATGTAACTGGTCCTCTTGGCGTTCCCTCGGAAATCAGAAACTTCGGTAGGGTTTTGTGTGTCAGTGGTGACGTGATGAATGCTCCAATGCTTTTGCAGGTCAAAGCTTTGAGGGAAGCAGGAAACAGGATCACTGCTGTGGTTGGAGCAAGATTCAAGGATTTGCTTTTCTACGAAGCAGAAATGAAGGCTCTGAGCCAAGAATTCTATACGGCAACAGATAATGCGTCAAAGGGCTTCAAGGGTTTGGATTTTTTGAAGGATGTTTTGGAGAAAAAGAAGTTTGATCGTTGCGTTGTCATGGGTCCTGTTGTGATGATGAAGACTGTTAGTGAATTGACGAAGCCTTTTGGAATCAAAACGGTTGTGACCTTGACGCCTGTTATGGTTGATGGTATGGGCATGTGTGGAGTATGTCGTGTTACAGTTGGCGGAAAGATGAAGTTTGGTTGTGTTGATGGTCCTGAGTTTGACGGGCATCAGGTTGATTTTGACGGGTTGATCAAGCGTCAGAGAATGTTTCTTCCTGAAGAGCGGTTGAGTTCCGTGCTTTGGGAGCTTGGAGGTTGCCATTGTGGCGGAAAATAAACCCAAGCCGAAGATAAGGAAAGAAGCCATTGAGATGTCGAAGCAAAAGCCAGAGGTTCGAAGGAAGAATTTTGAGGAGGTTGCGTTGGGCTACACAGAGGAACAGGCTAAGGAGGAGGCAAGCAGATGCCTGCAGTGTCCAAAACCACAATGCGTGTCAGGGTGTCCTGTTGAAGTTTCAATTCCTGAATTTGTCAAGTTGCTGCGTGAGGGAAAATATGATGAGGCAATAAAGAAGATTAAGGAGAAGAATGCTTTGCCTGCCATTTGTGGGCGGGTTTGTCCGCAGGAGGAGCAGTGTCAGAAGCTATGTGTTATGGGTAAAGTTGGTGAACCAGTCAGTATTGGTAGGCTTGAACGGTTCCTAGCTGATTGGGAAAGAAAAAGAGGCGTCACGATTCCTGAGAAGGCTTCGCCAACGGGAAAGAAAGTTGCTGTTATTGGTGCTGGTCCTGCTGGACTTACGGTTGCTGCGGAGTTGGCGAGGCTTGGGCATAAGGTTGTTATGTTTGAGGCTTTGCATTTGCCTGGTGGCGTTTTGGTTTATGGTATTCCGGAGTTTCGTTTGCCGAAGAGTATTGTTCGGGCTGAGGTAGATTATGTTGAAAAGCTAGGTGCCGAGCTTCATGTTGGTTATCTCATTGGCAGGACTTTCACGATTCCCGAGTTGCTTAAGAAGGAAGGGTTTAATGCAGTTTTCATCGGTACAGGTGCAGGGCTTCCTGCTTTTATGAATGTACCTGGTGAGGATTTGGGTGGGATTTATTCAGCGAACGAGTTTTTGATTAGAGTTAATCTAATGAAGGCTTATGCTTTTCCAGAGTATGACACGCCTATTCGCATTGGCAAGCATGTTGTGGTTATTGGTGGTGGCAATGTTGCTATGGATTCGGCGCGTTCTGCTTTGCGGTTGGGCGCTGAAGAGGTGTGTATTGTTTATCGGCGTTCTCGTGAGGAGTTGCCTGCTCGGAAGGAAGAGATAGAGAATGCGGAGGAGGAGGGTATTATCTGCAAGTTTTTGGCTGCTCCTTTGAGGTTTATTGGCGATGAGAAGGGTTGGGTGAAGGCGATGGAGTGTATTTGTATGGAGCTTGGTCCGCCAGATGAGTCAGGAAGGCGTAGACCTGTTCCTTGTAAGGGTTCGGAGTTTGTTATGGATGTTGATACTGTTGTTGTTGCGATTGGGCGGACGCCGAATCCGATTATTCAGAGTACGACTGAGGGTTTGGAGGTTACTAAGTGGGGTACGATTGTTGCTGATGAGAATGGCAGGACGAGTATTGAGGGTGTTTATGCTGGTGGGGATATTGTCACGGGTGAGGCGACTGTGATCAGTGCTATGGGTGCAGGCAAAAAAGCTGCCAAAGCTATGCACGAGTATTTGATGAAGAAATGATAGTTCTGTTGCTCTCGGGTTTGGTTTTAACCCCCCTATAAATAGGTTCAACATGGTTTTTGGTGTTTGTGGGTGGCAATAGTGTAGACCCCGTTATTGTTTTCCTTGTATGCGGTGTTTGTGGGTTTTTCTGCATAATTTAGGAGCGTTTTGGAGCCAATACGGACCTACCCCCTCTAGGTTTTTGCAATCCCTAATAGGTTCCAGATATGTTTGAGTGTGCGTTTTCTCTTCTTTGCTGTGCATAAAAGGTGTTTGGTGTGGATGGGTGGCTTGAAGAGGGTGTTTGGATGTCGAATAAGAAATGCACTGGAGAATTTGAGTGGCTTGTCGTTGTTTTTCGTAAAAGTTTGGTGCTAATTATAGGGTTAAAAGAAAATGGTTTCAGGCTATTAAATGGACAGATGTTTTCTTATCTTTGTGTGACGGTTTCTGTTGCGATTGATTCAAGTTAAAACTCAAGTAGTATCATAATTGGTGACATATCTGAATCGATTGATAATGAAGGTTATATAGTACTTCCTTCTATGAGTTTAGCTCTTAAATCAGTGATGTAATCGAGGTGTTGAATGAAAATGGTTAGCGAAGGAAGAGGACGACTGTTCAGAAGGAAAGACGGCAAATACTTGATCTACGTGCCACTGGACTTAGCTGAAGACAGCATGTTCCCATTCAAGGAATACACAAGAACGAAGCGAGGCGCCGATGCCGTTCGAGTCAAAGTATCCTTCAAGCAAGGCGACGACAAACTCCTAATCGAAAAGTGGAAAGAGTCAAGCAAACAGTAAGACACCACAAAAGCTTGGGCTGGCTGAAGCGAGGAGTGCTCGCTGGCTAAGCCTAAAGCAACTTTTTTCGACACTCTAATATCGCTGTTTTGTTTGGATTTTTGAAAAGCTATATTTGCTGAAAGCTCAGAATATTACGTGATGATTTGGGAGGCAGTGTTCACGATGAAAACTAATCCTGTTATTAGAACTTTGCTTGCTCACAAGTCTATTCGCAAGTTTGCTGATGATTCTCCGTCTAACGAGATCGTGGAGACAATTGTTAGGGCTGGTCAGCAAGCTCCCTTTGCTTCTCAGTATTATAGTGTATTATTATCTAGGAACAGGAAGAGGAATCCGTGGAAGGCACCGTTGTTGTTCACGATTTGTGTTGATTCCCATAAGTTTGAGCTGATTATGGCGAAGAGAAAATGGAAGATTGCCACGAACGATTTAGTATTATTGTTTTTTGGGATTGAGGATGCTGCACTGATGGCTGAGAACATGGTTGTTGCTGGAAGAAGTCTGGGGCTTGGAAGCTGTTTCTTGGGTGGCGCTATGTTTAGAGCTGACAAGATTGCAGTTGAGTACAAGTTGCCTAAACGTGTTTTTCCTCTTGTGCAGTTGGCGATGGGTTATCCTGCGGAAAATCCGCCAACCAGACCACGTTATCCTTTAGACTTCACTCTTTTCGAGGACAAGTATCCGAAACTGGATCAGAAGACTGTTTCAAAAGCTATGAGAGTGATGGATGAAGGATATCTTGCTCAAGATTACTATCGCAAAGCACGGTACAAAATACCTTTGGAAGGTGGGCGAAAGGAGACTTTTACCTACGATAATTACAGTTGGACGGAGCACATTTGCAGAAAATGGGGGCAATGGTATTCGCAACCGAAGGAATTGCTTGAACAGCTTGAGAAAAGAGACTTTCACATCACTCAGAAACAGCAAAGACAAAACGCATCTGATGCATAAGCGTTATAAAGATTATCTTCTATGTTGTCGAAGGAGGAGAAGGTTTTGCCTCAATGCAAGAAATGTGGAAGTGAACTGCCGGAAGGCGCAACTTTTTGCCCGAAATGTGGGACTGCTGTTGAGGTAGCAAAGGTTCTTGATTTGGCTAATTGGGGTGAAAGGTTTGTGGCTTGGCTTATAGACGTCATAATCATCGGGGTTGCTATCGGGGTTGTTAGGGGGTTTGTGTGGGTTGCTTGGCCTGGATACACGTGGATTCCTGGGGTTCCGAGCTGGCTTCCGTTTGTTGATTTTGGGCTTGGTAATTTTGTTCATTTCTTCTACTGGACCTTAATGGAAGGTGTTTACGGTCAGTCTTTGGGCAAGATGTTTCTGAGGATTAGGGTTGCAACTTTAGATGGTGGGCAACCTGACGTTGGTCGTGCTGCTTTAGAGAGTGTTGGAAAAGCATTCTTGCTTCCTATTGACGTCATAGTTGGATGGATATTTTATCCTAGGAAAAGGCAGAGATTGTTTAGCTATCTGTCTGGAACTGTCGTGGTGAGGGTTTCTCGATAGGGTTGGCGGCAACTCTGGTTTCTGATGTGGTGAAGAATTCGGATAATCTTTAAATTGCTCTCGTTCTCTTCTTTTGATATTGATGGTGCTTATGGCGTTTTGCTCTAAGTGCGGTAAGAAGCTTGCTGAAGATGCTAATTTCTGTCCAAACTGTGGTGCTAGGACGCAGAAAGGTTTCGAAGCTGGTGCATCTTACTCAACTGAGGAGATGCGGGAAACTTTTGCCAAGATGGGGGAAGAGATGGAAAAGGCTTTTCGAACTGCAGCAAAGGAAATAGAGGAAGCATTTAAGACTGCAAGGGAAAACATTCGGCAGTCAACGTCCAAAGAGTCCGTTGAATGTTCGAATTGCGGAACGAAGAATCCAGCAGGTTCCGGTTTCTGTTACAAATGCGGCAAAAAACTTGTTCAAAAATAGAACGAGTCTTGATGCAATGATAGAACATCTGTTGCTCTGAGAGGCGATTTTAACCCCCTTATATATACCTCAAACCTTCAGTTTGACCTGATTTTTCGATGTTTTGTTCATGATTTCGGAAGGTCATTCCTGAGTTCTAGCCAGCTTTTGATGACTCGCGTTGCGCCATTGTTGATGTACTGTTGAGGAGTGAACAATTTTGAACGGAGCAAGCCGATTCTGTCGGGCACGTTGAATTGTTTGTAGATGGGAAAGTAGCGTGGGTAGTCATCAATGACTCTGACGATATTGTGTTTTTTGGCGATTGAGGAGAAAAGTTTTGCCTTACCGTTAGCGAGTGTTGAGCCTACAGGTTTCTCCTTCCGCACGTAATCGTAATCTTGAAGCTTGAACATTATTAGCTGAGTGTTTTCGGTGGGGAATCCGAATTGTTGCAGTTCGCGTAGGGTCAGGTCTCTTGTGTTCTCTGTGCGTCCTGTGAGATAGGTTAAGGTGCATTGTTTGCTCCATTCTTGAAGGATTTTAGCTGCAAACGCGATGGGCTTGTCGAGTTTTAGTAGTTCTATTCCGATTTTGTCCACACAGAGCACGATGTCCCAGAATCGTTTCTGAAGTTCGTCGGCGCGCTTTTCTTGTTCGGAAGTTGCGAATTTAGAGAATATCTGTTCCATACTATGAGTTCTCACTATGCCCAAAGGGATTTTGCGGTCGAGAAGAATCTGCCATATGGCATGCATTCTTCTCTCAGTGTTTATCAGTGTATCATCAATGTCAAGGACAACACCGGTCAATGTTGCAGCCTCATGCGGTTTTTGATGTAGCAGTACTGTAATGATTTCCTAGATATGCCTTCTTCAACAGAATCGTTCATCTTATTCTGATCTACGGAAGGAATGATTGAACAATTTGCAGCAGTAGGCATTGTGACATATTTTGCGCATGCTCTAAAGTTCAACAGTGAATGAGAGACTGGTTTCTGCTGTTAGACCTGTCATCTGTATGAAGGCTATTAGCTCTCATAAAGACAAAAATGCGGTCTGCTGCAAAGGGTTTCTTTAGCAAGAATATTGTCCGCTTAGGAATATCTTTTAAAAATCTAGTTGCTCCACGAAGCATTGGGAGAAAGCATGAAGGCAAAAATCAGTCGCCTAGTTCTACCAGTCCTGATCATGGCAGTTTACGTAGCCACAGCAACCCTTTCTGTCAAGTCGTGGTGTCCGCCAAAAATTCAGATACTGACTCCATGCAGCACGATATATGCAACAGCCTCTGTTCCACTGACTTTCACAGTCAACAAGGCGGTTTCATGGATTGGCTATACATTAGATGGGCAAGCAAATGTCACGATTCTTGGAAACACAACTCTCACTACTCTCCAAGAAGGAACCCACCACGTGGTTGTTTATGCCAACGACACCTGCGGACTGATGGGAACTTCTGACACAGTCTACTTCTCAGTTGACACTTTGCCTCCTGAAATAACGGATATACGCCAATTCCCAAGCAAAGACAGTGTCTACGCTGAAGATGAAGTCATGGTCAACGCTACCGTAACTGATGATGTGAGCGGAGTGAAAAGCGTGAGTCTGTTCTATGCTTATGCAAACAGCAGCGGAATTTGGATCAGCGTTATGCGCAACATGACAAAGCTCGAAGGGAATGTCTGGAGCGGTACCCTACCAAAGTTTCCATATGGCACCAACGTAACCTACACAATTTCAGCCGAAGACAATGTCGGCAACAGTATCACAACAGCAGAAATGGGATACGACATTCAATATCACATAATCCCAGAATTCTCAACATTCCTCGAACTATCGTTCTTCGCTATAGCAACAATAGCCATGATCATATTCCAGAAAAGAAGACGTTTAACATAGTCGTCGTTTTTTCTTCAATCTTTTCTTTCATTTTCTCAACAACATCACGTTATCATGACTGCAAGTATACTCGAGTCCGACATCAATAAGCTTCTGTGCTTCTTCTGCAGCAGTGTGATATCCGTCGCTTTTCAAACTGAAGCTGTATTTTGAGGTCGTAAGGTTTTAATCCGTCCCACCGAATCACCACTCAGTTCAAGAAGGTAGCTAGATCTTGGTTACTTTGAATCTTGACAGAATTTTCAACCCTAAAGCCGTAGCCGTGATAGGCGCTTCGGACGAAGAAGGCACGGTTGGCTACGCTTTAATGAAGAATTTTAAGGATTTGGGTTATGAAGGAAAAGTGTATCCTGTTAACATTAAGAAAGAAGAAATTATGGGTCTGAAGGCTTACCCAACCATAGAACACGTCCCTGAAATCGTTGACTTAGCAATCATTGCCACACCGGCTCGTACTGTTCCAGACATCGTTGAGCAATGTGGAAAGTTCGGCGTGAAAGGTTTAATCATTATCAGTGCTGGCTTCAAAGAAATCGGCGAAGAAGGCAAAGCATTAGAGAACAAGATTACTGAACTAAAAAAGAAATACAACCTTCGCATTATCGGACCTAACTGCTTAGGAGTTATTCGTCCTTCAGTTAAAATGAATGCCACGTTCATCAGCAAGATGCCCAAGCCTGGCAACATAGCCTTCATAAGCCAATCAGGCGCTCTGGGCTCCGCAATTTTGGATTATGCTCTGCATGAGAATATTGGCTTCAGCAACTTCGTCTCCATAGGCTCAATGATAGACGTAGACTTCGGAGACCTCATAGACTACTTCGGAACCGACCCGAAAACACGAAGCATACTAATGTACATTGAAGGTTTGACTGACGCTCGCAAATTCATGAGTGCAGCCCGGCACTTTGCCAGAACCAAGCCCATCATTCTCGTCAAAGCAGGCAAATTCACAGAATCCGCCAAAGCCGCAGCCAGTCACACAGGCTCACTCACGGGCGAAGACAATGTTTACGATGCAGCCTTCAAACGTGCAGGCATCGTGCGAGTGGACGAGATAGCTGACCTGTTCAACGCCGCAGAAGTGCTAGGAATGCAGCCACTTCCAAAAGGACCAAATCTAGCCATAATAACGAACGCAGGAGGACCAGGCGTAATGGCTACGGACGCTATAATCGCTCAAGGAGGAAAGGTAGCTGTACTGTCGCCTAAAACAATGGAAGCGTTGGATGCTGTTCTGCCGCATTTCTGGAGCCATGGCAACCCCATAGATATTCTCGGGGATGCCCACGCAGATCGCTACAAGGCCACCTTAGAAGTTTGCCTGAAGGACGAGAACGTTGATGGCATCCTCATCATTTATACGCATCAAGCTGTCGCTGAACCTATCGAGATAGCGGAAACCATAGCTGAATTTGTCAAAGGTCAAGCCTACCAAACAAAGACCATCTTAACCAGCTTCATAGGCTACGGAGCAGTCGAAGAGGCAAACCGGATATTCAACGCGAACAATATTCCAACCTTCACGACACCAGAACAAGCTACAAAGACCTACCTGTATATGTATCAGTATAAGCGCAATTTGGAGCTACTCTACGAAACACCTGAGGAAATCCCAATAGACGTGATGGCTCCGAAACGCCCGCTCATGGTGATCCTTAGAAACGCTGCAACCGAAAACCGTGAACTCTTAACCGAAGCTGAAGCAAAAAGATTCCTCCAATACTACAATTTTCCAGTCGTGAAAACTGAAGTTGCACAAACCGAGGATGAAGCAGTCCGCTTGGCGCAGCAAATAGGTTATCCCATTGTTCTCAAGATATTGTCACCGCAAATCGTCCATAAGACTGAAGCAGGTGGCGTTATCCTAAATCTCAACAGCGAAAACGAAGTGCGCGAAGCCTTTAATCACATTATTCAGAGAGCCAAAGAGTACGATCCTCAAGCTGAAATTCAAGGCGTGACAGTCCAACAGATGATTAAGAAAAAAGGTTATGAGGTCATCATTGGCGCCAAGCGCGACTCGCTCTTCGGTCCTGTCATCCTGTTTGGAATGGGCGGCATTGGCGTGGAGCTTTTCAAAGACTTCGCCTTGGGAATTCCGCCTTTGAATCAGACGCTTGTTAGAAGAATGATGGAGGAAACTAAAGTCTATCAGCTTCTGAAAGGATACAGAAACGTGCCTCCAGCCAACATTAAACTTCTCGAAGAAATCATGGTTCTTTTCTCGCAAATGCTCGTAGATTTTCCACAGCTTAAGGAAGTTGACATTAACCCGCTGTTCATCGATGAGAAAGAAGCGTTTACTTTCGATGCTCGTATAGTGCTTGACAAACAAGCTGTTTTCGAGAAGCTCGAGCCTCACTCGCATTTGGTCATAAGTCCGTACCCGAAGAAATACGAAACTATCTGGACATTGAAAGACGGCAAAAACGTGCTGTTAAGACCGATAAAACCTGAAGACGAACCTTTGTGGCTGGAAATGTTCAGCAACTTCTCCGACGAATCCATACGCTACAGGTTCTTCCAGATAATCAAGGATACGCCCCACGAGGTTGTCGTGCGCTACTGCAATATTGACTATGATCGGGAAATAGCTATAGTGCCCGAACTTGTCGAAGATGGACAGCGAAAAATCTTGGGTGTAGCTCGAGTTAGCTTGGAGCCAGACGGGAAAACTGGCGAAATAGCCTTCATAGTAACTGATGCTTATCAAGGTTCTGGATTGGGCACAAAAATGGTTGATCATGTTTTGGAAATCTGCAAGGACATGGGAGTTGAAACAGTCTACGCAATAATGCTTCCTGACAACTACAGGGCAATTAACCTTACCAAGAAAATGGGTTTCACATTAAGCTACATGGAAGATGGAAACGTGAAAGGCGTTCTGAATCTGAAAGAAGAAGAACAGGCTAAATGCCCAGAGCCAGAAGCCGTTCAAGAGCCTCAGGTTGAGGCAGAAACAGCGCATGCAGAATCCAATGATCGTAAAGAAGCAGAAACAATGCACCAGTGAGCGACAACACCAGTGTTAGCAAAGGCACATTGCTTACTCTTTCTCTGCCTTCTTGATCTTGAAGGCTGATACATTGCCTGTTTTGGCGTCAATCTTGAATGTTAGTTTTTCCTCGAAGTAGCTTGCTTCTATATTCCAAGATTTGGCGTTTTGGTCATATTCAACTTTGTAGAACGAGCTTGGAATTGTGTAGCGCCACATAGACTTCGCTGCTTCCATGGCAATCTCTTTCGCCATTTTTTCATCACTGACGCGCAATGCTTCACCCATCGACATTCCCCTCGGCAACAATCCCGCCTAAATCTATAAGCATTATGCTTTCTGGACATTGCTTGAACTTGCATGAAGGAATTTCAGAACCAGTAAATGCGCACTTAGCAACAGGCAATCTTGCTAGGCTTGAGGCTTTGCTTCCAAAGGCAATCCATAAACGAGCTGGCTATTACGCTCGCCAACGATCAGGACTTTGCCGAACTGTCTCATGGCAATCAAATGCTTTAGAAGCTTCGGCTTTTCAAGATCCGTGATCTTTGAAAGTTCTTCAACTGTCATTGAGCCCTGATTTTTTATGGCTTGAACTATCAGGTTTCTTTCTCTGGTGCGCTCTTGCATTGCTTTCGTCTTTTCTGGGTCTACTTTAGGCTTAGCAGACAAAGCTGTCACTCCTTTGGAAAAGTATCTCCACTTCGAAGCCGTATATAAGAATAATCGCATACAACCTTCCAAATCTGACATGGATTCAGGCTTCTCGGAACCTTCAAGATTATATCTTGGCATGTGAAATGTTTTGATTGGAGAAATTCTTGAAGAAGAATCTGTCTGAAGCACGGTTCGACGAATTGAAGGGCAAGAACTTCGAGATAATTCGCATTGTTGAAATGCTCTGCGAGGTCTGCGGAAAACCGTTAGACACAAAAGAGAAATCAGTCAGAGAGACTGCGATTCTGAGCAAGGAGGATTTCCAAAATCTTCTGAACAGAGCAGCAGTGCACGACCGCGCTGAGGTTGACCTTGAAAAGGGCAAAATCTACTTTTACGATCATGACTTCCCAGGCGACGTACATGCCGAGTGCATAGAGAAACTGTAGATCAAGCAAGCCGATAGAGATACTGGTTGTTCTTCTCTCCAGCTTCGCTTATCACACCATCTTTTCTCAGAGCTATCAGGTGTTGCACGATTCTGTTTGGTTGCAGCCCAGTCAGTTTTGCCAGCTCTTCAGCAGTGAGTGATCCTTTATCTTTGAGGGCGCCCGTTATCATATGTCTTTCAATCTCAACTTGCATGATCGCGTCCACTGTCTGGCGGTACTTGTCTTCTTCGATTTCCACTTTTATTTGTGACCGCCCCACAACCCAGCGAAGCCTCTGAGATTTGAAAGCATCAATTGCTGCGTCAGTCTTTTTCGTGTCTCGCATGAGCCTGAACGGGCTTGGTCCTAACCGTTTTATGTCTTCAGTCATTTCTCTGGCTAAAGCCGCCCATTTTCCGCCTTCGCTGGCTGAAACCCACTCAAGCCGTACGCGTTCAGGTTCGATTCCAATGTTTTTCACAGCTTTCTTCAGATAGTCAAACCGCTTTTCCATCATGAAGTTGCCTTTCTGGTAATGGCAGTCTCCTGGGTGACAACCAGCAATTAAGACCCCATCGGCACCCATTCTCAGAGCTTCCAACACGAGCGTCGAGTCCATTCTTCCAGTACACATGACTCGGATGATTCTGAGGTTTGTTGGATATTCAAAGCGGCTTGTCCCCGCTAGGTCTGCGCCTGCGTAGCTGCACCAGTTACAGCAGTAAGCCACAATCACTGGTTCAAATTCTTTCTCTGTGGCTTTTCCTTCTTCGAATTTCTCTTCAACCATGCAATCAAGCCTCCTCTCGGATTTCTGGGGTCAGAAGTGCTCTTACTTGTGACAGAATTTGGTCGTCTCTGTAGTGTCGCATAGTTATGGCTTGTTTCGGGCATTCTGCAGCGCATGAGCCGCAGCCTCTGCACAGTATTTCTCGGATTTTTGATTTTCCTTCTTCAACTTTGGGCGCTCCATACGGGCATATTTCCTCACACAGTCCACATCCAATGCAAAGGTCTTCATTCACGATGGCTGTAATGGCATCTGTCGTGACTTTTTTGTTGCCCATTAGTATCGAAGCTCTCGCAGCAGCCGCCTCACCTGAAATTATGCTTTCTGAAACATCTTTAGGTCCAGAAACTGTGCCAGCAATGAAAACTCCATCAACGTTTGTGTCTACTGGTCTGAGCTTCAGGTGAGCTTCCATCATGAATCCGTCTGTTGCTATTGGGATTTTCAACATTCTGGCAAGCATTATCTCGTCTTTGCTTGGAATCAGCGGTGTTGAAAGCACAACCCATTCTGCTGGAAACTTGACTTCCATGCCAGACAAAGCATCGTAGGCTGTCACTTGGAGTTTGCCGTCTGGCATTTGAGCTACTTCGGGAGGAACCTCTTCAATGTGTCTGATGAATCGCACTTCCAAGTCTCTAGCCTTTCTGTAGAAATCTTCATATTCCTTGTAGACGCGAAGATCTCCGAAAAGCACGACTACATCCGTTGTAGGCGACTTTTCTTTCACGAGAATCGCGTTTTTTATTGCGTTCATGCAGCATATTCTTGAGCAGTAGGGCCATCCTTCTTCCTTGCGGGCTTTGAGGATTCTCCTCAAGAGTTCAGCGGTGTCTGATTTTGGGAAAGCTTCGAGTTCGGAGGGTCGGATTTCGCCTTTTCTTGCGCCTACGCATTGAATCATCACGATTCTTTCGGGTTCTCCGATTTCTCCTTGCCCGAGTTTTTCATCTAATTCTCTCTGAGTTATGACGTGGTCGTGCACGCCGTACTCATAGAGCCCTTTTGGCGGCGTATAGTTTGATGAGCCTGGAGCAACTATTATCGTGCCCACATTCATTTCCTTGTCGCCGTCTGGGCTTGTTGCGATGGCGTTGAAGTTTCCGATATATCCTGAAACGTCTTTCAGTGTTGTTGACGTTAGTAGCTCTATGTTTTTGTTAGACTTCACAGCTTCTATTAGCGGGTTAACGACTTCTGAAGCGTCTGCCAACGTTGGATACAGCTTGTAGAGTTTCTGGGTCATGCCGCCAGGTTCTTTTTCTTTTTCGATCAGGTGCACTCTGAATCCTTGGCTTGCCATTGAAAGTGCGGCTGTCATTCCTGCCACGCCAGCTCCGATTACCAGTGAGGAGCCTTTGACTTCGACTTCAGGCTCAGTTTGGGGTTCGAGCAGAATGGCTTTCGCCACAGCCATTCTCACGATGTCTTTGGCTTTTTCAGTTGCCTTATGCTGTTCATGAGGATGCACCCAGCTGTCATGTTCGCGTATGTTTGCCATTTCAAACAAGTACGGGTTCAAGCATGCTTCTCTGCATGCAGCTCTGAACAACGGTTCATGTGTTCGTGGAGTGCATGAAGCTACAACGACACGGTTGAGGCTATGTTTCTTTATCGAATCCTTGATCGCGGTAAGTCCCGCTTCTGAGCACGTGTATAAGTTGTGTTCAGAATAAACAACGTGAGGGATTGTCTTTGCATATTCAGTTACTTCTGGAACGTTGACTACTCCGCCGATGTTTGTTCCACAACTGCAAACGAACACGCCTACGCGTGGTTCTTGCTCCATCTATGACGCCTCCACACTTGCCAGAATTTCAGCGACTCGCGCGGCTGTGGCGCTTCCCTGAGTTATTGAGTCTGGAATGTCTCCTGTTTTGGGACCCAAGCAATAGCCGCAGCAGAAGATTCCTGGGACGGTAGTGTCTAGAGGTTTTCTGACTGAATCTTCCATTTTCACGAAGCCATAATTGTCCAGTTGTATGCCCAAGGTTTTTGCCAACTCTGGCATCCCTTTGCTCGGGATCAAGGCTGGGCACAACACAACTAGGTCGAAACTGATATTCTGAACTGTCCTGGTTATGGGGTCTTCAAACGTTATTGCGAGATTGTTCGTTCTGGGGTCTTCGGAGATTTCGCCGGGGTTGCTCCGAATGAATTCTATTCCGAACTCAGATTTTGCTCGGTTTACAAATTCTTGGAATCCTCTTCCGAAAGCCCTCATGTCTATGTAGAAAATCGACACGCTCGAGTTTTCCTCATGCTCCTTTATCAGAACAGCATCCTTGACTGCATACTTGCAGCAGATGCTGGAACAGTACGGGTGACCTATCCTTTCTCTTCTATCACGAGAACCCACGCATTGAATGAAAGCTATGTGCCTAGGTATTTTACCCTCTGAAGGTCTTATCAGATGTCCGCCTGTTGGACCTGAGGCGCATAGAAGGCGCTCTAGCTCCATTGCTGAGATGACGTTTTTGAAGCGTCCGTATCCAAACTGCGGAATGATCGAGGCATCAAACAAGTCGAATCCGGTGGCAACAACTATCGCTCCCACGTTCAGCTCGACTTCTTCTGGTTGTTGCTCTCTGTTTACTGCTCCTGCCGGGCAAACCTTGTCACATAAGCCGCATTCAACGCAGGTTTCCTTGTCTATCACTGCCACTCTCGGGACGGACTGAGGAAATGGCGTGTAGATCGCCTTTCTCACCCCGATATTTTCGTCAAACTCGTTGAGTGTTTCCGTGGGGCAGTTGTCTGAGCAAATTCCGCAGCCTGTGCATTTTTTCTCGTCAACATATCTTGGTTTTCTGAGAACGTTGACCGTAAAGTTTCCAACTGATCCTTTTACTCCTTTTACTTCAGAATAGGTCAGTAATTGGACGTTTGGATGATGCGAGCATTCTATCATTTTTGGCGCTAGTATGCACATGGAGCAATCCATCGTGGGAAATGTCTTATCCAATTGTGCCATCCTTCCGCCTATGCTGGGGTTTTTCTCCACAAGGTATACTTTGAAGCCTCTGTTAGCCAAGTCTAGGGATGCTTGTATTCCTGCCACTCCTCCGCCGATGACTGCGACTGTCTTTTGCATTTCATTTTGCCTCCGACATGCTTATGATTTCTGTTACTGGGATTCGATGGGCTTTTAATTCCCAATCTTCCAAATTCATGCCCATCGCCAATCTGAGAAGCTCCGCAAAACTTAGCACGGGCAAATTGTATTCTTCATTTACGTGCCTTTTGATCTCTATTTGTCCCATGTCTAATTCTAGAAAGCAGAAAGGACAAACGGTGACGATGCAACTGACGCCTGCTGTCCTCATGGAATCCAGCTTCTGCCTTGCAACCTGCAGAGCCACTTCATCGTTGATGCCACGTAGAGGTCCGCCGCAGCAAGCCTCTTTTCTTTCGTAGGGAACGGATTTCGCTCCAGTTGCCTCCACAAGCTCGTCCAGAGCTGTGATACCCATCCACTGCTCAAAATGCAGTCTTTTAGGCTTAGACAAGTGACAGCCTGGCTGCACTGCAACCCGCAGCCCAGTGAATGGTCTCTTGATGGCATTCTTCACTTTTTCCAAGCCCACGTCCTCGTACAGGACATCGCTGAAGATTTTTACGTCTGTTTTACCCTTGAATTCTAAGCCGACTTCGGCTAGGATTTCATTCACTTTTTCTCTTGTTTGTTCGTTTTGTTTCAGGATGGTGTTTGTCATCAACAGGGATTCATAGCAGTCGTTGCACAGTGTCACGATGTTGAGTCCCATCTTTTCTGCGATGCACAGATTTCTTGCCGCCAGAGCAAGCCAACTTGTGTAGTCCAAGGATTGTATGCTGAATGGTGCGCAGCAGTTTGTGCCTTCCATTTCGACGAGTTCTATTCCCAGTTCAGGAGCGATTTTCTTGACAGAATTCTCGTATTGCGGTTCTCTTGCAGGCACCAAACATCCTGAGAAAAAGGCGTACTTCATAATTCTCACTTCGCTTTGTTGATTAGCTTATCATAGTTTGTTTTTCTCAGGATTTTTTGGACAGCTTCAACATTAACGGTTGGTTCCTTGCCTAAGCCGTATTTCTCTCTTTGAGCTGAAGCCATTCTGCTCGCAGTCACGACACGTCCGTTTTCAAACAGACTTCGAGCTTGAACAAGTATCCCTTCTGGAATTTTTCCTTCCTTAACTGCCAAGTTTCTTATTGCAAACATAGCCTCGCCGACATCTCCGCCTTGAGGGCATCTGTCAAGGCATGTGAAGCATGAGAGACAATACCATGGCAATTGCTCGCCTAAAACGTCGGAGCGCAAGCCGAGGATAATCATCTCCATCAATTTCCGAGGGTTGTGTTCCTTCACGACTTTGGCAACGGGGCAACTGTTTGTGCATCTTCCGCACTGAATGCATGCCAAGACCCCTCTGCCTCTGGGTGTGTTTGCGACTTCATGCATAAAGTGGGCTTCTGGATGACTCAGAAAGAATCACCTTTCTCAGCTTTTCCTATAATTAGGCGCATTAATAAGAATATGGTTTTTGCGACTACCTCGTAACAGTTGATTAAAAGTAGATAATCAGCATGGATTTTGCTTGCTTCTGAAATCCTCACGAATCATGAATTTTTTGCGCAGAATCGGACATCACATTAATAAGGACGTTTACATATGGAAAGTTTTTGAATCCATTTATGGAAGGAAAAAAAATGGATGAGAAAGTCGGTGCTGTTCTGGTTGTTGGAGGCGGAGTCGCTGGCATACAGGCATCTTTAGATCTTGCAGACTCTGGCTTCAAAGTGTATCTTCTTGATGAATCGACCAGCCTCGGAGGAACGATGGCGCAGTTAGACAAGACTTTTCCGACGAATGATTGTTCCATGTGCATCTTGGCGCCTAAGCTCGTTACGGCTGGCAGGCACCCTAACATCGAACTGATCACTCATTCTGAACTGAAAGAAGTAAGCGGCAAGGCTGGCAACTTTCAGGTCACGATATTGAAGCGACCCCGTCAAGTCAACGTAGAAAAGTGCACTGGCTGCGGGATATGTGCGCAAAACTGCCCAATAGAGGTGCCTAACGAGTTTGATGTTGGCACAGGCATAAGAAAAGCAATCTACGTTCCTTTTCCGCAGGCTGTTCCTCTGAAATATGCGATTGATCAAGACAACTGCATTAAGTGTCGCCTCTGTGAAAGGGTATGCCCAGCTAAAGCCGTTGACTTTGAACAGCAGCCCGAAACCGTCAAAATTAATGTGGGATCAGTGATACTGTCTCCTGGATTCGAGGAATTTGACCCTCACTTAAAGAGTGAATATGGTTATGGACACTTCCCAAATGTGGTTTCAAGCATCGAATTCGAACGTATCATGAACGCTTCTGGACCTTACGGCGGCAAGATCATACGCCCATCAGATGGCAAAATACCGAAGAAAATTGCTTTCATCCAGTGCGTGGGTTCACGTGATGCCCAGCTTGGAAACAACTATTGCTCATCTGCATGCTGCATGTACGCTATCAAAGAGGCGGTTATAGCCAAAGAACACAGTTCCAGCCCACTGGACTGTACAATCTACTACATGGATATGCGCTGCTACGGCAAAGAATTTGATGCTTATTATGAGCGTGCCCAAGGAGAATGGAGCGTAAAATTCGTCAGGTCAAGGGTGGCAAGCGTCACCGAAAACCCGTCAACTGGCAACCTTTTCCTTCACTACGTTGAAAATGAAGAGCCAAAAGTCGAAGAATTCGACATGGTCGTCCTGTCGGTCGGCATGCAACCGCCCAGAAACGTTGAAAAACTGGCTGAAAACCTGGGCATAGAACTCAACAAATACAGATTCTGCCAAACAAGCACGTTCTCACCCTCAGAAACCTCAAAACCAGGCATATTTGTCTGTGGAGCTTTCGCAGGACCCAAAGACATTCCTGAAAGCGTTGCCCAGTCTAGCGGTGCTGCTTCGAAAGCAATGGGTATAATCGCCGAAGAGAGAGGAAAACTTGTAACGGTGAAAGAGTTTCCGCCTGAAAGGGACGTGAGCCAAGAAGAGCCGCGGATCGGTGTCTTTGTCTGTCACTGTGGCGTCAACATTGGTTCAGTGGTGAATGTCCCAGAAGTTGTGGAGTACGCGAAAACCTTGCCAAACGTGGCTTATGCCGAAGCCAATCTTTACACGTGTTCACAGGATGCTCAGAAACTGATTGCTGAGAAAATCAAGCAGCACAATCTTAACCGTGTCGTTGTAGCCTCATGTACTCCTAGAACACATGAGCCATTGTTCCGAGAAACCGTTCAAGAAGCTGGTCTCAGTCCCTACTTGTTCGAGATGGCAAACATCCGAGACCAGTGCAGCTGGGTGCACATGCATGAGCATAAGAAGGCAACGGAGAAAGCCAAAGACCTAGTCGGATCAATGGTTGCTAAAGCTCGCCTTCTGAAGCCTCTTAAGAAACCTACAATTAATGTTACGCCTGCAGGTTTGGTCATTGGCGGCGGTGTTTCTGGCATGACTGCCGCTTTGGAGCTTGCGAAACAAGGTTTTGAGGTTCACCTTGTTGAAAAGGAAAAGGAATTGGGCGGGCATCTGCGTGAGATTCACTATTTGCTCGAGAAAAACGAGGATCCCCAGAAGAAGTTGTTGGAAATGACGAAGGCAGTCATGGAAAACAGCAAGATACACGTTTACCTCGGTACAGAGGTTGCGGATGTTTATGGTTTTGTAGGTAACTTCAAGACAATGATTAGGGAGCAGAGTGGCAAAGAGAAAGAGATTGAACACGGCGTTGTCATCGTGGCCACTGGCGCGGTAGAATATGAGCCAACCGAATACCTCTACGGCGAAGACTCAAGGGTTCTTACGCAACACGAATTGGAAGAGAGCATTGCTAAAGGAAACTTCAAAGCCAATAGCGTTGTTATGATTCAATGTGTTGGTGCAAGAAACGAGGAGAGACCGAACTGCTCCAGAATCTGCTGCGGGCAAGCGGTGAAGAATGCTCTGCAGATCAAGGAGATAAGCCCTGAAACCGAAGTCTATGTTTTGTACAAGGATGTTAGAACGTACGGTTTCAAGGAAGACTATTATCGTGAAGCCGCATCTAAAGGAGTCATTTTCGTGAATTACAATGATGAGAATACACCTCAAGTCACAAATGATAATGGTCAGCTTAAGGTGTCTTTCTGGGAGCCAATAGTCAAGCAGCAGGCTGAGGTTAACCCAGATTTCGTGGTTTTGAGTGCTGCCACAGTTGCCAACCCAAACAACAAGCGTTTAGCTGAAATGCTTAAGGTGCCGTTGACAAAAGACGGATTCTTCTTGGAAGCCCACATGAAACTTCGGCCAGTTGACTTTGCAACTGACGGCGTTTTTCTCTGCGGGATGGCACATTGGCCAAAATTCATTGACGAAAGCATTTCACAAGCGTGTGCAGCAGCAGCTAGAGCATCAACTATTTTGTCTAAGAAGACGTTGGATGCTGAAGGTATTGTCTCTTTCGTTGATGAGAGCCTATGCATTGGCTGTGGACTCTGCATTAGTATTTGCCCGTACAGTGCCATATCAAAGGATGAAAAAGGATTGGCTAAAGTGAATGAGGTTCTGTGCAAGGGTTGCGGCACGTGCGCAGCGAGTTGTCCCACGAGAGCGATTACGATGCATCAATTCACAGATGAGGAACTCATAGCTCAGGGATTGGCTGTTTTGAGGAGGGCTACGTGTGGCTGAATTTGAGCCTAAAATAATCGGTTTCCTCTGTAACTGGTGTAGCTATGCAGGCGCAGACTTGGCAGGCGTCAGCCGAATTCAATATCCGCCAAACATCAGAATCATACGAGTAATGTGCAGCGGTCGAGTTGATCCTGTCATCATTCTAGAAATGTTTGCAAACGGCGCAGATGGAGTGATAGTGACTGGTTGCCACCCCGGAGACTGCCATTACGTTGCAGGTAACCTGTATGAAGAAAGGAAAATTAACATGTTGAAGAAACTGGTCGAGCTGACTGGTTTGGAATTGGAGCGTCTTAGACTGGAGTGGGTTTCAGCAGCGGAAGGCCAGAAATTCGCTCAGGTAGTTACTGAATTCACGGAGCAAATAAAGAAGCTGGGACCTTCGCCTGTTTCAGGTGACAAGCCGAACCTGCGGATTCTCGAAAACATTCAAGCAGCCAAAAATGCTGCAGCAGGCTTCCGATTGAGAGTCTTAGTGGGAAGGGAATTGGAGTTAACGGAGAAGAACAACGTTTACAAAGAGAAAATCTCTCAGGAAGAGTTTGATTCCGTGCTTGAACAGATCGTCGAGGCTGAGTTTATCCGACAGAAGATTCACCTTTTGACGAGCGCCAAGCCACTGTCAGTCAAGACATTAGCAGAAACGGTCGAGTTAAAACCTGCAGATGTGCTCAAGCAGATTGTGGACATGCGAAGACGAAACATGATTGCGTTAGACCACATTGAGGGAACAACTCCTTTCTACAAGGCTTTGGAGGTCGAATAGGATGTCAAGGACGAAGGGTAAACAGAAGAAAGTTGGCGCAGTTCTCGTCGTTGGCGGAGGAGTAGCTGGAATACAGGCATCCCTGGACTTGGCGGATTCTGGTTTCAGAGTGTATTTGATCGATCAAGGAGCGAGCATAGGCGGAGTGATGGCTCAGCTTGACAAGACATTTCCGACAAACGACTGTTCAATGTGTATTCTTTCGCCGAAGCTTGTGGCAACGGGCAGACATCCAAACATCACGATATTGACGAATGCTGAAGTAACTGGTTTAAAGGGCAGGGCTGGAAATTTCGAAGTGAAACTTCGAAGGAAAAGCCGTTACATTATCGAAGAGAAGTGCAATGGCTGCGGCATTTGCGCACAAAAATGTCCAATCGAAGCTGTTGACTTGTTCAATGAAGGTTTAGGCAGGAGAGGCGCAATCTACGTTGAGTATCCGCAGGCTGTGCCGCTGAAGTACATGATTGATCGTGAGAAATGCATCGGATGCGGCACATGTTCCGAAGTTTGCAGGGCAAACGCAATACAATATGATCAAGAGGATAGTGAAGCCTCACTGAAAGTCGGTTCAATAATCCTTGCACCCGGGTTCGAATCCTTCGACGCAAGATTGAAAAGCGAATATGGTTATGGTCGGTTCCCAAACGTTGTGACCAGCATCGAGTTTGAGCGCATTCTGAGCGCTTCTGGACCGTACGGAGGACTTGTCTTGAGACCTTCAGACGGTGAAATTCCGAAGCGAATAGCCTTCATTCAATGTGTGGGTTCGAGAGATTTTCAGCTTGGAAACAATTACTGTTCTGCTGCATGTTGCATGTATGGCATGAAGGAGGCAGTCATAGCGAAGGAGCATACTCCTTCAAATTTGGATGCGAAGATCTTTTTCATGGACATGCGGTCTTACGGGAAAGAGTTTGACGCGTACTACGAGCGTGCTCAGGGAGAATGGGGCATACAATTCGTGAGGTCGAGAGTGGCTGGGGTCACTGAAGATCCGAAGACAGGTAATCTTTTCGTTCACTATGTTGAAGATGAGACGCCTAAGACAGAAGAATTTGACATGGTTATTCTGTCGACTGGCATGCGACCTCCCAAGAACATTGACGCATTGGCTAAGAACATGGGGATAAAGCTTAACAAATACAAGTTCTGTGAAACAGAAGTTTTCTCGCCCATGGAAACGTCAAAGAGAGGTGTATTTGTTTGTGGAGCATTTTCTGCTCCAAAGGACATTCCTGAAAGTGTTGCTCAGGCAAGTGGTGCGGCAGCAAAGGCGATGGGCATAATTGCTGGCGAAAGAGGAACACAGGTCACAGCTAAAGAGTATCCGCCCGAACGAGACGTGAGCAAAGAAGAACCGCGAATTGGCGTTTTCATATGCCACTGCGGAATCAACATAGGCGGAGTGGTGAACGTTCCTGAAGTAGTGAAATACGCGAAAACATTGCCTCACGTGACGTATGCAGAAGCCAACGTTTACACGTGCTCTCAGGACACGCAGAAACTTATCAAAGAGAAAATAGTGCAGAACAATCTCAATCGTGTCATTGTGGCATCCTGTACTCCTAGAACACATGAACCATTGTTCAAGGAAACAGTGCAGGAAGCTGGACTAAACCCATACCTATTCGAGATGACAAACATTCGTGACCAGTGCAGTTGGGTGCACATGCACGAACCAAAAGAAGCAACCGATAAAGCCAAAGACTTGGTTCGTTCGATAGTGGCGAAGGCTGCACTTCTGAAGCCTCTGAAGAAACCGCTCATAAACGTCACATCAGTTGCGTTGATCGTTGGTGGCGGTGTTTCTGGTATGACTGCTGCTTTGGAGCTTGCGAAACAAGATTTTGAAGTACACCTCGTCGAGAAAGAGAAGGAACTCGGCGGGCATCTGCGCACAATTCGTTATTTGCTTGATAATGCTGATGATCCGAAGAAGAAGCTTCGCGCTCTAATCAAGGCAATCAGAGAAAATGATAAGATCCACGTTTACTTGGGTGCAGAAGTCGTCGATGTTTACGGTTTTGTTGGAAACTTCAAGTCAAAGATAAAGCAAGATACTGGCGAGCAAAAGGAAATCGAGCACGGTGTCGTGATAGTGGCAACAGGTGCGGTTGAGTACAAGCCCACCGAATACCTGTACGGTGTTGATCCAAGGGTCATGACGCAGCACGAGCTTGAAGACAAGCTTGCAAACGGAGAGTTCAAAGCGAAAAGCGTCGCAATGATTCAGTGTGTTGGTGCCAGAAACGAGGAAAGACCGAACTGCGCTAGAATCTGTTGTGGACAAGCAATAAAGAACGCTCTGAAAATAAAAGAAGCAAGCCCTGAAACAGAGGTCTATGTTCTGTACAAGGACATGCGGGCTTACGGTTTCAAGGAAGACTATTATCGCGAAGCTGCGACGAAAGGCGTCTTGTTCGTTAACTATGACAACGTGAAAAAGCCCAGAGTTGTCAATGAAGATGGAAAGCTCAGACTTACTTTCTGGGAACCCGTGATAAGAGAAGACGTGGAAATCGAGCCAGACGTTCTAGTATTAAGCGCTGCCACAATCCCAAATCCTGGCAATAAGCACTTGGCAGAGATGCTTAAGGTGCCATTGACTAAAGATGGCTTCTTCTTGGAAGCGCACATGAAGCTCAGACCTGTAGATTTCGCTACTGATGGTGTTTTTCTATGCGGTATGGCTCATTCGCCAAAGTATATTGATGAAAGCATTGCTCAGGCTTGTGCGGCTGCTTCAAGGGCTACCACAATATTGTCTAAAAAGACTCTTGAGATGGAAGGAATTGTCGCAAATGTGTCCGAAGATTTATGTAGTGGTTGCAGAGTTTGTGAATATCTGTGTCCATACGGTGCAGTCGAAATGAAGGATAAAGAAGGCAAAACTGTTGCACACGTAATCGAAGCCTTATGCAAGGGCTGTGGCGCATGCGGCACAGCATGCCCAACCAAAGCCATCGCCATGGGTCACTTTACAACAGAGGAAATTCTTGCTCAAATTGAAGCTGCATTATGCGAGGTAAGAGCATGACTGAAAACAACGGCTTTGAACCGAAAATAATCGGTTTTCTCTGTAACTGGTGCAGCTATGCAGGCGCAGACTTGGCGGGTGTCAGCAGGATTCAGTATCCTCCAAACATCAGAATCATCCGAGTCATGTGCAGCGGCAGAATCGATCCAGCGTTCATTCTTGAAGCGTTCAAGGATGGTGCAGATGGCGTGCTTGTGGGTGGTTGCCACTTGCCTTCAGACTGCCACTATATCAGTGGCAACTTCAAAGCTTCAAGGCGTGTTAATTTGATAAGGCGGATTTTGAAAGAGTTTGGCATTGAGCCTGAGCGTGTTAGGCTTGAATGGATTTCCGCAAGCGAAGGAGATAAGTTCGCTGCAGTTGTGCGTGACATGACTGACCAGATAAAGAAGCTTGGGCCAAATCCACTGACTGCTGGAGGAGCTGAAGCATAATGACTGAACCGCAGTCAAAATCGATAAAGTCGTCTGAGATGGATCCCAAGTTCAAATACGAAATCTCCAAGATGCACGGCGGCGAGAAGCTGATGCGCTGTTTCCAGTGCGGAACCTGCACGTCAGATTGTCCAGTTGCACGGTTCAGTGACACTTATAGGCCTAGACAGATTATCCGCATGACTCAGCTCGGGTTGAAAGATCGCGTGTTGAACAGTGACACTTTGTGGCTTTGTGCTTCTTGTTTCACTTGCACGGATCGTTGTCCGCAGGATGTTGAAGTTGCCAGTGTCATCCGTGTTTTGAGAAACTTGGCGGCTGAGCAAGGTCACATTCCGCAAGTGTTCAAGGAAGAGTGTGCAAGTATTCTTGAGTCGGGTTATGCTTACAAAATTCCCGAACTGCGCATAAAGAAGAGGGAGACTTCGGGGCTTCCTCCGTTGCCTAAAGGTAATCCTGAAAGCATTAGAAAGACGCTCCGTGAAGTTCATTTGCTCAGGCACATGGAGAAGAAGGCGGAGTAAGAATGGCGGGGCTTAGGTATCTCATGTTTCTTGGCTGTGCAATTCCGTATCGTGTGTCTGCTTTTGAGATTTCGGCACGCAAGGTTCTCGGCAAGCTTGGCGTGGAACTTGTCGAAATGCCTGAGTTCAATTGCTGTGGCTTGCCATTGGATCCAGTGAGCCACGAAACAATGCTTATTCTGGCAGCGCGAAATCTGGCGTTAGCAGAACAGAAAGGCTTAGACATTATCACTTTGTGCCCGGGTTGTGCGGGAACGTTGAAGAAAGTTAACACGATGCTGAAGGAAGACAAAGCTCTGCGTGACGAGATCAACTGTCACCTGAAGGAAGTTGGGCTGGAGTTTAAGGGAACCATAAATGCTAAGCATTTCATGCAGGCGATGATGGAGGATATCGGTTTGGAGAAGGTGAAGGATTCTATTGTTAAGCCGCTTACGATGCTGAAAGTTGCGGAGCATAATGGTTGCCACATTTTGAGGCCTAAGGAGTTTATTGGGTTTGATGATCCTGAGGATCCTAAGACGTTGAAGACGTTGATTGAGGTGACTGGTGCGAAGTGTTTGGATTATATGGATGAGACAGAGTGTTGTGGTGCTCCGAGTGTGGGTGTCAGTGATAAGATTGCTTTGGCGTTGGCGCGTGATAAGCTTACGCATATGAAGATGGTGGATGCTGAGGCGATGATTACGATTTGTCCGTTCTGTCACATCATGTATGACACGAATGAGTTGCGGATTGAGAAAATGTTTAATGAGGTTTATGGGATTCCTGTTTTGCATTATCCTCAACTGTTGGGTTTGGCTCAGGGCATGAAGCCTGAGGAGTTGGCGTTTAACGAGTTGAGGGTGGATGTTTCCAAGATACTGTGTAAGGTTGAGGGTGGAAAATAGTATGCCGAAAGAAAAGTTGAAAATTGCGTTTTATTGGGCTGCAAGTTGTGGTGGATGTGAAATCGCAGTTTTGGACATAAATGAGAAAATCCTTGATGTTGTGGGCATTGCGGACATTGTGTTCTGGCCTGTGGCGATGGATGTGAAGTATAAGGATGTTGAAGCTATGCCCGATAAGTACATTGACATTTGCTTCTTTAATGGTTCAGTGCGTAATAGTGAGCAGGAGCATATGGCTAAGCTTTTGAGGCAGAAGGCGAAGACGCTGGTTGCTTTTGGTTCTTGTGCTCATGAGGGTTGTGTTCCGGGGTTGGCGAATTTGCATGATCGTAAGGAGATTTTTGACAAGGTTTACTTGAAGGAGAAGTCGGTTGTTAATCCTGAGGGTGTTGTTCCGCAGACTGAGACGAAGGTGAAGGAGGGGGTTTTGCGGGTTCCTGTGTTTTATGATACGGTTAAGACTTTGGGTCAGACGGTTGATGTTGATTATTATTTGCCTGGTTGTCCGCCGCCTGTGAAGTTGATTTCTGCTGCGGTTGATGCTATTGCTAAGGGTGAGTTGCCGGCGAAGGGTTCGGTGCTTGCGCCTTTGAAGAGTGTTTGTGATGAGTGTCCGCGTAAGAAGGAGAATAAGCGGATTTCGACGATTTATCGGGTTCATGAGAAGGTTCCTGAGCCTGAGCGGTGTTTGCTTGAGCAGGGGATTATTTGTATGGGTCCTGCTACGCGTAGTGGTTGTGGTGCGCAGTGTTTGACGGTTGATATGCCTTGTACGGGTTGTGGTGGTCCTTGTCCGAATTCGCCTGAGCAGGGTGCGGCGATGATTAGTGCTTTGGCTTCTATTTTGGGTTTGGAGGGTGAGCAGGAGCATTACAGTGAGGAGGATGTTGACAAGTTGATGGGTCAGATTAAGGATCCGTTGGGGACGTTTTACATGTATAGTTTGCCGTCGTCGATTCTTGGGAGGAAGGTGTTGCAGAAATGAAGGAGATTTTGATTGATCCGAT
>Ga0335070_10001162_pt1 | contig 30067 bp, 18 predicted proteins | sample Lox_Sample_13_FD_206722 | JGI IMG/M metagenome (GOLD analysis project Ga0335070, IMG submission 206722) | Soil microbial communities from Loxahatchee National Wildlife Refuge, Florida, United States - Lox_Sample_1.3 | ecosystem: Environmental > Terrestrial > Soil > Wetlands | place: USA...
GGATCGAGCGTTGAGGAGATGCGGTGATGAACGCCAATCAAGACGACCGCACCGATGAACGTGAGGCATTGTTTTTCTCGGCGGCCGGCCAGGAAGCGGCCCCTCCCGATGAGGCCTTCCTGAAGCAGCTGCGCGAACAATCAACCGAAGCATACATGGCCGCAGCGGCTGAAGTGCCGCCGCCGGCCAGGAGATACCGGATCATGAACGCGAAGACCTTGAAATGGTTCCTTCCCATTGCCGCCGCCGCCGCGATCGTGTTGCTGGCGGTGGGCATTTGGCCGGGCGAAACGAAAGACGGCCGGGTGTATGCCATGGCGGATGTCCCCGATCTCTTACGCACGTCCAGAACGTTGCACATGAAGGGCGTGATGTACGTGCCGCCGATGGTCATGCCGGGCGAGAAGCAGGTCGCGGTCGATCTGGAGTCATGGTGGGATTCCGCGAATTGCCGCTGGCGGCAGACTCACTACTCCTACAGCGTCGGGTCATCGGGGACTGACATCAAGCTGGGGGAGAACGTCTCCGACGGGGAGTACACGATGAAGCTCAACAACACGGACAAGTCCGTGGAGTTCGAGAAGCTCGATGATTTTCGCCGGCTGCTGGAGTCGCGGCGGGCTTTCGATGACCTGGCGGTGCGTTTGGGGCAGGCGCGAACCACCAAGGGCTTCGCCAAGATCGGCGAGGAAGCCCTGCGGGGAGAGACGTTCGACGTGTGGGAGGGTGTATTTCACCCCGGCTACGGATCTTCTTACAAGGCCAAGTGGTGGCTGGCGCCGCGTTCGGGTCACATTGCCAGGGTTCAGATCTGGAGCCAGATGGAGGGGGCGTCGGATTGGAGCCCGACCATGGAGTATGAAGTGATTGAGAGGAATGTGGATCCGCCGCCCGGGGTTTTCAATACCAGTCCGCCGGTCGGTTACGCGCTGCTCAATACCAAGGAGACTGCCGTGGTTCCGGAATTGCAGGTGCAGGGCGGTGGCAGCGCCTGCAACATCTCATACGTCGGGCACATCGCGTTCGAGCTGGGCAGCGACGCGATCATCCTGGGCTGGAGCAGCGCGGACGCGAATGCCACGGAATCCCAAGCCGACCTCTTCTCCGATCTCAAGTTTGGCGGCTCGATCCCCAAAGTGCCGTTTGAAGTCTGCACTCTCCGGAGGGTCTTCCAGGACGAGCAGGTGAGATACAGGGGTCGGCATCTAGCCTATACGCAGACAGGCGACCGCTACCATGAATGGGCCTTGTATGTGGCCGACCGCGAGCCGCCTTCAACCGAGACCCTCAACTGCATCAACATTGAACAACGCTACAACGCGCCCCTGGACAACCGCTGGACGATCCTGGCGATGGGGATCAGCGATCCCATCTCCATCGGTTCCGGTGATTTCGATACCTTGGTCCGCGGGGCGATGGCCGAGCTGTCCGACGGCAAGACGGCGCCGGCGGAGGTGACGTATGAGAACGTCATGCGGCTGATCGAGGAAGCTCGCGCGGCGCGGAAGGCCAAGGAATAGGTTTCCCGCGAGTTATTTTGAGCATCGGTGCTTCGCCGCACCGAGTGTGGCCGACGCCCTCGTCGGCCCCACGTCGCGACAGATGCGCGACTCTCGAAACGTCGGCAGGGTCGGCACTATCTCGCAAGGTTGTTCGTCCCGGCAGGACTTACCGCGATTTCGCGAAGAACACCGGGCCCCGGTGCTGACAACGCACAGCCATCACTGCACGACCTCGACGGTGTTTTCGAGCTCGATTCGCTTCGACCAGGTGGCGCCAGCGGGGATGAGCGGCGTGCCGTCGGATTGCCAGAGCGCGTCGGCCCCCATCGCCTTGTGCGGGCCGGCGACGAGCCAGACGATTGCACGGATGCGGCATGGGCCGGGCTTGTCGATGTAGAAACTCGCCGCGGCCGGTTCATGCCTGCTGTCACCCATATCATTGGTGAATACATTCCGGTCGCAGCGCGCCACGGCCTCGGAGGAGTCGTCCTTGAAGAAGCCGCCGAAGTACACCAGGGTGACGTCTGTGAGAGAGGCAAGATCCCAATAGTACGTGTGCTTGTACGTTTTCAACCCGACTGCTAGGCTCTCTCCGATCTTCACGCTGGTAGGGGCGATCAGTGATATGTCGAACTCTTCGCGGTAGTACCGGTCGACCAACTCCGCGGGCAGCCTTCGCGCGGCGATCATGGCGGCAAACCAGCAATTACCATACCCCGCCATCCATCGGTCCGACTGCCGAACTGCCAGGAGTCGTTCGGCAAGCTCGATTTCCTGTTCGCGGGTCAAAGATCTCTGTTGAATCGCGGCCCATTGTTCGTTGCCATTCTTGCCGTACGGCGGCGTCATAGCCCGAATGAGGGAGTCCGTGGGGAGCGACGAGTACAGCGGTCCTCGCCACGAGTAATCGCCCCACGACAAGCCAAAGATGCTTGCCACCAGCAGCACCCCCAACACGATCGTCCACGGTCTGCGGACGCGGTCGCGGTAGACCGTGCCGCCCGCGTTCAGCCAGGCTTCGCCGCACTCGGGGCAACGATGAGGGTTGATCCCCTGCGGGGCATACTGGTAGCCGCACTTTGTGCAGTAAACGCCTTCGTCCAGACGATGCCCCCGCCAGCCCCAGGCCATGAGCGTGAAGCCGGCGAGCAAGAGAAACAAAGGGAAAAGCTCCAGAAGCGTAGCGAGTGCACTTCCGCCGCGGAAAGGGGCCATGGCCAGCCTGTCGAGCAGAAGAACCGGAACGCTGAAGATGATGCCGAAAGCCAGTAAGGAAAGAGCACGGGCGACCATACCGACATTCAATCGATGGAGGTCTGCCCCCCGCCCACTGGGATCATCCTTCATGATCCGTCGCAGTTGGGCTGGGGCCTCGGTTGGATTCAGGGCGTACGCCTCCCAGAATCGTCGCAGCGCTTGCGGCGTGTAGCGTCCATCACAGCACCGGCAGGTGGGATCGTTTTCGATCACAACCAGCGGTTCGAGGCAGGATGGGCATACCAGACCGTTATGCAGTGGGATCAGGCGATGAATTTGTGTCTCTACTCGCCATTGCCGAACGGTCATGCAGGCCTTCACAAGAAAGACTGCGGCCGAGCACAAAGCGATGGGCCTGAGTAGATCATCGAGAAATGTGCGCCTCGGAATAGCCGGACTGTTGGAGGCCGTGTGCCAGATAACCAGGGGGACCATCAGCGCGATCAACAGCATCACCACGGTGTTGAAGGACGATTGGTCCATCCTCTTGCGCTGAGCGAGATCCCAGGCGTTGTATGGCTCTCTCCAGTCCACGCTGGTCCTCCTCTCGATGTGGGACACCGCGGAGCTGCCGTTGAGGCACTTTGTCGACGGCCGGACATGACGGCCCACATTCGCAAGCGGCAAGCGGATGAACGTGCCCGCGCAGTCACGGTTCGTGAGCAGATCGCGGACCGCCGTCCTTCGGGGTCCGGTGTTCGTTTCTGCTCCCTTCTACAGGTGGCCTTTTCGAGGGTTGCGGGTTGCGTCGCGACATGGTCTTCGCCAATAGAAAAGCCCGCGGTGGATGCGGCAGGCGCCGCCTAGACCGCGGGCTCTCTTTCACTCTCGATCGGGCTTATTCAACCGCCCCGTGCTCTCGCAGCAGCTTGGCCAGTTGGTCGCGCTTCTTCTCAACGGCGAGCTTGAGCGGCGTCTTGCCGGCGGCGTCCTTGGCGTTCACGTCGGCGCCGTGGGCCAGCAGCGCTTCGGCCACGCCGGTCATCAGCGCGTCGACTTCCTTCTCCTCGGGTCCCTCGGACGCGGCGACATGCAGCGGCGTCATCCCGCGTACGTTCCTGGCGTTGACATCGGCCTTGGCGGCGATGAGCTGCTCCGCCGCATCCTTGCGGAATCGCAAGGCGGCGAGGTGCAGTGGGGTGTTGCCTTCCTGGTCGGTGGCCTTGACGGACGCGCCTTTCGCCAGCAGCCAGGCGATGGCCTCTTTCTGATTGCCCATCGCGGCGAAGTGCAGCGGCGTGCGGCCGTTGGAGTCTTTGGCGCTGACATCGGCTCCTTTGGCGGCGAGCAGGTCCAGCATCTCCGTCCGGCCCTTCAGCGCGGCGACGTGCAGCGGGGTCATGCTGGCGGCATCGGTCGCCCTCACATCGGCCCCGTTGTCCAGCAGCAGCGCGGTCAGGGCCTTGCGCTTGGCGGCGTCCGCTTCAGTGTTCTGGCCGGCGAATGCCGCCACGTGCAGCGCTGTGTCGCCGTCGCGGTTCCTGGCGTTGATGTCGGCACCGGCTTTGAGCAGCAGTTCGGCGGAATCGGCGCGGAGCGAATCCGCGGCGATGTGCAGCGGCCGGGCCTGGCGTTCGTCTGCTGCGTTCACATTGGCGCCCTTGCTCAACAGGAACTGGACCACAGCGGGGTCTTTGGCCAGCACGGCCGCGTGCAGGGCGGTCTGGCCTTCTTTCGACTTGGCGTTGACCAGGTCGGGGGAGGCCGACAGCATGGACTTCACCCCGGCCAGATCCCCTGCCATGACCGCCTCGTGAAAGTCCTTCACCTGGTCCGCGAAGCTGACGGTACCGCCGCAGAGCAGCATTGCCGCGGCAATTGTAAATACCAGCGATTTCTTCATGACTATTCTCGCTATTGGTGAGCGGTTGAACATCGTATTCCCGCTTGGTTAGTCTCGTTCCTCACGCGTTTCCACGACCACGGTTTACAGACCCAACAGGGCGTCGGTTAAACCCGGCACGTCGCCCACATCCAACACATGGTTTCCATTGTAATCGCCGTGGCAGATCTGGGCCTGGGTCGGCGTTCCGAGCAGTGCCCCAATGAACATCTGGATGTCCTTGCCATCGACGAAGCCGTCCTCATTCATGTCTCCGGTGTGCGGGCACGGGCACGGATTCGGGTCGCATACGCCGAGCATGGTCCAGGCTCCGACGCACTGGGCTTGCTGAACGACGGTGCAGGTCAAATCAGCATGGCAGCAGGAGCCGGTCGGTTGCGGACAATCGTTCGGGTTGCAGGTGCCGAACATGGTCCACGTTCCCGAGCAGTTCGCCTGCAACGTTTCCGTACACGCGCCGTCGGCATGGCAGCACGAGCCGCTCGGCGGCGGGCAGGGATTCGGCGTACACGTGCCGCCCGCCGTCCAGGTTCCGGTGCACTGGGCCTGGGCCGTCACCGCACAAGTTCCGTCCGGATAGCAGCATGAGCCGTTCGACTGCACGACGCTGAAGGTCGAGTTGCTTTCGTCGAACGGTCCGTACGATCCGCTCTTATACGGCCGCACGCGCACTTTGTATGTGGTGCCCGGGGTGGTCGGCGTCCAGGAAGTTGACATCGACCCAACCGGCGTCAAGGCGACGATGTCGGTCCAGGTGGTGGCATCGGCATTCCACTGCAGGTCGTCCACGCGGGCCACGTCGCTGCCGCCGGAGACGCTGGAGTCCTTGGTGTATTCCCACTTCAGCGTGTGGCTGCCGGGGGTAAGGGTCTGCGAGTACTGGGTATAGGTGGTCACGGAGGTTCCGGAGGCCTGCAGCTTGAGTTGGCCGTCCACGTAGAAGTTAAAGAAGTCATGGTCGGCCTCGGAGCTGACTCTGTACCAGAACGAGAAGTCCGAGCCGCTGATGGTGCGGCTCATCCAACTGGTCTGGCTGTGGGTGATGGCGCCGGACCTGGCGCACCGCGATCCGCTGTGCGGTGAAGCCGTCGAGGTCAACCAAGGCTGGTTGCCGCCGGTCGTATAGTCAGGGCCGAGCGAGGTCCGCTCGAAGCCGTCGGAGCTTGCGGTGGTGGCCCCGTAGTTGGCCGTATATTGAACGTGATATTGTGCCGTCGGGTCACCGGTCCAGGTCACGGTGACGGGCACGCCAGCGGGCAGTTGCTCGCCGCCGTTGGGGTAGGTCACGTACGTCGGGCCGTACATCTGGACGTCCCGGCGGGTAGCCGCGCCGGAGGTCACCACGACGCCGCTCAGCGTGACCGGGTTATAGCCCGTAGCCGTGACGTTCACCGTGTACGTGCCGGGCTTTAGCATGCAGTGGTAGTCGCCCACATCGGGATCGGCGCGGAAATAGTGATTCCTGCCGCTGATGGTGACGGTGGCCGGGAGGGGAGCCCCGGTGACGCCGTCCGTGACGACGCCGCGAATGCCGATCAGGCAGGTTTCGATGTAACTCAACATCGAATCGCGGTTCTGAGTCCAATAGGTCGGAATCTCAGAGGCGGAAGGCTCCTTTGTCCCCAATTCGATGGTGACAGCGTTATCGCCGTGATAGCGATAGGAGTAATCCTGGAGCCCACCGTCGATGGCATACCAATCGGAGCCATTGGTGATGCCGTGGTAGAACGTGGTGCTGCCCCACATGGGGGGGTTGTACTGGGAGTACTGCTCGCTGATGTAAATGAACAAATCGTCGTCCGGGCAAGTGGCATAGCTGCCGTCGGGAACAGGTGGGTCGTTGTCGTAAGGATAATTGACGACCAGCGACCCGCCATGGAAGTTGGCCGAGCAGATGAATTCATGGGCGTAGGTCCAGTTCATGATGGCGGCGACTTCGAGCTCGCGGCCTACCGTGCTGTCGGGTTCGGGGCTCGTGCCGGAGCCCTCGGGGAAGCTGCGGTTGAGGTCCGCGCCGTTGAGGTTGTAGCGGGTGCGCGGGCTGCGGTCATAGCCGTCCGGGTTGGCCAGGGGAAGGATCCACAGCTCGACGTTGTCCACGATGTTGGTACAGCGGGGAACGGTGCCGTAGTTGGTGAGCAAGTAGTCGATGAGGTTCAGGCACATCTTCACGCCGGTGATCTCGTCGCCGTGAAGGCTGGAGACATACCGGAACTCGGGCTTGTCCGCCTCGAGGTTCACGTTCGTGGTGATCTTGAGGGCCCAGAGGTGCCTGCCGCCCAGAGTCGTGCCAAGGTCGTATCGCTTGGCCATGGTCGGGTAGGTCGTCTCGTAGTTCAGCAGCGTCGGCCCAATCTCACTGTAGGTCGGCCACGTGTCGGCAACAGCGGGCACTGTCAAGGCCGCCGCCAACCCAATCGCCATTGCCACCAGTTTCAGATGCCTCATAGTCGCTCTCCCAAAAGCATAACAGACGACCCCCCTCCGCTATCGGGGCGGGGTTTCAGCGGGGCCTTCCGCCTGTGCCGGATGCCATTACCTCGGAAAGATCAAAGCAGGAATTCGTGTACCTTCCCCCTGCGCCTCGGCGCTCCACTGAGCGGCTCGCCCTCGCGCACCACATATCGGTCGTAGTCGTGTCCCCTCGGGGCACGCTTGCCACCTTCGCATCCGCTAGTCTAGTCTTTTTCGCCCCTTGCAGTCAAGCAGATAGAGGTGGAGAGTGTCGGGCGGTGGAGGTTCTCAGCGGTGGTCGGTACCCGCCTGGCCCTCGGGGCTGCCATGGGATTTCGGTTGTCTGACCGGAGGCAGCCAATTATGATCCCGTGATTCTCGTTCCGGGCTCATTAACGGCGACCGTTTTTGATGAATTCCGAAGCACCTCGACATCCCGATCTCGACGCAGCGATTTCGGTACACCCGTCGGCCGGCTCGCCGGCCGTTACGCCGCCTTCATCGCTATTGCGGGCCGTTGGCTCGCTGTGGTTCGCAGCCGTGCTGCTGGTCATGCTCCTCGTGGCGATGGCATGCGCGACGGTTTTCGAGTCCGCGCACAGCCCCGAGCAGGCGCTGGGGACCTTCTACCGGGCATGGTGGTTCAAGCTCCTGCTGAGCCTGCTGGCGGTGAATTCGCTGGTGGCGATCGTCCTGCGGTATCCGTTTTCCGGGCGGCACATCGGCTTCCTTCTGACCCATGCTTCCATCCTCTTGATTCTCGCCGGCGCACTCGTCAGTGAGGGCTTGGGCGTAAATGGCCGCATCAGCATCGTCGAGGGGCAGGCGACCGACCACTTCGCGAATCCCGACCAGGAGGTGATCATTGTCGCGAACCCGCGCGATCGCACGCAGACGGAGTTCGATCTCGACGGGCGGATCTTCGGCGGATTCACCGCCGTCGACAAACGGCCTCCCGTCAGCCTCGGCGAGAGATTCCTGGGGATATTCGGTGAATCTGCCGCCGCGGGGAAGGCGTTGGCCGGATTCCACGTGAAGGGCAATTCAACCATCGAGATTGTCCGCTACATCCCCGACAGCGACCTGGTCGAGCGCATCGCCGACGACAGCGCGAGGCCGAATTGCGCTCTTGAAGTCACGTTGTCGACCAACGACCAGATGATGTCGGCCTGGGTTGTTCAAAATGAGTCCGCGTCGCTCGGCCCGTTGACCGTCGGATTTCGCATGATCGGCGACGCCGCTGAACTGGCCAGGCTGATCGAGGAGCATCCGACCGCGCAACCGGCGTCCGCTGGAATCGTCAAGATCGAGTACAACGGGACCACGTATCAGATTCCGTTGGATTCCTGCATGAACAAGTCGGCGCCGGTCGACGACACGGGCTACTCCGTTCGCGTGCTCCGCTACCTGCCGCACGCCACGGTGGGGCATGACGGTCAGATCACGAACGCGTCCGATCGCGCGGTGAACCCTTTCATCGAGGCGGAGCTCACCGGTCCCGGCGGAACGGAGAAACGGATGGCCTTCGCGCGGTTCCCCGAATTCTCATCGATGCATAATGCGATGCAGAAAGGGGCGTCGGCTTCACAACCTTCGTCGGAGAATCTGAAGCTGACTTTTGTGACGGCGGAGGCGCTGGGGCCGAACACGCCGATCGAGATACTGGGTGGTCCTGACGGCAAGCTCTACGTGCGATTCGCCCGCGAGGACGGGTCCTGGACGACCCACGAGCTACGTGTCGGCGAGGCCGTCGAAACGCCCTGGCACGGCGGGAAATTCATGCTTCTTCAAAGATATGATCACGCCAGGCAGGTCCGGTCGGCCAGTCCGGTGGAGCCGGTACGGGCCAATCGCACGCCGGCGATTCTGGTGAAAATGGGCGGCGGAGAAAAAGGCACCGAAGCGTGGTTGAGGAAGGATGAGGCCCAGACCGTCGAGGAGGGCGGCCAGCGCTGGAGCCTGACCTACACCGATCAGGAGGTGCCTCTGGGATACAAGCTGACGTTGAATCGCTTCCACGTGGGGCATTATCCCGGCGAGATGGCGCCCCGATCGTTCGAGAGCCACATCACCATCAGTGAGCCGCTGGCCGGCCGCGAGGAGAACAGGACTATCAGCATGAATCAGCCGGTGGCGTTCGGCGGCTTCTCCCTGTTCCAGTCAAGCTATCAGCAGGGGGAAGGGGGGGCCACGAGCGTGCTCTCGGTCGCCAGGGATCCGGGCCAGCCGATCGTCTTCGTCGGCTACATCACCATGCTGATCGGCATGATTGTGGTATTGATCACGCGGATGAGAGACAGGCGTCGGATCGCCGCGGCTCGCGCCGCGGCGGCGGGGAGGATGCAACCATGACCGGCGGCCTGATCCTCGTCATGATGAATGCGGCGCTGGCGCTCGGACAAGTACCCGCGTCCGGGCCCGCCGGGGGCGGACCGACCTTGCCCGGCGCGCTGAATCTCGACAAGATCCGCGCCCTGCCGGTACAGCACGAGGGCCGCTGGCCGCCGTTGGATACCGTGGCGCGAGACATTGTCACGGAGGTGACCGGCTCCGCTGAGGTGCACGGGCGCGATCCGTTGTTGGTCCTGCTGGCCTGGACGTTTGAGCCGCAAGCGTGGCGACAGCAGCCGGTCATCCCGATCAAGAACCGGGCGCTGCGCCGCGAACTGCAGCTTCCCGAAACGCAGACCGCATTTTCATTCAGCGAATTAGTGTCGCACCAGCCCTTGATGTCGTTGATCAGGAAGCTTGGCGACCTTCCGCCGGGCAGCAAGCTCGATCCGTTGCGGGCCAAGGTGAAGGATCTGAATGACCGGCTTCTCCTGCTGCAGGATGTCTTCCGCGGCACAGTGATCAGGCCCATCCCCGATCCCAACGACGCTCGTGGCCGGTGGCTTTCCATTCCCGAGGCGGGCATGCATGCCCCTGACCGCGTCAAGGCCGTGTCCGCGGCATGGAACGATCTGCGAACGGCCTTCCTTGCGGATGACGGTCCCGGCGTTTCATCGGCGGCGGACAGGCTGAGGGCGGCGCTCGCGGCTTTGCCCAGCGCGTTCACGTCGAGCCCGCAGCTCATCGCTCGGGAGCTTCGCTACAACCAGTTGCACCCCTTCCGCTTGGCCTGGCATATCATGATCGCCGGAGCCATCCTGGCGGCGTTGGCCGCGATGATCCAGCGCCGCTGGTTTGACGCCGTCGCGGTGATCGGGATGCTGGCGGGTTTTGCCTGTCTGTCTTACGGCCTGTGGATGCGATGGCAGATCGCGGGGCGGCTGCCGGCCAGCAACATGTTTGAGTCGTTGCTCTTCCTGAGCTGGGGTATGGGGGCGTTTGCCATCCTGGCACTGTTTGTCTTTCCGCATCGGATCGTGCCGCTGACGGCTTCGGCGATGGGAGCGCTGGCGCTGGTTCTCGCCGACGTGCTGCTGGACCACTCCATCCGGCCGATCCCGCCGGTTCTTCAGGACACCATCTGGATGTCCATTCACGTGCCGATCATCATGGTTTCGTATTCAGTGCTGGCGCTGGGCGTGCTTTTCGCCCACGCCCAGGTCGTCACGATGGCGGTCGCGCCCGGCAAGCGAGCGGTCATCGAGACCATCGACGCCCTGCACTATTGGTACATCCATGTCGGCTCGATTCTGCTGCTGGCCGGGATCGTCACCGGCAGCATGTGGGCGGCGTCCTCCTGGGGGCGGTACTGGGGGTGGGACCCGAAGGAGGTGTGGTCGCTGGTCGCGTTGCTCGGCTACCTGGCCATCCTGCACGTTCGCGTGGATCGCGAGGCCCGGCCGTGGTGGATGTATGTGATCGGCGTGGCGATGATCTTCGGGCTTCTCGCGTTCGTGGCCCCGCCGCTGGCGCCGATGACGCCGATCACAGTGTTGGCCCTGGGCGGCACGGTCGTTGCGGCGATCTTCTTCGTGATCGCGCGAAGCTCCTTCGCCACTGCGGTCAAGAGCATTCTCGCCTTCTGGCTGATCATCATGACCTACGTCGGGGTTAACTTCGTGCTGGGCACGGGGCTGCACAGCTACGGTTTCGGCACGGGGGTGGTGGCGCAGTACATGTTCTGGGTCGGGGGGATTGATCTGGCGTTCATCCTGCTATGCGCAGCCGTTTATTCTCTGGGTCGCACTGCCCGCTCCTCCGTGCCGTAATGCGGTCCCTGGCCCGACGACCGAACCTCACTGAAGATGTGTCATGAAAAAGCCCCGCCGCAAAGGGCGGGGCTGGCTTCGTGACAATCATGACGCCGCATCGGGATTGCGGCAAAGCAGGAGCTTTGCCCTCCCCGGCTCTCTATCCGTGCTTGGCCAGATACTTCGACACGCCTTCGTGCGTCGGCTTCATGGCTTCCTCGCCGGGCTTCCAGTTGGCGGGGCAGACCTCGCCGTGCTTCTCGAAGTGCTGCAGGGCGTCGACCATCCGCAGGGCCTCGTCCACGTTGCGGCCCAGCGGCAGATCGTTGATGACGGCGTGGCGGATCTTGCCGTTCTTGTCGATGAGGAAGAGCCCGCGCAGGGCGATCGACTCGTTGAAGAGCACGCCGTAGGCGCGGGAGATGTTCTTGTCCAGGTCAGCGACCATGGGGAACTGGACGTCGCCAAGTCCGCCCTCGTTGCGGGGCGTGTTCTTCCAGGCCATGTGCGTGTAGGCGGAGTCGACGGATACAGAGATCACTTCGCAATTCCGTTCCTTGAAGGCGGTCAGCTTCTTGTCGAAGGCGATGATTTCCGATGGGCAGACGAAGGTGAAGTCCAGCGGATAGAAGAACAGCACGACGTAGTTGCCGCGGAACGACGAGAGCTTCACTTCGCCGATGGTGTTGTTCGGCATGACGGCTTGAGCGGTGAAATCGGGGGCGTCCTTGGTTACCAGATCGCACATGGGTTCTTTCTCCTTGGCTGTACCAGGTAGTAATTGTGTTGAATGGGCCGCAAATGCCCGAGTCCGAACGACGGAGGAGGATAGTATTGCTGCCTCGCCGGCGGCAACCGACGAGGGCGGATTTTGGGCAGAGGCGCGGACCGGCAGGGCCGGCCCGGCCGGGGTCCGGTGAGGCCCGGCTCTTGCCGGGAAACATGGGGGCAAGTAACGTTATGCGCTTTCAACCCGGTTGGACGCGACACCTATGGATCTGAACGACCTCAAGAGGAAACTCGACGAAATCAAGGACGAGGCCAAGGCCAGGCTGAAGGAAGCGACCTCGCCCGACGCCCTTCGCAGGGTGGAATCCGCGATCATGAAGGGCTCGCTGGGCCAGGTGCTCAAGGCGATCAAGGAATTCCCGCCGGAGTTGCGGGGGCGGGCGGGCCAGGAAATCAACCAGATCAAGGCCGCGATCGCCGAGCAGTTGGCGGCCCACTTGCAGCATCTCCGCCAGGCGGACGTGGCCGGCGAGCGCAAGAAAGCGGCCAGCTTCGATCCGACCCTCCCCCCGCCGGTGACCATGCGAGGTTCGCTTCATCCGGTGACTGCCGTTCAGCGTGAGGTCGAACGGGTCTTTACCGGCTTGGGCTTTTCGGTGGTCGGCGGTCCGGAGATGGAGTCGGAATACTACAACTTCGAAGCCCTGAACATCCCGGAGATGCACCCGGCCCGCGATACGCAGGATACCTTCTGGCTGACCAACGGCTGGTTGTTGCGGACGCACACCAGCCCCTGCCAGGTTCGGGCGATGCACCGGTTCGGCCCGCCGTTGCGGGTGATTGCCCCCGGTCGGTGCTTCCGGTACGAGGCGGTGGACGCCTCGCACGAGAACACGTTCTATCAGCTTGAGGGCCTGTTGATCGACAAGGACATATCGATCGCGCACCTGATCGCGTTCATGAAGCTGCTGCTGCGCGAGGTCTTTCATCGCGACGTGAAGATCCGGTTGCGGCCGGGCTTCTTCCCGTTCGTCGAGCCCGGTTTCGAGCTGGATATGTCGTGCGAGATCTGCGACGGCAAGGGCTGCCCGACGTGCAAGAAGTCGGGCTGGATCGAGATCCTGCCGTGCGGAATGGTTCATCCCAACGTGCTGCAGCACGGCAACATAGATCCGCACGAGTACACCGGTTTTGCCTTCGGCCTGGGCCTGACGCGGCTGGCGATGATGAAATACGGCATCGCGGACATCCGCATATTGAACAGTGGCGATTTGCGCGGATTGGTGAACCCGGCGAGGATGAGCGGCGCGGTTGTGGCCGGGAGTTAGCCCCTGCGGAGCTAAGAAAGTGCAGCCGCTCATGCCCATACGAGTATGAAACGCTCAGCGAGGTTCTGACTGACGACCTACAAGCTTTGATCGTAAACTCATGTTCATCTCACTTAATTGGCTCAAAGACTTCGTTGATCTCCCCTCGAACATCGATCCGCGGGAGTTGGCTCTTAAATTCACGCTGACCACGGCCGAGGTTGAAGGCGTCGAACGGGTGGAGGCGAATTTCAAGGGCTTGGTCGCGGCGAAGATCGAGACGGTCGAGATCATGCCGGAACAGCATCCGGCGACTCAGACGGGCAAGCTGCGACGCGTCGCTGTGCAGGCGGATCGGCAGTACACGTCGCTGACGTCCGCGCCGGACATCAAGGTCGGGGATGTGGTGATCTACGCTCCGCCGGGCGCGGTCATCGCCGGTCATGCGATCGGCACGACAGACACGGCCGGGCGTCCGTCCGAGGGCATGATTGTCGCCGGACAGTCGATCGACCTGATCCAGGTCGGGGCCAACGCGGTCTTCCTGCCGCCGAGCTTCGAGCCCGGCCGGTCGATTGAGACTGGTCCGTTCAATGACTGGATCATTGAGATCGACAACAAATCCGTCACCCATCGGCCGGACTGCTGGGGACATTACGGCATCGCCCGTGAAATCGCGGTGATGCTGGGTCTGCCGCTCAGGCCGTACCCGATCACCAACCCGGCGGAGCTGCACCGGCCGGATCTGCCTGCGGTTCCGATCGAGATCGACGACCCGGAGAAGTGCCCGCGATACACCGCCCTGGTGATGAAGGGCTTGAGGGCCCAGCCGGCGCCGTTGTGGATGCAGGTGCGGCTGGCATTGTGCGGACAGCGGCCGATCGACCTGCTGGTCGACCTGACCAACTACATCATGCTCGAGCTTGGTCAGCCCATGCACGCCTTCGACGGGGCTCGCTTGCCGAATATTCAAGTGGCGACGGCTGCGGCGGGCGAACGATTCATCACTCTCGATGGCATGACCCGCAAGATGCCGCCGGGGGCACTGATGATTCAATGCAACCGCAAATCCGTGGCCATTGCAGGAATCATGGGCGGGGCGGAAACCGAGGTCACCGCCCAAACCGATACAGTGCTGTTGGAGTCGGCGAACTTCGACGCCGCCACGATCCGCCGCGCCGCCACCGCGATGGGGCATCGCACCGAGGCCAGCGCCCGATTCGAGAAGTCCCTTGATCCGGCCAACACGGTCATGGGCATCGCCCGATTCCACCTGCTGGCCAAGGCAGAGCTGCCGGGCTTGCAGCTTGCCAGCGCGCTGAGCGACTGCTACCCGGCGCCCAGGACGATCGAGCCCATCGAGCTGGATTGCGATTTTGCCGCCCGATTCATCGGCAAGGCGGTGTCGCGCGAGGAGATCGCGCGAATCCTGACGGCGCTGGCGTTCGGATGCGAGCCGGCCGGCGGCGCCAAGCTGAGAGTCATGCCGCCGTCCTATCGCGCCACCAAGGACATCGAGATCGAGGCGGACCTGATTGAAGAGGTGGCCCGCTTCGTCGGCTACAACAACATCGAGCCGGTCCTGCCGGTGGTGTCGGCCCGATACTTCGAGCCGTCCACCGATTTGGCGATCGAGCGGCGGACGCTGGAGAATCTCTGCGACGGCGGCGAGTTCGTCGAGGTGCACGATTACATCTGGTACGACGACAACTGGCTGGCAAAGCTCGGCTTCGATCCCGGCGAATGCCTGAGGTTGAAGAATCCCGCCGCGGACAACTGTGCCCGTTTTCGCAAGACTCTCATGCCCGGCCTGATCGCCATGGCGGAGGGCAATCGGCACCACTTCACGCGTTTTCAGCTCGCCGAGATCGGCTCCGTTTTCGAGGCGGATCACTCCACGGTGGAGGAGTCGCAGCATCGCAGCCTCGGGCTGGTTGCTGTGCAGGCAGGCGCAAAGGCAGACGGCGCAGTCTGGGATCGGCTGCACATCGCCCTGGAAGGCTGGGCGCGACAGGTGCTGGAATCGCGCCTGGACTATCGGGAGACGAAGGCGTGTTATCCGTGGGAGGATACGGACCGCGTCGCGGAGGTCGTCGTGGCCGGCCGGACCGTTGGCCGGGTGACCATCCTTCCGCTGACGTGCAAGCAGAAAATCGACGAGCGTCTGAAAGCGTGGTCGATCGCCCTGGCGGAGGTGAACCTGAGTGCCCTGAGCGATTTGACCGAGCGGTATGAGAAGCTGCCGGTCGTGCCGCGGTATCCGCAGGTGCGGCTGGATTTCAGCTTCCTGGTGGATGCGGCCCAGCGATACACGCAGGTGGAGCGGCAACTTGGCGGATTCAAGCACGCTTTGCTCAAGAGGCTGTCATTCGTGGGATCCTTCGAAGGCGGGTCGGTGCCGGAAGGCAAGCGCAGCCTGACGTTGCGGGCGGAGATCGGCCGCGACGATCGCACCCTCAACGAGGAGGAGATTCACGGGTTCCAGGCCGATTTCAAGGGATTTCTCTCTTCGCACAAGATGGAGCTTCGAGGATGAGAGCTATGGCGCCGAGGAAGCTTGCGGTTGCGGTTCTGGTGCTATTGATGGGCGGGCCGGCGCCCTGGTCGCCATCGGCCTTTGCCCAGCCTCAGCCGTCCTCAGATCAGCCGCCGCCCGCGGCTGAGACCCAGCGTCTCCGCGGCATCATTGACAAGGACCAGACCTGGTCCGGCACGATCATCATCACGGACGATCTGACCATTCAGGACGCCACCGTCACGGTGAGTCCCGGCACGACGATTGAGTTCGCCCAGGCCGGGCCCGAGCATCCTCCGACCCTGACCGTCGGCAGCGCGGCCAGCGCTACCGGCGAGCTCAAGGTTCTGGGCACGGCTCAACAGCCGGTCACTTTCCGCACTCACGAGGGCACCAACGCCGGCCGGGTGATCATCAACGTGCGCAGCAGACTGATACCCTCATCGCCGCAGGCCCTGGGATCCAAGCCGGCAGCGCAACCGGCCGTCGTTCCGAATGAGGTCACCTGGCGGTATGTCCGTTTCGAGAATCTGGGGCATCTTCAGACTAAGCCCGGCGGCGGGGGCACCAAGACCCAGGTCGCCGAACCGGCGATCGCATTCAACGCAACCGGCGGCGCGCACACTCTGCAGATCTCGGAGTGCAGTTTCGCCAAGTGCTGCCGATTGGAGGTTCGGGCGGCGGAGGGGGCCAAGGTCTCAATCACGGGCAATCGTTTCGGCGACGAGAAGGAGAGAGTCGCGATCGAGGTGATCGCGGGCGAAGGCGACAAGGGGACCGGGTCATTGGTCGTGAGCGGCAACACCGCGTCGGCGGCCATCAATGTGGATGGCGCGGCGGACATCATCGAGAACATACTTGTCGGCGTCAACGCCGCCATCGTTCTCCGGAACAGCGGCGCCGCGGAGGCCAAGATCTGCGGCAATTACGTCCATAACTTGGCTCAAGAGGACGACGGTCGGTACTGCCTCAACTGCGAGGATCCCGGCGCCCTGATCGATGGCAACGTCCTTCGCGGCGGCACCACCTGCGTGCTGAACGGCTCCAAGCGGGTGAGCGGCAACGTCTTCATCGCCGCTCTGCACCTCACCAGCAAATACGTCAAGAGCGCTCACACCCACCAGCTCGTCGGGGCCCTGCCGCCTGGCGCGACTTTCGAGCGGAATCTGCTGTTGGGCCCGGCGTACTCGATGCTCGTGCCGCAGCCGGCGGCGCTGGCCAAGGACACGCCGCCCGCCAAGGGACCGACCATCATCCGGCACAACCTCTTCGATGGTTTTTCCGATTCGAATCGCGCCGTTCATCTCAATACCGCCGGTCGTAGTTCCGCGCCCGTCGCCATCCTGAACAACGTGTTCCTGCGAGTGACGACGCTGGTGTACGATGAGGGCAAAACGGAAAACACGTTGACCTACGAGGACTACAACGCCATCGCCCCCGAGCAGGCCCGGCGGTTCGATCAGGTCCAGATCGCCGGCATCAAGATGGGCAGCGCGGGGTGGGGAGCGAAGGACATTCAGCTTCCTGACATAGGGTCGATGCAACTCAGCGCGGTGTTCAAAGAGCCGCCGGGAGATTTCGACGACGAGATCTCGGCCAGGAAGGTCAGCATCAGCGAGTTGCGCCGCCGGTTGTTCGCGGCATATCGGCCTCTGGTGAGCAGCCCGCTGGTGCGGGCCGGCCGGGGTGACAGCGGATCGGAGGAAGCGAGCGGTCCGCGGCCCACCATCGGGCCGAGCGAGCCGGGCAAGGAGTGAGTCCCGTTCGCTGGCGGGATGCTCACACTTCAATCCGTTCGATCTTGGTCAGGTCCGCGACGCCCAGACCTCGGGCGGCAGCGGTCATGATGTGCTTCGCTGGCCGGTTCTCTTCTGCCAGTGTCTTCAAGCCCTTGGCCTTGCGCTGGGTATCGACCAAGTCGGCGCCGACCGCATCCACCGCGACGAAATCCGCGCCGACGATCAAGCCGTTGAAAGGCCAGGCGAACGTCGGGTTTCGCGCCGGTCCGGCGTTGTACTGAGCGCGGGTTCCGTCGCAGACGGTCAGCCGCCACTTGGGGCCGATGAATCGGTGGGAAACCACGTCGGCCACGAACGGGTCGCAGTTGTTGGAGTGGTACTTGTTGGGGTTGTGAATGGCGCCATAGAAGTTCTTCATTCCCAGCGAGGCGCCCGCCAGGTTGTGGTCCTTGAGCACCGGCACGCAGATGAGGGCGTTGACTTCCTCGGCCACGATCCTGGAGAAGCAGGAGCCGATCCGCCCGTTCGACTCGATGTCTTTCTGGTAACCGCCGCCGATTCGCTCGGCGTCGGTACCGCGGCATTGCACGCCGTCGCCGCTCTTGTTCAGCTTGAAGCCCGCGGCCGTCAGCTCGGTGTCGAACCGGTCCCAGATGATGACGTTTCGCGGCGCCACGCCGGCGAGTATCAGGCCCGCGACAATGGCTTCGACCACAACCGGCTGCGTCGGCAGGCCCAGGGCATTGACCTTGATGCCGACGCGGTCGTCCGGCTTGAACAGCTTGCGCCACGCCGAGGCGGCATCGGCGTCGCCGGTCACCTTCTGCACGGCGGCGTCCAGCATCTTGCGGAGGAGCTCGGCGTGCTCTGCGATGGCGCCGCGGGCGAGGGCGTCGTCCCGGGCGATGGCCACGCGCGGCGACTGATTGGTCTGAGCCTTCGGGCTGTCGGGCTCTTTGGCGCAGCCCGGCGTCACCAGGCCGCCGATGGCCGCGGCGGCCGCCGCCGCAGTGAGCTGCTCAAGAAACTCTCGTCGCGAGGTATCCGTTGCCATGCCGATGGGCCTCTGGTCGGCGGTTTACTCCCCGCCCGCCTCCGGTCTGGGAGGGGCCGGCGTTCGTCGCGGCCGGTATCGCCGTCCGTCCATGAGGAATGTTATGCGCGACATGACGTCTTCGCTGACCATCTTCGCCAGGGTCTGCTTGGCCTCGCCGATGGCCGTTCGGCGGGTCACGTGGGCCAGAAGGAAATGCTCGTTATCCAGTTTCTGGAGCACTCTGGCCACATCCCGCACGTGCATGTGATACCCGGCCCGCGCCCGGCGGACGTGGTCTGTCTCGAAGAACGTGCATTCGATGATCAGCACCTTGGCCCGGCGGACAATCTCCTCCTGCAGCCAGTCTCCTTCGGCGGTGTCGCCGCAGTAGGCCACCAGCGGTATCTCCACGGAGTACTGTATTTCGGTGCCCTGCTGCTTCAGTTGGGCCAGCTCCGGTCCGGTGCGATCGGCGAACTCCGGCTTGAGCTTGTGGCGTTGCTCGACGACGCAAAAGCCCAGCGCCGGCACGCCGTGGTTGGGCGCGAAGGCGTACACCTTCAGGCCGCGCCGAACCTCGAAGACGTCGCCCGGATCCAGGCCGACCACGCGAGAGGGAGAAACGTGACCCTCGATCAAGCCCCAGACGCGCATGAGTTCGCGGATGGGGGCTTCCATCGCCTTCGGGACCAGGACGCACCCGGTGTCATTGCCGACAAAATTCCGCTGGCTGAAGTAGTAGGCGATGCCCGCCGAATGGTCCATGTGTCCGTGACTGAGCAGGATGTGGTCGATGGAAAGGATTTCCGCCGGGGCTTTGCCGACGTCAAAGCAGACGTTCAGCTCCGGTGCTGCGATGACCGTTTCCTCGCCGGCGACGCTGTAACCGAGAAACCGAATCCCGCTCAGGGTGTGTTCTATCAATCGTCCGTCCAACAACGTGGTGCCTCGCTCGAATGGGCGTCGATGCCGGCTCCGTATTGGGAACCTTCCTGACCCAGCCACCAGTCCACTACAGGATATGGTTGCACGCGGACGCTGCTTCAACAAATCACAGGTCGAAACGCCCGAAGCGCGGCTATCGGTGGCACACATGTGCCAGCCTCGACGGCGCGGGCTTGCAGGCCGCGCTATCTTGCGCGGCGGCCGGGCAATGACCGGCCGCCGCAGTGTAGCCGACCCAGCGGTGATTCATCACCCTTCTCAGCGTTTTTTTCTTGACACGCATTCCCTGGCGTTCTAATGTGTGGGCAACACTATATGTTGGGGGTTCGTGCCCCGTCTCGCGATATGGCGTTGAAATGCAATGCCCGTTTTGCAAAGAGCAGCGAACAGACAAGGTCGTGGATTCGAGGGCCACGGAGGGCGGTGCCGTCATTCGGCGCCGCAGGCTTTGCCTTTCCTGCAACAAGCGATTTACGACCTACGAGCGGATCGAGGAGACGGGTCGGCTGCTGGTTATCAAGAAGGACGGCAGCCGGGTTCCGTTCGAGCACGAGAAGCTCCTGGGCGGGTTGCAGCGGGCGTGCTGGAAGCGTCCCATCGGCATCGAAGCGCTGGAGGCTCTGGTGAACGAGGTGGAGGAGGAGGTGTTTCGCGACTTCGACCGCGAAGTGCCCAGCGCATATCTGGGCAACGCCCTCGCCCTTCGGCTGCGGAAGCTGGACAAGATCGCGTACCTTCGCTTCGCCAGCCTGCAGCAGGAGTTCCAGCTGGTGGACGACTTCATCCAGGAAGCCAAGGACATACTCGACCGCGACAAGCAGGAGGTCGACGGACAGCAGGACCTGTTTCATGAATGATCCGTTTCAGCAAGATTGCCCGGCCAGGGATGTCCCGATCTTCATACGCAAGCGGGATCAGACGGTCGAGGCGTTCGAGATCGCCAAGCTGCGGAACGGCATTCGCAAGGCTCTCTGCACCGGCGCGGATCCGTCGGGGCTGGATCAGGTTGCCGCCAAGGGGTTGGCCGAGGCCATTCACGAGTTTCTCAAGCGGGCTTGTCCGGCGGCACCGGTGCCGTCCGTTCGCGTGCTCGAGCTCGCCGAACTGGTTCTCACCCAGACAGGCCACGCCGCCGCTGGCATGGCCATGCGGCAGTACGCTTCGTCTCGGGATCGGCTCCGCCGCTGGCTGATGGTGGCGGCGCCGACCGCTGACGGCGCCTTTATCCAGCATCGCTGGGACAAGGGTCGGCTGGTCAGGCACCTTCAAGGACAACACTTGCTCGACGCGCCGGCGTCAAGGATGATCGCCGGTCGCGTCGAGCAATTGGTATTCAACTGCGGTCTTAAAGTGGTGACCGCCAACCTGGTCCGCGAGATGGTCAACAGCGAACTCCTGGCCTGGGGGCTCCTGCCCGGGGTCCTGGCGGTCAGGAGGAAGCGCACAATCGCGGAGGTGGACAAGGTTAAGGACAACCTTGATACGGCATAGGAACGTGCCACACAACCGCGTCCTGCGCCGGCGGGCAGCCGGCGCAGGGCGGCTGTGGGAAAGGGGAAACGGACTTACGACGCTCTTGGAGAGCGCTGCGGCGGAGCCTATTCAAGGACGATTTGCGAAGAATGCAGGCTCCGCCGACTTTTGCGAAACCTCCTCCAGGCTTGTGGGGCCGGCGTCCCACCGGTGTGTCACAGGCAATGAGCCTTGGCCGCAAGCAGACGTGTAGCTTGTGCCACGAGCAGGCGGGGATGGTTTCTGAAGGCCTGTCGTAGAACGGCGCCCTCTTGCCAGCGCCACGGTTTGGGCCGCTGTTTTGCGACAGGCTCTTTTTTGCGCTGTGCCCGCGCTGTTCGACACTCGTTCAGTCGGGGAGGACAAAGCTCTGCTTTGACCTGGAGCCGCTCGTGCGAGAATCCCTTCTCGCATGTCCCCCCCTTAAACCCAAGTCATCCAGGCTGATTGGCCCGTTTCTCCGCTCCCTGCTATGCTTCAGCGATGCACGACTACTCGACTGACATCCTCATCGTCGGCGCTGGCCTGGCTGGCGCTTCGACGGCCTACCACCTGAAGCGCCTGTCCGATGCCCGCGTCCTCATCGTTGAGAAGGAGACCACCCCGGGCGTACATTCCTCCGGCCGAAACGCTTCGTTCATCCGCGAGCGGACCGAAGAGCCCGAGCTGCGACCGCTGACCTCGGAAGGCGCCGAGTTCCTGCGCGGCGGCACACTCGCCGAATACAACGCTCACGGCTCCGTGCTCATCGGCTGGGGGGACGAGGATGCGCGGCTGCACTGCGCGGTGGCGCGCGGCAAAGGGCTGTGGTGCCCGCGCGACGGGACTGCGGATGTTGCCAGGCTGCTGCAGAGCTACCTTGCCGGGCAGAAGATCCTCTCCGATACGGAAGTGCTCGAATGGGCCCACGAGGGCGATGGCATCCGCGTCCGCACCAATCGCGGCGTGATTGCCTGTAGTCTACTGGTCAACGCGGCGGGCCCGTGGGCCGGGAAGCTCGGCCGCCTGCCGCTGACGCCGAAGAACCGCACCATCTACGTGACGCCGCCGATGAAGTGGGTCGACCCGAAATGGCCGTTCGTCTGGGACGTGTACGGGGGCCTGTACTTCCGGCCGGAATCCGGCGGCCTGCTGCTGAGCCCGTGCGACGAGCGGCCCGCCGAGCCCGGCGAATACACCGACGACCCGAGGATGGCCGAGCAGCTCGCCGAGAAGGTCATGCGGCTGCAACCCGATCTGAGCGAGATTTCCATCCAGCGAAGCTGGGTCGGCCAGCGGACGTTCGCCAAGGACAAGCTCTTTGTCATTGGTTTCGATCCGCGCGAGAGCAAGCTCTTCCACGTCGCCGGCCTGGGCGGCCACGGAGTCACGTCGTCGTATGCGGTGGGGCGGCTGGCGGCGGAGACGATCCTGGGCAAGGCGGACCGCCGCGGGACAGCATTTGCGCCGGCGCGGTTGCTGTAGATCGCCGTGTGCCTACCTACAAGCGAGCCCACGCGATGCGTTTTTCCATGCTAATCAGGCAACTGAGCGGCGCAGCCAAAGAGCTTGCTCGCCTCGAGACGCGCGAGGCTCAAGACGAAGCGTGGAAAATGGTTAAGGAGGGGATGAACAAGGACTGGCGAAGTTGCATTCTCAGTGTCTTGTCGATGGTCCTTGGCCTTTGCTTGGTTGCGATTCCTCCTTATGTGCTGGGAGTGCATTATCCCGAATGGTGGTTGGACCATCTGGGACTGGCACGCATACTGTTTTGGAGCTGTGGGATAGCAGGCGTGCTTGTAATGTACGGAACGCCGGTCCTCATTATGCGCCGCCGCGTACGGCGGCTGGCTCGTAAGTGTCTATGTTCGCTGGGCGCGCCGGTCTGCCTACGGTGTGGCTACGACCTGCGAGGTTTGGCCCGGCCGCGATGCCCAGAATGCGGCTCGCCCTTCGAAATCCCGTTCAGAAAATCTGCGCAAGCCGAGAACGAGCCGGAAGCAACCGGCGAATAATCCTATTTCGCCAACTCCGCCAGCACCGCTTTCAGGTAAGTCCAAATCTTCTGCACGCTCGCCACATAGATGTGCTCATCCGGACTGTGCGGGCTGACGATGTGCGGGCCGAAGGAGATCATGTCCATCCCGCCCATCCGCTCGCCGATGAGGCCACACTCCAGGCCGGCGTGGATCGCGGCCACGATCGGCGGCTTGCCGAAGAGCTTCTCGTATAGCTCGCGGCAGGTGGCCAAAACGGGCGATTTCACGTCCGGCTGCCAGCCGGGATAGCCGTTGCCGGACTCGACGGCGGCGCCGCCGAGCTTGCCGATGGCCATGATCTGCTTCACCGCCGCGTCGAGTTGCGGCATGGACGAGCTTCGCGCCAGGCAGCCGACGGTGATTCGCAGCTTGCCGTCGGCCGTCTTGCTCTCGACCGTCGAGGTGCTGTTGGAGGTCTGGATCAGGCCGGCGATCTCCGGTACCACCGCCAGCACGCCGTGGGGCAGGGCGTTGAGCGTGGTGAGGAACCGCGTCGTCTCCGTGGGTGAAATCACGGCCGCGGCCTCGCTTGGCGCGACCTTTTCCACCTTGATCGTACACTTGTCCTCTTTGGCCTCGCGAACCGCTTCGGCTTGTACTTCCGCCGCGACCTTGCCAAGGGCACGCAGCGTGCGAGCCGAGCCCACGATGACGGCGCTCGCCTCGCGCGGGATCACATTCCGCTTGCTCCCGCCGGTGAAGCCGGCCAGCCGGATCCGCCCTTCGGCCGTCCGCAGCACGCGCACCAGCAGCTTGATGGCGCTGGCCCGGTTGAGATGGATGTCGCAGCCGGAGTGTCCGCCGCGGCAGCCGAGCACGGTGATCCGCCCGGCCTCCACGTCCGCAGGCGGCGGGGTGGTCTTGAATTCCCACGTCGCCGTCACGTCACAGCCGCCGGCGCAGCCGATGTACAGGGCGTCGTCCTCCTCGGAGTCGAGGTTGAGCATCCGCTTGCCCTTGAAGAAGTCCGGAGCCAGGGCCTTGGCCCCGGTCATGCCGGCCTCTTCGTCGATGGTGCAGAGCAGCTCGAGCGGGCCGTGGACCACATCGGGCGAGGTCGCCGCCGCGAAGCCCAGGGCCACGCCGATGCCGTTGTCGGCCCCCAGGGTGGTGCCGTCTGCTCGGACGATCATCTCGCCGTTGGGGTCCTTGTCGATGATGCACCTGATCGGGTCGCGATCGAAGTCGTGCGGTGTGCCGGTGTTCTTCTCGCAGACCATGTCCAGGTGGCCTTGGAGCACCACGGTCGGCGCGTTCTCGTGCCCGGGGGTCGCCGGGACCTCAATCACCAGGTTGCCCGTGGCATCCTCGCGGACGGGGAAGCCTTGCTTTTCGGCGAGGCCTCGGACATGGGCCCGGATCCGCTCTTCTTTCTTGGAACCGTGCGGCACGGTGCAGAATCCGGCGAAAAGCCGCCACACGTTGGCGGGCTCAAGTTGTTCTATCGACGTCGAACTGGTCTGGTCGTTCATGGTTGATCCTCAAGTGGGGCGGGTTCTGTCCGCCATGCAATGCCGCGCAATCTAACCGACTCGCCGGATAAAGCCAATTCGGACGAGTGGAGTGCCCGGCGGGCCAGCCGTACGGCCCCGTAGGGCTTGCCGATCAGCCCTTGACGGCCCCGAGGCTGAGCCCGCTGACGAACTGTTTCTGGGCCACGAAGAAGAGGATGATGCAGGGGATCATGGTCACGATGCTGGCGGCCATGAGGTAGTGGGCGTCGCGGAAATCGCCGTATTGGTTCTGAAACGAGTTCAATGCGACGGCCAGCGTCATCTGATCCTCACTCTGCAGGTAGATCAGCGGACCCATGAAATCGTTCCACGCCCCGATGAAGGTGAAGATCGCGGTGATGGCGATCACGGGCTTACAGATCGGGAGCATGATCTGCAGCCAGATCCGCAGGTGGCCGCAGCCGTCAATCCGGGCGGCCTCGACCAGCGCCTCAGGAATCTGGGCGAAGAACTGGCGGAACATGAAGATGAAGAACGGCGTGCCGAAGAACGTCGGCACGATCAGCGGCAGCATCGTGTCGATCCAGCCGAAGCGGCGGAACATGATGAACATGGGGATCATCGTCACCTGCATCGGCAGCATCATCGTCGCGATCATGACGATGAAAGCGGTGGCGCGGCCGCGGAAGCGCATCCGGGCGAAGGCGTACCCGACCAGGCTGCACGAAACGACCTGCCCGACGACGCACAGCGTGGTGATGACGACGGTGTTGGTGAGGGCGTCAAGGAAGCCGATCCAGGGCTTGCTGCCCATCTTGCGGAGGGCGTTGGGATAGTTCTGCCATTGCGGGTCGGTCGGCCAGGCCCGGAAGCCCGACGCCGCCTCGGTCGCCTGGGCCTCGGTGGACAGGCTGGTGGTGGCCATCCACCAGAAGGGGAAGATCATGGCCACACTGCCGATGATCAGGCAGGCGAGCACGAGGATTGTCCGGGTTCGCGATCTCATGCTTTCAAAGCTTCGTAATAGACAAAACGCCTGGAGCTGCGCATCAGCACCAGCGTGAGCACCAGAATGATCAACAACAGCAGCCAGGCCATCGCCGAGGCATAGCCCATGTCGTGGAAATCGAAGGCCCGGTTGTACAGGTACACAACGTAGAACCGGGTGGAGTCGCCGGGGCCCCCGCCGGTCATGACGTAGGCCTGGGTGAAGACCTGGAACGACGCGATCACGGCGATGATGACATTGAAGAGGAGGACCGGGCTGAGCATGGGCAGCGTCACATTGACGAATTTCCTCCACCCCACGGCGCCATCAATGTCAGCGGCTTCATAGAGATCCTTGGGGATTCCCTTGAGCCCGGCGAGGTAGATCATCATCGTGCCGCCGATGGACCAGAGGTTGACGATGGCGAAGGCGGGGACGCCCCAGGTTTCGGCGTCCTTTTCAAACCACGCCGGAGAGTGCCAGCCGGCCGGCAGCAGCGGATCGATCACCGTCTTTAGCAGGCCGTGCTCGTGGTTGAAGACCCATTTCCACATTACCGCCATGCCGACACCGGCGAGCACGCTGGGCAGGTACCAGATCGCCCGATAGACGCCGATGGACTTGAAGTCGTGGTTCAGCAGCATGGCGGCAAGCAGAGCGGCAAGTTGGCTGGTCGGCACCGCGAGCAGCGTGTACCAGATCGTGATTCGCAAGGCCTTGTGGAATGAGTCGTCGAGCTGCCACAGGGTGCGGAAGTTATCGAAGCCCAGGATACCGGCGTGGTCCAGCGTCGTCAGCCCGCTCCACTTCGTGAACGCCAGCACCAGCGACATGAGGATCGGGAAGGCGGTAAAGGCCATGAAGCCGATCACCCACGGGCTGACCATCATGTCGCCGGCCAGTTCCTCGCGGAATGAGAGTCCTTTCGGTCTTCGCCGCCACCACACCGCTACGGTGATGAAGAAGACAGCCAGCACGGGCACGACGATCCACGTGAACACTCGCCCCCACGGCATCGGCGGATACTGGTGGCGGAGAAGCTCATCGTTTTCCCTCCATTCCCTGGCGACACGGAGCATTTGCGGCCCGACCGGTTTGTTCATTTTGAAGATGTCTTCCAGGCGGACGCGAAGCTGATGCAGATAGCGCGGCTCGGCCGGCCAGTCGATCGGTTCGGCGTATTCCGCGGCGGCCAGAAAAGCCTGGCAGTTCTCCGGCTTCTGCCCGGGGCTGCAAAAGGCCGGACTGAAGGCAACGCTCTTGAGCGCTGGAATGGCCAGCCCGCCCTCGCTCATCAGGGCCTGGCCGCGCGAGCTGTTCAGATATTTGATGAAGCGCCAGCCTTGCTGGCGGTGCGGGCTGTTTTTGGCGATGGCCCAGCCGGTGGTGAAGATGCCGTTGCGCGGCTTGCAGCCCTTGGCATGGGGCAGCGGGGCAAAGTCCCAATCGAACTTATCGATCAGGCGATAGGTAGGGCATTTCCATCGCCCGAGCGGTCCGGCCATGCCGACGTTTCCGGCGAGGAATGGCTCCAAGAGCGTCTCAAGCTGGGTCTTGGCGGAGACGAGCGTCCGCTGCTCGTTGTGAAACCAGCTCTGCAGCTTCGCCAGGACGGCTTGAAGCTGCGGGTCTTCGAAGGTGTAGTGGGCCCAGTTGTCCTCGGTGAAGTCCTTGCCGTGCGTCCAGAGGAAGACGCGGACCACCGCTTCCCAGGTGACGAAGTCGGCGCCGTAGCAGTCGGGCAGCTTGGCGATGGCGCGGGCCCGGTCGATGAACTCGTCCCAGGTCCAATCGTCCTTGGGCGGCTCCGGTACGCCGGCGCGGCGGAAGAGATCTTTGTTGTAGTAGAAGCCCAGGGCGGTGAAATCCTTGGCCAGTGCGATGAGACGGCCCTTGCCGATCTGGCCGGAGCCGCGGTCGAAGCGGAAGCAGCGAAGCACGGAGGGGAAATAATCGTCGAGGTCGACGGTGGGGATGCCCGCGGCCTTGTCCTGCTCGATCAACTCGTCGAGATCGGCCAGCAGGTCCTTGTTGGCCAGATCGCCCGCCTTTTCGTAGCCGAGGTAGAAGACGTCCGGCGGGTCGCCGGCGGCGAACATGGTCTGCAGCTTGGTGTTGACGGCGGCGGCCTGGCCGAGGTTGATCCGCAGGAGCTTGATGTCACGGTTTTCAGGGAGGGACTCGAAGTCCTTGCAGAGCTGGGTGACGATCGCGTCTTCGTTCTTGTCGCCCCAGTGCAGGACGGTCAATTGCACCTGGTTTTGTGCGAGCTTCTGTCTGCGGAGCGGTCTGGAGGCCACCCAGCAGAACGAGAATACAACCAGGGCGACAGCGGCAAGCGCCACCGCGAAACGCGCCGCCCGCCCGACAGGATGTCGTCGTTCCTCCAAGGCTTGAAGCCTCAACAAAAGCCGCCGCTATCAGTATTGGCGGGCGAAGCTGATTTGCGTCCTGCCAGGATGGTACATGGCCCAGGGCGCCCTCTACGTGCCGTAGGCACAGTTCGAGAATAGCCCAGCGATTCATCGCTGGGGAGCCGGGCAACGAAGTCCATTTCCGTCCCGTGGGGACGGTTGAACGACGACGTTACAATCGGCCGTCCCTACGGGACTCCTAGGACATTCGTCGCGGCTCTGGACCCAGCGTTGAAACGCTGGGCTATTCTCAATTGTCCCTCCGGGACAAGCCAGCCGAGACAAAACAGCCGGGACAAGTTGTCCAGTCCTTTCTCATGTCTTCGGCGCAGCGCCTTTCGGGCCATCAAGGTGCGCCGAGGACGTACCCTACTGCTCTCAAGATATCAACCACGCATCACCAATTCTGTTACTCCGCCAGCCGGAACATCGCGCCGGTCCGCGGCTCCAGCCTGATCCCTTTCAGCTTGCCGTCGACCACCTTCACCGTCGGTTTGTGTCCGTCAATCGGTCGGACTGTCGGTCGGGCCTTGGGCTGGTCCGCCGGCGGACCGACGATCTCGCACTCCGCGGGATCATCCAGCCGGACGATCTTCGAACCCGTGGGCCACGAGACCGGCACGTTCAACTTGTGCGGCTTGTCGCTGTTGTTGAGCACGATCACGATGGTGTCGTTGCCCAGCGTTCGCGCGAACGCGTACATCCGCAGCGAATCGTTCATCAGCAGCGTCTCGAAAGAGCCGAGCTGCAATGCCGGATACGTGTTGCGAATTGCGATCATTCGCCGATAGTGATCGCGAAGGCCCGGCACGATCCGCTCGTCCGGATCGTCATACGGCATCAGGTCTTCCCAATACATCGGCTTGCGGCAGGACGGGTCGTCGGCCCCGTACATGCCGACCTCATCGCCGTAGTAGAACATCGGCGCTCCGAGAAACGCCATCTGGAACATGACTTCCAGCTTCAGTTTGTGGTAGCAGTCGGGCGTCGGGCGGTTGGGGTTGTAGTTCGGCCCGTTGTCCTGCAATCGGTCGGCCTTGTCGTACTCCAGATCGGGGTTCATGAACATGGATGAGGCCCGATCGGTGTCGTGGCTGTTCAGCAGATTCTGAAGCACGTAGTTGACCTGCGGCAGGTACCAGGCCAGGTTTTCGCGAAGCTGCTTGTCGAACCCCGTCGGCTTGAGGGTCTTTTTCTTGTTCACAAAGAACTTCTGGCAGGCCCGGGCGAACGGGTAGTTCATCACCGCGTCGAAGGTCTTTCCGTCCAGCCATGACCGCGACTCTTCCCAGAGCTCGGCGACGATGTAGGCGTCGGGGTTGATCGACTTGACCAGCTTCCGCCAGTCGCTCCAGAAGTTGGCGTTGATGTCGCTGGCCACGTCCAGCCGCCAGCCGTCGATGCCGTCGGACGGGTCGCCATCGCCGTTCGGGTCCATCCAGCGGCGCGTCACGGCGAAGAGGTGCTCGCGTATCGGCTCCGCCAGGCCCTTGGCCTCATCGTGCTTCAGCTTCGGCAGGTGCCCGTCGTCACCATCCCAGGCGACGTAGTGGAACGGCTCCCAGCTCTTGATCTCGAACCAGCCGGCGTAGGGCGAGTCCTTGCCGTTCTTGACGACATCCTTGAACGCCCAGAAATCACGCCCGACGTGGTTGAACACGCCGTCGATGATGACCTTGAAGCCCTGGCGATGGGCCTCCTTGATGAAGTCGAGGAAGACGCGGTCGCTCTCCGACCATTTCCACGTGGCCGGGTCAGTGGTTTCGCCGTTGATCTTTGTGAGGCTGTCTTTGACGCCGAAGAAGTCATCGATGTGGCGATAGTCTGAGGCGTCGTACTTGTGTAGTGACTCGGCGATGAAGACCGGGTTCAGGTAGATCGCGGTGACGCCGAGGTCACGCAGATAGGGCAGCTTCTCCTGGATGCCCTGGATGTCGCCGCCGTATCGGCGGTTGAAGATGTACGAATAGAACTTGCCTTCCTCGACGAAATCCCCGTTTTCGCTGGTGCGAGAATCCTTTCTCGCAACCTCCGCCCGCCCCTGGTACGGTTTGAACCATTCATGCGTCCACGGCACCGTTCGCGGCGGATCATTCTTCGGGTCGCCGTTGCGGAATCGCTCCGGGAAGATCTGGTACCACACCGCCGTCTTGGCCCAGTCGGGCGTCTGAAACTCCATCTTGGCATCCAATCTGAAATAGCAGTCGGGGTC
>Ga0335070_10001163_pt1 | contig 30062 bp, 29 predicted proteins | sample Lox_Sample_13_FD_206722 | JGI IMG/M metagenome (GOLD analysis project Ga0335070, IMG submission 206722) | Soil microbial communities from Loxahatchee National Wildlife Refuge, Florida, United States - Lox_Sample_1.3 | ecosystem: Environmental > Terrestrial > Soil > Wetlands | place: USA...
TGAGTCTGCTTTCTATGTATCCACAGGTGCTGTTTCAGAATCGTAAGCCCGACCGGATCGCGACCCTCGCCGAGTACGAGGCGAGCGGCGGCTACGGTACATTGGCCGAGATGTTCCGGACCCGCTCGCCGCGGGAGGTAGAGCAGCTCGTCCTGGATGCCGCCCTCCTCGGCCGGGGCGGCGCCGGGTTCCCCGCCGGCAAGAAATGGCTCGCGGTCCCGGAGGACGCGCCCCACCCGCGCTACCTCGTGTGCAACGCCGACGAGATGGAGCCGGGCACCTTCAAGGATCGGGTCCTCATCCACGCGGACCCGCACGTGCTCATCGAGGGGATGATCATCGCGGGCTACGCGGTTCAGGCGGACCGGGGGATTATTTTTATCCGGCCCGAGTACGAGGGCGCCGCGAAGATCCTCGAGCGGGAAATCGGCATCGCCAGGGAGGCCGGCTACCTCGGCCGGAACATCCTGGGGAGCACCTACTCCCTGGAGATCGTCGTCCACCGGAGCGCCGGCCGCTACATCTGCGGCGAGGTGACGGCGCAGATCAGGGCCCTTGAGGGGAGGCGGGCGAACCCGAAGCAGCCTCCCCCCTATCCCACGGAGGTTGGCCTCTGGGGTCAGCCGACGGTGCTCCACAACGTGGAGACCCTCGCCTGCGTGCCCCACATTCTGAGAAACGGGGTGGCGTGGTTCAAGGGGCTGGCGCGGACCCCAACCGGTGCGGGAACCAAGATCTTCTGCGTGAGCGGCAAGGTGAACCGCCCCGGCTGTTACGAGCTCCCCCTCGGGGTGCCGTTGCGGGAGATCATCGAGGAGCACGCCGGCGGCATGCCCGAAGGCTCCGAGTACAAGGCCTGCCTCCCGGGAGGCGCCTCGACCCGGTATCTGCCGAGGCAGTTCTACGACATCGAGATGGATTTCGAGGCCATGCACAAGGTCGGCCACCGGCTTGGCACCGGGGCTATCATGGTCTTCGACCAGAAGACCTGCCTCGTGGCCGCCACCCTGAACCTCATCGACTTCTTTGCCAGGGAGTCCTGCGGCTGGTGCACCCCCTGCCGCGAAGGGCTCCCCTACATTAAGGACCTCCTGATGCGAATCGAGGCGGGCGAGGGCAGGGAGGAGTTCGTGCCCATGCTGGAGCGCATGAGCAAGCACCTCTGGAATTCCTACTGCGCCTTCGCCCCGGGCGCGGCATCGCCGGTTGAGAGCCTAATCACCTATTTCGGCGACGAGGTAGAGGAGCACATCACACAGAAGAGATGTCCCTTTAAGTAACGGCGGTGCCAACCATCAGATGGTGGCCGACCGGGCTCCAGGTAACTTCAGGCACTTTAGATATTTCAGCTCACTTTAGGCACTTGGAAACGTGGGACGGCTCTCCGGAGCCGCCACTGAGTGATGACAGGCCGTTAGATGCCGCGAATTGTCATTGACGACCAGGAAATCGAGGTCCCCCCCGGGACCAAGGTGATCGAGGCGGCGGAACGTCTCGGGATCATGATCCCCCGCTTCTGTTACCATCCTGCCCTGGGTTCGGTGGGGGCCTGCCGGGTCTGCGCGGTGAAGTTCCTGCAGGGTCCCTTCAAGGGCGTGCAGATGAGCTGCATGATCGAGGCGAGGGACGGCATGGTGGTCTCCACCACCGACGAGGAGGCGGTGGATTTCCGCCGGCATGTGATCGAGTGGCTCATGCTCCACCATCCCCACGACTGTCCTGTCTGCGACGAGGGCGGCCATTGTCTCCTCCAGGACGAGACCGTCTCGGGCGGTCACGGGATCAGGCGCTACCTCGGCAAGAAACGGACCTACAACGACCAGTACCTGGGCCCCCTGGTCCAGCACGAGATGAACCGGTGCATTCACTGCTACCGCTGCCCGCGGTTCTACCAGGAGTTCGCCGGCTACCGTGATCTGGGCGCCATGGGGATCGGCAACCGCACCTACTTCGGCCGCTATCGGGAGGGCGTGCTCGAGAGCCCCTTCTCGGGGAATCTCATCGATGTCTGCCCTACCGGCGTGTACACGGACAAGCCGGCTCGATTCAAGGGGCGGCGCTGGGATTTCGAGCGTACCCCCTCCCTCTGCATCCACTGCTCCCTCGGGTGTCACACCACGGCCAGCGCCCGTTACCGGGAGTTGATGCGGCTCGAGGCCCGGTTCAGCGAGGCGGTGAACGGCTACTTCATCTGCGATCGCGGCCGCTTCGGCTTCCCGTACGTGAACCTTTCCGGCCGACCGCGGCGGGCGATAGTGGCCGGAACCGAGGTCTCCCTTGCCGACGGGGTGAAGGCCGCGGCCGGGCAGCTCGGCCGGCTCGGCGCCGATGTCGTTGCCTGCGTCGGCTCGGCCCGGAGCAGCCTGGAGACCCTTGCGCTCCTGAGGGCACTCGCCGCTACGGGGAAGTGGCGGGGGCCGGTCTGCTTCACCGACGAGGCGGAGTCACGGAAGGTGTGGGGTGCGCTCTCGGACCTGGCACCGGACCTAACCGTATCTCTCCGCGAGATCGAGCAGGCGGATTTCATCCTTGCCCTCGGGACTGATCCCGTCAACGAGGCGCCCATGCTTGCCTTGGCCATGCGTCAGGCCTCGAGGCACGGGGCGAGGATCGCCGTGCTCGACCCTCGGCCGGTGGAGCTGCCGTTCCCCTTCGATCACGTGCCGCTCCATCCGGACGAGATCGAGGGGTACGGAGCTTCGCTGGTGAACCAGGCCATCGACGGGGGCGCTTCGGGTGATGGGCCTGTGGGCGAGCGTGTCGAAAGGCTTCGCGGCAGCCGGGCCCCGGTGGTCATCTGCGGGACCGATGTGGTCCGGGTCACGACCCCGGCCTTTGCCGCGGATTGTGCCCGAAGGCTCCGGGCCGCCAAGGAGCGGACCGGTCTCTTCTACGTGCTCCCGGGTGCGAACGCCTGCGGTGCCGCCCTGGTCTCGTCGGGCCTCGCCTCCCTGGAGGCTCTCGTCGATGCCATCGAGACGGGATCGGTCCGGGCCCTGGTCGTGGCTGAGAGTGACCTCTTCTCGCGGTTTCCCGATGAGAGGCGGCTTGAGGCGGCGCTGGATAGGCTTGAGCTCCTCGTCGTGGCGGACTACGTGGCGACGAGAACGGCGGGGCGCGCCTCCGTCCTTCTTCCCGCCGCAACCCTTTACGAGGCGGGAGGGTGCTTCGTCAACCAGGAAGGGAGGCTGCAACGCGCGCTCCCGGCCTACCGGGCCGGCGCCCCCATCCTCGAGACCGGAGGCGGGGATCACCCGCCGCGGGTCTTCCGCAGCGACATCCCGGGCGGAGAGCCCCGGCCGGTCTGGGAGCTCCTTGCCGACCTTGCCGGCGCTCTGGGCGGGCGAGATGTGGCCTGGCGAGATCTCTGGCAGCAGGTCGCTCGGGACGTCCCGGCACTGAGGCCGGCGTCGCCCCTTGATGAGATCCCGGAAGGGGGTATTCGCCTGGCGCTTCCCACCTCTGAGGAGTTTCCCCGGGCGAACGCGGCCGCGCCAAGTGCGGAACCGTCAGGCCGAGCAGATGAGGATCTGGAATTGATTCTCGTCGAGTGGACCTTCGGCACCGAGGAGCTCGCTTCCCTGTCGCCGCACCTCGAGAAGGTGGAGAAATCCCCGTGCCTCCTCATGCAGGCCCATGACGCGGCGCGGCTGGGACTCAAGGACGGAGACCGCGTGCTCCTGACCCTGGAGGGAGGAACGCTCGAGGTGGATCTTCGTGTGAGGGAAAACATGGCGAAAGGCGTGCTGATACTCCCCCGCCATCGCCGGTTGGAATGGCGCAAGATGAAGAGATCGCCGGGAAGACTGGGCATGGACAGGATTCGTAAGATCTGAGAGGTCGTCCGCCGAGGAGCCGGGGCGACAATGTCAAAGGCCAAATGTCATGACCTTGAGGGAAGTTCAACGTAACTCAATGTAGGGTGGGCACCGCCCGCCGAAAGATTCTTTCCTTATATGCCAAACTACCGCCGCTTGAAGACGCCAGGGGGCACGTATTTTTTCACGGTGGTCACCCACAGGCGAAAGCGAATACTTTGCGAAGTCTTCGCCAGACAAGCCTTGAGGGCGGCGATAGAGGAGGCGGGAACACGGTATCCCTTTCGTGTTGAGGCTGGGGTCCTCCTGCCGGATCACCTGCATTGCATCTGGTCTCTTCCGGAGGGCGATGCTGATTACTCAAGACGTTGAGGTATGATCAAGGCCGGGTTCACGAAGCGAGTGTACAAGGCAGGATGGAAATTATCCAAAGAAAATGCCGAGACTGCTTCCCGCGTCAAGCACAGAGAAGCCTTCCTTTGGCAATGGAGATTTTGGGAGCATCAGATTCGGGGGCAGGAAGATTTCAACCGTCACTGCGATTACATCCATTACAATCCCGTGAAACACGGCCTAGTCGATGACCCGAAGAAATGGGAGTACAGTACGTTACACCGGTTTATCCGGCACGGTTTGTACGAGCAAGAGTGGGGAGACGCGATACCGGATGTAGTGTTAGCGATGGAGATCGAATAAAGGAAGGGGGCAATTTGGTGGGCGATGCCCACCCTACATGGGAAGTGCGGTTTCGGGCACATGTTTCGACTTTAGGCACTCTAGGCACTTTAGCTCACTTTAGGCACTTATTATGAGCCCCTGGATCCTCGGATTCATTGTCCTTCTCGTTAAGCTCCTCGTGGTTCTCGTCGGTCTGCTCCTGACGGCGGCGTACCTGGTCCTGCTGGAGCGGAAGTTCCTGGGAAGGCTCCAGATCAGGTACGGACCGAATCGGGCGGGCAGATACGGCCTCCTCCAGCCTCTTGCCGACACGATCAAGATGCTCACCAAGGAGGACGTGGTTCCCGAGGCGGCCGACCGGGTCATCTTCCTCCTCGCCCCGGCAGTGGTGGCGGCCGAGGCCCTGCTCATCTTCGCGGTCGTGCCGTTCGGGCGAGACACGATGCTCTTCGGGATGAAGGTCCCCATGGTGATCGCCGACCTGAACATCGGCCTTCTCTACGTCTTTGCCCTGTCATCCCTCGGGGTGTACGGTGTCGCGCTGGGCGGCTGGTCGTCCAACTCCAAGTACAGCCTCCTCGGCGGCATCCGCGGCGCCGCCCAGATGATCAGCTACGAGCTCGCCCTCGGGCTGTCGCTGGTGCCGATCGTGATGCAGGCACGGTCGTTCAGCCTGGTCGATATCGTGCGGGCCCAGGCCCATTACCCGTTTATTCTAGTGCAGCCCATATCGTTCGTTATCTTCTTCATCAGTGCCGTGGCGGAGACCAAACGGATTCCCTTCGACCTCCCCGAGGCGGAGAACGAGCTCGGGGCCGGATACCACACCGAATACAGCGGCATGCGTTTCGGGCTCTTCTTCCTGGGCGAGTACGTGAACCTCATTGTCCTCGGCGGGCTGATCGCGGTCTTCTTCCTTGGCGGCTGGCGCGGACCCTGGCTGCCGCCCGTGGTCTGGTTTCTGGTGAAGGTGCTTCTGGTGGCTCTGGTCATGATCTGGATCCGGGGGACACTGCCGCGCCTCCGTTACGACCAGCTCATGCACCTGGGGTGGAAGGTGCTGGTCCCGGTGGCGCTGCTGAATATCATGCTGACCGGAGCGATTCTCCTTTCGTGAACCGTCGCGGCGGCAAACGCCACGGTCGCGACACCTTTGCAGATCTTGTCTTGGAGGGCGATGCAGAAATGGGTGAGGTGCTGGAAGGACTGAAAGCGCTGGCGACGGGGTTCATCACCACGTTGAGGCATCTCTTTCGGAGGCCGATCACCGAGGAGTACCCCGAGTACAAGCGCCCCCTGCCGGCGCGGTCGCGGGCCCGGATCATCCTGACCAGGGACCCTGACGGCGACGAGCGCTGTGTGGCCTGCTACCTCTGCTCGGCGGCCTGCCCGGTGAGCTGCATCTCCATGCAGTCGGCGGAGCGGGAGGACGGCCGCCGCTATGCCCGGTGGTTCCGGATCAATTTCGCCCGGTGCATCTACTGCGGCCTGTGCGAGGAGGCCTGTCCCACCCTCGCCATCCAGCTCACCCCCGACTTCGAGCACTGCGAGCGGGACATACTCACCCTGGTGGCGGAGAAGGAGGACCTCCTCGTCAACCACGGCGGCAAGAACAGCGAGTACAACTTCTACCGCTATGCCGGGGTCGCCGTGGTGGGAGGGAAGGGCACCCATATCAACGAGGATAAACCGGTCAACTTGAAGAGCAATATGCCATGACCCTTTATGCCCTCATCTTCTACGTGCTGGCTGCGGTGCTCGTGGTGGCTACCCTCGCGGCCGTCACCAGGCGGAATCTGGTCCATGCGGTGGTCTACCTGGTCATCTCCTTCTTCGGGACCGCCATGGTCTACTATCTCCTCGGCGCGCCCTTTCTGGGCATTCTGGAGGTCATCATCTACGCCGGCGCCATCATGGTGCTCTTCCTCTTCATCATCATGATGCTCCGGGTGGAGCGGAAGGCAGAGCACCGGTTCTCGCTGGGCGAGTGGCTGCCTGCCGCCGTCCTCGGGCTGGTGTTTCTCGCTCTCGTCGGACTTCTCGTTCTTAGGGACCCGGGAGCCGGCGCCGCCCTGACTGCAGCCACGGTGAGCCCGAGGGTGTTCGGGCGATTTCTCTTCCAGAGGTACTGGCTGGCGGTGGAAATCGTCTCCTTTCTCCTCCTCATCGTCCTCATGGGCGCCCTCTTCCTCGGCAGGGCGCCGGGGAGGAGGCCCACTGGAGGACAGGAGGGCGGCTCATGATCGTTCCCTACGGCCATGTCCTCTTGCTGGCGGGAATTCTCTTCGTCCTGGGTCTGGTCTGCGCGGTGGCGCGGCGGAATCTCGTCATGGTCCTCCTTGGCGTGGAGATCATGCTGAACGCAGCCGGGATCGCCTTTGTCGGAGCGGCCATTCGCTGGCAGCAGCTGGAAGGGCAGATCTTTGTCCTTTTCATCATGACGATTGCGGCGGCCGAGGTCTCGGTGGGCCTGGCCCTCATCGTTCGCGCCTACCGGCGTACAGGCTCGATCGATCAGAACACCTACGATCTCCTCAAGTGGTGAGGAAACAGCGCTCGTGAACTGGGGCCTCTTCATTCCGGAACTCTACTATCTCGCCGTGTGCGGCATCCTCCTGCTCTTGTCAATGGGGGCAAAGCCCAACCCCCGGCGGGATCTCGTCACGGTTCTCTTCTTCGCCGCTCTCGGGGTGGTGGTTTCCCTCGCGTCCGTGCGGCTGGAGGGAACTCTTTTTGCGGCTGCCTACCGGGTCGATCTCTTTTCCCAGGTCTTCAAGGTGCTCCTGGCGCTGGGCCTTCTTCTCACTGTCTCCCTCTGCACCGAGCTTCGCGGGATTGACGAAGGGCACCATCTTGAGTTTTATCTGCTCCTCACTACCTGCACCGTCGCGATGATGCTCCTGGTGAGCAGCGTCGAGCTCCTGACCATTTACGTCGCCCTGGAGCTCTCCAGCTATTCCCTCTACCTTCTCGTGCCGCTCCGGCGCGGCCACGATGCGGCGGTGGAGGCGGGCATCAAGTACCTCCTCGTAGGGACATCCGCCTCGGCGGTGATGCTCTTCGGGTTCGCCTGCCTCTACGGCGTCATCCATACCACCCAGGTCGCCGAGATAGTCCGGGTGCTCCCCGGGATGCTCGGTCAGCCGGTGGCAACTATCGGCCTCCTTCTTGCCCTCTGCGGGTTCTTCTTCAAGCTGGCGGTCTTTCCCTTCCACTTCTGGGCTCCGGGCGTCTACCAGGGGGCGGCCAACCAGGTGACCGCCTTCATTGCCACCGCCTCGAAGGCGGCGGCGATCGCCATCCTCATGCGGATCGTCGCCCTGAGCGGCGGGGGAGATGCGTATCTTGTCAAGGTGCTGGTCACCCTCTCCATTGCCTCCATGACCCTGGGAAACCTGGTGGCGATCCGGCAGAAGGACTTGAAGCGGCTCCTCGCATACTCTACCGTCGCCCACGCCGGGTACGTCCTCATCGGTCTGCTCAGCTTCAGTCCGAGCGGATACGCGAGCGCGATCTTCTATGCCTTCGCCTATCTGGTGCTGAAGTTCACCTGCTTCCTCGTGCTGGTCAAGGTGGCGGCGGACGGGAGCGACCTCCAGATCGCCCAGCTGGCAGGGCTGCACCGCCGCTCCCCCCTCCTCGCCATGGCGCTCATGGTGGGCGTGTTCGGCCTCGCGGGAATTCCCCCGACCGTCGGTTTTACCGGGAAGCTCCTCCTCTTCACTGCAGCTATCCGGCAGGGTCACCTCGCCATCGTCTTCATCGCCATGATCAACGTGGTGATCTCCCTCTACTACTACCTGCTCGTGGTCAAGGCCGCATATCTCCTCGAGCCGGACGAGGATCGGCCGAGGATACGCCTGTCGGCGCCGATGACACTCTTCCTCTGGGTGCTGGTGGCGGTGATCGTGACGGCGGGCGTCTTCCCGACCTATTTACTCGATTTGGCCGACGCTGCTGCCCGGGCCCTCCTGGGAGTCTGAGCAACCCTCTCTCAACGCTCAAATTCATGTATTGTAGCGCGGGTCGCCGCAGCCGTCCGGGTAAGGCCGGTACGGAGACGGGCCCTACAGAGACCGGTCGGATCGGACGTTGTGGCGGCTGAAACAGAAAAACGCAAGGTGGGCCTCCCGCCTTCGCCGAGCTTTCGGCGGACGGACAGTACGCGGCGCGGCGTATCTACTGGGGGATAAAGCGACGGAAGTCGGTGCTCTCCTGCCGACCCTTACGGCCGGTCCTCTCCGCCTTTTTCTGGCCAGGTTTCGCGGCTTGCTTCTTTTCGTGACAGAGCCGCTCCTCCTCGAGGAGCGTCATGTCCGTCAGTTTCACCGAGTTCCCGAGCTTCTGGTCGTCATCCATACTGTGCTGGAGCATGAGGCTGATATTGTGCTTCCTCGCGTCCTTGAAGGACCACTTCCAGGCGATGATCACCTGGAAGGGGTCTCCCCTCCACTCGTCCGGATCTCCAAACTTGTCCTTGTAACGGTTGAGGAGATCCTCGAAGAATCTCCGATCGGAAGATTCATACTTGAGCTTGATTCGGACGATCGTCCCCGGGTGAGCGCAGACGCCATAAGTGAGCGTTCCGTTCTTGTAGCCCTCGACGTTGTTCAGGTCCACCTCGGTAAGATACTCCTGGTAGCGAACGGGCCAGGAACTCGGCCGGTTGAGACTACTCTCGTACTTTGAGATGTCCTCACCCAGGACAAAGCCTGCAATCTGGTGCGGCGCCTTGTCGGCGTAAGTCGGCGTCGCACCAAAGACCAGCCAGGCGCCCACGATCGCGAGAGAAAACCCCTTGGGCATCATCAGTCTCCCGTCGCCGATCAGTGTTAGACCGGCTCGTCAACGTGTCGACGCAATAGGGTCCGCATAGGAAGACCAGGTTCCGCCAGATCGGCTAGCTGAATAGTAATCAAACCACGACTCGAACGCAAGGTGACGCATAACGATCACCTGGCAGGTGAAAAAGTGCACGGTCGCTTTTCGGGTTGACAAGATCTCCGCATTCGCCCTATGGTGATATCAATGTGGTTCATTCGAACAACAAGGCTCATTGCTGCATTCTCGAGGAGAGTGAAGATTCTCAAGCAGGTATTCGCGACCGACACCTGCATGTCTTGACTGTTCTCCCTGAGCTCTCGCTCCGATCTCTGTCGGCTTTCACTGAATAGAGTGCACAAGGCTCTGCGCAACTCCTCAGTTACGGGCATCATCTCCAGAGCAGGCCCTTTCCAGCTCGATCGATGGCCTTTTTCTCGAGACGTTGCGGAGTGATCTGGGAGGAGAGGGTCATGGCGAGGCGCCCTTCCTCGGGCAAGGGGGTAAGCGAGCGACCGGAGAGCCCTTCCTGCCGGACAGAGAACGACCCGCTGCTGACCGGGAGTGAACGCGAGCGGCAGACGGGCATGACCAGGATACCCGCCGAGAGGAGGGTGCCATGAAAGCTGCGGTTCTGTTCACGGGAAGTGGTCCCATCGTGATCTTGACAAGCTTCCAGTCGTTCTCCGATCCCAATTTTATCGGGAAGTTGGAGGCCAAGGGACTTACGAAGTTCATAGCCTACGAGGTCCCGATGACCGATGTGCGGAACAAATACGGGCAGCACTTTGACGTGGTCATAAAGGATGTGAAACAGAGCGACGATCTCCGGGTACTCGACTATAACGGTCACCGGGTTTTTCATAACTTCACGTTCGCAGAGCTCGGGCAGCCCTTCTACTACGAGAAGTAAAGAGGAGACCCCGACCATCCTCTCCCCGTATGCCGTCGGTCCGGTGAGGGAGGGGGAAGCAAAGGCATACGGTCGGAACGGTTGGCGAGACAAAGGAGAGAAAGCCATGGGACAAGGGTTTGTGTTGAAAGGGAAGGTTTTGTGCGGGGAATGCTACCAGAAATTGGCAGACTACGAAATACTTCATGAGAGGGAGGTTCCTCCCAAGCTGCTCGTAGAAGCGGATAACTGCCAGAATTGCGGTGAACCGCTGGCGGAGACAGAAATCTGAGGAGTGCGCCCGCACCTGCTCAAGATCCACCGTGAGAGCGAGGGGGGTGGTTCATCCACCGAGATTGCCGCGGCGACCTCGTGATCGGTACGAGTGGGAGACGCTCCGTCGCTTTCCCCTCGCAGAGAAGAGCCCGTCGAGGGCGCAGAAGCCAGGACGACGAAATCCCCATGGCCTCAAACGCTGTGGGGGTTTTCCGTTTTGGACGTCCACAGCCGCACCACCCTTCCGTTTGCCAACTTGCCTTCCTGGGATCGTCCTCCACCACTCGACACCTCAGACGCTTCGTAAGGCCTCGACAATATTCAGCCGCGAGGCCTTGAACGCGGGAAGGACGCCCCCCACAAAGCCCATGAGGAGGGAAAAGGCGAGCCCCTTGCCGACCGTTGTCGGGGTCAGGGTGAAGCTGAAGGCGAGTTCCGAGAAGGTCTGGAAGTTGGTGGTGGAGACGGTAAAGAACTGCAGGAAGGCGGCGAAGAAGAGGCCGGCACAGCCGCCGATGACGCCGAGAATGAGGGATTCGAGGAGAAAGGCGAAAAGGATGGTGCGGCGCTGGAAGCCGAGGGAGCGGAGCGTGCCGATCTCGGTGGTACGATTGCCCACGGCGGCATACATCGTGATCATGGCTCCTACCACCGCACCCACGGAAAAGATAATGGTAAGGGAGAGGCCGAGGATGCTCAGGAACTTCGCCATGGCCTTGGACTGGTCTCGGTAATAGGAGGTTTCCCGCCTTGCTTCCAGGGTAAGGCGGGGGTCGCTCTCAATGCGCGCCTTGAGCGTGTCGAACTCGGAAGAGTTGCGGAGACGGAAAATCACCGAAGAGTACACGGGCCGGCGGAAGGCCGGCATGAACTGATCTACGTCACCCCAGATCTCTGAGGTGAAGCCGGTGTTGCCCGCATCGAAGATGCCCACCACGGTCCAGGTCCGCATGGCGAAAAACATGGTCGCTCCGAACTCCACCCCCTTGAACCTCTTGGCCACACTCTCTCCGACCACGATCTCCGAGGAGCCCGGCCTGGGCATACGGCCGGCGGCTAGCCTTACCTGGGGGCGGAGGGCGAGAGAGTTCTCCGAGATCCCTCGGATCACCACGTTGGCCGGAGCGTCGGTCCCTCGCTTTTGCAAGACGATGAGGACGACCAGTTCCTTGGCGAGAAGACTCCGGCCGTTGAGCCCGATGGCCACCTCAGGCTGAGTTTCGACGATGGCCGCCTGCAGGCGGTCGATGCCGCTCTGGACCTCGGAGCCGGAGGAGCGGCGCGTGACGACCACGTTGTCGAAGGAGCCCGTCTCTACGAGCGTCTTCTCTAGGCCGTCAGCGAGCATCAGCATGGAGGCGAAGACGAAAACCACGAGGGCCATCCCGGTTGCGGTGAGGAAGGTGGTCAGGCGCCGGGTAAGGAGGTTCCGGAAGCTGTAGGCGAAGAGGAGACCCATCAACCGATCCTTCTCAGTCCCTCGGCGATCCTGACGGTGGTGACGTGCCACACCGGAAGGACGGCGGCGACCACTCCCACGACAAGGGTCGCGGCAATGGCGAGGTAAATGGTCTCTGGCTCCACCCTGAAAACCGGAAACCACGTGCCCACCGCCCTGCGGAAGCCTTCTGCGGCGGGGAAGGTGAGAAGAATCCCGAGGACCCCCCCGAGGCCGGTGATCAAGAGGGACTCCCCGAGAATCATGCCGGCAAGGTAACGGCCGCGAAAGCCCAGGGTCTTGAAGACCACGTACTCCCCGAGGCGCTCCCGCACCGACATGGCCATGGTGTTGGCCACCACCGCCATGATGATGACGATGATCACGAGGGAGACGAGACGGATGGCGGTGAGGATCGCCTCGCTCATGGAGACGAAGCCCATCTGGAAGGCCCGCTCCGTTTCGGTGAGGGTTTCGGCGAAGGAGTTCTTGAACACGGCATCGATGGCCGCGGCCGTAGCAGCGGCGCGATTAGGGTCCGATAAGCCGACGATATAGAAGCCCACCTGGTCCGCTCGTCGGGCCACGGTCAGTTTCAAGGTTTCATTGAGGTAGTCCCAGTGGAAGAAGAACTGGGTGTCGTCGATGGTGTCGTCCCGACCGTCGTAAATGCCTCGGACCACGAACTCCCAGTTGCCGGGAAAGATAGTGCCGATGAGGGTGACAGTGTCATTGACCCGCCAGCTGAACCGTTTTGCCAGCTTGCGGCCGACGACACAGCCCTTGCGATCCCGGTAAAAGGCCTCCCTCTGCTCGGGAAGGATGATGTACTCGGGGTAGAGCTCCATGTAGGTCCTCGGCTCCACCGCGAAGTTGGCGAAAAAGTTCTTCTGCTCCACGTAGTAGGCGCCGAACCAGTTGCCGTAGGAGACGGTCTTCACCCCCTCCACGCCCCGGATCCTATCCTTGTATGAGAGGGGGAGGGAGAAAACGAGGGAGATGGCGTTGCGGGTGATCAGTCGGTTGGCGGAGGAGGCCGCCACTCCGGCATACCAGGCGGCGATCACGGTACGGAGAAGACAGAAGGCGAGGACCGCGACAGCCATGCCGCACACGGTGAGAGCGGTCCGGAGCTTGTGCCTAAAGGCATTCCGAAATAGTAATCTGAGGAGCATCGGCGAGGACACCCTTGTCCAGATACTTCATGGACCGTGCCTTCCTGGCGGCCCGGGGGTCGTGGGTCACCATGATAATGGTCTTGCCGAGATCACCGCTCAGACGCTCCATCAGGGCGAGCACCTCCTCGGCCGAGCCCCGGTCGAGGTCGCCCGTGGGTTCATCAGCCACCAGGATGGTCGGATCGGTGACCACCGCCCTGGCGATGGCGACGCGCTGCTGCTGCCCTCCGGAGAGCTGCCCGGGATAGTGGGCCATCCTGTCCTGGAGGTTGACGAGCCCGAGAGCCATGGCCGCGTGCTCTTGCCGGTCCTTCTTGGAAAGGCCGGAGAGCATGAGGGGAAGCTCCACGTTCTCGAAGGCGGTGAGCACCGGGATGAGATTGTAGAACTGAAAGATGAAACCCACATGCCCCGCCCGCCAGGCGGCGAGCTCGCTCTCCGAGAGCGAGGTAATGTCCACGCCGCCAACGCGGATGACTCCCTCGTCCGCTTGGTCGAGGCCGGCGATGAGGTTGAGGAGGGTGGTCTTGCCGGACCCGGAAGGCCCCATCAAGGCTAGAAACGCGCCTGCCTCGATGACGAGGCTGATGTCGGTGAGCACGGGAAGCAGGTAGCTTCCCCGCCGGTAGGACTTGCTTACCTCGACGATCTCGACGATAGCCGCCATCTAGCCTTCCCGGATCTGTATCCTGCTGCCGTCTCTGATCTTCCTGAGAGGGGCGGTCACCACCCGGTCCCCGACCTGGAGCCCTTCCAGGATCTCGACCATGCCGCCGAACTGGTTGCCGACCCGGACCATCGTCTTTTCCGCCCGGTCGCTGCGCACGGCGAATACCGTGGTCTGCCCGCCGACGGTAACGACGGCGGCTGCGGGTACCGCCTTCAAGGGCTTCTGCTCCGCCTCGGCAACGGGGCGGGAGAGGAAGGCCACCTTGGCGCTCATCTCCGGAAGAATGCGGGGATCTTTGTCGCGGAAGGCGACCTTGACGAGCACCGACGCCTTGGTGCGGTCCGCCGTGGGCACGATCATGTGGACCGTGCCGGGAAAGCGAGTGTCGGGCAGCGAGTCGAGGAGGATCTCACAGGGCTGGCCGACCTTGACCTTCTGGATGTTTGACTCGGAGACATCCACCTCGACCTTGAGCGAGTCCATGTCGGCGATGGTGACCACCGCAGCCTTGGCGTTGGCGGCAGCACCGATGGGGGTGACGATGTCGCCGATGTCGGCGTTCTTGGTGAGGACGACGGCGTCAAAGGGAGCGCGGATATCGGTGTAGTCGAGCATCACCTGAGCCTCCCGCAAGGCAGCCGCGGTCGCGCGGAGCGTCGACTCCTGCGCCGCGACGGCGGCGACAGCCCTCGAGTACCGCGCCTCGGCGGCATCGAAGTCCGACTGGGCGATGTACCCTCCCGCGGCGAGCTCCTTTCTTCGGTTGTAGTTGAGCTGGGCATCCTTGAGCTCGGCCTTGGTCTGATCGAGATTGAACCGGGCCGCGGCCTCGTTCGCCTGCGCCTGATCGCGGGCCGCCAGGGCATCATCGTTTTCCAGCCGGGCGATGAGCTCCCCCTTCTTTACCCGGCTCCCTTCCTCGACAGCCAGGTAGACGAGCTTCCCGGTCACCTTGGACGCCACCGCCGCCTTGCGCTGAGCCACCACGTAACCGCTGGCATTAAGGAGCGTGAAGGTTTGAGACGGGTAGAGGTTCTGGACGCTCGCGACCTGGACCTCCACGGCGGGAGTGAGAATCCCCTGCTGATAGAGGATGCCGAGAGCGATCGCTATCAGAGTGCCGATCACCAATAAGCCATACCGCCGCTTCCGGTCCCGACGGGAAGTGACCTGCGCCTTGTCGATTCGAAGTTTCGAGAGGTCGTCCTCAGCCATGAGTGAATGCTCCTCGGATCCCGGCGCTACGTCACCAAGAAAGGCCCCCTTTTATACCATGGGGGCGCCACCGGTGAACAGGGTCAGAGACCCGTAGGACGCAGGGCGGCACAGATCGACACAGATGCGAGAAATTGCCCGCAGTCTAGAGAGATCCAATGTAGGGTGGGCACTGCCCACCGAATAAGGCACTCCTTAGCAGGCTTCCCCAAGGCGTGGCCTTGAAAAACCGGGCGCCCATGGTTAGGGTTCAAAGGAAATGCTCACGTCCCGAAGATGTCGGGTGGGCATTGCCCACCGGATAACAACATTCCTCAACCTGCATCATGACGGAGACCCCGGTGCAGCAGGTGGTTCGTGCACAATGCGGGTTGGACGGAGGGTGGCGATATGGCGCGTAAAGCTCAACATACGGAAGCGGTTCGGCTGACGGTGTTCGCACCAAAAGCCAGGTTGCTGACGGCGGATGAAATCCAGGCGCTTCCCGCGGACAAACGAGAAGCAGCCGCGGCGGCGGGCCCAGAGGGGGTCTGGCTCGAGGTCCCCTGCTCTCGCGAGGAGTGCCTGAGTGATAAACAGGGAATCGCCGTCCCCGTTCGAGGGGTGACCGAGAAAGAACGGGCGAGCCTTGCGGGCAAAGAAAAAAGGGGTTTCTGGCTCAACGTTTTCTGCCCTGAGGACTCCTGCCTGCTCCCGCAGAGCGGTGATCTTCCCTGATCGTCGGAGCTGACCGCCCTGGAAGGCCTGTCCACCTCGTGAAAGTTGTCCCCCTCTCCTCGCGGCCCGTCGTCAAGGGACGCCAAGGGAAGGACTCGCCGTGGGGTCGAGGCTCCCGCCCGAGACGGAACCGAAGGGAGGGGCTTTTCCTGCCGACACAGCCTATGCCGCTTAAACGTCTCGCTCCACGTCGGTCGCCATCTCCTGGATCAACTGCCACGCCCGCTGCACGTGGCGGGCCTCGGTGTGGGTCTGGCCGACACACAGGCGGAGCGTGTAGCGATCGTTCAACTTGGTGTGGGTAAGATAAACCTTACCGCTCCGGTTCAGGCGGTCCAGCAAGCGCTCGTTTGTGGTGTCTCCGCCCACGTGGCGGAAACAGACGAGATTCAGCGGCGTCGGTGCGGCGAGCTCGAAGCGATCCGACTCCCGCACCCACCGGGCGAATTGCTGCGCCAGCTCCACATGCTGCCGGATGTGCCACCGCAACCCTTCCACCCCGTAGTGGCGGATGACGAACCAGAGCTTGAGGGAGCGGAAGCGTCTCCCGAGTGGGATCTGCCAGTCCCGGTAGTCGATGACCGCGCCGGTTTCGGTCGCCTTGTTGCGCAGGTACTCGGGCAAGACACTCAGGGTCTGGATGAGCGCCGCTCGCTCGGCCACGTAGAAGCAGTCGCAGTCGAAGTTAGTGAACATCCACTTGTGGGGATTGAAGCAATAGCTGTCGGCGAGCTCGAGCCCCGCATGGATGTAACGGTACTCTGGGCAGATGGCGGCGGTGCCGCACATGGCGCCGTCCACGTGAAGCCAGATCCCTTCCTCCCGGCAGATCCGGCCGATCTCCGGGAGCGGATCGAGCGCGTTGGAGGATGTGGTTCCGACGGTGGCACAGACATAAAAGGGGACGAGGCCTAATGAACGATCTCTTTTGATCTGGCGTGCCAAGTCCTCCGGTCGCATGGCGAAGGCCGCATCGGTCTCGATCAGGTGCAGGTTGTCGCGTCCAACTCCGGCGATCTTCACTGCCTTCTCGATGGACGAATGGGTCTGGCTGCTGGCGTAGGCGACGAGGCGGCCGTCACAGCCCCTCTCGTTACTGCCATAGCTGGTGGCGCGCTCGCGGGCCGCGAGGAGGGCGCAGAGGGACGCACTCGAGGCCGAGTCCTGAATCACCCCGCCGCCGTTGCTGTCCGACCTGAACTTTGCCGGCAGCTTGAGCATGTCCACGACCCAGTCCAGCACGTGGGTCTCGAGCTCGGTGCACGCCGGGCTGGTTGCCCAGAGCATTCCCTGGACGCCGAGTCCGGCCGAGAGGAGCTCCCCGAGGATGGCGGGGCCTGAGGTGTTTGCCGGGAAAAAGGCGAAAAAGTTCGGCGACTGCCAGTGGGTGATGCCGGGCATGATCAGCTCGCCCACATCCCTGAGAATGGCGGGAAAAGCCTCACCATGAAGCGGCGGCTCCGCCGGGAGGGAGGCGCGGATAGTTCCCGGCTGAACCCGGGAGAGGACCGGGAAGGACTCCACCCTCTCGTAGTAATCGGCAACCCAGTCCACTACGGCGCGGCCGTAGCGGCGGAATTCTTCGGCCGTCATGTGAAAACTCGGCTCCTCAGACATCTCTTCTCCCATTGTCCCTCGGTTTTCCCTGTGGGAGCGGCTTCCAGCCGCGATTTCCATAGAGGGGCACGCAGCAGATAACACAGATGCCGCCAGGGCGCAAGATGTGGACCGTCGGCGCCCTGGGTCTTCCCGGTCCGACCGTCGTCTGGTCCTGCCAGGCTGTCCGCGGCAAGGCCCTGCTCCCTACTCCTTACACACGGCCTTAATCAATCCCACGACGTGGCGAAATTCCTTCTCCGATGCGAGAAGCTCCCCGTGGCTCGCCCCGGGCACAGTGTAAAGATCCCGGAACTGCGCCTGCGTGGCACTTTCGAGTGTCCGCCGAACCACCTCGCGGGGGATGACCGTGTCATGTTCCGCGGCGACGACAAGGAGCTTGCCCTTGAAGCCTCGCAAGATCTCCCAGGCGTCCGATCGTTCCCAGCTCCGGTGAGAGCGAATGATTGCGGTGAATCCGCCGTTGAAGGGGGCGTCGTAGGCCTCCGGAGTGTAGACGGCGGGAACGACGAGGACGAGGTTCTCGACCTCGTGGAGCCCGGTGAGCTTCACCGCGGTGTAGCCGCTCATGCTCGCGCCGATGATGGTCAACGGCTCCTTGAGGCAGGTGTCGATGACTCGCGAGGCCTGCAGGGTTCTCTCTTTGAGACTGGAGCGGCCGAGCTCGCCCCCGGTCTCGCCGTGGCCGATGAAGTCAAAGGAGCAAGTAGGGAGACCCTCGGCATGGAGCCCGCTCCGAAGGCGACGGAATCTCTCCCGGCTCGATGTCCCGGCGCCGTGCAGCACAATGGTGCTGCACGGTTCCGCTGCCAGGTCGCCCGCCAGGAGATAATCCTCGAAGGGAATTCGAAACTCCCGAATCATAGACTGATTTCACCGCTCTTGATGTGCCCGTCGTCATCGCTTTCATACTCAACATCATCGCGCCGGTCAAGGTGGGCTCAGGTTTGCTCTCCAGTCTGCCATAACCATAGTGTATAAGAGATTGATCGGCGGTTCGGGGCAGGCAGCGGGCGCCGGCCGATACGCCCCAAGCGCGCCTCCGAGGGCAGGAGAGCATGCCGAGGCGCGGTCAACGCATTGACACCCATGGAAAAGCGAGTTCTTATCATTTATTATTCCATCCAAGTTTTACGCCCCCGTTGAACAGAGAAGGAGACGGCCATGAGCAGAGGCAGGGAGCGTTCAGCAGCTGCGCGAGTCCATGCCGCCGAGGCGGTGATCCGCGAGGACATTATCCAGAGGTTTCCGGGGCTCTTCGGGACCAAGACGATTAACGGACGAGAGGTCAAGGTGGAAGAGGCGATTGCCGCGTTCACCCGAGAGCTGGATCCCGAGATCGCCGCGGCCCTCACCTCGCGCCGGGCGCTCCTGCAGTCTCCTGCACCGGTCCGGGAGAAATATGCCTGGCCGAAGTGGGACGACAGGTTTGAGGACCCCGTGACGGGGCAGCTCTGGACCTTTCGCCAGATCGTCCAGGGCCTGATCGATAACTTTCTCGGCCGGGAGAGCGAGTGGAGCTGGCGGCTCAACGATGAGGTGCCCATCCCGAAGGACGCCCACCCGTTGACGAATCCCGGCCTGGAGCTCACCGGGCCGTGGCATCCGCTGGACATGGCATTCAATGCGTTGAATAGCCCGGCGCCCATGAATATGCCGGACTTTGAGGACGCTGCACCACCCCATTTCCGGCCCGCCGGGACGCCCAGGAACCAGCCGTTAGGGGTTTTTGCGGCCCTGGAGAACGCCAAAGACATTTTCGACGGCCGCTGGGGCGAGCGCCCCTACGAGGTGGTGAAGAAAGGCCGAACGCGAGCGTACAAGATCAATAAAACCCCGGGCGAGTGGCCGACCCGGTTTGCTCGGCCTCCCGGCATCCACGTGCGGTACGGTCACGTCACCGTCGACGGCCGACCGGCACCGGGCATGATCCCCATAACCCTCCTCTGGGCGCTCAACAACTACGGATCCCTCACCCGTCTCGGCACCGGCCTCTACTACTATCTCCCGAAGACCCAGACCCCTCAAGAGGCTCTCATCGTGGAGAAGCTTCTGGTGCGACTGGAAGGCTTGATCGGCGTCCAGCCCGGCACCATCAAGATCAAGGTGCTCTACGAGGAGGGGAACGGGGGGCGGTTCTTACCGGCGATCGCCTGGGTCTTCCGGCGCAGGCTCCTCGGGACGAACGTCGGCCGCTGGGACTACCTTGCGAGTATCATCGAGATGTGGAAGGACGACCCGGGGGGGATCTTTCCGGATCCGCAGTCGATCGGCATGGCCTCCCCGAACATGATTGCCTATCAGCGGTATAACGCGCTGCTGATGCTCATGGCCGGCATGAAGAACGGCGAGCTCACCCAGGGGGCCCCCATCGGCGGGATGGCGGCGGTGATGATCTACCAACCGGGCGATCCCTACGGCCGCTCGAGGTACAACCCGCTCGCTCTCCGGGCGATGGTCATCGACAAGGTGCGAGAGCGTCTGCTCGGTCTCATGTTTGTGCCCGAGGAGCCGCTGCCCGCAGGTCAACAGCCGACCCTGGAGGAGATCCTTGCCGGCCGGGTGCAGGGACGACTCTACGATGCCTATCGGCAAAGCTGGGTGGCCAGCCCGGAGCCGGCCTACGTCGCCGCCGGCAACGCACCCTTGCGGGCCCCGGTGGCGGAGCTCCAGGCGATCCTCGACGCGCCGCAGCAAACCGTCGCGGTGAAAGACAAAGCGGTGCCGACCGTGGCCAGCGGGCTCGTGGAGGCGGAGCGGCTCCTGCTGCAATCCCGCGGCCTGTTGAACCAGCAGGGCAAGATCACACCCCGGGTCCTCACCCAGGATATGTTCAGCACGCCGGAAAAACTCTTCAACCAGGGACTCTGGGAGAGCATCTACGCCGTGCCCAAGGGTGAGATCACCATCGAGCACATCCAGCACGCCTTCTACATGGCGGCGAACTACGGCTTCCAGATCCTCAACGGGAACTTCGCTGCCGCCATCGACGACTACGAGCTCAACTTGCGCTTCATGAACGACCTCGCCACCTACCGGATCGATGTGTCGTGGCTGTGGACCCTCATTCATCACCAGGCCGCCGTCACCAAGGACGGCTACCTCATGGGGCCGGCCCTCACCGAGGACGGGGTCATGCCCACTCTCAAGGCCTTCGAGGTCAAGGCCGGGACTCCCTTCACCAGGGAGCTGTTCCAGAGGTTGTGGGACTGCCACAACGAATGGACGTCCGAGTTCTTCGCCGAGCTGGACCGCCGCGGCGACCCAGGCCGCTTCGACCGCGCCAAGGCGCCCGTCATCATGGAGATCTTGAAGCGCCAGCTACTTTCGCCCCGCTACATCCAGCACAGCGCCCGGGTGCTCTTCGTCGTGGCGCGGGCGAGCGACCAGGAGCGCGCGGAGATTCTCGACGCGATCTTCACCCTCTCCCGCGAGGAGATCGTCAAGGCCGTTCAGTCGGGCACCTTGAACAAGTTCGCCTTGACTGCCCACGATTACGTCTATGACATCTTTCCCGGGCAGTGATCGGCGACGAGACAGGATTGGAGTTGGTTACGAGAAGGGGTCCCGGCCTCGACAGGAAGAGTCCCCTACGCCTGGGCACTCCGCGTGCTCCAAGTATCAGTACGATAAACTGAGGTCGTAGGTATAGAATGGGCACCGCCTCCCATCATGAAAGGCTTCGCTTTCACACCATAGGAGGGCAACCCATGAAAGGTGTTGGCCCGGTTCTTCTGATCCTTTGCCTTCTTGTGTCGGTAGTAGCTGCTTCCGGTGCCACATTGGAGAATACTGACGGGCAAAGTTATGTCGTTGAAGTGATGGTTGATGGACAACGGTATCGCGTAACGCTTCTTAATGGGGCGACGATATCTCTCTGCGAATACGGAGGTGCAGTGAGATTGGTCGCGACCGGACAAACCTTGGCGGTCGAGCCCAACGACTCTGTTGTCATCAGCTATGGGGTGCTACGGGTGAAATAATAGCAGCGAGTGGACCGCTGGCGCGAAGAGACAGGGCTCTTAAGCATGCCGATATCTACGGCTACGTCGGCAATATCGAAACTGATGAGCTGTCGCTTATGGTTGAGGAGAAGGGCCGCGGTATTGAAGTTTGGCGGTCCCAGAGTCTCACACCTCACGCTGGATGTCAGGCCGCCTGACGCACGTCATTGGCCCTCCTATTCTGCCCCAGGATCACCCATCTCATCCTCGCTTGTATGATCCTGCACCCGGAATGGATGAGACTTGCACCAGCATGGATAACAGACCATCACACCCGAACCCTTACCCCGGCCGTGAGGTTCGCCGCATTTCGAGCACTGACAGATCTGGCTCTCATCCCCCATGTCCTTCCCCCTCTGTGGTCAAATTGACTGTGGTTGCAGCACATCTTCCGAGTTCGCCGCTCCATGCCTTCGCCATAACTTACCACGCCTGATCCCACTGATCCACTACGACAAAGCCAAACCACAAGGCCAGTACGTGCTTGGTGAGGTGCAATTCGTAGTACACCCGGTCCCTAATCTCCGTCTCCCCTCGAAGTTCGCCGCGGGAATTCACCTGTGGTTCCGTGCACTGGTTTCCTCCCTCACTTGCCGTTGGCCCTGATGCCTGAGGTGGTATGAGTTGTGCAGCGGGAAGATGGCGTAGTTCTGTCCGTGCTATTGTGACAGAACCCTGGAAGCAGGATATGAGCATATTAGCTTGGGCAGCAGTCGTACTGGTGGCTTGGGCAGTAGTCGGACTTCTTGTTGGAATTCCGATATGCCGATGCATCCTTGTGAGAGTAGGCCAACCGTTGGAATTCTCCCGTGACGCGGCGGCACAAACCGATTCCCGCACACTGCGCGTCGTAGGCGAAGAGCGGCCAACGGCGGTCGCCCAGAGACAGCACGCGTCACTCCCATAGTCGGCCCCGTTCGCCAGAAGCACGGTGTCGACTGGCGCGAGGAGGAAGAGTAGCCATGGAGTTACCCATGCTTCATCCGCAATTAGAACTCGCCTTGAAGGCGATCGGGGTAGACCGCTTGGCGCTGACCCGGTCACAGCGTACTTTCTTGATCGAATCAACCGTGAGACTCCTCCGGCAACACGATCTCCAGTGGATCAAAGAGAACAGCCGCCTACTCCATGACCGGTTTGACCTCCTGAAGGACGACCTGTAGAACGTCCTTCCTAGTGCAGTTTCCTTCTATTTGCCCCCGACGATCGACGACCTCCCCCTGGCCTATGCTGGGCGCCGCCTCCCCTGGAGTTGTGACCCAAGCTTCTTCATGTGGAGAGCATCCTCTCCTTGACTCTGGCTGGGGGGATGTTTATCCTACCTCCGGGGTGGGAGAAGGAGAGTGCCATGAACGCTACAGCATGTTGCAACGGAAAGAAACTGACCTACTGTGAGGAACTCTGCATCTTCGCTACCGAGAAGACAGGGGATCCCCAACACTTCTGGTATACTCTTCCGGAAGGCTTCAGCGGGCCGTGAGATGGAAGGCCACCACCTAACATCGGCGTTAGCGAGACGGCGAGACGGGATTCCGGGCTCGCCTCTTCGTTTTCTTGAGTCGAGCTATGTACCGAACCACGATGCGTCGCCGGTGGAATCGAGGCCGTTGGGCCGCGTCAGGTCCGCAGTCGTGAACTCCGACGTCGCACCTCCTGAGCGCTCGCAGTCCCCTGGAGAGGAGATCGCGAACAGCGTGAGCCACGGGCTTGGCCTGGTTGCATCCCTCGTGGCAAGCCCATCCCTCCTAATGGTGGCAGTTCGGCACGGCTCAGTGGCGTATATCGTCGGCTCCAGCGTCTTTGCCGGAACGATGGTGCTGCTCTACCTCACCTCCACGATCTATCATGCACTCCCGGGAAACGGCGCCAAGCGTCTATTTCAGGTACTTGACCAGTCGGCCATCTTTCTTCTCATCGCCGGAACGTACACCCCCTTCTGCGTCAGCGTCCTTCGCGGGCCGTGGGGCTGGACGCTCTTCGGCCTCATCTGGGCCCTGGCCGCGGTTGGCTTGGTACTGAAGGCTGTCGGCGGCGTCCGCTTCCCAGTGCTCTCCAGGTGCCTCTATCTCGGCATGGGGTGGCTGGCTGTGATTGCAGTCCGCCCCCTCTGGCTCCACCTGCCGCTTACAGGCCTGCTCTGGCTCCTGGCGGGTGGTCTAGCGTACACGGTGGGAGTGGCTTTCTTCGCGGCCGAGCGGACGCGCTACGCCCACTTCGTCTGGCACCTGTTCGTTATGGCCGGGACAGCCTGTCACTTCGTCGCAGTCTTCCGGTATGCCGCCTGACCTCTGGGTGACCGACATCCTCATAATATTGTTCGCGTTTTTTGTTTAACGCTTGACAAGGCTATCCGGGAAGACTAAAATTTTCGGCGTTAAGGTCCAGTTATATTCGAAGGTCGGTTCAACACCAGAGGATTAGTCCTTTACCAATGTGGTGACCTGAGATTTGGGACCATTACAGAAATTCCTGAAGGAGGTCATCACCGTGGTAAGTGGGACTGTAAAGTGGTTCAACGAAAGAAAAGGGTTCGGTTTCATTCAACAGGATGACGGTGGGGATGTCTTTGTTCACCACTCCGCGATCAACATGCCCGGATTCAAATCACTCGCTGAGGGTGACAGGGTGACTTTTGAAGTGGAGCAGGGCAACAAAGGGCCGGCGGCCAAGAACGTGACCAGAGCGTAGTTCACGGCGGCAGCGTTCCAGAGGGCATCTCATCGATCAAGTATGAGGTGCCCTCTCTGTTTTTGTTTCGCCTGTGCGCCCCGATCATGCGGCGCGCTCAGGTTTGATCCCCACTCCCAGCCCAGCGACGTCGAGAAGCCGCAAACCTCCAGCGGTGCGGACGCCGAGATTTCCGTAAGTCAGTTTACAGGGGTGCAACGAGGCGTCGAGAGAGGAAAGTCTAGGTGAGGAGGGCGGAGTTTGACGCGCTCCCATTGCGGTGTAGGCGCGTAGACCTCGGGTCGCGAGTGCGGCAATGGAATCCGTGAGCTCTTTGCGTTTCCTTCAACGCCCGGGAGGCTTCATCCCCAGCACCCGCTCGCCCCATTGGGCGAGGTCTCTGTAAGGCCCCTCCAAACCTTCCTCGCCCGTGAACTCCCCCGTCCCCGGATCGATAGCCACAAAGACGACCTCGGCCAGCCTCGCTGCGGCCAGATCGCCTTTGCCGTCGCCGAAGAAGAGGCAGTGCTCGGGCTGAAAGCGGTACTCCTGGAGGAGTCGCGCCAGCGATTGCGCCTTGGGCCAATCGCCGCCGCCCCGGATGAGATCAAGCAACGGCTCAAGGGTGTGTGAGGCCAGGACATCCCGGAGCTCCACGATCGGGGTGTTGGAAAGGGCGACCCGTGTAAGTCCGCGGCGGCCGAGGTCGGCCAGAACCTCCTTGCATCCCGGGAGTAACGGCGCCCGGTGCATGGCGCTGGCCCCGAGGGACTTGAACCGCTCCCAGCGGAGCTCGAACTCCCTCTCCGTGAAAGGACGTTGGATCACCCGCTCTTGCATGGCACGTATCTTGGTCCCGCGATCGATGCCGGTGAGGGTGAGGTAGAGGAGAACGATGCGCTCCCGCACCACGGGGTCATCGGTGAAGGCCTCGGCCATCGCCCGGGCGTTGGCGAGGTTGGAGTCAAGCAAGACTCCGTTCACATCAAAGATGGAGACCTCGATTTTCTCAAGGTTCACGGTCGCCCCCGAGGCCGGATGGTCAAGCGTACTCTGCAAAGAGGCGGGCGAATCCAGGATATGGCTTCAGGGGAATGATGTCGAAGTCGATCAAAGCCTCTCTGGCGAGGGGCAGAGTCTTGAGCACATGTCCAGCCTCCTCGACATCGGCACATTCCAGGATCAGTACGGCGCCAGGGCGATCCTTGCGGAAGTAGAGCTCCCGGAACACCCCGAGGCGATAGAGCTCCCATACGCGGGCCGCCTCCGCCTTCAGATGCGGCTTGAAGTCATCCTCCCCAACCCCCGGCACTTCCTTCTGCATGGCCAAGATCTTCATCCGATACCCCCTGGTTCACCCGCTGCGTCGAGACCGTTGCCCGCCCCTGCCATGCGTTGATCTTACATCAGCGGCATCTGTCCCGCGACCGGAATTTTTCCTCTTTCAAGGTTTGTCCTTTGTTGAAACGGCCCTGCCGCGGCGCACGAGGGCCGATGCAAACCAGGGGCGAGCGCTCACTCCGGCGTCATTTCGCCTGCAGCCGTCGCGGTGAGCCGGAGGTCATCGCCAAACGCTCGCCGTCACCGCTCCGCGTGTCCGCGCCCTCGGCACCGGTTGATAACCGCGAAGGCACGGGCCCATGACGGTGAACGAGACTGTCATGGTAGAGACGGGAGTACAGGCCTTCGGCCTCTCGCAGGAGTTCGTCGTGGGTGCCCTCCTGGGCGATCCTTCCCTGATCCAGGACCACGATCTTGTCGGCCCTGATCACGGTGGAGATGCGATGAGCGATGATGATGGTGGTCCGCTTTTCCATGAGTCGCTCCAGGGCCTCATAAACCAGGTGCTCCGAGAGGGTGTCGAGGTTGGATGTCGACTCGTCGAGGATGAGAATCGGGGCATTCTTGAGGAATGCCCTGGCAATGGCGATTCGCTGCTTCTGGCCGCCTGAGAGCCTGACCCCGCGCTCGCCGATGAGGGTCTTGAAGCCTTCCGGGAGCTCTTGAATGAACGAGAGGGCATTGGCGAGCTCAGCCGCCACCATGATCTCTTCCTCTGTCGCCACGGCCTTCCCGACCCTGATGTTATCCTCAACGGTGCCGCTGAAGAGCATGAGATCCTGCTGCACCAGGGCGATCTGCGATCTCAGGGACTGGAGGCTCACCCCTCTGATATCTCGACCGTCGATGGTGATCCTGCCCTCTTGGGGCTCATGAAACCGGATGAGGAGCTTGATGAGCGTGGATTTCCCGGCGCCGCTCGGCCCCACGAGCGCAACTCGTTGCCCGGCGGGGACGGAGAGATCGATGCCCGTGAACACGGGTCGGTCGGCTCGATAACAGAAAACGATCCCCTCGAAGCAAATGTCCCCGGCGATCACCGTCAGGGGCGGAGCATTGTCGTACTTCGTCTCCGGATCGAGGTCGAAGAACTCGAAGAGACGGTCAATTGCTGCCCGAGAGTTGGCAAGCTGGATGTTCAGCTCGCTCAACCGATTCAGAGGGTTGTAGATCATCTCCAGGTAGGCGTAGAAGGCCATGAGAGCGCCGACGGTGAGCTCGTTGCGGAGCACGAGATGCCCGCCGACCCAGATGACCAAGACCGGCGGGATTCGGGTGAGGAGCGCCGTCACCCCGAGCGCTCTTGCATGGGCGCGGATGTTCTCGTGGACGGCCTCCAGGTAAAGACGGCACCGATCGAGGAACCGCCTGGTCTCCTCGCCCTCGAAGGTGAAGCTTTTCACCTCGGAGATTCCGGCCACGGTCTCGTGGAGGGCGCCTTCGATGGAATCCATCCGCAGTCGGGCCTCCCTGGCGTTTTTCTTCATTTGCGAGCCGAGCGCCTTGTGGAGAAAGACGTACAGGGGAAGGGTGCAGTAGGCGATCAGGGCGAGCTTCGGGTTCATCAGGAAGGTGGCAACGGTGATGGAGCCTAGACTCGTCAGGTCCATAAACACGTTGGTCGCCGCCAAGCCGACGAAATTCTGCGCCATGTTCACATCAGTGATGAGCCGGGAGGAGATGACCCCGGTCTGGTACCTCTGGAAAAACTCGATAGGGAGTCGCTGGAGGTGCCGGAAGAGATCGCTGCGGACGTCGAAGATCATGGCCTGAGCCAGGCGATCGGCAATATAAGTCCGGAGATGACAGATGGCAGCGTAGACGATGAAGAGGAGGACCGAGAGCCCCATGAGCTGATCGAAACTGAGCCCGGTGCGGCTCGGTTTGCCGGAAAGGAGGCCGTCGACGACCTCTTTCAGGATCCAGGGGAAGATGACCGGCAGGTTGTACTTGATCACCCCGACGACGGTGGAGAAGATGAGACGCCATCGATAGGGCCGAACATAGGCGAGGAAACGTCGAACGTCGTTGGGCCTGGAACTCAATAGCTTAGCCTCTTGAAGGAGCGGCACCCTGGAACGCGTTTGGTTTGATCATCACGCCGATAGGCTAACTCGGCTCAAACCGATCACCAGACTCACCGGAAAATGGTGAAAGAATCGGTGCAAGTTCGGTGCCGCATTGAGCCCGCCTTAGGCGCGAGTCGCCTGCGACAACCGCGAACACGGGTCTCCTTCGGGGCGTCCTCGGTTCTGGAACCTTTTGACGTACCGACAAGTGCGCCGCAGGGCCGGTGCCGCGGTAACCCGGGATGGTTACCCGGTGGCACGACCATCTTTACGATCTCGCTTCGGCGTCTCGTGCACAATACGGGCCTGCTCTGTTAGTGGTACAAGCGGCAACTGGCCGTTCCGTGGTGGGAGGGTGGAGGCAAATTTACCGGGGGCGGGAGGCCTGGCAGGAACAAAAATGACCTGCTGGCGCCGCTTGAGGCGACACCTGCGGCGCTCGACGAAGGGTCTCTCTAGGCGTGCAGATGTCTCTCGAGAAGGGCTGCAAGTGCATCCTTGTCCCAACCCGTGTAGACTTCATCACCCGCAACGATAAAAGTCGGGTACCTTCGAATTCGATAGCGGATTGACTTATAGACCCCGAGGACAGACTGGACGTCGATCACCTTTATGACGAGGCGGTCCTTATAGCGCCGGCCCAGTTCACGGATCCAGTCCGAGAGCCGAAGATACTCTTCCTGCACATCCTGGGGATATTCGCTTATCTCCCTCTGATGGTGCAACTCGTTCAGACCAGCCTGATCGTACAAGAACTCGCAGTGGAGGCAGTGGTCAAAGGTAGTGAGCACCCTGGTAACGATTTCCACTATAACGGGCCCCATACTCACATCTCCATGCTTCGTCGTAGGCTGGCAGCATAGCCTAGGGGATGGACTCCCGGCAAGTGCGCGATCGCAGGAATCATCTCTCCTTGTTGCGCAAGTTACCTGCCGCTTTCCCGGGTTGCCGGAGGATGGACTTCCACTCCCGCGGGACTCGCGTCTCCCTCCACTCACCGGGCTTGAGGGCCCCGAGTTCCCACGGTCCCACCTCGCGGCGGATGAGGCGTAGCGTCGGATAGCCCACGGCGGCGGTCATCCGCCGCACCTGCCGATTGCGGCCCTCGACGAGGGTGAGGGCGAGCCACCTAGTCGGTATGGAGCGCCGCTCTCGGACCGGCGGACACCGGGGCCACACGTCCGGCGCCTCGATCAGGGCGACGCGGGCCGGTTTCGTCATCCCATCTCGGAGTGGAACGCCTTCCGAGAGCCGGCGCAGGGCCTCTGCGCCAGGAATTCCCTCCACCTGAACCCAGTAGGTCTTGGGGATCTTGTTTCTCGGGCTGCTAATTCGGGACTGCAGGCCGCCGTGGTCAGTCAGGAGCACGAGCCCTTCACTATCGAGGTCGAGCCTGCCGGCAGGGTAGACGTCAGGAACGGGAATGTAGTCGCGCAGGGTGGCTCTGCCCCTAGAGTCGGTGAACTGGCATAGAACCAGGTAGGGCTTGTTGAATACGATGACCCGTGCCACTTGCCTCCCCACGATCTCAGTAGGGCCTCTCGTGCATAATAGAGGCTCACAGACGCCGGGACGCCATCCAAAAAGGAGAGCCGTGATGCCCCCGCCAAAGAAGGCACGGCACGCAAGGCGGAAACAGGCGGATAGGCCTCTCTGCTACTCGAAGGTCACATCCTGCAGGGTTACGAAGATTCGCAAGAAGGTATCGATCTGCTTGATCTTGCCCGAGAAGGCATAGGTGGCGTTCTTCTGCAAGCGCTGCGCCGCCTCGCTCGACACAGTGCAGAACACATTGGGCTCATAGCCGGCGACGATAATCTGAGCGGTGTAAGAGGTGCCAAAAAACCACCAGTCATCGACTGTCACATTGCTCAGCTTGCCGCTCCACCTGACCGGTTGACCGATGAGCGTTTTCTGGTACTCGGCGAACTGGGCATCGGTCATCTCCCACCGGTTCTTCAGGATCTGCCCATACGTGAGGGTTTCCTGGGGGTCAGCGGCAAACGGGCTACCAGTGGTGATAAACCCACATAAGGCGACCAGAACATAGAGCGAATGTCGCTTCACCTGAATATCCTCCTTGTTGGCCAAACCAGCCGTTTCCGAGAGGGATCCCGGAGTAGCGAAGCCCCGTCGTCACCGGCGGCTAGCCAAAAGACGCCAGCAACGCCAGACCCCTGTAACGGCTGGACCGTATTCTACCAGAAAAAGAGGAAACGCTGGAAGGAGAAAAACCGGGATAGACCAATGCGGCGATCAAGCGGTGGCAGATCTGGTAGGGCCGGCAGAGAGTTCAGGCGGGCGGTGGAATGCCATCTGTGCTTTTCCACTGTGGTGGCGTTGCCGTCCTCTTCACCGGGAGCCTGCTGCTCCGGTCCCTTCGGGCTTACTCCGACCCGGCTCGCGAGCTGCCTGCCCAGGTAGTCTTTGTCGGTCGGCATGATTGAAAGGTTGACAAAGTATTTTGCGAGTATTATGCTCTCGCCGAATATGGTCCATGTTGTTCGAAGGTCGGTTTTATACCAAGGGAGTATGTCCTTTACCAGGGTGGTGACCTGAGACGTGGGACCGAAAGAACACTTTTTTATAGGAGGTCAGCACTGTGGTAAGCGGTACTGTGAAGTGGTTCAACGAGAAGAAGGGTTTTGGGTTCATTCAGCA
>Ga0335070_10001164_pt1 | contig 30061 bp, 28 predicted proteins | sample Lox_Sample_13_FD_206722 | JGI IMG/M metagenome (GOLD analysis project Ga0335070, IMG submission 206722) | Soil microbial communities from Loxahatchee National Wildlife Refuge, Florida, United States - Lox_Sample_1.3 | ecosystem: Environmental > Terrestrial > Soil > Wetlands | place: USA...
CACGCCCATCTCCCGCAGCCGCTCGGCAAACATGTCGGCGAAATTCTGGAACCCCCCTTCAAAAGTTCCCAGGCGGGTGGTGCGGGCCTTGAGGCGCGCCCACAACCAAGCCATGTTGACCTGCTTATAGTAGTTCTCACCGAACTTGCCGATCACCAGCGGTTCCCACATCAGCTGGTAGACCTTTTCCCCGGCCCATCTGCGCATCCAGGCATCCACGGTGACCTTTTCGAGCACCTTCCAGTTGTTCGTCAGGCGCAGGAACAGCCCCACCAGCCCGAAGCGGATTTTGTTCAGCCCCCAGCCCAGGCCGGGGAAGAGCGCCATTTTCGGGATGGAGTCGAACGGGTAGAACTTGCCTTTGTAGTACATGACCGTGTACGGGCGCGGGAAAAGAACCTTGTGTTCCCAGCCCAGTTCCTTGATCAGCCCCAGGATGTGCGCGTCGGTGGCGAACCAGTGATGGTAGAACTTTTCCACCGACCAGTTCCAGTTTGGTTCCTGGAAGCCGGCGGCCAGCCCGCCCACGTAATCGGCGGCTTCGAAGATGGTGACCTCATGACCGGCGCGACGCAAATCCCACGCCGCGGCCAGCCCGGTAAACCCGGCACCGATGATGGCGCATTTCATCCAAGGTCCTCCATGTGTGCAGACCCGGATCCCCCCGCGGGGAGGTTCTGCACCTTCCGCCCGTGCGACCCTTGCACAGCATCCCCGCAGGGGGATGCCGGACCGCATTTGCCATGTACTTTCAAGTCGTTTCCGTGCGCAGCGAATCGCTCCATTTGATGCCTTCGCGAGTCAGGAAGTAGGCTCCCAGCAGGGTGATTGGCAGCCATAAGGCGATGTGCAGGACGATGGTGTACCCGGCCGCCGTGGCCTGGTCCACCCCGTAGGCACCCAGCACGGCGATGCCCGGGGCGTCGAAGGTGCCGATGTAGCCCGGCGCGGACGGGATGGTCGTGGCCAGGTTGACGATACCGTTCATCAGCATCAGGGCGAAAAAGCTGACCTTGAAGTTGAAGGCGTGCATCACGAACCAGTACTTGCCGGTCTCAAGCAGCCAGATCAGCACCGACGTGAAAAAGACCATCAGCACGTTGACCGGTGAGCGCAGCGAGGCCAGCCCGTCCAGGAACTTGTGCATAATCCCGGAGGTCTGTTCGCGCAGGCGCTTCGGCAGCCCGCGGTCGATGAACCACTGGCCGAACCTGGCCGTCACCTGCGGGAACATCGCCGCCAGCAGGAAGACAATCAGTGCGCCGATGAACAGCCCGGTGCCGATCAGCGCCACTTCCTGGATATTGCCGACGAACCCCGAGCTGCCCTTCAGCTTGGCCAGCTCGGGCAGGTTGACGAAGACGAAGGCCAGCATCACCACCGCGTCGAAGATGCGCTCGACGATGATCGTCGCCAGCGAGGCCGAGATCGGCACCCCCTCCCGTCGCTTGAGCACGATCGCCCGCAGCACCTCCCCGGCGCGCGCCGGGTAGATGTTGTTGCCCATGTAGCCGATGCAGGTGATCGGGAACATGACCCGCGTCTCGATCGCTTTGACCGGCCGCAGCAGGTAATGCCAGCGCCAGGCGCGCACCCACACGTCGACAAAGAACACGGCGATGCCCGGCAGAATCCACCAGTAATTTGCGTCCTGGACCGCCAGCCAGAACTTGCCCAGATTCAATCTACCCAATGCCAGCCACAGGAACAACGCACTGATCAGGACCCCTACCCAGAACTGCCAGCGTCTCATGGAGGAATTTTACCCGATAACCGGACCGGGGGTTGTTCAAAACGCAAATGAAATTTGCCGCCATTTTATTGTTAGCAGGTATAATTTCAGCCGTGAACATCAAACAGCCTGCCCCTGAATTCAGTCTGCCCGACCTGCAGGGGAATCTCCATCGATTGAGCGATTATCGCGGCCGGATTGCGGTGATCAACTTCTGGTCGGCGGAATGCCCGTGGGTGGAGCGCGTCGACCGGGAGCTGCTGCTGGCTCTGCGCACCTGGGGCGGGCGTCTTGTCCTGCTGACGGTCGCCGCAAATGCCAACGAGGGCGAGGCGCTGCTCGCCGCGACTGCCCGGGAGCGCGGTCTGCCGTTCGTCCTGCGTGCCAGTCCCGAGGTCCTGGACGCCTACGCCGTTGAGATCACTCCGCACCTCTCCGTCGTGGATGGCGGCGGTATCCTGCGCTATTCCGGTGCGTTCGACGACGTCACCTTCCGCCGGCATACCCCCACCCGGTTTTATCTCTCCGAGGCGATTGCGGCGCTGCTTTCCGGCCGCCAGCCGGAACCTGCTCAGACATCGCCCTACGGCTGCGCCGTCCTGCGCCAGTTGCCGGAATCATGCTAGAATAAACTCATGCCGATCGAAGCCTCCCAGAGGGTTGTCTTTCTCAAGAAGATCCATCTCTTCCACGGTTTGAGCGACGAGCAGTTGGCCGCCGTGGCCGAAGAGCTGGAGGAAATGACCTTTCCGGCTGACACGGACATCCTCCGGGAGGGGGAAGGGGGAGACTCATTCTACCTGCTTTATCAGGGCGGCGTGCATGTCACCCAATCGGGCCGTACGCAGCCGATCGCCATGCTGGTCTCGGGTGACTACTTCGGGGAGGAGGCCCTGCTGGCCCACCGCCGGCGCACGGCGACCGTCACAGCCCACGAGGACACGCACGTGCTGGTGCTTACCTACGACCAGTTTCAAAGCCTGCTCAAACACATCCCGAAACTGCGCCCCAATTTCGAAGTCACCGTTGCCAGCCGCCGTCTGGCACGCCAGAAGCGATTCCGTTGGCTGGAGCCGGACGAGGTGATCTATTTTCTGGCTCGCAAGCATCCGGTCCTGCTTTACGAGGCGATGATCGCCCCGGTGGTCGCCATGCTTGCGCCGGTCATCCTGCTGCTCATCGCCTCGATGACCAAGGGGATGGTCCCGGGCTTCCTCTCGACGACCCTGTTATGGATGGGAGGCATCTTCTTCCTGGGTATCATCGGCTGGATCGTCTGGCGGGTCGTGGATTGGGGCAACGACTATTACATCGTGACCAACCAGCGCGTCATCTGGCTGGAAAAAGTGGTCGGACTGTATGACAGCCGCCAGGAGGCGCCGCTCAGCACCGTCCTGTCGGTCGGGGTCCAAACGGACCAGCTCGGCCGCATGCTCGACTACGGCAACGTGATCATCCGCACCTTCATTGGCAAAATCCCCTTCAATCATGTCGCCCATCCACACCAGGCCGCGGCCCTGATCGAGGAGCATTGGGGACGTGCCAAGGAGGTCTCGCGCCGCACGGACGTGCAGCAAATGAAACAGGCCATCCGCCAGCGCCTGGGCATGCCTGTAGAGGAGGCGGCGCCTTCGTCGCACAAGGCCGAGGAGCTGGTGGCCCAGTCGCCCTACAAGCCCGGCGCCCTGGAGAGGCTGTTTGCCAACCTCTTCAAGCTGCGCTTCGAGGCCAAAGGGACGATCACCTACCGCAAGCACTGGTTCGTGCTGATCACCCAGGTCTGGATGCCGAGCGTGGTCTTCCTGGTGGGTCTCGTCGGCATCCTCTGGCGCGGCGTCCACCTCCTGCATAACCCGGCCGGACGGGAGGGCATCGACGCGTATATTTCTCTCGCAACCATCCTGATCGTCTTCGCCCTGCTATGGTGGATCTACCAGTACGTGGACTGGCGCAACGACATCTTCCAGGTGACCGAAGACCAGATCCTGGACATCGACAAGACCCCGCTTGGGCGAGAGGAGCGCAAATCCGCCCCGCTGGATAACATCCTGACGACCGAATCCGAGCGCCGCGGCTTCCTGAAGGTGCTGCTCAACTACGGCAACGTGTTCATCACGGTCGGCGGCGCGCAGTTGGTCTTCAAGGATGTCTTCGACCCGCCTTCCGTGCAGCAGGACATCGACCGCCGGCGGGAGGCGCGCATCGAGCGGAAAAAACAGGCCGAGGCGCTCGCCGAACGCGAGCGTGTGGCAGACTGGTTTGCCGAATATCATCGTTCCGTGGAGGAGCTGCACCAAGGCCAGGAACCGCAAAAGGGCGCCGATGAAGATCGAAAAGATGAAGATCAAGAGGAAGATAAGGTACAATAGGTCCGTTTGTACTTCATTTTACAGGTAACAGGATTATGGCCATACGTGAAATCGTCACCCTCCCGGACCCGGTCCTGCGGCGCAAAGCCAAACCGGCGACCCGTTTCGATGACTCCCTGCAGACCCTGATCGACGATATGATCGAGACCATGCGCCAGGCTCCCGGTGTCGGGCTGGCAGCTCCACAGGTGGGCGTCTCCGAACGCGTGATCGTGGTCGAGTACACCGAAAACGAAGAAGACGAAAACGCCCTCAAGAAACTCTACGTAGTGGTCAACCCCGAGGTCAAGGAAATGTCCGAGGAGACCGAGTTCGGTGTGGAGGGCTGCCTCTCCATCCCCGGCCTGCAGGGCGAGGTCGAGCGTCCGCTGGAGGTGCGCATCAAGGGCCTGACCCGCCGCGGGCAGCCGGTGCGCATCAAGGCCACGGGCTGGATGGCGCGCATCTTCCAGCACGAGATCGACCACCTGAACGGCGTCGTCTTCACCGACCGCGCCACCCGGGTCTGGAAACCGGAGCCGGAGCAGGCGCCGGTAGATAATGTCTAGCCCTCACCCCACCCTCCCTCCCGCCCCTCTCCTTGCGAAGCACCCCCGAAGGGGGCAGGGGAGAGGGGAGAACGAATGTACCTGACCCACCTTTCCCTGACCAACTTCCGCAGTTTTGCCCGCCTGGATTTGGATGTCCCCCGGCGGATTATTTTGCTGGTCGGGGACAACGCCCAGGGTAAGACCAGCCTGCTCGAGGCGGCGTACTTCCTGGCGGCGTTCACCTCGTTCCAGACCTACCTCGACCGGCAGCTGGTCAACTTCCTGGCCGTCAAAGAGGCGCTTTCGGTGACGCGGCTGGTGGCGGACTACACCCGCGGCCCGGTGAAGCATCGTCTCGAGGTCCGTCTGATCCTCGAGCCGGTCGGGCCGGCGACCGGGCAACGCTTGCGTAAGGAAATCCTGCTGGACGGGGTCAAGCGTCCGCTGGTGGAGGTGATCGGGCACTTCAACGCCGTGATCTTCGTCCCGCAGATGACACAGATTGTCGAAGGCGGACCCGAGGAGCGCCGCCGTTACCTGAACCTGGGACTGGCGCAAGCCGTCCCCGGCTATGCCGGCCTGTTGAGCGAGTACGGCCAGGCGCTCACCCAGCGCAACGCCCTACTCAAACAGCTGGACGAGCACGATGGCGACCTGGCACAGCTGGATTTCTGGGACGAGGCCCTGGCGCGCAACGGAGCCGGGATCATCCTGCGGCGCATCCAGGCCGTGCAGGAGCTCGAAAAGCTGGCTGCCCGCATCCATCACGAGCTGACCCACGGCCAGGAAATCCTGCGCCTGGGCTACCAGCCGGCCTACGACCCGCTGCCGCGCCCGCAGGGACAAATCGCCCTGCCGATGAACACCAGCCTGGACCGCAGCGCGGTGACGGAGGAAGAGATCCGCCAGGGATTCCTGGAAGGGCTCCAGCGGGCGCGCCCCGAGGAGATCCGCCGCGGGGTTACAGTGCTCGGACCGCACCGCGACGAGCTGCGTTTCCTTGCCAATGGGATCGATTTGAGCGATTACGGCTCACGCGGCCAGTCGCGCACGGCCTTGCTGGCACTCAAACTGGCCGAGGTCGAGTGGCTGAAAGCCAGAACCGGGCAGTGGCCGGTCCTGCTGCTCGATGAGGTGCTGGCCGAGCTGGACGTCCAGCGTCGCGCCGATTTGCTGGCCTTCCTGGATCAATGCGAACAGGTGCTGCTGACGACCACCGATCTGAAACTTTTTCCGGCCGATTTCGTCCGGAAGGCGGAAGTGTGGGATGTCGGCTCCGGTGCGGTCAGGGTGCGGGAAGCGGAAACCAAACGCTCCTCCCCCGGCTGACATTGCAGGTTGAGTTGCCAGCGATGATTTCAGACGCCAGCCTTATTAAAATGATCCGAGATCAGGCTTCCCGTCATCCGGCGGCAGTTGCCTTGCTTGCGCCAGGGCGCGCCCCGCTGACGTATCAATCCCTGGTGGAACACCTTGACGCCGGTGCAGCCAGCCTGGTCGCTGCCGGGGTGCGGCGCGGGGATCGGGTGGCTGTCGTCCTGCCGGATGGACCGGAGATGGCGGTCGCTTTCCTGACGGTCGCCAGCCTGGCGACCTGCGCGCCGCTGAACCCGACCTACGCTTCCCGGGAATTCGAGTTCTATCTTTCCGACCTGAAGGCGAAGCTGCTGATTGTCCTCGAGGAGAGCCAATCCCCTGCCGTAGCCGTTGCCAGGTCCCTCGGCATCCGGGTGGTCGCGCTCCGCCCTCAGCCGGATGCGCCGGCTGGGGTTTTTTCGCTCCCCGGCGTCGGGTCCGGAAGGATCCCAGCCAAGGCTGTCGGGCCGGATGATCCGGTCCTTCTCCTGCACACCTCGGGAACGACCTCGCGTCCTAAGCTTGTTCCCCTGACGCACGCCAACCTGGCTGCCTCGGCCCGGAACATCGTTGCCTCCCTTGAACTGACTCCCCAGGACCGCTGCTTGAATATCATGCCCCTGTTCCATGTCCATGGGTTGATCGGGGGGATGGTCTCATCACTGGTCGCCGGGGCGAGCGTGATCTGCACCCCCGGCCTCGACTCCGACAGGGTGCTGGGCTGGATGACGGAGCTTTCACCGACCTGGTACACCGCCGTTCCGACCATGCACCAGGCGATCCTCGAAGCGGCCGGGCGGGAGGCGGCGCTTGCCGGGCAGGTGAACTTCCGCTTCATCCGCTCGTGTTCCTCGGCGCTCTCGCCGCAGGTCGGACGAAAGCTGGAGGAGATTTTCCGCGCACCAGTGGTCGAAGCCTACGGCATGACCGAGGCTTCGCACCAGATTGCCTGCAACCCGCTCCCGCCCCGCCCTCACAAGTTTGGCTCGGTCGGCTTGCCTGCCGGGGACGAGGTGGCGATCCTGGATGAACAGGGCGAGATGCTGCCGGCAAACGGCTTGGGGGAGATATCCATTCGCGGGGCCAACGTCATGCACGGTTACGAGAACAATCCAGCCGCCAATGCCAGCGCCTTTGCGAACGGCTGGTTGCGCACGGGGGACCGCGGTTACGTGGACGAGGAGGGCTATGTCTTCATCCAAGCACGCCTCAAGGAGATGATCAACCGCGGGGGCGAAAAGATCACCCCGCGCGAGATCGACGAAGTGCTGCTCCAGCATCCGGCGGTCCTGCAAGCCGTCGCCTTTGCCATGCCGCACCCCACGTTGGGAGAGGAAGTGGCTGCCGCGGTGGTCCTGCGCCCGGAACAGGCGGTGACCCAGGGGGAGATGCGCCGGTTCGCGGCGGAGCGCCTGGCGGCTTTCAAGGTCCCGCGCAGGATCGTTTTCGTGCCCGAGATCCCCAAGGGACCAACCGGCAAGATCCAGCGCATCGGCCTGGCCGAAAAACTTCAGGGCGAAATCGGCCTGGCAGAGCCAGCATCCCCGCAGAAACCTGCGGGAGCCCATTCACCTGCGCAAGATATGTTGATCGAGCTTTGGCGGGAGATCCTGGGAATCGAGAGCATCAGCATTCACGATGATTTCTTCATGCTGGGTGGTGATTCGCTGCGCGCCGCACAAATGCTCAACCGCATCGAAGAGCGGACCGGCGTGCGCCTTGAAATCTCCGACTTGCTGGGTGCCTCCAGTATCGCCGACCTGGCCCTGCGGGTGGAGGGGGAATCTTCAAGGAAGTAAATCGATGCCGCCGCTGCCGATCAAGCCCGGGGGCTTGAAAAGTGCTCCGATTTCTTATTCCCAGGAGCGCCTCTGGCTCATGCACCAGATCGACCCCGGCTTGAGAGCCTATAACCAGATTTATTTGTACCGCTTATCCGGTCGCGTTTCCATTCCAGCCCTGGAACAGGCATTGAACGAGATCCTCCGCCGCCATGAGGCACTGCGCACGGCGATCGCCGTGGAAAACGGGGAGCCGCATCAGGTGGTGGTTCCATATGCCCCGATGAGTTTGCCGGTGGTCGACTTTTCCGATTTTCCCGAAGAGGAGCGGGAGGCGAAAGCCTTGAAATTCGCCGATGACGAAGGCTACAAACCTTTCGACCTCAAGCGGGCGCCGTTGCTGCGGATTAGGCTCCTGGTAATGGGAGAGAAGAGGCACTTCCTGCTCTTTAATGTTCACCACATCGCGTTCGATGGCTGGTCGGCGCGCATTTTTAGCACTGAGCTGGAGCACTTTTATAAAGCTTTTTTGGAGGAACGTGCACCGACTCTGGCGGAGCCGCCTGTCCAATACACCGATTACGCCATCTGGCAGCGTGAATGGATGGCGGGGGAGGTGCTGGATAAGCACCTCGCCTATTGGAAAAAACAGCTCGCCGGTGAGCTGCCGGCGCTGGACCTGCCGCTGGATCGCCCGCGTCCGCCCGTGCGCAAGTACGCCGGGGCGCGCATCAGCGCTTTATTGGATCCGGCACTCGAAGACAGCTTGAGGGCATTCTGCCAACGCGAGCGTATCACGCCATTCATGCTGCTGCTGGCGGCCTTCGATGTGCTCCTTTTTCGTTATACCGGGCAGGAAGATATGATCGTGGCCTGTCCTTTCGCAAACCGGCCCCGGCCGGAGCTCGAAAACCTGGTGGGTTATTTTGTCAACACCCTGCCGCTGCGCACCGATCTGTCGGGTAACCCCACCTTCAGGGAATTGCTGGCACGCGTCCGCAAGCTGACCCTGGAGGCCTTTGCCTTCCAGGCATTGCCCCTGGACAGGCTGGTCACTGAGATCAATCCCGACCGGGACCCGCATCGTTCCACGATCTTTCAGGTGCAAATTAACATGCACAATTTTCCCATGGGGAAACAAAGGCCGGAAGGATCATTGTTGACCGAGTTGGTGGTTGAGGATCCGGCGGCACCCCTTGACCTTTCTTACGAGATTGTCGATCAAAACGACCAGCTGCGCTGTCAGTTCCGCTACGATACTGATCTCTTCGAGGAAGCTACCATTCGTCGCCTGCTGCGGCATTACCTGATCCTGCTGCGGGCAGCGTTGGAGGATCCCGATGCGCGTGTCGGCGATCTGCCGCTGCTTTCCCCCGAGGAACGGCACCAGATCCTGGTGGAGTGGAATAATACCCGGACGGATTTCCCCGCCGACATCTGCGTCCACCAACTGGTCGAGGCGCAGGCAGTCAAGACGCCGGACGCCTCGGCGGTGATCTGTGATGGCGAGCAGGTTACATATCGCCAGCTGAACAGGCGCGCCAATCGTCTGGCCAACTCCTTGCTGGACAGGGGTGTCGGCGCAGAAACCCTGGTGGGAATTTATTTGCCTCGCTCGATCAATTCGATCGTCGCCCAGCTTGGCATCCTGAAAGCCGGCGGAGCGTACCTCCCGTTGGATATGAACTATCCCGGGGAACGCATCCGTTTCATCCTGGAGGAAGCAAAACCGGCGCTGGTCATAACCGATCGTTCCCTGGCGGACGGATTGTCGCTCCCCGAAGAACAGAGGCTGTACCTGGAAGGTGATTTGGGCGGCGGGGAAGACGGAGGCGAGGAGAACCTGCCGTGCAGGATCGAACCGCACAACCTTGCCTACGTGATCTACACCTCCGGTTCGACCGGGCGCCCGAAAGGGGTAATGATCCCCCACCGGGGCCTGATCAACTACCTTGTGCAGATGGCGGTCACCTACGCCTTACGGGAGGGGGAACGCATCCTGGCCCAGTCATCGCTCTCCTTCGACGCCTCGGGGCGCTCTACCCTGGGGCCGCTTACCTTCGGCGGGTGCGTGGTTATGATTAACGACGCCGAAATGGGCGATCCCGCGGCCTTGCTGCGGACCGTCGCGGTCCATCGGGTGACCGGCATCCTGAGCATTGTCCCCACCATGTTGAAAGCCATGACGGAGATGGCCCTGCAAACCGGCTTCTGCGATCACAATTTGCATTTGGTTTTGGTCAGCGGAGAAGCCTTGCAGGCCGTGGATGCGCGCCGCGCCCGGCAGGCATTCGGCCCGGGGGTGCGTCTCTTCAATGTGTATGGACCGACCGAATGCACCATGACCACCACCGCCTATCCCCTCACAGGTGAGCTGCCTAAACACCAGATGGTGGTTCCGATCGGCAGGCCGATTGCCAATACGCGTGTTTATGTCCTGGATAAAAATCTTTCCCCGGTGCCGATCGGTGTCAAAGGGGAGCTGCATATCGGCGGGATGGGTGTTGGGCGCGGTTATCTCAACCGGCCTGACCTTACGGCGGAGCAATTTATCCGGGATCCCTTCAACTCCGCAGAGGATGAACGCCTGTATAAAACCGGCGACCTGGCGCGCTACATGCCGGATGGCTCTCTGGAGTTCCTCGGTCGTATCGACACGCAGGTGAAAATCCGCGGCAATCGTGTCGAGTTGGGTGAAATTGAATCAGTGCTGAGCCAGCACCCGGCGGTACGGGAGGCGGCAGTCATTCTAAGGGAGGACATGCCCTCCGGACCCCATTTGGTCGCTTATCTGACCACGCAGACCGGCATCGAAATTTCCGACAATTCCCTGCGGGAATTTCTGTCCGAACGCCTGCCGATATATATGATCCCGATGCTTTTCATTACCCTGCCTGCATTGCCCCTTACCCCCAATCGCAAAATCGACCGCAGGGCTTTACCTTACCCCGACGTTCTGCCGGAAACAGCGGGCATTCCCCCGCGCACTGAGACCGAGCGCAGCCTTGTAGAGATCTGGAAAAGAATCCTGGGTATTGAAAAAGTTGGGGTGAGGGATGATTTCTTTGCCCTCGGCGGTCATTCCCTCATGGCAGTAAGCCTTTTCACGGAAATTGAACACAGGTTTGGCGTCAGGCTTCCGCTTGCCTTGTTGATGAGCAACGGAACGATTGAGAAACTTGCCGCTTTCCTGGAAGGTCGTACCGAGACGATCACTTTTCCCGTCATGTTGGCACTGCAACCGGATGGAACCAAGCCTCCTCTGTTCATTGCGCCAGGGATTCACGGCGTCGTTTTGTATCTGCGTGATTTTGCCCGCAATCTGGCCGACGATCGACCTGTCTATGGTTTCCAATTTGCCGACCTGGATGCGGAGTTGACGCGCAACCTGCGCATCGAAGATCTCGCCGCCCGCTTTGTGGCGGAGATGCGCAAGATCCAGCCGGTAGGTCCCTACCGGCTCGGTGGTCATTCATTTGGTGGCTACGTGGCCATCGAAGCGGCCCGCCTCTTGTTCAATTCGGGTGAACAAGTCGCGGCGTTGATTTTGTTCGACACCTTACCGCCCGGCCCGCGCCGCCAGGCGAGTATCGCCGACCGAGTGACTCTTCATCTCGATAATTTACGCAGCTTGAAATGGCAGGAGCGGGTCATCTATCTGCGGGCGCGCCTTGAAAACATGCTGTTCAAAGCCATGTGGATCGATCAGTTTCGGAAAATTGCCCAACGCTGGGGCATGATCGCTTCCATTTCCCGTCAAACCTTTAAATTCGCCCGCTATATTTATACTCCCCCGCCCTATCAGGGAGACATGATCCTTTTTAAAGTAAGCGATCGACCTTGGTACGTTCGCTGGGATCCGATGGATCACTGGGCACAATTTGTTTCCGGGAGGATTGAAACGTGTGTTGTGCCAGGCGGGCACTTTGATATGCTCGCTGAGCCAAATGTCAAGGAGGTGGCACGACTGGCGCGGGAGCGTCTGGATTTCAACGGCCGGAGCTGAGCACTCCACGTCGGCCGGTGCTTGGTTGAAGGTGGGAGGTCAGGTTCACAGTCGATCGATCATGACATTGAGCCGACCGGCCGTCGTCGAAGGAACGATTTCAGGCTTGATTCGCAATCAGACTTCATCATAGCCGCGGGCATTTGCCCTTCCGGCTCATGGCCGCGCCTCCCTGATTTATGCGTGTCTGGTGGGACAGATCGATGCGACTGCGACACACCTGTCCGGCCTCGGGATCAAGCGCGGGAACCGGGTGGCGCTCGTTCTGCGGGACGGGCCCAAGACGGTGACCGCCTTCCTGGGAATCGCCAGTGCGGCGATCTGCGCGCCGCTCAATCCGGCCTATTCACCCTGGGAATTCGAAAACCATCTTTCCGATCTAAAAGCCGCGCGGTTGATTGTCGAAGCAGGGAATGACTTGCCTGCTGTCACCGTCGCCAGGTCGCTTGGCATGGGAGTGGTCGAGCTGGCCTATGACCTGGAGGCTGCAGCCGGGGTGTTTTCCCTGCCCTGACCTGCCGCCTGCGCCCATCCGCTTGGCATTTTCCAGGCGGTCACTTTTTTGATTTCCCCCTCGCCGGCGAGCGTGGCGATGTGTCCGGGATCGACCCGAAAAGAGATAGACTCACAACCGGGAACGGGCAGGTTCATATGTTCCGGGCCTTCCATTCCAGCGAGGCCCTTGCCAATCCCCTTGAGATAGGCCTCCCTCCTCGTCCACAATTCCAGAAATAGACAGTCCCGTTCGCCGGGGGGAGCCTGGGCATAGGCTTCCTGCTCCTTTGTCGTGAAGTACCGCCGCAGGATGCCCTCCGCCTCGTCCATGGGGCGGATGAGCTCGACGTCGACGCCCACGCGGCGGTCCATGGCAAAGGCGAACAGCGCCAATGTTTGCGCGTGGGTAACGCTGAAAGTGATCCCCGAAAGGTGGCTGCCCTCCAGCTCGGGCTTGCCGAATTTCCCCGCCTTGAGACGGACAGCCTGCGGCGGGAGGCGCACATAGCGACCCAGCAGGATGCGCAGCTGGCCGCGCCCGGCGATAAAATGCGCCCGGTCGGATGGGAAGCGGAAAGCAGCCACCCGCTCGATCTCGCCGGCGGTGAGGAGCTTCTCCAGGCGACGGATGGTTGCAGCGGGGTAGTCCAATCCTGCCCGCCAGAGATGGACTTCCCCGGGTCCGATGGCGGGGTCGGCTGCGGAGGGGGAATGAAAGGTAAGCACGGCGACCATACGCGGTCCAGCCCGGGGCCTCAGAGCGGCTTTTTGGCCGGGATGCCCGGTTTGCGCGGATAGCGGGGAGGCGTGGCGGCAACCTTGTCCACGACCACCAGGTAGCGATCTTCGGCCACCCCCGGAAGGGTGATCGGGATCAACTGCCTGAGCAGGCCGCCCAGGAGTTTGAGAGCCTTTTCGGCTTGATGGGTCTCCATCGGCCCGCTTTCCCCCTTTTGAGCCAGCATGACCCCTCCCACCTGTACCAGCGGCAGGAGATATTCCGCCAGCACCGGGAGGACCGCCACGGCGCGCGCCACGGCCCAGTCGTATTTCTCGCGGTGTCCGGACATCTGCCCGACGTCCTCGGCGCGCGCCGCGACCACTTCCACCGCCTCCAGTTTCAGGGTCTCGACCGCGTGACGGCAAAAAGCAGCCTTTTTGCCCACCGATTCGACCAGCGTCAGCCGCATCGAGGGATAAAGGATCTTGAGCGGGATTCCCGGGAACCCCGCCCCCGTGCCCACGTCAATCAAATGTTTTGGCGGGCTTTCTTTCCAGGCCAGGACGCACGAAAACGAGTCCAGGAAGTGCTTGGTGCGGATGCTTTTCGCATCGCGGATGGCGGTCAGGTTATATCTCTCGTTCCATTTCAACAGCTCGCCTTCGAAATTAACGAGTGCCACCACCTGTCGTCCGGTCAGGTGGACTCCGAAGAGTTGTTGTGCGTCCTGGGCGAGTTTTTCCATCTCGGGAAAATTATACCCCCTCTCCTTGCGTCTCTCCCCGGATGGGGGGAAGGAGAGGGGGATGCTTCGGCAATTTGTCTTTGCCGGGATTTACTGGCTCTTGGCTTTGCGGGCCTTGTTCCTGCGCACCAGGGCGACGATGCCCCAGACGATCAGCGCAATGGGTCCGAAGATGACGATCAACACCGGCAGGACAAGCAGGGTGAGGTAGATCAGGAAGTTCACGAAGCCCTGCAGGAACTTGACCAGCGCCTGGATGGCATCACGGGCCACGCCCTGGGGCTTCCAGCCGCCGATCTCGATCGGCTTGATGGTCTCTTCAGCGATCAGGGTCAGGTTGATCAGCGAGGTGTCGGTGGATTCTTGGTAGTACTGCATCTGGCCCTTGATCTGCTCGATCTGTCCGCGCACCTGGGTGATCTGGCTGTAAACCGAGAGCACATCCTGCGTCTTGGAGGTGGTGTTGCTGTTGGGATTGTTCTTGGCCTCGTCCATGATCGCCAGCAGGTCCTCTTCCGCCTGTTCCAGGTTGGTCAGCTGGCTTTGCAGATCGGTGTACTGGGAAGTGACGTCCTGGCCGCTGCGGGTCTCGTTGCGCACCTCGATGGCGTCGGCCTTGATCTGGCTGAGGGCCTCGTTCAGCTTTGCGCTGGGAACGCGGATGCTGATCGTGGCCTGCGGAACGGGCTCGCCGTTCTGGGTATAGGTCTGGTAGATGTTCGATGAGACCACCCAGCCGCCCAGCTGCGTTGCCAGCTGGGAGACGACGTCCATCTTCTTTTGCGGGTCCTTGACGACGATGGTCAGGTCGACGTTGGTGATGACCATGCGGTTGTGGAGCGGGGCATATTCGCCTGTTCCACCGCCGCCGGTGCCGCCGACCGTTGACTTGGACTGATCCGCGGGAGCCGGGAGGCCGGGCGCGGCCTCCAGGGCCGGGGCCTCGACCACGCCGTTCGACTGGCGCAGGCCGGAATTAATTTGTTGAAACGTTTTGGTGGCGCAACCGGCCAGGATCAGGGCCAAAATGACAAAAACGAGAGCAATTTTCTTTTGCATGGGGTCTCCTCCTTGCGAGGTTCAAAAGGATTGGTCCTCCTTTTGACGCCTTCGCCTAGTAAAAAGTTCCCTCTTCGATCGCGGCTTTTACCAACCCTCCGCCAGGCGTTCCGCGTGGCGGGCGGGCAGCCCGGCCGCGTTAATCCGTTTCTGCACGGACTTGATGTCGTATCCCACCCGGCGCGGCTCCCAGGTGTGCGTCTTGGGGTGGTACAGCGCGTACGCGGCCCGCGGGTCCCGGTCGCGGGGCTGCCCGACCGAGCCGGGGTTCAGGATGGCGCGTTCCGTCAGCTTGTAAGCAGTCCCCAGGGGCGGCACCTCGATGCTCATTTCATCTTTTTCTGTATGGTATTGGAATACGGCCTGGAAGTGGGAATGGCCCACGAAGCACCAGGGTGTCTGGAAGGCGCCCAGGTTGATGCGCGCCACCAGCGTGTTCATGATGTACTCCCAGACGGAATCGCGCGGGCTGCCGTGCGCCAGGGTGACCTCCCCGCGCACGATCGGGACGCTCGACAGCTTGCGCAGGAAGTCCATGCTTGCCTCGCTCAGCATCGAGCGCTGCCACAGCAGCGCCTTGCGCGCGTCGGAGTTAAAGGTCTCCAGCGGTTCGTCGCCGATGGCGGCGTAATCATGGTTGCCCATCATGCAGGTGAGCCTGGGCAGGACGTGCAGGCGCTCGATGCATTCGTTGGGATCCGGCCCGTAGCCGACGATGTCGCCCAGGCACCAGACCTGGTCGACTTTTCCGGCGTCGGCCAGGACGGCCTCCAGGGCGGTCAGATTGGCGTGGATGTCAGAGATGATGAGGACTTTCGTCATTGGGTCTCCAGGAGGACTGCCAGGCGTTTGATGATTGTTTCGGCTACTTCCGCTTTGGACATCAGCGGCAGCTCCTCCCGGCGACCGTCGGAATGGAGCAAGATGACGCGATTGTTTTCCGCGCCGAAGCCTGTGCCGGGGACGGAGATGTCGTTGGCGACGATCATGTCCAGGTTCTTGGCCAGCAGCTTGGCCTCGGCGTTCTCGACCAGGTCATGGCTTTCGGCGGCGAAACCGGCCACCAGTCTGGGTCGATGCGTCCTCGACCTCAACTCTGCAACCGCCGCCAGGATGTCGGGCGCGGCTTCCAGCTCGATCTGCGGAACGCCGTCGCGCTTCTTCATTTTCTTCTTGGCGACCGTCTTCGGGCGGAAGTCGGCCACCGCGGCCGACATGACCAGCGCATCCGCCCCGGCGGCTTCGGCCAGCACGGCCTCCAGCATCTCCTGCGCGGTGCGCACCTCGATCACGTGCGCCCCGACCGGCGGGGTCAAGGCCGTGGGTGTGGTGATCAGCATCACGCCGGCACCGGAGTCGATGGCGGCCTGCGCCATGGCATAGCCCTGTTTGCCGGAGGAGCGGTTGGTGAGCACACGCACCGGGTCGAGCGGCTCCTGCGTCCCGCCGGCCGTGACGACAACTTTCCGGCCGGCCAGCTTGCCTTCCAGGCCCAGGACCAGCCTGATATGGCCGAGCAGCTCGACCGGTTCGACCATGCGCCCCTTGCCGGTCAGCCCGGAGGCCATGCGCCCTTCGTCGGGACCGGCGAAATGCACGCCGCGCTCGGCCAGGATGCGCACATTTTCCTGGGTGGCCGGGTGGGTGTACATGCCTGCGTCCATGGCGGGTGCGACCAGGAGCGGGCAGCGCGCTGCCAGGGCGGTGATGGTCAGCAGGTTGTCCGAGATGCCGTGCGCCAGCTTGGCCAGCGTGCTGGCGGTGCAGGGGGCGATGACCATCAGGTTGGCATGTTGCGCCAGGCCGACGTGCAGGACATGAGCCTCCCCGCCCCACAGATCGGCCTCCGCAAAGGCTTTCCGCCCGGTGACGGACTGGAAAGTGACCGACGTGATGAACTTTTCCGCTGCAGGGGTCAAAATGACGTCCACCTGGGCCCCCAGCTGGGTCAATTTGGAGGCCAGTTCGGCGGCTTTGTAGGCGGCAATCGAGCCGGTGACGCCCAAGAGGATGTGTTTGTTCGGAAAGATGGACATTAAGGTGATTATACTGGAAAAAAAGCCAGCTGCCAGCCGGGTGGAGCTGACTCCATTACATACTCAGTCATGCAATCATTGTTTTTCACCGCGAAGAAGCGAAGAGCGCAAAGAATTTTTATCATTGATTGACGGTCGATGCGCCTTGGCGGTTCGATTTTCCATTGTGAGAGTCCTCGATAGAACCCCTTTTCTCGCAGCACTCGCTTCTAACCGTGGAATTCGACCGTATACCCCCTCATTTCGTCCCCGGCGTAGACGAATTTGGCCGAAAAAAATCTTTCCTGGCGCAGCCAGGGGAAGAAGAGATAGTCGCTGGGCCACAGGGGCAGGGACTCGAGCCTCTCATCCGGGATCCACTCCAAAAAGCCTTCGCTGTTTTCGACCAGCTCGCCGCTGAATTCCTCGGCAGTGTAGACGAAGACATACCAGTCGTCGCCCTTGAAACCGGCGAAAGTCAGCAGGCCGCGCAGGCGCGGAGCGCGCATCGCCAGGCCGGATTCCTCCTGCACCTCGCGTATTACGCACTCCTCCGGCGACTCGCCCGGTTCGAGCTTGCCGCCCAGCCCGTTCCATTTTCCGGCGTGGATATCCTCCACCCGCTTGACGCGGTGGATCATCAGGGTGCGGCCGTCACGGCGCAGGTAGCACAGGGTGGCAAGGATCATCAGACCTCAATGTTCACGCTGAACAGGAAAAATTGCCAGGGAGATGCCCTCATCTTTCGGCGTCCCTCGACCCTGCGCAGTTGTTTGGTCCGGCAATTTTAGGGGTTATTTCCGATACGTGCCCATCAGCTCGGCACTACCCAGGACGTGGCCCTGCATGGCTTTGACCAGCCGGACGGCATCCGCATTGGAGGGCAGGTCAAGCTGCTGGTCGAGGGCATCGAGCTTGAAAAAGTAACGGTGTGTGCCGGAGGGAGGGCAGGGCCCGCCGTAGCCGGTTTTGCCCCACGAGTTCCTGCCTTGCAGGCTGCCGTCCGGCAGGCTGCCGGCCGGGGAGACGTTTTCAGCCAGCCCACCGGCAGCTGCCGGGAGGTTGAAGATCACCCAGTGCGTCCAGGTGCCGCCGGGAGCGTCGGGGTCGTCCATGATCAGGGCGAAGCTCTGGGTCCCGTCGGGCGGCTGGCTCCAGGACAGCGGCGGCGAGATGTTCCTTCCGGTGCAGGTATACACGGCGGGGATCGGGCTTCCTTGGGTAAAGGCAATGCTGGTCAATTCGAATGCCATTGGGACCTCCGTAAGGGTAGGAGCAGACACGGGGGGCGGCGAGGCGGGAGTCGATGTCGCTGGCGCGGGAGGAGGCGGGGAATTCGGCATCGGTGTCGCCGGCGCGAGGGCAGCCGGCGACGGACTGCATCCCGCCAGGGCCAGGAAAAGAGCCGAGAGCACGAATACAAAGGCTGTTTTTTTCATCCAACAGCCTCTTTTCACACGCCCTCCCGGTGGGGAGAAAAATGGATAAGAATTACGCGATGGCGGGCAGGCGGTCATGTTTTTTCGAGGATCTCCCGGCTGACCAGGGAAATGCGCACGGGATGCAGCTCGGCGGCCATGACGTTCTTCTTGACCGACGGGTCGTTGAACATGAAATCGCTGGCAGCCGCCTCGTCCGCGGCGCGCAGGAGCACCACGCCGAAGGTCTCGTCCAGGCAGGGACCGGCCAGGAGCACGCGCCCCTCGGCGACGCCCTTCTGGAGATATTGGAAATGCTCCTCCATGATGGCATCTTCCTCGGGGGTCGGGCTTTCGAAGAAACCGTGGCGGTAGGGATGGATGAGATAGAGGTATTCTGCCATGGCTCAGTCCGAGAAGGATCCGGACCAGGTTTCGAACCGCCGTCCGCCGCGCTGGCCATCTGTATAGAAGGCCAGGTAGGTCAGCACCTCGTAAGGGACGAATTTCTGCTCTTCGGGCTTGTAGACCGCCAGGTCGAAATAGGTGTGCCAGGTGCCCGAGTTGAGGTAGATCTGACTGGTCAGGTGCTGCGCGTGGAGGAAGGTGTCCAGCGGGACGATCTCCTGGTGGTGGGTATGGCCGTAGACGATGAACTGTGCCTTGCGGTCGAGGAAGGCCTCCTCCTTCAGGGCATGGCGGGCAAAAGTGGCCTCCCCCGGACCGAACTTCTTGCGCACCCAGACCACCAGGTCATCGATGGTCTGGAACGAGACCCGGTCGGTGAGGTGGATGGCCAGCTCCAGCCCGTCGACGATGTCCAGCTTGAAGGGCTTGTCGAACGCTTGGACGAACGGCAGGGCCAGGAATTCGTTGCACATTTCGTCCCACAGGTCCTTGAGTTTTATCTGCAGAGCCGGGGTGATGCCGTTCTGGCGCAGCTGGCTGCTGATCCACAGCGGGGTGGCCAGCGCCGGGCGCACGTTGACCAGCTCGCGCAAGCTGGTGATCAGTCCGGGCGGCAGCTCGCTTCCGAGCTGGCGGGAGACCTGCTCGGGAAAGCGGTTGAGGATTTCAACGGCGAAAGCATCCCCCAGGCTGGAGGCGTCCCGGCCCTTGGTCTTGTCGTAGTTGAAGGCGTCGTACATGTCGCCGTGTTGGGCGTAGACCTGGTAGCCGGCGAGCAGCTCCTGAAGCTCAGGCGATTCCTTGAGTTCATAAGGGAAGAGCTTGTCCGAGTTGTGCAGGCCGAACGCTTTCACGATCTCGTGGCGGATGGCGTCGAAGGCCGGGCCGGGGAGGTGGTAGTACCAGTCGTGGTTGCCGATCATGTAATGCAGGCGCACCCTGACCGGCACCTGTTGACGTGCTTTCAGGTCCGGTTGCCCCCTGTGGTTCGCGGGCGGCAGGGTCAGGCCGCCTGGCTCGGTCAGGGCCTTCATGATGGCAGCCGATTCGGTGTTGTTCTCAAGAACCGCCCGGGTGATGGCAGCGACCTTGGCGGCGAACTCCGGCGCCCGGGGGTCGGTCCAGGGGCGGACGTGGCCGGGCTCGCCGGCTTCCTTTTCGAGCCACAAGGTGGAGTGCAGCACTTCCAGGATGTCGCCCAACAGCAGGATGTCGATGTTCTCCAGCGGGCGATAGCTCCCGTCGGCGCGCCGGGAAGCGTTGAAAGCCAGCTCCTTCAACCGGTCGGCAAAGAGGCGGAACGCGCCGGTCGAGATGGATTGGCTGCAGGTGCCGTCCCCGATGTGAATGTCGCTGAGGATGATCAGCATGGAGTACCTCCGGTAAAACGCGCTTGTCGCAGGGCCATTATAGTCTGAACCGGGCATAATTTGACCAAATTCGTCGAATTGAGGCATCCAATTGCCCTTGGCCTTTCAATCTCGTCAATTCCACCCGTTCATCTCCGAAAAACCTTGCTTTTTTGAGCCTTTTTAAGGTACTATTGCTGTAAATATGGCTGCCCCGATCCCGTCTCCGCTACCCCGCCTCCGCACCGGCCGAATCCTGCAGACCGCACTGAGCGTCGCCATCCTCGTCGCGACCCTGTTCACCGGCTTCTCCCCGAAGATGTTCTCGGGCAACTTCAATTCCATTCTGGCCCTGTTGACAACCCCCCAACCGGAGACCAGCGCAGCCCTCCCCACCTCTCAATACGTCCTGCGCATTGGCATTGTCTCCGGCCACTGGGGCAACGATTCCGGCTCGGTGTGTGCCAACGGGACCACCGAGCAGCAGGTCAACCTGGTCATTGCCTCCCTTGTCCGGCAGAAGCTGACTGCACAGGGTTACACGGTGGACCTGCTCCAGGAATTCGACCCGCGTCTGAATGGCTACCAGGCGGCTGCCCTGGTTTCCATCCATAACGATTCATGCGATTACATCAACGAACAGGCCACCGGCTTCAAGGTCGCCTCGGCCGTCGCCAGCCGCGACCCGAACCTTTCCACCCGCCTGGTCTCCTGCATCCGTGACCGTTACGGGCGCGTGACCGGCCTGCCCTTCCATCCGGGCAGCATCACGGTCGACATGACCGATTACCACGCCTTTCGCGAGATCGACCCGGCCACCACCGCAGCGATCATCGAGACCGGTTTCCTGAACAAGGACTATGCCATCCTGACCCAGCACCCCGACGTGATTGCCGATGGAGTGGTCGCCGGGATCATGTGCTTCGTCAAAAACGAGAACGTCGCCCCGGCGTCGTCGCCAACCCCTTGATGCGATGAACCTCAATCCGACCGCCGCTCGCCAGGCACTCCTCAATGCTCGACAGGCCATGCAGCGCGGTGACCGACAGGCCGCCCGCCGCTGGGCGGAGCGGTCGCTTGCCAGCGACCCGCAGCAGGAAGAGCCCTGGCTGATCCTGGCGTCGCTGGCCAGCCCGCGCGCCAGCCTGGCCTATCTCGAAGAGGCGCTCAAGATCAACCCCAAGAGCACCCGGGCGCGCGAGGGAATGCACTGGGCGGTGGCGCGTCTGCGCAAGGAGGCCGGGCCTGTACGCCCGGGCGGTGATACACAGCCCTCCAGGGCCTTCCGGCCCCGTCCGCGGGCGTTCCTTCAGACGGCCCCTCCCGACAACAGCCCATCCATCTGGTCGCTGACCAAATACCGCCGCTCGTTTTTAACCCTCCTGCTGCTGGTCGCCTGCGTGACGGTCGCCCTGGCGGCCTGGCCCGGCAATGCCAAACCGGCGCTGGCGTTCATCCGGGAAAACATTGCCCCTCAGTCTTCGCCCACCGATCCCGGCGGACCGGCCCAGGTGGACAAGCCGACGTACACCCCGAGCGCCACCCCGACCTTTACCCCCACGGAGACGTTCACCCCGACGCCGACGGCCTCGCTCACTCCCACCCCGACGGATACGCCGATCCCGACCGCCACCCCGATCCCGCCCGATACCGCCACCCCCCGGCCGACAAACACCCTGCTGCCTTTGGCAATGAGCCCGTCCGGGGTCACCGGCCTGAGGGGAACGGGGGAGCGCTGGATCGACGTGGACCTGTCCCAGCAGACGCTCTATGCCTACGAAGGGGATACGCTGGTGGCAAGTTTCCTGGTCTCGACCGGCGTCTGGCAGTATCCAACGGTCACCGGCAGGTTCCACATCTACGTAAAGTACCTCTACACGGATATGGCCGGGGTGGGATATTACCTGCCGAACGTGCCCTACACCATGTATTTCTACAAGGGCTATGGCATTCACGGGACGTACTGGCACCATAACTTTGGCCACCCGATGAGCCACGGCTGCATCAACATGTACACCCCGGATGCACAGTGGATGTTCAACTTTGCCTCCGTCGGGACCCTGGTCAATATCCACTACTGAACATGCCTCTCCAAGGGATCCTCTCCCGGCGCGACTTCCTCAAACTGGGCGGCGCCACGCTGCTCGGTCTTTTACTTTCCGACCTGCGCCTCGGGCGCGCCGCCGCGGCTCCGATCCCGCTGCAGGGACGGGTGGTCTATACCCGCCTCGTGGTGCGGGACGCCCCCTCCTTCCAGGGCCGGAAGATCAATTCTTTGGCGCGCGACACCCTGCTGAACGTCACCGAGCAGGTATGGGGCGGGGTGGAGGGCGATTACAATCGTCTCTGGTACCGGATCAGCCAGAGCGGTTACGTCTATTCGGGCGGCGTCCAGCCGGTGCAGACCCGGCTCAACGACACCGTGACCGACATCCCGCCGGCCGGGGTGGTCGGCCAGGTGACCATCCCGTTCGCCGACTCGCTCTGGGATCTCAACAGCAACCCGGTCCCGGGCCCGCGGTTGTATTTCGCCACGGCCCATTGGATCAAGGACCTGGTGGTGGACAAGCGCGACGGCAGCCTGTGGTACAAGGCCTACGACCAGCTCAACCAAGCTTACTATTACACCCGCCCGGAATGGGTCCACCTCCTGGCGCCGGAGGAGCTGGCCCCGCTCTCCCCGGACGTGCCGGGGGAGGAAAAGCGCATCGAGGTCCTGTTGGACCAGCAGCTCCTGCTGGCCTTCGAAGGGGAGACGCTGGTCCATGCGGCGCGCACGGCGACCGGCCAGCGCGGCTTCGAAACGCCCGTCGGCGAGTTCACCACCTTTCACAAGCGCCCCACGGCCCACATGGTCGGCGGCGCGGACGAATTCTCGATGTTCGACCTGCCTGCCATCCCATGGTGCTCGTACATCACCGACACGGGCGTCGCCCTCCATGGGACCTACTGGCATAACGATTTCGGCCACACCCACAGCCACGGCTGCATCAACCTGTCGCCGGAGGATGCGCGCTGGGTCTACCGCTGGACCCTGCCGGAAGTCCCGGCCGGCGAACGGTTCCTCTACCAGCCCGGCACCGGGACCCGTGTGCGGGTCCTTGCAACCCAGCCGCCAGCGGTATAGTTGCGGCCAAAAAGGGAGACACCATCATGACCCGCCAACCCCTTTTCGCCGGCCTGGTCGTCGATCAGCAGGACCGCCCCGTCGGGACCGCCTACGTGGGCGCGGAGCCCTGTTACGTGGTCGACGATGCCGGCTTTCTCCGCCACATCGCCTCCGAGCAGGTGGACCGCCAGGTGTTGAAGCTCATGCGCGCGCAGATCGAGGGCAACGAGGGTGCCCTCAGCGAGGCCGCGGCCAAAATGCTCGGTACGGAGGACATCTTTTCGAAGGCCATGCTGGAAAATCAAATAAAGAATATCGACCAGCAATTCGAGAAACTGCTCGAAACCGGCATCCCGGAGGATGGCCGCACCTACATGGGCATGCTGGGCTTCAAGGTGGTCATCAACGTCCACGGCGAGGTGATCCGCCTGGACCAGCCGGCTGCCCAGGACGGCGGCGGGGATGGGGAAGAATAACGCCGGGGACGGATCTTCGGATCGCGAGCGGTCCTCCCTTCTCGACGAGTGGAAAAGGCGCGCGGACGAGCTCAAGCTCCAGACTTAAAGCCTGGTCCTGGCCTTGCGCGACCGGCGCACGCCCTGGTACGCCAAAGCGTGGGCCGGATTGGTGGTCGCCTACGCCTTCAGCCCGATCGACCTGATCCCTGACTTCATTCCTTTACTGGGTTACCTGGACGACCTCTTGCTGGTCCCGCGGAGGTGATGGCCGATGCCCGCCGGGCGGCGCAGCCGGCCTCGGGTCTGGGCAGCGGCGCCAGGCGCCTGGGAATGGCAATCGTCATTCTTATCTGGCTGGTGTTGGTGGCGGCGATCATTTTTCAGATGGTCGAACAGGCGGCTGGAAAAAATTAACAAAACGCTGATAGAGACGGGGGATTTTTATCGGTATAATCGGGGAAAATTATCCACTTAATCAAGGAGGAAAAAACATGATTTCCAAGACTATGCAAGAAGCCATCAACGAACAGATTAACAAAGAGCTTTATTCATCCTATCTCTACCTGTCTATGGCGGCCTATTTTGAGAATGCGAATCTGCCCGGATTTGCCAAGTGGTTGCACGTCCAGGCGGACGAGGAGCGCGGGCATGCGATGAAGCTCTACGAGCACCTGGTCGACCGCGGCGGGCGCGTTCTGCTCAAGGCGATTGCCGGCCCCGAGACCGAGTGGAAATCCAGCCTGGCAGCTTTCAAGGTCGTCCAGGAGCATGAGGCCAAAGTGACTGCCTCCATCCACGCGCTTTACGAAACCGCACTTCAGGAAAAAGATTACCCTGCCCAGGTGCTGCTCCAGTGGTTTATCAACGAGCAGGTCGAGGAGGAAAAGAACGCCGCCGAGATTGTCCAGCAACTCGAGCTGGTCGATGCCAAGGGCACCGCAGTGCTGATGCTCGACCATCAGATGGGCAAGCGCGGTGGAGAGTAATCTCTTCACCCGGCCGTAGCCGGTTGCCCTGTCCACGTGCGACCGGGGGCAGCGGATGCGCTACGAAAACACCCCTGCACGGGGAACGCGGAGAGATTACTCCGCGTTCCCCTGTTTTTGAGGTGGTTAAGATTTTCTTACTTGACGCTATCCCCTCAGGAATGTATGATGAAAGCACAAGGAGACCCGATGACCCTCGACCCAGAAGCTTTGCGACGCGCCATGCGCCAATGGGCCACGGGAGTGACCGTGGTGACGGCACAGTTGGACGGCCGGCGGCACGGGATGACTGTCAATGCTTTCACTTCGGCTTCCCTCGAGCCGCCCCTGGTGCTGGTCTCGCTCGAGCGCACCACCCGGACACACGGGCTGGTCGAGCGGTCCGGCGTGTTCGGGGTCACCATTCTGGGCGAGGATCAGCCGGAGATCTCCGAACGATTCGCCGGGCGGGTTTCCGACCTGTCCGATCGCTTTGCCGGCCTCGAGACGGATACGCTGGTGAGCGGCGTGCCGTTCATCCGGGGTGGGGTAGCTTATCTTGACTGCCGGGTGGTGGAGCGCCATCCGGCCGGGACGCACACCCTTTTCATCGGGGAGGTTATGGCTGCGCAAAGCGATGGGGAAGGCAGCCCGCTTGTGTACCTCAATCGGGAGTACCGCAAGTTGAGACAGGGAGAGGTGAGCCATGGACGAAAAGCTGACCGCGGATGAGAAACAGTTTTTACTCAAGCTGGCCCGCCAGGCGCTTGAAGCTGGCGTGCGCAAGGGTCCGCCCCCGGCCATCGATCCGGCCGCGCTGACGCCTGCACTCAAAGCGCTGGGGGCATCCTTCGTCACCTTGACAGTGCACGGCCAGCTGCGCGGCTGCATCGGCGCGCTGGAGCCGTACCAGTCCCTGGCCGAGGATGTGCGCGAGCACGCCGTGGCCGCCGCGCTGGAGGATTACCGCTTCCACCCCGTCCAGGCAGACGAGCTGGCAGACATCGCCATCGAGGTCTCGCGCCTGACCATGCCGGTCCCATTGGACTATAACGGCCCCGACGACCTGCTGTCCAAGCTCCGCCCCGGCGTGGATGGGGTCATCTTGCGCGACGGCTTTCGTCGGGCGACCTTCCTACCGCAGGTATGGGAGAAGGTGCCGGACAAGGGCGATTTCCTCAGCCAGCTGTGCTGGAAGATGGGCGCCGCCCCGGACACCTGGCGCAAGAAGCATCCGGAGGTGTTCACCTATCAGGTGGAAGAGTTCCATGAATGATTAATTTCCCCTAACAGTTTGAAGATCCTGCGAATATTACTGGTAGAAGAAGATTGGATGATTAGCGGTTTTCAGCCTTCCCCGCCTGCCGGAACGGCAGTTCCCAAATACTCCCGGCTTGGTTTGGTCTCTTTTGCCCTGGGGATCCTGTCCCTGGTCCTGGCTTGCAGTTTTTTCATCCTGGCGGTGAGGCTCGGTCTCGAGCAGGAGGTGGAGCCGGAGCGAGCCATTTCATTGGGTGGTTTGGTCCTGCTCAGCGCCATCCTCCTGGTAGCCGTGGTAGGCACAGGCCTGGGCCTCGTTGGCTTCTCCCGGCCGGTGCAGAGGAAAGTTTTCAGCCTGCTCGGGATCATCCTCAACGGTGTGATCCTGTCCATGTTTTGTGCCCTGATCGTCCTGGCCTTGTGGCAGCTCCGGTCGGCGTGAGCCTGAGGTTAGATATTGAACAGAAAACATAAAACCACAGAAGAACGCTTATTCTTGATCAGTCTGTGTTCATCTGTGGTTCTCTGTGGTTGCATCCGGGCTGGTTACAGTTGAGTGAAGGTCCGGCCTTCGACCTCCTGCCAGGTCTCTTCCGACAGTTGCATGTACTTCGCCAGCGCGGGATGGACACGGCGGATCTCCTCCGCCACACGCAGGGCCACGCGCCGCATGGCAAAATGGGCGTTCGCCGCCGAGCGCAGCTGGCAGAAGGCATAGGCTTCGCGTAAATTCATGCGAAACAGGACACGGCGATTGAAGCCATTGGGGACGACGTAGGCGGCGACCTGTGGATTCCAGCTCGCCAGCTTTTCGTACGTCTCCGCGGCTGTTTCCATGGCGGCGCGGTAAGGGGCTTCGAACCCCGCCTGAGTGACGCGCTGCGGGACGGCGTATCCCAGCCGGGCGGTCAGGGCCTGGGGTGTCTGCGTCATCATGCGGTGGCGCTTGAACTCGGCGTATGCCCCCTGGTCGAGGATCAGGTCAAAGGTGTAGGCGCTGTACTCCAGCTCGCGCAGCGGGATGTCGTGCGGACCGAGCCGCCCGAGCAGCGTCTCTGCCATACGCCTCCGCCCGGCCGCGGAGGCGGACTTTACCCGCCCGAGCGCTTCTTGATAAGACAACTCGCCGAACCGGAACAGGGCCGCGGCCAGAGCCTTGTCCTCGCCGTCCGGTTCGAAATCGACCAGCTGGCACCAGTCCGTTGAGGTCCTTTTATTCTTTTCCTGGGGCGCAGCCTGGGATAAATCGACGCAGGTCTCGACCAGGTAGGGCATGGCTTCGGCATACTTGACCAGGGTCGGCACCTCCGCCAGGGCCACGCGCTTGACCTCCTCGCCGATCTGGCGCACCTCCACCAGCGGGTGGGAAAGCATCTTGCGCAGGGCACTTTCCAGGACGCGGGCGTTGGCGGTCATGCCCAGGTTGGCCAGCGAGGCGGCCGGCAGCAGGTAGCGGCAGGAATCGACGTACTGCGAGCGGATGCGGCGGTCGTAAGCCGCCTCCGTCTCGTCCGGGCGGCGGCGGATCAGTCCCTCGACCAGCTTGCGCAGCGGTTCGAGCGAGCGCGCATAGGTGTCGAACAAATTCCGGCAAGTCTGGATAAATAGCTCCCTGAGCGGGTGGTCCTCCAGCTCGGGTGGGATGAAGAAGTCGTCTTTGCCCCATTTCTGGTAGCGGGTCGATTTCTCTGTGTAGGAGGCCAGGCGATTGGATTCGATGCATTCCACCGCCAGGCGCGAAACGTTCTCGACGGCGATGTGCAGGACGGCGTGCTCCGCCACCGAGGCGTGGCCGTAGCCGACCACCCATTTCTCGTGGAAGCGGGCGCTGGCTTCGTCGTTCAGCCCGGCGGCGATTTCCCGGAAGGATTCGGGCGAGCGCGAGGTCTTGGCGAAGGCCACCGCGATGGTCTCGGGGCTGAGTTCCCGGGGGGAGAGAAGGTAAACCTGGCGGGAGGGCATGCGTCAAGTACCGAGATCTTTTGGGAAGCCGGGATCGGAGATGGTCTGGGGGATGACTTTGCGCAGCTTTCCCAGCGCGGTGAGTCCGCCGTACAGCAGGAACAGGAAAAATACGTGGAAGAGAAAGCCGAGGTAATCCTTGAAGACCAGCGTCAGCACGGTATCCAACCCGTAAAGCAGCATGCCGACGACGAAAGCCCAACGGTGGTTCTTGCCGGCCATGAAGCCGAAGAAGGCAATAACCGCGGCGATACCCACGTTGATGACGATACCGATGGCCCGGATGAGCGTGGCCGCCCCCGGGGCCCCGCTGGCCACGCCCGAAGCGAGGCCGTCGACGATTTGGGTCAGGCCCAGCCCGACGACGAAGGTGATGCCCCCGCCGAAGATGTAGACGAAAGAGTTGATGATCGACAGCGCGGCAATCCAGTAGAAGTTGTTGGCGCCGTTCTTTACCCGTCGCTGCAGGGTGGCGATGGCCATCATCGCATTCAACCGCTGCTGGTCGGCAGCCGCGGACGGATTCTGGTTCATAGTGCACTCCTCTCCTCAAGGATTGTTGGGGATACTATAGACGAAAAAACCCCGGGCGTCAACCGGGGCATTTGATTCATGCGGTGGAGAACTCGATCGTCCTGCGCATGCGGATGGTCACGCCGATGGCGAGCGCCAGGGAGAGCAGGTATAAAAGGCCGTTGAGGGTCGTGAAGCCTTTGCCCATCCCGAAGACCAGCACGGTGAGCACGGCGAAGAGGGTGAATTGGATAATCGTCCAGATGCGCAGCGGTTTCCGATAACTGCTGTCGGTCTGCTGCCTGCGGGCCAGGGAAATGAGCAGCAGGAAATACAAGCCAAAGAACAGGTATTCGCCGGTCAGCATCAGCTTGTCGAACCAGACCGGTGGGGTGTAGCCGGCCCACAGGTCGATCCAGGATGGGATGGGCCAGAGGATCGCCACGCCGTTGAACCAGATCAGCAGGTCGAGCAGGATGTGCATCAGCACGCCGACTCCCAGCCCGATCCCCAGGTTGAGCCAGCGCGATTTCTTGGTCAGCGCGGCAACGAGATAAAAAATCGCCAGGATCGCAACGACCGTGAAAAGGCTGTGGGTGAAGGTGCGGTGGATGCCTTCCGTGGGCAGCTTGGCCACCGTGGCATAGGCGACGGCCAGGTTATCGGTGTCGGGGAAAAGATTGCCGAGCACGATGCCCAGCATCAACCATTCCGCTCTGGGTACCCATTTGCGGATGGCTACTCCGACCAAACTATGCATACCGGCTTGTGGCATGGTTCCCTCCTGAAAAAGAGAAATAGGACAAACCATGTCAGTATAGTTGATTTCCAGGAGAAATACAACCAGGAAAAAAAGATGCTCTGGTTGACAGGCGGGGCTTAGGAAGATCGCGGGGATGTTTATGGATTATTGGGTTGCCAGTTGCTGTCCCGGTGGAGCCAATAGCCATCCCTGGGCAGACCAGCGGCCAGAGGGATAAGCTGAAGGGAATCCCCGCTGCAGAGATAGCCTACTTTCTTGAAAAAGGACGGGTCGATCATGGTCGTGATATCGATGGAGGACATTTGAGGAATGGTTTGTCCGTTGGCCTTCATGCCGATGACCGTGATTGGATTTTCCGATAAATTGATGGTTAAGAGGGGTAATCCCGGGTATGCCTTGTCCGGATCTAATGGGCCATAGGTTCCTTTCAGAACGCCGCTTGAATAATCGAGCTCCATGGTGGTCGCCTTGCCTCCGGCAGCGGGGTCTTGGGAGTCAAAAGACATGCTGTTGTTTGGATCAAGATAAATCGCAAAGCTGCCATCGTCCTTGAACTGGTAATGGAAGGCCGGATCGATTTTTGTAAAGGTTGTGTTGGGGTCTTTACTTTCAACCGCATTCATCCAGGCGACATAGGCATCGGGCTCCACGCGCCAAGTCCCCAATTGACAGGCGATACGCTGGGGTGGTGTAATCGGGGTGATTATGCCCCGTGAACAAGGTTGGGGTCCGGCGGGTGCGAGAGGCGCGTTGTTCCCTGGCGGGTAGCGCAGATATACGACATGGCTGCAATCTGCGTTGTCAAGCTCGAGCTTGGCTGCAGAGTATGTTCCCGAGCTCTGTGTGGCTGGGAAGATGTCGTTGAGGCCCATCGGCGGGTAATTTATATAGATGCGATCGCCCAGGATGACGTAATTGCCAGTGTGGTCCGGGACCTCGTTCAGCTTCAACCAGGTGACGGCGATTTGATCGTAGGTCTCCACGACCGTCATCGGGGTAGGGCCTTGAGGCGTAATGCCCACGAAAGTGAAGAACCCATGATAGTAG
>Ga0335070_10001165_pt1 | contig 30036 bp, 25 predicted proteins | sample Lox_Sample_13_FD_206722 | JGI IMG/M metagenome (GOLD analysis project Ga0335070, IMG submission 206722) | Soil microbial communities from Loxahatchee National Wildlife Refuge, Florida, United States - Lox_Sample_1.3 | ecosystem: Environmental > Terrestrial > Soil > Wetlands | place: USA...
CGTCGCGCGCAGCGGAAAGGCGCGCGATCCCACCCTCGAGATCCTCGGGCTCGGCGGCATCCTGGAGCACGGCAAACCGGTCCGCTGCGATGCGCCCGGCGCTCGCCCCGTCGACGGCATGCGAAGCAAGAAAATCGCCGATCTCGCCGAGCAAACCCGCGACCGCGCCCTCCCCGCCCTCGCCGCGCAGCTCCTCGATCCCCGCGACGTCGAGGAGGGTAAGCGTGAGATTGCCGTGCGCTCCATTCCTGAGCGCGGCGGCGGCGGCCTTTTGAAAGGCGGGCCCCGTGAGCAGGCCGGTGTCCTCGTCGCGCTCCCCGATGTCGTCGGGCGGAAGGTCCACGGACCGGGTCGCGGTGAAATAGCAGGTGTTGGGCCGCTCCGGCAGACAGCAGCCCTTGAGCACCACGCTCACTGCGCCGCCCGCGCGGTCGAACTCCGCTTTGACGGGCTCCATGCGCTGGTCGCGCCGCACCCGGCGCAGCAGCGTCTGCGCGAAGGCCCGATGCGGCTCGGCGAAGAGCTCGCGAAAGGAGCTGCCGACGAGCTGGCGCGCGTCGCGGCCGGTCAAGGCTCGCGCCGCGCCCGCGGCATAGGCGATGCGCCGATCGCCGCCGATCTCGATCAGGAGGTCGGCCGTCGACAAGGCGAAGGCGGCGAACCGGTCCCGGTCAGCGCGAAAGTCGCCGACGGCGTCGGTATTGGTTTTTTGCAACGCCATCCCGCGCATGAATGGCGACGGTAGGTGCGAATGATTAGCATCCGATTACCCCATCCTTCGCCGCCTCGAGGCCGCGCGCGCCGCCGTCACGCGCGGCCGGGGCCATGCGGGATTTTTATGAAAATCACCTGCGATTTTCCGGCGTTAACCCCGTTGTCGCGTTGACGTTAACCCGAGCTTAACGATTCCTTGAGAGGCCGCGCGCTCAGGCCGCAGGAAATGGCGGGACGCGCAAAATTACGACGGTCCGCACCTTCTCGTTCGATTGCTGGGAATTGGCGGGTCCGAAGAATGAGCTGGCTGACGGTTCTCGTGATCGCGCTCACACTCGCCGCTCTCGCGGGCTGGGCGCAATTCTTGCTCGCGGGAGACGGCTTCCGGCGGCTTGCCGCGAAAAACGCGGATCTCGCCGTCGCGCTCCTCGCGCTCGAGCGCGATTGCCTCGTCGAGACCGCGGCAAGACGGGCGCGCAAGAAGGACTTCGTCGGCCCGATTACGCTGACGGACACGGCGGGCCAGACGCACAGCGTCTACATACCGCGCGCCCGATTCAAAGAGGTACTGACCCGCGTCACGGAGAAGATGCGGGATACCGACGGCAGCCGCGATCTCGGGCTCTACGCCGCGCCGCGGCATGCTTGGGATGCCGGCGCCCTAACGCGCAGCCAGCCTCGCAAGCGCGGCGTCTAGCGCGATCGCCCGACCGGCGGGCTAGCCCGCCACGGCCCGAGCGAAGCGCTCCACCTCGGACTCGTCGTTGTAATAGTGCACGCTCGCGCGGACGAGCGCGTCGAGACCGCGGATGGGGAGGTCGAGCGCGGGGGCGCGCGGCGAGCGGGAGTCGTGGACGTTGATGCCCATGGCGCGCAGCCGCAGGCGCATCCTGCCGGGCTCCTCTCCCTCCTTGAGGAAGCTGACGATCCCGCACTTCTCGGCGCCGAGATCGTGCACGCCGACGCCGGGGAGCCTCGCGAGCTCCCGGCGCAGCAACGCCGCGAGCGCTTTCACCCGTGCCTCGATCCCCTCCACGCCAAGCCCTATCGCGTAGCGCGCGGCCACGCCGAGCCCGATCTGGCCCGCGACGAAGCGCTCCCAGTTCTCGAACCGGCGCGCGTCGCCGCGGAGGGAATACCCGCCCTTCTCGGCCCAGGAGGCGGCCTCGAGATCGATGAAGGGCGGCTCCAGCATCCCGATGGTGTCGCGCGCGACATAGAGGAAGCCGGTGCCGCGAGGTCCGCGGAGATATTTGCGTCCCGTGCCCGACAGCATGTGGCAGCCGATCCGCCGCACATCGATCGCGAGCTGGCCGACCGACTGGCAAGCATCGAGGAGATAGAGGATGCCGTGGCGCGCGGCGATGCGGCCGACCTCGGCGGCGGGATTGACGAGCCCGCCTTGCGTAGGCACGTGCGTGATCGCAATGAGCTTCGTGCGGGGGCCGATCGCGCGCTCGAGCGCGGCGAGGTCGAGCTGGCCGGAGGCGTCGTTGTCGACGACGTCGATCTCGATCGCCGCGCGCGCCTTCATCTGGAGGAAGGCGAGATAGTTCGAGAGGTACTCCGCCCGCGCGGTGACGACGCGGTCGCCCGCCCGGAAGGGAACCGCGTAGAACGCCATGTCCCAGGCGCGCGTGGCGCTCTCGATGAAGGCGATCTCGTCGCGCTCGGCGCCGATCAGCGTGGCGACGGCGTCGTAGAAATCCGCCATGCGATCCGCCGCCTCGGCCGCGGCCTCGTAGCCGCCGATGGCGGCCTCGCGCTCGAGGTGACGCATCACCGCGTCGAGGACGGGCCGTGGCGGCAGGGCCGCGCCGGCGTTGTTGAAGTGGAGCACATTGGCGACGCCGGGCGTCTCCGCCCTGAGCGACGATACGTCGAGCGCCATGGGATCGGTGCGGTCGGCCCCGCCACTCATGTAAAGTCTCCCCGTGAGCCAATGCCGGCCGATGGTGCCATGTTCCGAACGGCAACAACAGTCGCAGCCCGCTTCCGCAGTCGTCCCATCTGGGCCGCGGCGCGCCTGGGCCTCGTAAGAAAACCTTCACGTCCTTGCAGTCGCCGAAGTGCAATAAATGCCGCCATCGGAGCTTCGCGCCCGCGGGCCGCCGAATTTACGACCGGAAGAGGAGGAGGAGCATGAGCACGCCGGAAACCCAAGGCGATGCACGCGATTGGCTAGAGGCCGAGATCGCGGACTCAATCGACGAGGATTTCGAGCTCGAGCTCTCGGAGCCCGCGCTCTCGACGGAGCTGCGCAAGATCTACCGCAAGGCGCATCCCGTGGCGATGCCGCGCGCCGATTATTTCCGGGCCCTCCTCAAGCTCCAGGCCGAACTCATCAAGCTCCAGGACTGGATCGCCCATCGCAAGGAGAAGCTCGTCGTGATCTTCGAGGGCCGCGACAGCGCGGGCAAGGGCGGCGTGATCAAGCGCATCACGCAGCGCTTGAACCCGCGGATCTGCCGTGTCGTCGCGCTCCCCGCGCCGACGGAGCGCGAGAGGTCGCAGTGGTACTTCCAGCGCTATGTCCCGCACCTCCCGGTGGGCGGCGAGATCGTGCTCTTCGACCGCTCCTGGTACAACCGCTCGGGCGTCGAGCGCGTCATGGGCTTCGCCTCCGAGAACGAGGTCGAGCAGTTCTTCCACGACGTTCCCGAATTCGAGCGCATGCTCGTCCGATCGGGAATCCGGCTCATCAAGTACTGGTTCTCCATCACCGACCAGGAGCAGCAGCTACGCTTCCTCATGCGCATCCACGATCCCCTGAAGCAATGGAAGCTCTCGCCGATGGACCTGCAATCCCGCATCCGCTGGGAGGCCTACACCAAGGCCAAGGAGGACACTTTCGCGCGCACGAACATCCCGGAGGCGCCCTGGTACATCGTCGAGGCCAACGACAAGAAGCGGGCGCGCCTCAATTGCATCGACCACCTACTCTCTAAAGTGCCCTACGAGGAAGTACCGCACGAGAGCATCTCCCTCCCCGACCGTGTCTTCGATCCCGAATACGAGCGCAAGGTGCTCCCGCCCGAGCTCTACGTGCCCTCGAAATACTGAGCCGGGGAGCGATCGTGGGCGCGGAGCGCGCGGCGGCGAGCCATGCTATGCTCGGCCCAGGAAACTGCGCAGCGAGGCCGACATGGAAGTCAAAGCCGCCGTCTTTCGCAAAGTGCACGAGCCCCTCACCATCGAGACGGTGGAGCTCGACAAGCCGCGGGCGCGCGAGGTGCTCGTGCGCACCGTCGCGACCGGCGTCTGCCACAGCGACCTCCACGTCGTCGACGGGCTCGGCCGCTTTCCGCTCGACCGGCCGATGGTCCTGGGACACGAGGGCGCCGGGATCGTCGAGGCCGTGGGCGCCGAGGTGACCGCGGTGCGCCCCGGCGATCACGTCGTCGCCTGCCTCTCGGGCTTCTGCGGGAACTGCGCTCAATGCCTCTCGGGCCACCCTAATCTCTGCACGGGCGGCATCGTCACACGGCCCGAATCGGATAAGCCGCGGCTCTCGCAAGGAAGGGAGCCCTTCCGGCAATTCCTGGGCGTCTCGAGCTATGCCGAGCGCATGCTGCTGCACGAGAATTCCGTGGTGCGCATAGACCCGGAGCTGCCGCTCGACCGGGCGGCGCTCGTGGGCTGCGGCGTGCTGACGGGCGTGGGAGCGGCGCTCAGGAGCTCGGGGCTCCAGGCGGGACAGTCCGTCGCGGTCTTCGGCTGCGGCGGCGTCGGCTTGTCGATCATTCAGGGAGCGCGCATCGGCGGCGCGCGCCAGATCATCGGCGTCGATGTCTTCCCCGGGAAGCTCGAGATGGCGCGCCGCGTGGGCGCCACGCACATCGTGAACGGCGCCGAGGACGATCCCGTGAAGCGCATCCGCGCGCTCACCGGCGGTGCCGGCGTCGATCACGCCTTCGAGGCCGTCGGCACCGCTACGCTGGTGCGGCAGGCGATCGAGAGCCTCGCGATCCGCGGCACCGCCACCATCGTCGGCGTGCTGCCGCCGGATGCGGAGATCTCGTTTCCGTGGATGGCGATCCGTCCGGAATGCCGCATCCAGACCTCGCGGATGGGCTCCAACCGCTTCCGCACAGACATCCCGCTCTATCTCGATTTCTACCGGCAGGGCCGGCTGATGCTCGACGAGATGGTCACGAAGCGCGGTAAGCTCGGCGACATCAACGAGGCGTTCCGTGCGATGAAGGCCGGCGAGGTCGCGCGCACCGTGCTCACCTTCGATTGAGGGCTCGCGCCCGGCCTATCCCGCCGGCACCTCGCCGAGGATGGTGCAGCGGCGGATGACGCGGGGCTCGCGGGCGGTGTCGTAGCTCTCGGCCTTGTGCAGCAGGCAGCGGTTGTCCCAGACCATGAAGTCGCCGGGGCGCCAGCGATGCGTATAGGTGCGCGCGGCCGCGACGATGCGCTCGTTCAAGGCGTCGATGAAGGCGCGCGCCGCGGCATAGTCCATCCCTTCGATGGTCTCGGCGTGATCCCCGAGGAAGACGCATTTGCGTCCGGTCTCCGGGTGGATGCGGATCACGGGATGGGCGACCGGCGGCACGGCCGCGCGCTGCGCCTTCGTCATCGGCTCCTCGCCGTGCCGGCGGTTGCGCGAGAAGTTGAGATTGTGGACCGCACGCAGCGTCGCGAGCCGCGCCCGCTCGGCGGGATCGAGCGCCTCGTAGGCCGAGTACATGTCGGCAAAGCTCGTCCCGCCGCCGCTCGCTGGAATCTGCTCCGCATAGAGCATGGTCGCCTGGCCCGTGTTGCGGCGCCAGGATCCGTCCGTGTGCCAGGCCATGGTGCCGCGGTCGGGATGCTTGCCGCTGGGCCGGCCGGACGCATCCAGATTCGAGAGGGTGTAGAGCTCCGGATGCTCGCTCGCGTGATACTGGTCCATCACGTGCACCTGCACCTCGCCGAAGCGGCGGGCGAAGACGACCTGAGCGGCGGGCGGGAGAATCTGCCCCCGGAACAGCAGCAGCTGGTGTGTCAGGAAAGCGGAGTAAATTGCCGGAAAGGTCACGTCATCGACGTCCGCGACCTGCAGACCCAGCACCTCGGCCCCGAGCCCGCCCTCGAGCGGACGCAGGCGAAACGCGGCGGATGGCTGGCGATGGCTTTGCACGGCGCCCCTCGCGGAATTGAGGGTGCAAAGGCTAGCTGACCCCGCGGCGCGCGGTCAAATCGGCAGCCCTGGGGACGCGGGCGAGGCGGCCTATTTCATTCTGGTGTCGCCGCCGGGAGGCCCGGCACTCCGATGCCGGGGATTTGAAAACGTGAGGACCAGCCGCTTCTGCCGCAATCCGCTCTCCCTGCCGATCGTCGCGCTCGCCCTCGCCTTGGCGCTGTCGGGACCGCTCGTCGCTGCCGGGATGAGCTGCAGGCTCGGCGCGGCTTGCGACGGCGACGCCCAGGATGCGCCGGACCTTCTCCATCCCGTCACTTGGTTCAAGGGCGTTTGCCCGCGCATCGAGGCCGATCTCGGAAGGATGCCCTGCGCTCGCGCAGTCGGCAGGGTGGAGACGCAGTCCGGAACGGGATCGACCGAGGTCGGCAGCGGGTTCCTCTTCCTGCACAGCCGCGAGCTCGTGACGACCGCGCACGGGATCAAGAGCGACTTCCGGGTCCGCGTTCGCTTCCGTCTCGTCACCGGCGAGTTCAGCGCCTACGGTACCGTCGTCAAGCGCGGCAGCTATTACCTCCACGGCAATGCCGGCCGCATCCAGGACGTGAGTGGCGATTGGGCGATCATGGTGCTCGACCGCGCGATTCCCGGCGCTCGCCCTCTCGAGGCGTTCTCTGGCGGCCTCGACGACCTCCCCCGGCTCGACGGCCGCCTCTCGCTCGTCGGCTTCGACCTCCGCGACGACCTTCCGCACGCCTGCGAGGCTTGCTCCGTCACGGGGATCGACGATTTCGGCCTGGTGCGGCACAGCTGTGGCGCCAGCAAAGGCAGCTCGGGCGGCCCATTGATGACGGTCGTCTCCAGGGGCGTCTGCGAGGTATTCGCGATGCAGATCGGCGAGGACCCCCGGGCTCGCGACGGCGACATCTTCGACGGCAGCAATGCGAACGTGGCGGTGAGCAGCCGAAGTTTTCTCCCCGATGCGATCACAGTCAGAAACCTATTGCAGCGCGGCCTCGGCGCCGTCCAGATCAAGCGCGCGCTCGCGCCCTGACGTGCTGCCGCGGATTGACGGGGTCCTGGACGCCTTGGTCGCGGCGCCGCGGCTCAGTATGGCCTTCCGTCCTTGTGCGTGAAGGCATATTTGCCATCGGGCTCCATCCGGCCGTGCATGTCGATGTCGGGATAGCTCACCTCGTCGCCGGCAGTGCGGTCGCCGACGACGAGCAAGAGAACGTCCGCGGCGGATCGGTTGGCGAAGCGATGCGCAATACCGGACCCGGCGGGAAATCCCGCGCACATGCCCGCCCGCAGCACCTCCGTCCCGGCATCGGTCTCGAGCTCGACCCGGCCCTCCAGCACGTAGACGAATTCGTCCTGCCGCGTATGCGCGTGGCGGTGCGAGGATTGGCCGCCCGGCACGATGCGGGTGAGGTTCACGCCGAAATTGCGCAATCCCGCGCGATCGCCGAGCCGCCGGTTCCAGCGCCGCTGATTCTCCGCGCGGTAGGGCTCCGGGTAGCTGGTCGCATTGCTCTCGGGGAGCGTCGAGGGATCGAAGCCCATTGGCCCCGCCATGGCTTTCACTCCTGAATTGGCTCCTTCACCAGCTTCCAGCATGACAATGGTGGCGCGCGGCCGCAATCCGATGTCAGTGCTGCTCCCGCGCCCGGCTTCGGTCGAGCTCATGGCGGCTCCGGCAGGAGCGCGTGGCCCAACAATCCCGACGCCCCCGGAAGCTATTCATGGGAATTCCCGACGGAAAACCCGCCCTCTCGGGCGAGCTCGATCACGCGTTGGCGCAGCGCGGAAGCGATGCGCTCGTCCTCCGTTCGTCCGGTGCCCGCGCTCAGCAGCGGCCCGGGCGCCACAGCCGGCCCGAATATCAGCGTGATCCGGCGGAACCTCGGTATGCGCCGGCCACGCGGCAGCGCCTCGAATGCACCGGCGATATGGGCCGGCACCACCGGTGCGCCGGAGCGCAGCAGCACCTTCCCGATGCCCGGAAGGAAGCGCTGCAACCGGCCGTCGGGCGACCGCCAACCCTCGGGGAACCAAACCTGTATCTGGCCGCGCTTCAATACCCGTGCCGCCGCCGTCACCGCGGCATCCGGATGCTTCTCGTCCACCGGGAAGAGGTGCACGATCCGGCATATCAGGCGCGTCAGCGGGTGAAAGAAGAGCCTGAAGATGTCTCCGGCCCAATAGACGTTTCTCGCGGTCGCGAGCGGCAGCGCCGCCGCGATCGCGAGCGCGTCGAGATCGCTCACGTGGTTGGGCGCAATGAGGAACGGGCCAGCGGCGGGCAAGCGGTCCCGTCCTTCGACCCGCAGGCGAAAGAGGCCGTGCATGACCACCCAGTTGAGCGCGAACAGGAAAAGAGCGATCCCTCTCAGCACCGCGCCCGTGGGCGCGAGCCAGCGATCGATGTCGGTTGCGATAGCGGGCTCCTCCGCCGCAGGCGCCGGCGCTCCCTTTCTCCGCTCGATGCCGATGCGCAGGAGATCGCGGATCGTCTCGATTCCGGCGACGTCCTGCTCCGAGAAGCGCAGCCCGTAGCGCTCCTCGAGTGTCATGGTCAATTCCATCCACGACAGCGAATCCAGATTCAGATCGAGATTGAGATTGACGTCTAGGTCGAGGGCCTGGTCGGGGTAGCGCCCGCGCAGGAACGCCCAGATCGCAGCAGCCGTCGGATCGCTCAGCAATTCCGCGTCCTCGGGGCCGAGCTCATGAGCGACGCGCCGTCCTCCGCCGGCGAGCGCTTGCGCGTAGAGATCGGGCAGCAAAAACCGTCGATATTTGCCGAGCCTCGTTCGCGGCAAGACCTGATCGGTCAGCGCGAAGCCGGAGAGCCGCTGATAGGACGGAAGACGCTGCGCCTTCTCCGCGAGGACGATGCGGGCCCCGTCCCGCACGTTGGTGGCGCCCCTCGCGCGCAATTGCGCGGGGTCCGCCCGCACCAGCGCGACCAGGCTTCCACGGTCCTCCAGCACCGCGATCTCCCGTATTCCCGGCGCACTACCGTAGACGCGCTCGAGATCTTCCGCGTTGACCTTCTTGCCGCCGCCGAGGACCAAAACCTCCTTGGCTCTGCCGGTGACGAAGAGGAAGCCCCGGGGATCGACGTAGCCGAGATCGCCGGTCCGGAACCATCCGTCCTCCGTGAAGGTCGACCGCGTCGCCTCGGGATTGTTGAGGTAGCCCTTCGTGATCGACGGTCCCCGCAATTCGATCTCGCCGATGCCCTGCTCGTCGGGACTGCCGATGCGTATCTCGCCGCCCGCGAGCGGCTTTCCGGTGCTCCCCATCCGGCGCTCGCCGGGACGATTGCCGGTGAAGAGCGAGGCGGTTTCCGCGAGGCCATAGCCCGAGAGCACCACCCAGCCCAGCGCTTCCAGCTTCTCGGCGGTCTCTCTCTCCAATTTGGCGCCGCCGGAAACCAGGATGCGCAGGCGCGGCGCGATGCCGCGCCGGACGGCGCCGAAGAGCAGGCGGCCCAGGCGGAGGCCGGTCGCATTTTGCACGAGGATCGAGAGGCGAAGCAGCGTCCGCCATGCCATGCGCATCGCGGCGCTCCCGGTCGCGACCCGCGCTTCGATGGCCGAGAGGATGGCGTCGTAGAGACGCGGCACGCCGACGATGGTCGTGACGTTCCCCTCGCGCAGCGCCTTCATGAGGAGCGGACCCGTCGCTCCCCCGGGAAGGACGACGGGCGTCCCGATCGTCAGCGTGCTCAGCGTGCCCACGATCAGGGGATAAGCGTGATGCAGCGGCAGCGGCAGGAGCGCCCGATCCTCTCCGCCGACGAGATTGAGTCCTTCCAGCGCCTCGACGTTGGCGCCGATGTTTCCGTGCGTCAGATAGAACGCCTTCGGCGTCCCTGTCGTCCCGGAGGTCCAGAGGAGCGCCGCTGGGTCCTCGTCGCGGGGCTTCGGAAGCGTCTCCTTCCGCTCGCGCAGCAGCGCGCGCCAGCTCTCCTCGGCCGCGGCGTCGGAGAGATCGAGCAGGATCGCTCTGACCTCCCGCTTTTGCAGGAGGCCCGCGCAATCCGTGCCATGCCCGCCGGTCGTGAACAGCAGCCGCGCGCCGCTCAGCTCCAATGCGGCGTCGACCTGCGCGGGATCGGCGAGGTCGTCCAGCGGAACCAGCACGCCTCCCGCGGCAAGAATCGCGAGCGCTGCCGCGATCCAGGCTGGGCTGTTGGGCGCCCAAAGCGCAACCGGCACGCATCGCTCGACGCGCCTCTCTCGAAGTCCCCAGGCGAGCCCGGCTGCCGTCCGGGCGAGCGTCTCGCAATCCCAGACCGAGACCGGGCCCTCGCCCGAGGCGATCACCGCGGGGTGCTTGCCGCGGGCCGCCAGAGCGCCCAGGAGGTCGACGACGCTCCAGTGCCCCGTCATGAACCATCCCTCGTCGCGGCCGTCGTCGCGCCGCTGCGCGGAGCCGGAGCGGCCGGCTGGCGCCGCCGACCCACGATGTTGATCTTACCCATCCGCTGCGCCGATCGCTCCAGCCGGTCGACGAAGTCGAGCGAGATCGCCGGGGGAATGCCGCCTTGCCGCTCCAGGTCCGTGCGCAGACGCCGCGGCAGCTCCGCCGTGATGCGCCGCTTCTCGCCCTCGTCGGGAACGACGAGGCGAATCCTTATTCCCTCCCTGTCATGATCCGCGGCGTATTCCCTGATGCCGACGAAGCTCTCGATAGCGAGACTCAAGACCATGGGGGTGACGGCCACCTCGCCGATGCCGGTCCTGCGCGGCAGGCGCAGCACGTCCTCCGAGCGCCCGCCCATCGATTGGACGAGCGCATGCGGGCGGCCGCAGGAGCACGGCATCGGAGAAATGCAGAGCATGTCCGTGACCTCGTAGCGGATCAGCGGCTGCGCGCGGTTGTAGAGGCTGGTGAGGAGGTACCGCGTCCCCATCTCTCCCTCGGGCACGGGGCGGTAGTCGTCGTCGACCACCTCGATCATCGCGGTGTCCTCGAAGAGATGGAGCCCGGCGTGCTCGGAGCAATCGGACGCGACGTGCGGCTCTTCCGTGAGGCCGTAATGATTGAAGGGCTTGATGCCCCAGGCCTCATCGATCAGCTTCGCCATCTCCGGCGTCAGCAGCTCGCTATGCGTGGCGACGATCCCCGGCCGGATCGCAAGCCGGCCCGCGATCTGCTCGCGCGCGAGCAGCGCAGCGACCGAGGGGTAGGGCAGCAGGGCATCCGGCCGGAACGAATTGAGTGCGGCTACTTGCTGCGCGAGCGGCTCGGTCGCCTCGAGGTGCAGAAGGCGGAACAGGCCGAAGTCCAGGCTCATGGGAATCTTGCTCGTCAGGTGCATGGGATTGTCGGCGCCGATCGAGCAGATCCGCAGGCGCGCCGGCAGGCGCGGCGAGATCCCGATGAGACGGCGCCAGCGGATCGTATTGGCCAGCACGACCTGCCAGGCGGGTCGGTCGTAGACGAAAATGCCGCGCAGCCCCGATGTCCCCGCCGTCGCGGCGACGCGGTAGCGGCCCAGATAGAGCTCTTGCCCCCGCGTTGCCTGCAGATGCGCCTCGAATTCGCTCCGATGGAGGAGCGGGCCCGTGACCACCGCCTCGAAATTCTCCATCAGCCGCCGCTTGTCCGTCACCGGGAGCTGCCGGGCATCGAGCCCGTCTCCGAGATCTAGGCCGCGATAGAGGTCGCGGTAGAAAGCGCAGGAGGTGTGAGCGAAGCGCACGATCTCCGCGAATTTCTTGCGCCGATGTGCCAGCAGCTCCGCGCGCGACCAGGAATCGCGCCGGGACAGCCGCCTCGCGATGCCGAGCGCGCTCAAGGCGTCCGCGAGCCTGCTGCCGAAACTCTCCAACCGCATGGGTCGCCTCCTAGAAACCCGTCGGGGCAACGACGCCTTCGGAAGAGGCGACGCCCGCAAGGGAGGGATGCGAAGGTTCGCTACGGCGCCTCATCCCTGCGCAGGCGAGGCGCAGGACCGCCGGTGCGGCGCCCGATGGCCGCTCGGATGTCCGGGAGTAGCGCCCTCGCAGCCGCTTCGCCCGCCGCGATGCACTCGGCAGCGCGGTAGAACTCGAAGATACCCACGTCGCCAAGCTTCGGCGCGATCAGGATTTCCGGCGGATCGCCGGCGAGCCGGGAGCGAGCGATGCGATCCTCACCGATGCTGAGAGCGCGTGCGACGACGGTGAAGAGGCTGGGATCGCTCCGCTTGCGGCCGAGAAGACGACGAACCGATTGCATCCCGAGACGACCCCGCTCGGGTTTCGCCGGCGCCTCTCCCTGCACCATCTCCAGCGCTTCATCGTCCTCGAGCGGGCTCTCGCTCAGGCGGCCCGTGCTGAGACTGACCGCGATCGTCACATCGGCGCCGAAGGCCCGGCATACGGAAACCGGGACGGGATTGACCAGCGCGCCGTCGATGAGCCACCGGCCATCGAGGCGCATTGGCGGGAAGAGGCCGGGAATTGCATAGGAGGCGCGGACGGCCTCGACCAGATTGCCGCGGCGAAGCCAGACTTCCTGGCCGGTGGAAAGATCGGTCGCCACCGCGACGAAGGGACGCTCGAGATCCTCGATCACACGCGAATGCAGGTCGGGGGGAAGGATCTGGGCAATTCGGCGCCCCGCGAGCACGCCGCTCGCGCTCAGCTGGAAATCGAAGAAGCGCGTCATGCGACCTTTGCTGAGCGATCGCGCCCAATCCTCGAGCTCTCGCATCCGTCCGCCGACATAAGCGCCGCCGACGAGAGCGCCGATCGAGGTGCCGCAGACGATATGAGGGCTCAAGCCCTCGGCCTCCAGGAGGCCGAGGACACCGAGATGCGCCCAGCCTCGAGCGACGCCGCTGCCGAGCGCGATGCCTATGAGAGGCTTCCTGGGCAAGGTTCCTCACCTGTCGCTTGAGCCACCATCGAGGCCGATGGCACTCCGTCCACGGAAGCGGCAGCAAGGCGCATGAACCGAGCTGCAGCGCTCTTTCGGATCCTCGCGGACGGCACGCGCACCGCCGCAACCGCGATACGCCTCGACCTCCGCGCGAAAAATTGCACGGTTCCGGCCCGCCGCATTGACCTATGTCAGAGGCGAGAAAGCGAAGCGGCCTGCTCACTTTCGACGTCGCGGGACGTGCACATTGGTGTCCGGCGTTCCCGTCGAGGGGAGCCGCAGAGTCCAACCTAGCGGCGAATTCTTGACCAGGATCAATGTGGCCCGATGTCAAGAAGCGTGAAAATTGCAAACTTGGGCGAAGGAGCCTCGAACCGGCGCGCCCGCATCTCACCGACCCGCGCACCATGCCGTCACCGCTTGCTGCTCACGTAGCCTCGATTGCCGCATCGGCCGCCGCGGCATGGTGGGCGAGCGCGCGAGCCGGGGCGGCGCCGTTCCCGAGCGGGCGCGTCTCGATCAAGGTGGAGTCCGTCGACGACAAGGCGGGCGGGGCGGTGCCGCGCGAGCTGTGCGAGGCGATCGCGCGAGAACTGAGAAAGAGCCTGAGCGAGAAAGGATTCGCCGCCGCCGGGAGGAAAGCAGAAGCGACGCTGCAGATCGGCATTCTTTCCATCCGCTTCTCGGAGGCCGGGATCGCCGCCGGCGGGCGATGCGTCGTGACGGCCATCATCACCGAGAGCAAGACCGGAAATATCGTCACCAAATCGGTGATCGAGGCATCCGGCGAGATCGACCGAGCGGCATCGGCGATTGCGCAGGCCATCGCCGAGGCGGTCTCGCGCTCGCTCGGTCGCGCGCCCGCGGCAGGCGCTCGCTGCGCCGCCAGCGACGACCTCACCGCGACCGGCGCCCGCGTCACTTACCTCGGAGATGACCGCTTCGAGATCGGGCCCTCACCGGCGCGACCGGACAGCCATATCGGAGAGAGCACCGTCGATCTGAAGCGCCTCTCGCATGCCCATAATCCCGAAATCGACAAGGACGTGCCCTATTACACCGATGTCACGCTGACCGATTGCGTGCCGCCGCTGATCGACGCCCAGGGCCGCGCCTATGCGGCGATCACGCTTTATCACGTCAATCCGCCCTTGATGGGCCTGCCCTCGCGCGAGCCCGGCATTGATCGCGGCATGGACTTCCGGGACGCAGCAAATCTGGTGAAAGCGGCTTACTCGAACTACGTGAGCCCGGTCCTCACCAACGACGCCGACAGGCGGCGGATCGCGAGCCACCCAATCGGGCATTTCTACGTGAAGGCGGAGATTCCGGGATATCCCGCCGTCTTCACCGGCATGACGACGATCGCCCGGGGGGATGCGGAGCTTGCGGATTTGACCGTGGGTCGAGAGCTCGGCATCGGCGGCGTGCTGCTGACGCCGCAGCCAGGCCGCCTGAATTCCGCTTCGGAAGCCCTGGAGGAGCTGACGCTGCGTCAGCGGGAGCTTCGCGTCGTCGACGGAGTCTATTACAGGAAGATCGGTGGAAAGAACGCCGGTCCCGAATACGTCCAGAAGGATGGGAACGTCGTCTTCGCGCGCTTCGCCGTTCCTCCGAAAAACGCGAGCGACGCGTTGGCGTTCTTCGTCGAGTTCGTGGCGAGGGGCGGGCACAACATCTTCGGCTCGCTCATAAATCGGCCGAACAAGGGAACGGGCGCGGGTTGCACGCCTTTCGCCATTGCCTGGCTCGAGGCTTCCGGCGTCATTCCCTTCGTCGAGGAGCCCGCGCCGAGCCCCGACGTCGCCGATCCCGCTCCGGAATCGCCGGGCGCAGCGGAATTCTGGCGGTACCTGCTGCGAGCGATCAACATCCCCTGGCATCAGATCGGCTGCGACGACCGCGTGGGTGCGGATCGTATCATTCCCGCGGACCTCACCGTCTACGACCTGCTGTTCCATAATGAGAACCGGGAGTTCATAGAGGCCGCCTCGCAAGGCCTTGCGCAGAAGATCAAGGACCAGTTCGGACGCGTGGCGGGCACGCTTTTCCAATACGGAGCCTTGACGCCGATCCGCGATCTCGTGATCCACAGCAGGCGCAAGGATCCCGCCGACCTCGCCGACTACGATTGGGCCAAGGCTGGCGACGGATTCCCGGCGCCATTCTGGGACAACAGCCGCTTCGCAAATTGGATCAAGCGGCTCTGGGCGCGGGGGCCGGGCAGCCCGGACATCAAGCTGGTGCGCGAGGGTAGATTCTACGGGATCGAGATCGACGCCATGAGAGCCGGCCGCCAGCGGCAGCCATTCTTCGCAGAGGCCGATCGCATCGCCGACAAGAAACGTGGCATCGAACGCGGGGGCTGGCGGCCCGCCTCGCGCGAAGAGCTCCTCAGCCTCGGCCTGCAATGACGTCGCGCGACGAAATCACCATGCGGGAGCCGAGGCGCTCGCGCGGCAGACGCTTCTCCTACCCCCCAAGCGAAATGTATGCGGGGATCGGCGATTTCGCGCGCGAGCTGATCGAGGACGCGCGGCGTGGCCTCGGGCCGGGGGAGCCCGTCGATCATCACGTGCACCTCGGCGGCGCCGGGACGGACGTGCACCGGATCTGCCCCGAGATCGCCTCCCCGGGCGTTTGGATCCATCCGGATTTTCGGCTGTGGCGCCATCCCATCCGGCGGCTTGAGGCGCGGCTCCTACTCGGCATTTGCGGCGTCAGCGACTGGAGCGACGCGGATGCACAATACGCCGAGCGTCTGCTCGAGCTGGTGCGGGCATCGGGCCTGGGCGGCACCTATTTCCTTTATGCGCTGGATTGGCGCTACGAGCGGCCACCCGATAACCGGGCGCCCGACCGGGAGAGGACCGATCTCTACGTCGACAACGATTATGTGATCGCCCTGACGGATTGGCTCAATGCCCAGGAGAACGGCGGCGCCCGCTTCGTCCCGGTCGCCTCGCTGCATCCCTATAGGCCGAATGCGCTCGAGGAGCTGCTCGCGCTTTCCGCTCGCGGCGTCCGGCACATCAAATGGCTGCCGCCCGCGCAGAACATCGATCCCTCGGACGGCCTGCTGAAGCCATACTACCGGGCGCTGCATCGCCTCGGCTTCATCTTGATGAGCCATACCGGGGACGAGCACACGCTGCGCGTGCGCGACGCCGATCAGGACTTCGCGGATCCCTGGCGGCTTTCTTCCGCGCTCGAGGAAGGCGTCGCCGTAGTGATGCTGCATTGCGGGCGCGACGGGATCGAGCGCGCTCCCGGCCCCGACGGCCGGCGACGGTCCCATGCCGACCGCTTCATCGAGATGATGAGGCGATACCCCGTCAATCTCTTCGGCGAGATCTCCGCGATTCCATATTTGGGCACGCATGCGCTTCTCGAAGTCCTCGCCGCCGATCCCGAGATCTGCGGCCGCCTCGTGAACGGCTCGGACTACCCGGCTCCCGCGATTCCCTTCATCGACCCCACCGAGCGCCTGCTTCGAGCGGGCTATCTCGGGGATGACGGGCTCGCCGGCAAAAGGAAGCAAGCACTTCGGGAAATCCGCCGCTTCAATCCTCTGCTGTTCGATTTCGTGTTGAAGCGAACGCTGCGCATCAAGGGACGCAGGCTGCCGGTCTCCGCTTTTCGGAGCCTTTCGAGCAAGCTCAACCCCACTGCGGGCCCGTCGCCGGCATCATACGGCCTCGACTGAAATCAGTGATCCGCAAGGCGCGAAGGCCTTCGCCAAATTCGCCCGTCGCTTCCGTCACCGCTCCGGCGGAGCGGGGATGATCCCCTCGCGCGAGAGTACCCGCACGGCATCCTGCGCGGCCGCGATGGCCGCGCAGGCGCTGCGGCAGACGGCGTCCCTGCCGAGCGGGGAGGTCGCGAGACCCTCGCGCTCGGCGGCCTCGGCCGCCGCAGCCGCAAGCCGCGCGGCGATGCGCCAGTCCGACATTTCCGTGAGGATGCGGTCCGCGCGAAGCCCCTGCACCCGTGCGGCGGCCGCAAGCTCCTGCGCCACCGCGATCGACATGTCGTCGCTGATCGCGCGCGCGCGCACCTCGAGGACGCCGCGAAAGAGGCCGGGGAAGACGAGGCTGTTGTTCACCTGGTTCGGGAAGTCGCTGCGGCCCGTCGCGACGATGCGGGCGCCCGCCTCCTGCGCCTCCCAGGGCCAGATCTCCGGCACGGGATTGGCACAGGCGAAGACGATCGCATCCTTCGCCATGCCCACGACCCAAGCGGGCTCGATCGCGCCGGGTCCCGAGCGCGAGAAGGCGATGCAGACATCGGCTCCCGCAAGCGCCTCCGCGATGCCGCCCGCGACCTGGCGCTCGTTGGTCTCGTTGCAGACCCGCCATTTGTCGCGGAAGTCCTCCTGCGCGCGCTCGATATCGGCGCGGCCCTTGTGCAGGGTGCCCTTGCTGTCGCAGGCGACGACGAGCGGCGGCGCGATCCCAGCCTGCTTCAAAAGGCGATAGGTCGCGACATTGGCGGCGCCCATGCCGATCATGGCGATCCGGACCTTGCCGATCTCCTTGCCGACGACTGCAAGCGCGTTCATGAGGCCGGCGAGCACGACCGTCGCCGTCCCCTGCTGGTCGTCGTGCCAGACGGGGATGCCGAGCTCGGCGCGCAGGCGGTCGAGGACGCGGAAGCATTTGGGCTGCGCGATGTCCTCGAGGTTGATGCCGCCGAAGGAGGGCTCGAGCGCCTTCACCACCGCGACGATCTCGTCCTCGCTGCGCGTGCGGACGCAGAGCGGCACCGCGTCGACGCCGCCGAGATACTTGAAGAGCAGCGATTTTCCCTCCATCACCGGCAACCCCGCCTCCGGCCCGATGTCGCCGAGGCCGAGGACGCGCGTCCCATCCGAGACGATCGCGATGGTGTTGCCCTTGTTGGTGTGGTCGTAGACGAGACGCGGGTCGCGCCGTATCTCCTTGCAGGGCGCGGCGACCCCGGGCGTGTACCAGACGAGCCAGTCCTCGGGGCCGCGGACGGGACACTTCGGCATGAGCTGCATCTTCCCGCGATAGAAGGGGTGCAGCCGCAATGCCTCCGCGACGGGCTCCTCGGCCTTTGCAAGCAGCTCGGCCGGGCGCTGCGGCGCCATCTCAGCAGACCGCCTTCGTCTCGGAGGCGCGGCGCGCGAAATGGTCGAGGAACCAGCGGCGTGCGAGATCGACGACCGCCTCGAGGGTACCTGGCTCCTCGAAGAGGTGCGTGGCGCCCGGCACGACGGCGATGCGGTGCTCGCAGCGAAGCTCGCGCGCCGCTTGCCGGTTGAGCTCGAGCACGTCGACGTCCTCGCCGCCGACGATGAGAAGCGTGGGCGCCTCGACACGCGACAGCGCCGCGCCCGCGAGGTCGGGCCGGCCGCCGCGGGAGACCACGGCCTTCGTGAGCGCGGGATCGCGGGCGGCGGCAACGAGCGCGGCCGCCGCCCCCGTGCTCGCGCCGAAATAGCCGAGCGGCAGTCCCGCAACCGGCTCCTGCCGCGCGATCCAGTCGGCAGCGAGAACGAGCCGCCGGGCCAGCAACTCGATGTCGAAGACGTTACGGCGGTCGGCGGCCTCCTCCTCCGTCAGGAGGTCGAAAAGGAGCGAGGCGAGCCCGGACTCCGCGAGCGCCGATGCCACGAAATTGTTGCGCGGGCTCAAGCGGCTGCTGCCGCTGCCATGCGCGAAGACGACGACGCCGAGCGCAGGGGGCGCGGGCCGCCTCAGCGCGCCCGGAAGCCCGAGCGCGCCGACGCGCACCGTATCGGACCGCCCGCCCTTGCCGCCACTACCCACCGCACGCTCCTGTTTCTCGCGCGGGGCAGAATGGGGGGCGGCGGGCGCCCCGGCATTGATGCGGATCAACGCCGCCTATGCCGACCCCGATGCAATCAGCCGCGGCGGCCCCTATGATGCCGCACGCGACCTGCTCGGGAGGGGCTGCAATGAGGGTGCCGATCTGGTTCTCGCTACTGGCGGCGCTGTTCCTGCTGATCCTCTTTCCGCTGCTCTTCGCGCAGGTGATGGCGGCGGGGCTCATCAAGCTCCACCTCAGCCCCTCGAGCGCCCTCCTCCTGATCGTCGGCATTTTCGCCGGGGGGATGATCAACATCCCCGTGAGGCGAATTCAGCGCTCCGACGCGATCGAGGTGCACCCCCTCGCCGCCTTCGGCATGAGCGGACGCTTCCCGGAGCTCCGCCGTGTGAGCCGCGAGACGATCGTCGCGATCAACGTCGGCGGCTGCGTCATCCCGAGCATGCTGGCGCTCTACGAGATCGCCTGGCTTGCAACGGCCGCCCCCGGGCATCTCTGGGCGGCCGGCGTCGCGTCCCTGGTAAACATCGCCGTGTGCTATGCGCTCGCGCAGCCCGTGCCGGGCGTGGGCATCGCGATGCCGGGCCTCGTGCCCGGCCTGGTCGCAGCCGCCCTCGCCCTGGTGCTGGCGCCGGAGCAGGCGCCCGCGGTCGCCTATATCGCGGGCGTCACGGGTCCGCTCATCGGCGCCGACCTGCTGCACCTCCGGGAGATCGAGCGCGTCGCCGCCGGCGTCCTCAGCATCGGGGGCGCCGGCACCTTCGACGGCATCGTCCTCTCGGGGATCGTCGCGGCCTATCTCGCCTGAGCCTCCGGCGGCGCAGGCGCGATAGAACAGAGGGTCGGCGATTCGAGAGAGGGCTGAAACGGGAGCGCCGGGACCGGCCGTCCGGGCCCCCAAGCCGGTAATCCTCATCGGATTTGATGAGCCACTAAGGTCTTTACCCGATCCCCTCCCCGCGGCTCCTGCGCCATCTATTTCAGGAGCCGCGGTCCGTACGGCCGGCGGCGGTCTCGGGCCATGCCTCCTTCGAGAGCGAAAAAAGGGGCCGAGGCGCCCCGCCCAGGGGGCCGATCACCCATCTTCGCGGTCGGCCCGTCGATCTAACATCAACAAGAGGAGCAGGATGCCATGTTTCGAAGCTTACTGAGAGCGCTCGGCGTTGCCGGCTTGGTGCTGGGCGCGATGGCACTGTCGGGCCCCGTATACGCGGCAGGCGGCGTCAGGGCCGGCACTCTGACCTGCAACGTGAGCAGCGGTTGGGGCTTCGTCATCGGATCCTCGCGCGATCTCCGCTGCACCTACTCGCCCTCCTCGGGCGGCGGCGGCGAGCACTACAGCGGCACTGTCACGAAATTCGGCGTCGACATCGGCTACGTCTCGAGCGCCGTGATCGTGTGGGCGGTCATTGCGCCGACCGGAAACATCGCGCCCGGCTCGCTCGCCGGCGATTACGGCGGAGCAACCGCGAGCGCGACGATCGCCGTCGGACTCGGCGGCAACGTGCTGGTCGGGGGCTCGAACAACACGATCGCGCTGCAGCCGCTGAGCATCGAGGGCAACACGGGTCTCAACGTCGCGGGCGGCATCGCCGCGATCACGCTGAATTACCAGCCCTGAGACCGGCCGCAACGGGCAGGCCGTGCCAGAGGTGTCCGCCTGGCGCGGCTCTCCCCGCCCGCATCCCGCGACTTAGCGCGAACGCCTCCGCCGTATTAGACTGAGCCGGCAGCGTCGCCCGTCGCGACACACTGCCGCCGGAGGCCACCATGACCACGCCGGAGCCGGGCAGCAGGCCGGCTGTGCCGCTCGCATTCGATCTCCCCGCGCGGCTCTGCGCGATCGATCAGAGGAAGCTTCGGGCCTATCGGCTCGAGCGGCTGCGCCGCGAGCTCGGGAAGCGCGACTACGGCGCCTGCCTGCTCTCCGACCCGATCAACATCCGCTACGCGACCGGCAGCCGCAACATGATGCTCTGGACGATGCACTCGCCCAGCCGCTGGGCGTTCGTTCCCGCGGAAGGACCGATCGTGCTCTTCGAGTACGAGAGCTCCAAGCACGTCAACGAGGGGCTCGAGACCATCGCGGAGATCCGCCCTTGCACGCCCTGGATCTATTTCCTCGCGGGGCCGCGCGCCGAGGAGAAGGCAAGGGCGTGGGCACGGGAGATCGCGGATCTCGTGCAAGCCCGGTGCGGCAAGAACCGGAGGCTCGCGGTCGACCGCTGCGAGCCCATGGGCGCCTTCAAGCTCGCGAAGCTGGGTCTCGAGCTCTGCGATGCGCAGGAGGCAATCGAGCAGGCGCGCCTCATCAAATCGCCGGAGGAGATCGCAGCCTTGCAGCTCGCGATGGAGGTCTGCGACGCCGGGATCGCGCGGATGCGCGAGGCGCTCCGCCCGGGCATCACCGAGAACCAGCTCTGGGCGATCCTCCACGAGACGAACATCGCGCATGACGGCGAGTGGATCGAGTGCCGCCTCCTCGCCTCGGGCGAGCGCACGAACCCGTGGTTCCGGGAATCCAGCAACCGCGTCATCCGCGCGGGCGATCTCGTCGCCTTCGACACCGACATGGTGGGCCCCTTGGGGTATCTCGCGGACATCTCGCGGAGCTGGGTCTGCCCGGGCAAGCCGCCCACGAACGAGCAGCAGCGGCTCTATGCGATCGCCGAGGAGCAGGTGCTCTACAACACGAGCCTGATCAAGCCGGGGCTGGGGTTCCGGGAATTCGCGGAGAAATGCTGGCCGGTCCCGGAGGAGTTCATCGCGAACCGCTACATGATGATGGTGCACGGCGTGGGGCTCGTCGACGAGTATCCGAGCGTGGCATATGCGCGGGACTTCGGGGATTGGGGTTATGACGGCGTCTTCCAGGAGAACATGGCGGTCTCGGTCGAGAGCTACATCGGCGAGGCCGGCGGCAGGGAGGGCGTGAAGCTCGAGCAGCAGGTGCTCATCACGGCCCGCGGCGCCGTGCCGCTCTCGAAGACGCCATTCGAGAGCGCGCTGAGGATCTGAGGCGCGGTCCAAAGCGCGAGAGCGTCGGTGCCCGGCCTATTCCGCATTCGCATCGAGGTCGAGCCCGGCACGCGATATCGGATGCAGCCGATCTCGCGAAGATGCGCGCAATTAAATCAAAATTTGAAGCGATAGTTCGCGAAAAGCGCCGCAGTGGGGACTAAGGTTAAGCCGGTGGCGTGAGATGGTGCCACCAGTGTGCGGAATTCCGCCTCGCGGTCCCCCTCACCGCTCGGACGGCGCGCACATGGCCGATCCAGGTGCCTTGCGAGAGAAAGTCGATGACCGAGCCGAATTTTCCAACAGTCTTGCTTTGCCGTCGTGCCAGGTGGGATAGGCACCGGAGAGCATGGTTGCGGCCCGCTCCGGCAGCGGGGATTTCGACTTGAGCGAAGCGGCCCTATCGATCTTGGCGAGGCTACCGGATAGCCGGGAGCGTCGAAGGCATCCGCGCAAGAAGTCGCTATTGCCCGCGGTATTGGTCACCCAGTCAGGCTCCTTCGATTGTCGCGTCTACGACCTCTCCGTCGGCGGCGCGCGGGTCGAGGCAGCGACGAGAGTTTCGCCCGGGCAGCCCCTCGTCCTGATCGTCGGATCGAACCGCGCCAGCGGGGGGAGCGTCGTGTGGACGGCCGAGGGAAGCTTCGGCATGCAATTCTCGAAGCAGCAGGACGAAGCGATGATCGACCATGCGGGCGCGGCGTCGGTCGCTCCCGCTGAGCGCCAGGTGACGGCACCTGAGCAATCCATGGGCTTCGTCGAGTTCAAGCGCTATCAGGGCGGACCGGTTTTCGTGAACCCGGCACGGGTACTCTACGTTTCCGCTCAAGGTGACGGCACTTACTGCGAAATCCACTTCGGGGCGGACGCGCAGGTCATCGTCCACGGCGATTGCAGGCGGGTGTGCAGCCAGCTCGCGCGCCGATGAGCAAGCGATCGCTCGAGCCGGCGAAGTAACGCGCTGCAATGCCCGGGAGCGGCAATCCCGGACAGCACCGGCAAGGCACGAGATCCTTTGCGCTGAGCACGCTGCTCGCGAGCCAGAACACGAGCGCGCGCAAGGAGACGACCTCGATCCCCACAACCTTCCTTCGCGGCGCGATCGCCATCCCTTAGGCTATGCGGGCCCGTCCACGATGATCACGCTGCCGTCGGTGCTCTCGAGCCGCAGCGCGATGATCTTCTGATAGGTCGGCGATTTGTACCAGCTCTCGGCGGCGGCGCGTGACGGGAACTCGATGATGACGAGACGGGGATGCGGCCATTCCCCCTCTAGGGTCGTGAGAGTGCCGCCGCGCACGATGAACTTTCCGCCGAAGGCCTCGATGGTCGGCAGCACTTCCTTCCGATATTGCGCGAACATCGCCTCGTCTTTGACGGTCTCGGCGGCAATGAGGAACGCCTTCATCTGGAACTCCCTCCAAGGATCGTTAATGCCACTGGTCAAGACTGCTTGCAGAATTCCTCCAGCGCGGCCAGCACCTCGTCGATGTCCGCTTGCGTATGGTCGGCGCAGACTTGGAAGCGTATCTCCTCGTCGCCCCGCGGCACCACCGGAAAGTTGAGCCCCGTCGCGAGAATTCCCTTCCGCCGCAGATGGCGCACCAGCGCCGCCGTGCGCTCCGACTCCCGCACCAGCAGCGGGACGATCGGATGCTCGCCCGGAAGCGTCTCGTAGCCCAACCGCGCCAAGCCGTCTCGGAAGCGCTTGGCCATGGCGCGGAGATGTGCGATGAGCTCGCGGCCCGCCGCGCTCTCGACGACGGAGACGGCCTTCGCCGCGGCCGCGGCCTCGCCGGGCGCGATGGGATTGGAATAGACATAGAAGGGCGAGACCTCGCGGAAATAGTCGACCGCGGCGGCGCTCGCGGCGACGTAGCCGCCGTTGACGCCGAAGGCCTTGCCGAGGGTCGCCACCAGGATGTCGGCGCCGCCGCCCGCGATCTCCTCGGTCCCGCGCCCGCTCGCTCCCAGCGCGCCGACGCCGTGGGAATCGTCGACGACGAGGATGACGTTCTCCGGGAAGGCCATGTCGTGCTTCCGCGCGATCGCCTCGATCTCTCGCAGCGGCGCATGATCCCCGCGCATGCTGAAGACGCCGTCGGTCACGACGATCGCGCGCTTGCAGGTCCCCGCGACGCTCGCGAGCCTCGCCTCGAGTTCGTGGAGGTCGAGATGCCGGTAGACGTGCCGCTCGCGCGGTCGCGCCAGGCGGATCGCGTTGATGATGCAATTGTGGTTGAGTTCGTCGCTGATGACGGCGGTATCCGCGGTGATCAGCGGCGGCAGCACGCCCATCACGGCGGCGTAGGCGGAGCTGAAGACCATCGCGGCCTCGCGCCCATGGAAGTCCGCGAGCTTCCGCTCGAGCTCGATGTGCGGCGCCCAGGTGCCGCTGATGAAGCGGACGGCGCCGGGTCCCGTGCCAAGGCGCCGCACGCCCTCGTGCTCGGCGGCGACGACCTCCGCGCGGAGCGAGAGACCGAGGTAGTTGTTGGCGTTCATCCGCAGGAAGGGCTTCTCGCCCTCGCCCTCGATCAGGAACCGCGGCCCGCGCGTCCCCGCCGCCGCGACTACGCCGGCAATGACCGCCTCGCGGCCCTTTCGCCGTCCCTCGCTCTCGAGCCTCCGCAGCTCCGCCGTGAGCAGCCGTTCCATCCGGTCGTGCGGCATCTCTTGCCTCCTCAGCGCGCGGGCTTCAGCCGGGCGCCCAGCTTCTCCAGCATGTCCCGCGTCATCGCGGCGATGTCGAATTGCGGCGCCCAACCCCACTCGGTCCGCGCGGCGCCGTCGTCGACCGAGCGCGGCCAGGAATCCGCGATCGCCTGCCGCACGGGATCGACCTCGTAGTCGATGACGAAGGCCGGCACATGCCTGCGGATCTCTTCCGCGAGACGCTCCGGCGTGAAATTCATGGCGCTGATGTTGAAGGCGTTGCGGTGCCGGAGCCGCGCCGGGTCCGCCCCCATCACCTCCGTAATCGCGCGGATCGCATCGGGCATGTACATCATGTCGAGCGAGGTGTCCGCGCGGAGGAAGCAGGTGTAATGCCGGTAGCGGATCGCCTGGTAGAAGATCTCGACGGCGTAATCCGTGGTGCCGCCGCCGGGCGGCGCCGTGTAGGAGATTAGGCCCGGAAGCCTGAGCCCACGCACGTCGACGCCGAAGCGGTGCGCGTAGTAGTCGCAGAGGAGCTCGCCCGCGACCTTGCTCACGCCGTACATGGTGGTCGGGCGCTGCGCCGTGTCCTGGGGCGTGCGGTCGCGCGGAGTCGTCGGGCCGAAGGCGCCGATCGAGCTCGGGAAGAACACCGCGCAGCGGTTCTGCCGCGCCGCCTCCAGCACGTTGTAGAGCCCGCCCATGTTCAGGCTCCAGGCCGTCTGCGGCCGCTCCTCCGCGACGGCCGAGAGCATCGCCGCGAGGTGATAGATCGTGCGCACGCCGTTCCGGCGGAGCGCCTCGCCGATCTGCTCGGGCCTCGTGCAGTCCAGGAGCTCGAAGGGACCGGCGGCGGGTGCGGCCGGCATGCGAATGTCGCTCGCGATGACGCTCTCCGTCCCCCAGCGCCGGCGAAGCGCAGGCACCAGCTCCGAGCCGATCTGCCCTCCCGCCCCCGTCACCAAAATCGCATCCATGCTCACTCCCATCCGGCCGGGCGCGATGCTGCGCCGGACGAGTTTAGAGTAATGCAAATTCGCGGGATCGGCGACTCGGGGAACCCAGATGGAAGCGCTGCACGGCGCGAGATTGAGTGTCCCGCCTCCGCTTTCGCGCGGACGGCGCTTTGATCGCGAGGCCCGGAGCGATATTCTTTTCCACGGTGAATGCGCAAGGTGCGCCAGTGGGAAAAATAGCGGCTGTCGCCAATCTGAAGGGCGGCACGGGCAAGAGCACCATCGCCGTCAATCTCGCATGCGAATTGGCCACGGACGGAGCGGCCGTGGCGTTGGTCGACGCCGACGAGCAAGGCACCGCAAGCTACTGGGTGGGGCGGGGCGACTATCCGATCGTGCTCAAGCCCGCGACGCCTGGCGCCGATCCCGGGCTCTGGGCGAAGGAGATTGCGGCCTTCCCGTCGGAGATCGTGGTGATCGACGCCCCGCCGCAGATCGGCGGCACCACGCGCGCCATCATCGACATCGCCGACGTCATCCTGATCCCCGCGCTCGCCTCGACCGCCGACATCATGGCGACCGGCAAGGCGCTCGCCCTGGTGCGCGCGGCCCGCGAGCAGCGCGGAGACAGGGGGCCGAAGGTGCTCCTGGTGCCGAGTCGGGTCGACCGGCGCACCGCCTCGGGCAAGGAGATCGAAGCGGTGCTGCACGAGTTCGGCGAGCCCGTGGGACCGATAGTCCGCCAGCGCACGGCCTTCGTCGATTGCTTCACCGCCGGGCGCTGGATCGGCGCCTACGCCCGCAACAGCGACGCGCACACCGATATCCAGGTCCTCGCCGCCGTCGTCCGCAGGATGCTCCGCAATGGCCAAACGGCCTAGCCTCTTGGGCACGGGCCGTGCGTCCCTGGTCGCGGCGACCGGCGAGGCGCCGCCCGCGCCCGAAGCGGAGGCGCCGACAATGCCACCGCGGGCGCCACACCGCCGCCGGCGCGAGAAGCCGGCCGCCGAGGCCGCGCCAGCCGCAGCCGAGCTCGCGGCGGAGGCCCCAGCCGACGCTATCCGCCAGGAGGAGCGCGACCAGCCCGGATTCGACGGCTGTGCCGCATTCGTCCGGGAGCTGATGGCGTTCAGCGGCGAGCGCCTGCGTCGGACGGCCGCCTTGGCCGAGACCTTCGGCCGATGCCGGACACCGATGGAGGCCATCGCGGCACAGTCGTCATTCGCCCGCGAGACGGCCGCGCACTACACCTCCGAATCCTGGAAGCTCATGCGGCTCGCGAGCGCCGCCTGGGCCGGTTGGTGGAGCGGCCTGCCCGGCATCGCGCGTAAAGCTTGGCCCAGGTGAGGCGCGGGGGCGTTTTTGCATCGACGAGGCTAGAGCGCCTCCCGCTCACTCGTATCTGAGCGCCTCGATCGGATCGAGGTGCGCGGCTTTGCGCGCGGGGTAATAGCCGAAGAAGATGCCGACCGCGGCGGCGAAGGCGAAGCCGCCGGCGACGGCGCTCGGCGAGAAGGGCGTCGACCAGCCGAAAGCCTCGGCAATCCCCGCCGAGAGCGCCGCGCCCATGACGATCCCCGCGAGGCCGCCGCTCACGCTCAGGAACACGGCCTCCGCGAGGAATTGCAGCAGGACGTGGAGCCGGCGCGCGCCGATCGCCATGCGCAGCCCGATCTCGCGCGTGCGCTCCGTCACCGAGACCAGCAGGATGTTCATGATGCCGATCCCGCCCACCAGGAGCGAGATCGAGGCAACGGCGGCCAGGAGCAGCGCCATGACGCGGCTGCTGCTCTCGGCCGTCTCGACGTACTGGCTCAGGTTCCTCGTGTCGTAGTCCTTGACCTCGCCGGGCTTGAGCTTGTGCCGTCGGTCGAGCACCGAGGAGAGCTGCTGGATCGCCGTCTGCACGAGCGCGGGGGTCTCGGCTTGCACGAAGATGAAGTTGACGTAGCCCGTGATGTGCGGACGGAGATTGTAGGGGTTGGGCTCCGGCGGGTAGCTCCAGTTGAGCGGCGTCTGCGCCTGGCTCGGCGCGGCGACGCCCAGCACCTTCCGCTCCGCCGTGGTGAAGGGGATCATCACGAGATCGTCCTGGTCCTGGCCGAAGGGCGACTGCCCCTTGGCTGCGAGCACGCCGATCACGCGGAGCGGTACGCCCTTCACCTGGATGTAGGCGCCGACGGGATTCTCGTAGGGGCTGAAGAGCTGGCGGTAGACGGTCTGGCCGATGACGGCGACGAGCGCGGCCTTGCTCTCGTCCTCCGCGCCGATCGCGCGACCCGCGCCGATCCGCCAGTTCGTGATCGGCGGATAGTTGAAGCTCACGCCCTGGATCACCGTGGTCCAGTTCTGGCCCGCGTATTGCACCTGTCCCTGCTGGCGGATGAGGTAGCCGACCTTAGCCACCGCCGATGCCTCGCGGCGGATCGCGCGCGCGTCCTCGACCGTGAGCGTGCTGGCGCTCCCGAAGCCCGCGCGCATGCCGCCGCTGGTGAGCGCGCCCGGGAGCACGACCACCATGTTGGTGCCGAGGCTCTCGATCTGCTTGCGTACCATCTCGTTGGCGCCCTGCCCCACCGCGACCATCGCGATCAAGGCCGCGACGCCGATGAAGACGCCGAGCATGGTGAGGGCGGAGCGCATCTTGTTGCGCCCGATCGCCTGCGCCGCAGTCATCAGGATCATGAGCCCGAAGCCCCGCAGGAACGCGAAGGGCCCCGCTCTTCCCGCCTCGAGCGGCGCCGGAGCCGCCGGCGGCGGGGCCCGGCGCTCGCGCGTCCTCTCGTCCGAGACCACGAGCCCGTCGCGCACCGTAATGACTCGGTCGGCATAGGCGGCGATATCGGTCTCGTGCGTCACCACGACGACGGTGAGGCCGCGCTCGCGGTTGAGCCGCACCAGCGTCTCCATGATCTCGTGCGAGGTGCGGGTGTCGAGATTGCCCGTGGGCTCGTCCGCGAGCAGGAGCTGCGGCTCGTTGATGAGCGCGCGTGCGATTGCGACGCGCTGCTGCTGGCCGCCCGAAAGCTGGCCCGGCGTGTTGCGCTCGACCTCACTCAAGCCGAGGAGCCGGAGCGCTGCCCTCGCCCGCTCCTGGCGCGCGGCGGCATGCGCGGACCGGCCCGCCACGTAATAGAGCGGCAGGCCCACGTTCTCGAGCGCGCTGGTGCGCGGCAGAAGGTTGAAGCTCTGGAAGACGAAGCCGATGCGCTCGCTGCGGATGCGCGCGAGCTCGACCTCGTCGAGCGCCGTCACGTCGACGCCCGAGAGCAGCAGCCGCCCGCTGCTGGGCCGGTCGAGGCAGCCCAGGATCGACATCAGCGTCGACTTGCCCGAGCCCGAGGCGCCCATGATCGCCACGAACTCGCCGGCCTCGACGCTGAGGCTCACGCCGCGCAGCGCCCGCACCTCCATGTCGCCGACGAGATATGTGCGCGCGACGTTCTCGACCTTGAGGATGGGCTCGGTCATGCAGCGTCTCTAGCGCTGAACCGCCGGCGTCCCCTGGCCGCCGTTGCGCTGCTCCGCGACGATCACCTGATCGCCGGGCTTGAGGTCGCCCTTGACGATCTCGGTAAAGCTGTCGTCGTCGAGGCCGAGCGTCACGATGACGGGGACAGCGGTGCCCTCGCGCAGCAGCCAGAGCCGCGTCTGGCCGGTGCCGACCGGAACGAGGCCCGTCTCGGCGCCGGCGAGACCGCCGGGGACGTAGCGCACGGCCTGGTTCGGCACGCGGAGGGCATCGGCTCGCTGGTCCACGACCACGCGCGTCGAGGCGGTCATGCCGGGCTTGAGCGCGAGATCGGAGTTGTCGACGCTCACGACGACGTCGTAGGTCACGACGTTCTGCGCGGTCTGCGGGGACTGCCGCACCTGGGATACCGTGCCGCGGAAGGTGCGGTTCGGGAAGGCGTCGACGGTGAAGGTCGCGGAGTTGCCTTCCTTGATTCCGCCGATGTCGCTCTCGCTGACGTTGGTGTCGACCTGCATCCGCGTGAGGTCCGTCGCGATCAGGAACAGCGTCGGCGTCTGGAAGCTCGCTGCGACCGTCTGCCCCATCGTCACGTTGCGCGAGACGACCGTGCCGTCGACGGGCGAGACGATGTTGGTGTAGTCGAGATTGACCTGCGCGGTCGCGAGCTCGGCCTGGCGCTGCTGGATCTGCGCCGCGCTCAGGTCGACTTGGGCCGCGGCCGCGCGGTAGACGCTCCTCGCATTGTCCGCCACGTCCTGCGAGACCGTCTTGCGCTCTACGAGGTATTGCTGACGATCGTAATTGGCCTTGGCGTAGTCGAGGGCCGCGAGGTCCTTCTCGTGCTGCGCCTTCGCGACCTCGAGGTTGGCTTTGGCCTGGTCGACGACGGTCTGATAGGGGCGCTGGTCGATCCGCGCGCAAATCTGCCCCTTGGTCACGCGCGTGTTGTAGTCGCAGTAGAGCTCCTGGATGACGCCCGAGACATAGGAGCCGATGATGATCGTGAGCTCTGGGTTGACGGTGCCGGTCGCGGTGACGGTCCGCGTGACGGCGCCGCGATTCACGGGCGCGGCGACGTAGCGCACGGCCTCGCCGCCCCGGGATTTCCACCAGAGCGCGCCCGCGACGCCGGCGATCGCGACCAATGCGAGTAGGAGCAGCGCCACCGCGCGGCGGCGGCGCGGCGGGCGGCGCAGGGTTCTGGCGCCTTCAGGGGCTGGCGACTGTGCAGGCGCGCCGGAGCCGGTTTGAGCGAGGTCGTTCATGCCGCAAGTCATGGCTTGCGGCTGCCATTCCGGCATTGATCGGTGTCAATTTCCCTGGGGCGATGCAGCGAGCCGGGCTTCGTGGCATTATCTCCGCCTGGGCACCACGCACCTGCGTCAGGCTCT
>Ga0335070_10001166_pt1 | contig 30017 bp, 33 predicted proteins | sample Lox_Sample_13_FD_206722 | JGI IMG/M metagenome (GOLD analysis project Ga0335070, IMG submission 206722) | Soil microbial communities from Loxahatchee National Wildlife Refuge, Florida, United States - Lox_Sample_1.3 | ecosystem: Environmental > Terrestrial > Soil > Wetlands | place: USA...
CCGTCATGACGGCGGCTCAAGAAGAGGATTTCTCAGCCGTGAGTGCTGCGCTGGCGCCACGAGCGGAAGGATTGATCCTGGCCCGCTGTTCCGTCTGCCACAGCGCCGATCTCATCGTACAACAGCGATTGTCTCGCGCGCGTTGGGAGGCGACGGTTGAGAAGATGAAGCATTGGGGAGCAGAGATTTCCGCTGATGAAGCGGAGCTGCTCGTGCGGTACTTGTCGGCGCGGTACCACCCGAGTGCACCCGAGCACCTCATGCCGGTCAATGGCGGGCTGGAGAAGACAGAGCCCCTCACGCAGGAGCCGGTGAACAATGGTCCGGTCACTGGTGTGGCTGCCAGGGGCGCGGGCGTGTACGAGCACAATTGCCAGGCCTGTCATGGAGCGGGAGGAGTGGGTGGGGTGGGGCCAAAACTGGCGAAGAATCCGATTCTGATGCACGAGGAGTTGTATTGGGAGACGGTCTTGCACGGGAGAGGACCGATGCCGGCCTGGGGATCGGTGTTGAGTCATCAGGAGATTGCGGATATCCACGCGTGGTTAATGACGCGATAGGAATTTCATTGAGACTGTTGTGGAAAGGGGTGGAAAGATGACATTGAAGAGAAGGATTGTCGTTGGAGGCGCGTTGCTCTTGCTGGTGGGACTGATGTCGTTTCCCCGCCTGCTGTTCGGGAGCGATCAAAGCCGGGCGAAGGAGTTGATTCAGCAGGCCTGCGTCCAATGTCATCGTCTGGAAGGACAACCAGGCTCACGGTTCAATCTCAGGGCGCCCGATCTCATCTGGGCCGGCAGCAAGTATCAGCGACCTTGGCTCATCCGTTGGCTGACTGGGAAAGAAGCGCCTTTGTATGCCAAGGGCTACCGCTGGGACCTCAGTGAAGGCTCGGTGAAACATCCGGTCGTGAGCGAGGCCGATGCGAATACCATGGCCGACTACTTCGAAAAGAACAATAAAGATCCGCGCGTCAGGGTCGGCGCATTCGACGCGTCGAAGGTGAGCAAGTTCGATGTCACATTCGGCGGCATGGCCTATAAGGCCCATGCCTGTCTCGGTTGCCACACAATTGAGGAGAACGGGAAGCTTATTGGCGGACAACAGAGCACCGCGTTGCAGAACGCCGGCCAGCGTTACAACATGGACTGGCTCTACCGTTTTGGACAGAATCCGCAGGACTTCATCATCCATACCGGGGAATTTCTCGCTGACGCGACCGACCCGCAATTGCGGGCAGTGATTGGATATCTCGCCGCACAAGGAGTGTCGGACTTCAAATTTTACGAACCCTGGACGAGTCAGGAGTTCGGCATGGCCAGCGTCGATCGGGGAAAGGTCATCTACAAAGAGTATTGCGCACAATGTCACGGGTTCACGGGTAAAGGGGATGGGCCTGCTGCGTCAGGCCTGGAACCGAAGCCGGCGATCCATGCCAATATCCCCTTCGAGAAACTGCCAATCGACTATCTCTACAATGTGATCAATCACGGCGGCGCAGCCATGGGGAAGTCACCGAGTATGCCCTATTGGAATCTGACAATCGGGCAACAGGGAGTGGCGGATGTGATGGCCTACTTGAAAGTGACCTTTAAGGGGGCGCCGGACATAACGACCGCTCCCGGCGGGGGGCAGGCCGGAACCTGTGTGCAGCCTCGCAAGACGGCAAAGGCGCCGGACGAATTCTTGACGAAGGCAAATCCGCTTTCTGCATCTACCGGCACGATTCAAGCGGGCAAAACGCTGTTTCTCAAGACGGCGCAGCCTGTTGCCTGTGCGATGTGTCATGGAGAACAGGGTGATGGGAAGGGATTCATGGGGGCAGCCTTGGTGCCGCCACCGAGGAATTTTACCTGTGGAGATATGATGAAAAACATTCCGGATGGCCAATTGTTCTGGATTATCAAGAACGGCTCGCCGGGGACCGGCATGATGTCCTTCGCGGGGCTGCCGGATGAGCAGGTGTGGCAGCTGATTCATTACATCAGGTCGTTGGCGAAATAAGCGGTCAGGTTTCAGCCGAGCGCTGAAGGCTGATCACTGGCAGCTTATTCAAGGAGTCGATCATGGCGAGCTTCATCATTTCAGGTAGCCGAGGCACGGACGATCCCACGATGGCGACGTTGCCGTTTATGGCAGCCAAGACGGCGAAGGAGCAGGGGCATGATGTGGTGCTCTGGCTCTGGAACGAAGCGGTGACGCTTGGGAGGAAAGGCACGGCGGATCATGTCACCGGCGTCAATCTGTCGCCACTCAAAGATCTGCTCGCAGCAGTGCAGGCTGCGGGCGTTCCGATTTGGGTATGCGGCGCCTGTGCGGTGGCCAGGCAGATCGGCGGCTCGGATCTCGTCGCCGGCGCCTCAATCAAGGGCATGCCGGATTACATCAAGGCTGTGGCCGAACGGGAGAAGAACATCGCATTCTGACGGAGAAGAGAATACTCCATGTGGAAGCCGATCGGACCCATTCTCTGTTGCCTCTTGGTTGGAGGAGCAATGTCGTTATCCGAAGGAGCTGAGCAACACATGATGCAGCCGCGGGTGCCGGCCGATAAACTAGATGAGGCCCGCGCACTCACGAGCCCGTTTCCAGACTCGCCAGAGATCGTCGAGAAAGGAAAGGTCCTCTATCACGGCAAAGGCACTTGCTTTAACTGTCACGGGAAAGACGGGAGCGGCAATGGGCCGGTGGCCGCTCAGCTGGATCCTTCGCCCCGTAATTTCCAGCATCATGGCTTCTGGCGGCATCGCACAGAAGGTGAAATCTTTTGGGTGATCAAGAACGGTTCACCCGGCACCAGCATGATCGGATTTGTCGGCCAGCTCTCGGATGAAGAGATTTGGGCCATCATCCAGTACGAACGCTCCTTTGCCGGCAAGCATGGACCAGAAATGATGGGCCATGGAAAAGGCATGGGTTCCATGATGGGACCAGGCAGCGGGATGGGTGGCATGGAGCACCGTGGACCGAGAGGTGGTATGGGCGGTTGTGAAGGTGAACGCTGCGGTCAATAAGCTGGGATCGACAAGCAGGCTCGAAATGGAGACTGTCCCCGGACGAAACGATGCGAACCTTTGTGCGGATTGTGATGCCTGTGTCTGATCAAAGACTGACGATGGAGCGGGTTGGAGAATTCGGCGCACGGCTGGTCCTGGTCTCGATGCTCCTGTTCCTTGCAGCCTGCAATATTCCTGCGCTTCCTGACGCAGGCGAGATCCATATAGGCCGGTGGGCCGAGATCAAAGGGAGCGACAAGGAGGTGAGCGAAATTCTCGCCGCGTTCAACAGGGCAGAAGAAGCGCTCCACGCGCGTGATCTCGACGGGCTCATGGCACTCTACTCCGAACAGTATCACTACCACGGGTTGTCGAAGAGCGATCTTAGGAAGATTTGGGAGGAGATGTTTGCCAGCTATGGCAACCTGGCCAGCACCCATACATTTTCACGCATTCATGTTGGCGGATCGGCCAAGGAACCTACGGCGGATATTACCTGCACAGGCAGTCTGTGGGGATCGTCGAAAGAAACTGGAAAGCGAGTGTTCATTGATAGCTGGTTCTACGAAATTCACCACGTGGTCTATGAGAACGGCGCCTGGCGCATTCGAGGTCACGCCGGCGAGGACACCAAGGCGTTGCCATTCGGTACCTCCCCCCATCCGTTTTTCTAAGAGAACGGATGACTAAAGGACTCGTTCATGGTGAGGAGGGAATATGATCGGAATTGCTCGCCTTGATGACGGGTGATTATTTGTTCTTCGCCTTCAACATCTCTTCTGTGACGCTCTCCAAGTCAAGCAGCCTGTTGCCTTTTGCGACAGCCCTCACTTCTGGTGAGACCTAGAATGCCACAAGGGAACGTCTCCCTCTCTTACTTGCTTCCTTAAGACCTCGTCAAATCACGACAATCCGTATCCTTTCTCCCATGTGTCCTTGGCACGCCCTTCGCTTTGAAGCGATAGACAACACTATTCACCCAAGGAGGAAAAGCCATGGAGAATCAGGAGAATAAATGTTCAGCGCAAACCGTCGCACTCGCTTTCTTAGGCGGTGCAGTTGCGGGGGTGGTGGCAGGCATTCTTCTCGCCCCGAAGTCGGGGGAAGAGACGCGCCGAGACCTGAAGAGGTATGCCAGAAGGGCCGAGGAGGAAGTGCTGGAGAAGGCGAAGGAAGCCAGGGCTGCCCTTGATGAGACGATCGAGCGTGGCAAGCAATTCATCGCGGAGAAGCGGGCCGACGTCGAGGCTGCGGTCAAGGCGGGCAAAGAAGCCATGAAAGACAAGATGGAGAAGTGCTGTACCTGACGGCGTAGGGGAGGGTTGTCGCCATGTTGTCACGTGAAGATATCCGCAAGAAACTCTTAGCCCAACGGCGCGACCTGTTTCGTCAAGCTGCTCAGACTGAAGAGGAACTGCTCTGGTTCGAACGCGATGTCGAAAGCGAAGTGGAGGAGCGAGGGCAGGAAGAGAAAATGGTTCAGTTACTCGATCGTCTGGATGAGCGTATGAAGGGCGAGATCGAAGCCATCGACCGAGCGCTGGTCAAGTTGGAGGCGGGTCGATTCGGACGATGCGAGGGCTGCGGGAAGGATATCGCTCAGTCTCGACTCGAGGCGCTCCCAGCGGCGGCCATGTGCATCTCATGCGCGCAGGCAGGGGAGGCTCGTACGGCGCTGAGGAAATAACCGATGCGAACGGTCCGGTTTCATGGTCGCGGTGGACAGGGTGCGAAGACCGCCAGCCGAATCCTGGGGACGGCTGCATTCCTGGAAGGGTTCGTGGCTCAGGACTCGCCGATTTACGGAGCTGAACGGCGTGGTGCGCCTGTTGCGGCGTTCACGCGGATAGATTCCAGACCTATTCGTGAACGGGGGATGATCTTCAGTCCGACATTGATCGTCGTGGCTGATGACACGTTGCTCGACGATCCGTCAGCCCGTGTGCTCGAAGGAGTGCGAGACGTCACGGCTGTGTTCGTCAATTCGGCGATCCCGTCCGAACAGCTTCGGGAACGGTTTGCCATCCTAAGTCATCTCACCTCTCTGGATGTGACAAGCATGGGTCTGCACCAGATGGGGAAGAGCACTGCGCTAAGCGCTCCCCTGGGTGCGGTTGCGGCAAGATTGCTTGGTCTCCATGCCGAGAGCCTTCGCACGGCCATTCAGCATGAACTATCCGACCTTGGGTTGTCGGAACAGCTGATTGCAAAGAACCAAGACCTCGCCCGGTCGTGCTATGAGGCGGTCCCTGTCGTTCCTGTCAGTGACGCGGCGGCAGGTATTACGGACCGACCTTCTCTCTGGACGCCGCGGTACGACCCTCCCACTCGTGGAACCCCCATGATTTCAGCCGCCGCAAACACCGTCCTTCGCAAGACGAGCGGATGGCGCACCTTTCGACCAGTGTTGCTTCCCGATAAATGCAACGGGTGCTTTCTCTGTTTCACCTATTGCCCTGAGGGGGCTATTGCGATGACAACGGGGGGCAAACCGGTCATCGACTACGATCACTGCAAGGGGTGCATGCTCTGCGTCGAGGAGTGTCCGACCGATGCGCTCTTGTCGCGGCGTGAATCGGAGGTGAAAGGCCGATGAGCGGCGAATTGATGACCGGCAACATGGCGGCGGCATGGGGAGCCAGACTGGCTGAGGTGGATTATGTGCCGGCATTTCCCATCACGCCCCAAACGGAGATCGTTGAAGCCCTGTCCAAGTGGTGTGAGAGCAGCGACATGGCTGCGCGTTTCGTCACGATGGATTCTGAACACTCGATGATGACGGCTGCCGGCGCCGCTGCGGCGACCGGCGCGCGGGTCTTCACCGCCACGTCCAGTCAGGGCCTGCTCTATGCCTTCGAAGTCCTCTACACGGTGTCAGGCTGGCGCGTGCCGTTGGTGCTGGTGAATGTGTCTCGTGCCCTCGCGTCACCCATTACCCTCGAACCGGATCACAACGACGTATTGGCTGCGCGCGATTCCGGTTTTCTCCAGATCCATGCGGAAACCTGCCAGGAAGTGCTTGACTCGATTCTGATGGCCTACCGCATTGCCGAAGACCCGCGCGTCTGTTTACCGGTCATGGTCAACCTGGACGGATTCTACCTGTCCTTCACGCGGGAGCCGGTCAGTCGCCCCGATGCTGAGCTGGTTCGGGCGTTCTTGCCGCCGCTTCGGGCGGCGCATCTGGGCTTTAAAGCATCCGCCCCCCACGCCCAGGGAGTCGCGGTGTTGAGCGGCTCGACGTACAGCTACTTCCGGCATCAAATGCATTTGGCCTCGATGAATGCCCTGCAGGTGCATCAGGAGGCAGCGACCGAATTCCAGCGGCTCTTCGGCCGCCGGTACGATCTGGTCGACGCCTATCGGCTCGAGGATGCGGAGGACGTGCTCGTGATGAGTAATGCCTTTGCGACGAAAGGGAAGGCGGCGGTAGATGTGGCCAGAGCACAGGGGCGACGAGTCGGCCTGCTCCGGCTCCGGGTCATCCGCCCGTGGCCGGCTGACGCGATCCGTCAGGCCCTACAGGGCCGCCGGGCCGTGGCCGTCTTGGACCAGAATCTTTCTCCGGGGCAAGGAGGCATTCTCTTTCAAGAGATTGCCGCCTGTCTGTATCACGAGGTGCTGCGGCCGCGGGCGCTCTGTTCCTTTATCGGAGGCCTGGGAGGAAAGAATCTTTCGGAAGGGGAGCTTCAGATGATCTTCGAGCAGACGGCAGAAGCCGGAGTGCAAGGAAAAGGAATCGGGCCAATCCTGCTGTACACAGAAGCCGAGCACCGCGAGATGGTGCAGCTCCAACTTCTGGCCACCGAATCGAAAGCTGATAGCTCATAGTTGAGAGCTTCCATCATGACATGGCAACGCGAGACATTTAAGAAGATCAAACAGATTCCGCAGGAAGAGTATGTGCTTCCGGGAGCCGGGCTCTGTGCCGGCTGCGGAGGTCTGGAAGCGTTGCGTTTGGCGTCCAAAGTGCTCGGCGACAATGTGGTATATGTCAACGCCGCCGGCTGCTTCACCTCACTTGCCGTCTATCCGTTCACCCCGTTCAACGCCTCCTGGCTCTATACGACGATGGGCTCCGCAGCAGCCGGGGCGCAAGGCGTTCGCGATGCGCTCGATGTGCTGATCGCAAAAAAACGATTGCCGAAAGAGGAGGATTTGAAGGTCGTGGTGCTCGGGGGTGATGGTTCGACCTACGACATCGGGATGTCGTCCATTTCCGGCGCTTTGTTCCGGCAATTAGATTTCTATTACATCTGTTACGACAACGAGGCCTATGGGAATACTGGTGTGCAGCTCTCTTCGGCGACGCCGTATGGAGCGCGCACGACCACCTCTCCCTGCAGCGTCCAACACCCAGCCGGGACGATTCAGGAGAAGAAGGATATCTTCGAAATCTGGAGAGCGCATCGGCCTCCCTACATCGCCACCGTCTCTCCGCGATACGCCTTAGACCTGGCTGAGAAGTTTGCACGTGCGGCCAAGTTCACGGGACCAAAACTCTTCCTGAGTTTTGCTGCCTGCCCGACCGGATGGCATTTCGACCCGGCACAGACGCCCGAGGTGGCCAAGCTGGCGGTTGAGACCGGGCTCTGGCCGCTGAAAGAGGCGATCAATGGAGCAGTCACGCACACCTATATTCCCAAGCGTAAGCCGGTGGAAGAGTATCTCAAGCCGCAGGGCCGATTCCGCCACCTCTTCGAGCCGACGGTGCAGACGGAAGCCATCGCGCACATCCAGTCACGGGTGAATACGTATTGGGAGGCGGTAACCAAGGCGAATGGCGTGAAGTGATCGCCTTAACCGATTGATTTTGTTGAAAGAGATTCAAAATGTCTCGGAAGTTGCCGCTACCATTATATAGGGGGAGATCCGTCGCCTATGGAATAGCCCTAGTTGGTGGCTTATTTGCTGTGTTATTGACGAGTTGCACCGAGGTGGAACATCACCGCGAGGACCAGCGGCCCAATCCCTATCTCACCCCCGATACCAGGCGTGCCATACCACTGTCGTCATCAGATGCCAAAGAACACCGCGCAGTCATGATGCAACATCTGGAGACGATCCAGGTGATTGTCAACGCCCTGGTTGAAGAAGATTACGAGCTTGCGCGCGGACTGACGGAATCCCACCTCGGATTCTTCATGCACCGGCAGGCGATGGCACAACAGCATCCGGAGCAGTTTCCTCCGGAGTATCACGATTTGGCGATGGCGCACCACGAGGCAGCGGAGGAGTTGGCACGCATCATCCCCACGAAAGACATGAAACAGATCTTGCCCCGATTCAATAACGTATTGAAGGCCTGTGTGGCTTGCCATCTCGAATTTAAGGTCAAAGAGCATTCATAATTCATTGGAGGCATTATGAGGGAGCACGAATCCATCAGCGCGTTCTACGGGCAGGACCATGACCGGCTGGACGAGTTGTTCAAGACCTTTCAACAGTTCAAACGGGCCGATTTTGCCAAGGCCAAGGAAGCCTTTAAACAATTCAAGTTCGGCCTGCAGCGCCACATTGTGTGGGAAGAAGATCTGCTGTTCCCTCTGTGGGAAGAAAAAACCGGTATGTCAGACAGTGGGCCGACCTTCGTCATGCGGGCCGAGCATCGTCAAATCGGACAGCAGCTCGAGGCCATGCATGACAAAGTCGTGGAGCAGAATCCGGAATGCGATCAAGAGGAACAGGCGCTCTTGGGTCTTCTCGGCTCGCACAACGTAAAGGAAGAAAGGGTCCTTTATCCTGCTCTTGATCAGGTAACCAGTGCAGAAGAGCGAGAAACGGTCTTCCGGAATATGCAGGATATTCCAGATGAACGGTACAGGGTTTGTTGTGGACATGAGCCTGCGTAGCATGTATGCCCGCATGATTGGATTGGGTCTCATGGTTCTGCTTGGAACGGGAGTGACATCGCTGAACGCGTTCGGCACCTCGAGCCAGGCCATACAGGCTGTGGCAGCTGGTCAAGATATCGGGAGCGAGGCCAAACTGTACGCCGCGGAAAGCCAACTACTGAATCCCCATAGCGATCTCATCTTTCGAGCGACGGGAGCAACATCGTGCCGTGATTGGCATCTGATCGGCAAAGACGGCGGGCTGAGTCCTCAGCCCATCGACAATGAGCTGGTCCGGAAGCTTCGCAACAAAGCGAAAGGTATCCATGGGCTAGGACGTTTTGCAGACTGCCTTCGGTGTCATGCTGGGGGAAGCAAAGGAGTCGAGAAATACTAGACGTGGCACCGCTGTCGTGGCGTCTCACAACAATCGTCATCCTCCTGGTTGCCGTGGTTGCGGCAGCCTTGCTGGCCGAAGCCTTTCTCAGTATCGGATCTCCGTCACCGTTCGCCCATACGCGGCAGGGACACCTCATGGGCTGGATAGGCCTGGGAATTATCCTGTTGGTCTTTGTGTACCCGATCAAGAAACGGCTGAGTCGAAACCATCGGTGGCCGCGTGGTTGGTTTCAGGTCCACATGGTAGCGGGGGTGATCGGCCCGCTCCTGATCCTTCTCCATTCTGGCGTGCACGTGCATGCACTGGTTCCGTTGCTCGCCTTGGCAGCAATGATTGTGGTCGTCGTCAGTGGAATCGTGGGGCAGGGCGTCCATTACCTCGCGCTCAGGACGCTGAATGACCGGCGACGGGAGCTCCACGAGGAGGGGCTGGGGCCCGACGAGATCGACCTGCGATTGCACCGGATGGCGGCGCAGGAGGAGGCGTTCCGTCTGTGGCAATCAATTCACGCCCCGATGACGCTGATGTTCCTCGTGCTCACGGCAATGCACGTGATCGGAGCCCTCTACTTCGGCGGATTGTGAACGATGCGCTATCTGCCGCTTCCCAGAACTGCCGTCCCGGTCGTCGCACTCGCGACACTGGTCGTCGTGATCTGGCTGGGCTGGTGGTCGTTTCGGGATCCGGAAACGTTGTGGGCTCCCGGAGACTTGAGCCGCTATCATGCAGATGTGCCTCGGTGCACGAGCTGTCACGAGCCATTTCGCGGGCCTGTCAGTATCAAGTGCATCGGCTGCCATTCGGAAACGAAATTTACGGAACGTTCGAAACCGGCAGTGGGCACCTTTCATCGGGAAGTTATCGCGCAACAGAAGACCTGTTTGGCTTGCCATACCGAACATCGGGGAGGTCTCGCACAGATTACGGCCAGCGCGATGTCCAATCCCCACGGCGAATTTATATTCAGAGCCACAGGAACCAGCTCATGCGGTGCCTGTCACGAGTTCGGCGCGACGTTCGGTGCCCGCCCAACCCTGCTCGACAACGACAGGGTCCGCCGCCTGCTTGAGAAGGGTGACGGGGCGCATCGCCTGGGGCGGATGACCAACTGCCTGAAGTGTCACGCAGCCGGACAGTTCGAGGTCGAGAAAAATGACCATCCGAGAGAGTAGCGTGTGGCGTTAAGGGAAACGAGTCTTCGATGTCTGAATCAATACAGGGTGTGATCGGATGCCTATCTCTTGTTGGAACTCTTTCCATCGGAGGCCTTGTTATTCGGGCCTCACTCCTGCTGGAGGCGGCTGCTAATCGTGCCCTTTCATTGGGGCGGGCAAAGAGCGTTTCTGATGCCAGCAGGTGATCAGGGCAAGCGGGGTGCGGCGTGGGTCGTGAATGACGGAGCACAATGACGGAGCACAATGTGATGTTAGCGTATGTTTTTAATCGGCCGTTGCCCTCCGGACTCGAAGGACTAGCCGAGCTTGCTCTCGATCTCCGTTGGACATGGAGTCACTTTAGTGACCGACTCTGGGAAGTGCTGGATCCGGATGCGTGGGAGCGCACCGAGAACCCCTACTTTATCTTGCAAAATGTATCGCAAGCTCGACTGGAAGAGGCGGCCAAGGATCCCGGCTTTCAAGAGGAATTGCAGAGATGGCTCGCGCAACGGCGGGAGTACTTGCAGGACCCTGGCTGGTATGGGCGGGAATGGGGAGCGAACGGACTGAAGGGTGTGGCTTACTTCAGCATGGAGTTCGGCCTCGGCGAAGCATTGCCGGTTTATTCAGGCGGCCTGGGGATTCTGGCGGGAGACTATCTGAAGGCAGCGAGCGACTTGGGGGTGCCGGTTGTGGGGATCGGGCTCTTATACCAACAGGGGTATTTTCGGCAAATCCTGGATCCTGATGGCAGGCAACAGGAGGCCTTTCCTTACAATGACCCGACAAGCCTCCCGGTCACGCCGGTACAAAATCGCGAGGGAGGCTGGCTCAGAATTCAGTTGGAATTGCCTGGGCGGTCAATTCTGGTAAGAGTCTGGCAAGCGCAGGTGGGGCGGGTGGCGCTGTACTTGCTTGATAGCAACGATCTGCTTAATAGCCCTGCCGACCGCGGCGCAACGGCCCTTCTTTACCCAAGCGGAGTGAGACCGCGTCTCACCCAGGAGATCATTCTTGGAGTCGGTGGGTGGCGGGTACTTGAAGAACTCGGCCTCGATATCGATATCTGCCATCTGAACGAGGGGCACGCCGCTTTTGCGGTGCTCGCGCGTGCCCTCAGCTTCATGCGCCGGACGGGGCAGTCGTTCTCAGTGGCGCTCTGGGCAACCAGGGCCGGCAATGCCTTTACGACCCATACCCCGGTCGAAGCGGCGTTCGACCGATTTCCCGTCGAACTGATTCGTCCGTATGCGACGTACCTCGCGGAGGTGCTGCATGTGCCGATTCAGGATCTTCTCGCGCTGGGGCGTAGGGATCGCGACAACCGGGATGAGCCCTTCAACATGGCTTTCCTGGCGATGCGCGGATGTGGTGTGGCGAATGGAGTCAGCAAGCTGCATGGAGCCGTCAGCCGGCACATTTTTCAGCCGCTCTATTCCGATTGGCCTCAGTATGAAGTCCCGATCGGACATGTGACCAATGGCGTGCACGTCCCTTCCTGGGAGTCACCGGAGGCAGATACGCTCTGGACCCGTACCTGTGGGGAGGGCCGTTGGCTAGGGAGACTTGATGAGCTGTGTTCCTCTGTTGAGCAGGTTGGTGACGGAGACCTGTGGTCTTTCCGCGCGTCGCAGCGGTATGCACTCATTCGATACGCCCGCCACCGTCTGGTTCGCCAGATGCAGGTGCGGGGTGCGGCGCCTGATCACATTCAACAGGCCAGACACGTCCTTGATCCCAATGCAATCACACTTGGCTTTGCCCGACGATTTGTCGAGTATAAGCGTCCCAATCTCTTGCTGCATGATCCAAATCGGCTGGCACGAATCCTGTGTCATCCGGACCGTCCAGCCCAGCTGATCGTGGCGGGCAAGGCACACCCTCAGGATGAAGAAGGCAAACGCCTGGTGCATGAGTTAACACGCTTCGCAGGACGCGCCGATGTCTGGGATCGCATCGTGTTCTTGGAGGACTATGATATGGCGCTAGCCCAGTACCTCGTGGCAGGGATTGATGTGTGGCTCAACACGCCGCGTCGTCCATGGGAGGCCTGTGGTACGAGCGGGATGAAAGTCCTCGTCAACGGTGGATTGAACCTGTCAGAGTTGGACGGGTGGTGGGCTGAAGCCTACACCCCAGAGGTCGGATGGGCGCTTGGAGATGGGCGGGAGCATCATGAGCCGGAGTACGATGCGGTGGAGGCCACGAGGTTATACGAGATTCTGGAACAGCAGGTTATCCCAGAGTTTTATGACCGAGATCGTGCGGGCATCCCGAAAACATGGCTGAAGCGTATTCGCGCCAGCATGGCCCGTCTCACACCGCAATTCAGCAGTAACAGAATGCTGCGAGAATATGTCGAGACGATCTACCTCCCGGCATCTGTGGCACTGAGGCGTCGTATCACAAACGAGGCCAAGCCGGCGATCGAGTTGGAAGAGTGGCATGCACGATTACAAGAAGGCTGGGGAGGTGTTCGTTTCGGCGACGTCCAGGTTACGAAAACGGGAGAACACGGGCATTTTGAAGCACAGGTCTATTCCGGAGATCTTGAGCCCAATCGAATGCGGGTTGAACTGTATGCAGATCCCCTGAACGATCATGAATCACCCACACGTATCACGATGCGTCAGCGAGAAGCGATCCTCGGCGCGGTGAATGGGTATGTCTATGTGGCGGACTGTCCCTCCAGCCGCCCAGCGCATCACTTTACGCCGAGGATTGTGCCGTTCCATCCGGATGCATTGATCCCACTAGAAGAATCGCTTATCGTGTGGAAACGGTGAACACGTGCTGCAGACCATTGGGAGAGGCACGAGTTGTAAATTGGTGCACACCAGACGGGTCATGCCACCGATGTCAAATCGATGCGGGCCGATCACGACAGGTCATCGTCTGGTTTCAGTGAGGATAAGTGGCTATCGCTTCTTCAACGCCGAGGTGCATGGGGGCATCCTGCTCACCCATTATTCCAGTGCTGATGCCATGAAGTAATTGTAAGAGGGATCTTGTGCAGAACGTCGCTTCAACAGTCGACTCGAACGGACCTCATGCTGACAATAGTCTGATCGGGACGATTGCCAAGATCCACGGACCGGTCGTCGACATCTCGTGCGACCGTCTTCCTCCATTGCACCAGGCGTTGTGGTCTGCGATGGATCATGAGACTTACACCTTTGAGGTCTATCAACACCTCGATGAGCGCCACGTGCGCGCCATCACCTTACATCGAACAAGCGGACTTCGTCGCGGCATGCTCGTGTTCGACACAGGAGCGCCTGTGCACGTTCCTGTGGCCCCCGATTGCCTCGGTCGGGTCTTGAACCTATTTGGTGAACCCTTGGACGGAGGACCGCCGCTCGCGGTCAGCGAGTTCCGCAACATTTTGGCCAGGCCGGCGTCCCTACACGAAACGAAAGCCACGAGCGGAATTCTGGAGACGGGGATCAAGGTGATGGATCTGCTCTTTCCGTTTATCAGAGGTGGCAAGACTGGATTATTCGGCGGTGCCGGGATCGGAAAAACTGTGCTCCTCACAGAATTCATGCACGCCATCGTGGCGCTACATCGCGGGGTGTCCGTGTTTGCTGGGGTGGGTGAGCGGATTCGCGAAGGACATGAACTCTGGCATGAGATGCAGAAAGCTGGGGTTATGCCTCAGACGGTGATGATATTTGGCCAGATGGACGAATCCCCTGGAGTTCGGTTCCGGGCGGGGCTGGCCGCGGTGACCTATGCAGAATACTTCCGCGACACATTACAAAAAGACGTGCTGTTTCTCATGGACAACGTGTTTCGCTTTGTCCAGGCGGGGAGCGAAATCTCCGGTCTGCTGGGACGGATGCCGGCGACGGTGGGATACCAGCCGACCTTAATGACGGAAATCGCGGAGTTGCAAGAGCGCATTATCTCCACCACGAAGGGTGCGATCACCTCCGTGCAAGCCGTCTATGTTCCGGCTGACGATATGACCGATCCGGCCGTGAGCGGGATTCTGAATCATCTCGACACGCTGGTGATCTTAACCCGTGACCAGGCCAGTAAAGGGATTTATCCGGCCGTGGACCCCTTGCAATCCACGAGTAAGCTGATGGATCGTCACGTCTTGGGAGATCGGCATTATCGGATTGCCGAAGGAGTGAGAGAGCATCTTGCGCGGTATCGGGAACTCGAGGATATTCTCACCATGCTCGGCATTGAAGAACTGTCCGAGGCCGACCGGCGTATCGTGCTCCGCGCCAGAAAACTCCAACGGTATCTGACCCAGCCGTTCCACGTCACTGCGGAACTGACCGGGATCGAAGGCGCCTCTGTGCCCTTGGCCGACACGCTTCGTGATTGTGAGGCGTTCCTGCGCGGGGAATACGACGATGTCCCGGAAGATCGATGCTACCTGCGTGGCTCGATGACAGGTGTGCGAGCATGAAGGCCTTTGTTCTCCATCTGCAAGACGCGACGCACTACGAGCGGATCGACCAGGTCGTGAGTTTCGTGGGCCAGGACGATTCGGGGTTGTTCGGGATTCTCGGCGATCATGAACGGGTGATGACGGTGCTCACGTTCGGATTGGCGCGCTATCGGACCATGGATGACCGGTGGCACTTTCTGGCTGTGCCCCGCGGCCTGCTCTATTGTGTCGACAACAACCTCTATCTGAGTGCGCGGCGGTACATCCGTGATGATGAGTATGCGCGGATCAGCCAGGCGCTCGAAGAGCAGTTAGTCGAGGAAGAAACCGAACTGCGCAGTATCAAAGAGAGTGTGCATCGGTTGGAAGAGGAAATGTTCAAGCGGCTCTGGCGGATGGGCCGTGGGGAGTATGCTGCGTCATGAAACGTGAGAATCAATTGAAGGAGGAAGTGGCGAAACAGATTCGCCGCATGAAGCAAGCGGAACATGACCGACCCACCCTTCTGAAACAGACCGTCTATCTCGGCACGCTGGGCTTGCTGTTTGTCGTGCCCGTCATCGTCGGCGCGTATCTCGGTCGTTGGCTGGATGGTCTGACCGCAGGGTATTCGATGCGCTGGACGTTAAGCCTTATCGTCCTCGGTGTAGGTGTCGGCGCCCTGAGTGTCTATTTGAATGTGAAGGAGTAGCGGATGGGATCAACTGATGTGTTGAGAGGGACAACGGTCCAGCTTGGACCGGTGATCTTGTCGGAACCGGTCCTCACCACCTGGGGGATTATGCTCGCTTTGGGCCTGGGGTCTTGGATTGTGACCAGGAAGTTAAAACTCGATCCTGGGCCGGTCCAAGTCGTGCTGGAAGGGCTCCTCAGTGCTACGGATGAGGCGATTCGAGGTGTGTTGCCCGCGCAAACGAGACGCCTTCTCCCATTCATTGCGACTCTCTGGCTTTTCATCGTCGTGGCGAACCTGTCGGGAGTAATCCCCGGTGTTAACGCTCCAACCAGCAATCTGTCGACGACTGCGGCATTAGCCGTCCTGGTGTTTCTTTCGGTGCATTGGTTCGGCATCCGCTCAGAGGGGATCAGACTGTATCTGCGTCACTATTTGGCCCCGATGCCCCTCATGCTCCCGTTTCATCTGATCAGCGAACTCACGCGTACCATGGCCCTGGCCATTCGGCTATTCGGCAACATGATGAGCCTCGAAATGGCGGCGCTGTTGGTGCTTCTCGTGGCGGGCTTTTTAGTGCCGATCCCGTTGCTGATGTTGCATATCATTGAAGCTGTGATTCAGGCCTATATCTTCGGCATGCTCGCTTTAATCTATATCGCGGGCGCCATCCACTCACAACAATCGCGACAACCTCAAGCACAGGAGTGATCATGCGTGACATGAGCTGGTTTGCCCTTGCCTCGACAGTCGTTGCCGCCTTGGCCATTGCCATCGGAACCATGATTCCGGCAATGGCGATGGGACGTGCCATCAGTCAGGCCTTGGAAGCGTTGGCGCGGCAGCCTGAAGCAGAGCGTTCGATTACGCGGGCTCTGTTCATCGGCCTGGCTATGATTGAATCGTTGGCGATCTACTGTCTGGTTATCGTCCTGATCATTCTCTTCAGAAATCCGTTACTCGAGTACATGCTGAAACCATGACCGGTAGTCGCGAAAGCGCTCCGCCTCTGTGTCGGTGATGAGCCATAGAAGGTGATCCGTGGAACTTGACTGGACGACGTTCATACTCGAACTGATCAACTTTTTGGTCCTCATGTGGATTCTCAATCGGTTTCTCTATCAACCGGTGATGAACGTGATTGCGCAGCGCAAGGCGGCCATCCAAAAGACGTTGTCGGATGCGGAAGTGACCAGGAGCGACGCGCAGGCGTTACAAACCCAATATGAGAATCGCCTCGCAGAATGGGGGCAGGAACGGGAGAAGGCCCGCGCGCAGCTGCGCGAAGAAATCAACGTCGAACGGACTCGGCTGCTGGAAGATTTGCATGCGGAACTCAATCAGGAACGGGAAAAGGCGGCTGCGGTCGAACAACGGCGCATGAGAGATTTCGTGCAACAGACCGAGGCGACTGCGATTGGGCAAGGGGGAGCGTTCGCAAGCCGACTCCTGTCTCGTCTCGGCGGACCAGAGTTGGAACAGAGAATCATCGACGTGGTCATCCAGGATCTTCCCCATCTGCCGGACAACCAGGTGCAGGTCATCCGGTCGGCTCCGGCGGGGACGGGGTTCCCGATGAAAGTCACGAGTGCGTATCCGCTCGACAAGGCCCAGAGAGAAGTTATCAGTAAGGCCTGCCGAACGCTGGCGGGACGGGATGTGACGTGCGAATATCTTGAAGACAGGGATCTCATTGCCGGGTTACGAATCAGTGTTGGCTCCTGGGTCCTTCGCGCCAACGTGCAGGACGAACTGAAGTTCTTTGCCGAACCGCTGCGCCATGCCTAATCAATTACTGGCATCGAATCAGCTACTGGCGAGTCAGGCCGACTGGCTCCGCACTTATCAGTTTGGCCTGCGGGTGTCCGAACAAGGTACCGTTGTGGCGCTCGGGGATGGCATAGCCTGGATCGAAGGACTACCCTCCGCCGCGATGGACGAAATCCTGAACCTTGAAGACGGCAGTCGTGCGATGGTATTCCAGCTGGAGGAACACGTCGTCGGCGCCATCCTCCTTGAACAGACCAGCGTGCTAACCGCCGGTACGATTGCACATCTGTCCGGACGGCGTATGGGCATTCCCACCGGAGATGCTTTGATTGGACGGGTCATCGACCCGTTGGGGAGCCCACTCGACGGATTGGAACAGCCGGACTGTTCGGCCAATCGTCCGTTAGACATCCTTTCGCCGCCGATTACAGCGCGCGACTTTGTCCACAAACCTCTGTATACGGGCAGCAAGATCGTGGATGCCCTGATTCCGATCGGCAAGGGTCAACGCCAATTACTCATTGGCGACAACGCCTTGGGGAAAAGCTCCTTGGCCGTCGACACCGTCATCAATCAGCGAGGCCAAGGGGTACGTTGTGTCTATGTCATGGTCGGACAAAAGCGATCCAGCGTTGTCGACACAATCGAAACCCTCCGGCGGTTCGGCGCATTGGACCATACTGCTGTCGTCGTCGCGGAGGCGACGTCGTTACCAGGCCTCAAGTTCCTTGCTCCATTCGCGGGGTGTGCAGTGGCTGAGACCTGGATGTGGCAGGGCCTCGATACGCTGGTGATTTATGACGATCTCACTACGCATGCGGAAGCCTATCGGGAACTGTCGCTGCTGCTCCATCGTCCTCCCGGACGCGAGGCCTATCCGGGCGACATCTTCTTTCTCCACTCCCGTCTCCTTGAACGCTCGACCTGTCTCGCCGCAGCACATGGGGGTGGCAGTATGACGGCCTTACCGATCGTGGAGACGAAGGAGGGAGAAATCGCCGCCTATATTCCGACGAATCTGATTTCGATCACGGACGGGCAGATTTATTTCGATAAACGCCTCTTCGCGTCAGGCATTCTTCCCGCCATCGATGTGACAAGATCCGTGTCACGTGTCGGAGGGAAGGGGCAGCATCCGCGAATCAAGGAGAAGGCGGGGCGCATGAAGCTCGATTATCTCCAATTTCTCGAACTGGAGGTCTTCACCCGGTTCGGGTCACGTCTTGAGGCGTCGATGGAAGCAAAGATCGCGCGTGGCCGAGTGTTGCGGGAGTTATTGAAACAGGACCGGCTGTGTCCCTTGCCCATCGAGTTCCACCTGGCCTGGCTGACTGCGTTCAATCACGGTCTGTTCGATAAGACCCTTCCGGAGTCGATTCCCGCGTTGCTCGAGTATCTGGCCACGCGCGTGAAGGACAGCGACCTGACGTTGGACAGTCGCGATGAGGAATGGGCAGAATCTGTGGGGCATTGGCTCAAGGAACACAAGTCCACATGAGTAAACGACGTGACATCGAGGGCCACATCCATTCGCTCGATGAGATCAGCGACATCATGGGGGCCATGAAAAATCTCGCGGTCATGGAGACACAGAAGCTGACGCGGCTGTTATCCGCGCAAGAACGGGTGGTGTCGAGCATGCATGCGGCCGGAACTGACTTTCTCACGTTTTACCCAGAGGCCCTTCCGCGGGGGGAGGACGGCAGGCTTTTATTCCTTGTTATCGGTTCGGAGCGAGGCTTTTGTGGCGATTACAATGACAAGTTGCTTGCACGTGTTCACGAACGCCTGCGGATCGTGCACGACAAGGATCCAGTTGTCTTCACGGTTGGGCGAAAGCTGGCCGCGCGGATTTCGGACAAGCTGACTGTAGCGGTATCGATCGATGGAGCCTCCGTTGCGGAGGAAGTCCAGTCGGTGATGAGTCAGGTGATGGACCATGTGCACCGGCTGCAGAGACAGGATACATCAGGCCGACCGCTGACAATGACAGTTGTCTCACATGTCTTCGAAACAAACGGTGTGAACACCCAAACTCTCAGGCCATTCGAGACGTCTCCTGGCCAAACAATTCGTTTCACAGGGCCGCCCCTCTTGAATCTACCTCCTCGTACGTTTCTGACTGAATTAGTCGATCTGTACTTGTTTTCCCTCTTGCACAAGATCTTCTATAGTGCCCTCCTGGCGGAAAATCGAGCTCGGGTGTCCCATCTGGAAGGCGCAATCCAGCGCCTTAAAAAGCAAGCCTCGGAATTGGAACGGAAACGCAATATTCTTCGGCAAGAAGAGATTACCGAAGAAATCGAACTTCTGATGTTGAGCGCAGAACGCTTGCGACGGCGATGACACTCCGGCTCGAACGATGAGAATGTATGTTGCCGCTGTCCGTTTCTCTCATTCCAAGGAGCACATGTGGAATTATTCGATAAATGGGCAACCCAACTGTTGACCCTGACGATCCTCTTCGGCGGCGACGCCATCGTTGTCGAAAGGAGTGTCGACTTTTCTTCAGGCCAGGCTATCCTGGTGTCAGACAAGAAAGAGGCGAGCAGGACGGCTCCCACACATCCAGTCGGTGATGACACCAGGGGTGAGGAACTGTACAAAGCCAGCTGTGTCGTCTGTCATGGCCCACAAGGGACAGGTGGCATCGGTCCTCGATTGGCAGGCAATCCCGTGTTGTCGAACGAGCAGGCCTTCTGGAAGACCGTGTACGAAGGGCGGCACGTGATGCCGCCCTTAAAAGATGCTCTCACGGAGCAGCAAATGGCCGACATCCAAGCCTGGTTGAAAACGCTCCGTTGATTGCGACGTTGCGAAGGGCAAGACCTCCTGCCACGGGTGTATTTCCCGTACGTGCACCCCTCATTCCCTCAAGCGCCGACCAGCTAGCCTCCATCCCGCTGGCAGGTGTAAAATTAGGCTGAATACTCATCGGGAGGGCTTCCGCCCTGAAGGTAAGGAAGCGCATGAAGCGAGCATTGATCTGTCTTCTCTCTCTCCTTTCTCTGTCTGGCTGTGGCGTGCTGCTTCCCTACATGTACGATGCGCAAAAATTAGACGAGGGTTTGGCCCTGTCCATGCCAAAAGAGCAGGTATTGAAGAATTTGGGTAAACCGGACCGCGTCGTCCAGGATGATGGGCAGCAAATCATATGGGAGTACCGGCTCTATCCAAAAGGAGAGTGGGCTGGGTATTTGGCCCACTGCCCATTGTTCCCGAACTGCTACTTTCCGGCTGAGGCTGCCAGCCCGTATTTCGTGGTTCTGCAGGACAATCGTCTTTGTATGTGGGGGACTCCCAATACCGTTCGTCCCTTGGTTCCGTGGGCATGTGGAAAGATTGCAAAGTCAAACAGGGAAAATCAGGCGAAGCTAAGAATCCGTGTTTCAGTCATTCCGGTGTTCATGCCTCCTCCCATCATACCGCTACCTCAGCGTATCGCAATTGTCCCTACTACAGGATCCATTGACAACGATATCAACTCATGGCTGGACCTCACCTTGAACTTCTTGCGCACCCGCCATCGTGAATTGGTATTGGTTGAACGGGAGGATTTGCGAACGGTTCTTAACGAGGTAGGCATTCAATATGGGGGGCAGGTTGATGACGATACCACGATTCGCGTTGGCAAGCTTGTCGGTGCGGACAGTCTGTTGACCTATCGCTTGATCTTGCCAGAAAACAACTCATCGGTGTCTGCTGCTTTCGAACTTCGCCTTTTTAACGTGGAGAGCGGTACTACGGTCTTCCGTCAGATGACGTCGGCAAACCAATTGTTTTCTGAAGCATCAGCAGCTACGATACAGCTGAATAGACCAAAACCTCCCACCCGTCGTCCCGCGATCGAGGAAGCAGCAGCCTATGGCCTGGCTGCTCTTACGGCTGCCTTTGGCGATAATCCCCTCGGAGTGGTCTCTGACTATACGTGGACCGGTGAAGGAATAAAGCTCATCGATGTACTCCAAGGAGGTCCGGCCCTGCGCGCGGGACTCAAGCCAGACGACCAAATTCTAAAATTTAATGGTCAGCCGTTGGGAAGTTGGGCAGACCCGGTTTCACTCCCAGCTCTCTTAACAGTCAGCCGAGACGGGGAGCCCATCGAGATAACTGTGAGATAAGCCTGTCACAATACCTCATCAGCGACATTGAGACTCGACGACCGAAGCTGGGAAGTTCTCGACTTCTACTCATCCGATCGGAGGGTATTCAGAATGAATACATTTTAAGGCGTTCAATATCCCTCTCGCTCAGCCATCTGCGGATTGAAAATATCTCGTCGGCTTCTGAGTTGACCGGGACTGGGCCAAAAGGAAATGTTTTTCAGCCATTGCTCGCGCAATCCAGGCGGCACAAATTCATTAGCCACAGCATCCGGCGGTTCTTTCAGAAGGCACACAACAATCAGGTGTTCCCATCGTTTCTGGCGTACAACACGCACTTTCGGCCTGATCAGGCTGACCGGAAAATAGCTGGGCATCCTCCATCGTCCGGTAGGCTTCCCACGGAATGCCGGCAGGATCTTGTATCCAGGATTTGTCCGACCGAGCGTAACAACAGACGGTTTCGCCTTCCTCGACAACGGCCATGTCAGCAGCCTTCAGGCGGTCACGCAACTCTGTCAGTTCGTGTTCTTCCTCGACCTGGATGCCAAGGTGATCCATGCCATTCTTCTTTGCACGCGTGGATATCGCGAAGTTCACGCGGGGGTCCTCCAGCAACCACTTCGCGTAGTCAGGTTTTGTTTTCACCGGCTCCGCCCCGAACAGGGCACTGTAAAAACGGATGGATTCATCGAGTTTTTCCACCCCAACATGGATATGAAACCGTTTCATGACATGTCCTCCCTTGGCTGGTACGAATGTGACAGTTCCATGATCGAACAGTGAGCAATTCGGCGTCCCTCAATCAGAAAGTTTAGGAGCCTTCTGTGATAAAGTGGCGAATCTGGTCGGCGATCGCATCGCGAATGTTCCGAAAGACGATGAGCTGCTGTTCGTATGTGCCCTTCGCCTTGGCCGGATCATCGAAGCTCCAATGCAGCATTGAGGAAGCACCTGGAAAGATCGGACAGGTTTCGTGGGCACGGTCGCACACAGTGATCACGTAGTCGAATGTTTGATCCAGATACGGGTCGACCCGTTCGGACACATGGTTGGAAATGTCAACATTAACCTCCCGCATGACCGTAACGGCATAGGGATTGAGCCCGACGGGATGCGTGCCCGCACTCACGACATCAAATTGATTTCCGGCCAGGTGGCGAAGCCATCCTTCTGCCATCTGGCTGCGGCAGGAATTACCGGTACAGAGAAAGAGAACTTTCTTTTTCATCACGCCACCTCGGGTCGAAACCAATGTGTTGTCCTGTTGCATACGGCACACACAGACAGCATCACCGGCACCTCGACCAACACACCGACGACGGTCGCCAACGCCGCGCCGGACTCTGGGCCAAAGAGCGCAATGGCTGTCGCGACAGCCAATTCAAAGAAATTGCTGGCTCCAATCAGGGCTCCGGGTGCGGCCACCGAGTGGGGAACTTCCCACAGCTTCATCAATCCGTAGGCCAGTGAAGAGTTGAAGTAGACCTGCACAAGAATTGGCACGGCAATTAACAGGACATGAACAAATTTCCCCGTAATATTGTCGGCCTGAAACGCGAAGATGAGTACAAGTGTCGCTAGCAGGGCGATGATGGTGACCGGTTGGAACGTCGGCAAGAGAACATCGTTAAACCAGGTGGCCCCATGTGTGCGGATCGACCAGCTGCGAATCAGTGAGCCAGCCGTCAGAGGAATCACGATGAAGAGGATCACGGAATACAACAACACGATAAATGGCACGGTGAGAGATGATGCGCCGGCGATCAGCAATCCCACGATGGGCGCGAAGAGGACAAGCATAATGAGGTCATTCACAGACACTTGAACGAGGGTGTAGGCTGGGTCGCCATCGGTGAGATAACTCCACACGAAAACCATAGCGGTACAGGGAGCAGCGGCCAGGATGATGGTCCCTGCGATGTATTGATCGGCCTCTGAGGGAGAAATCCATGATGAAAACAGATGCCGGAAGAAAAGCCATGCGAGGAACGCCATGGAAAAAGGCTTTACGACCCAATTGACAAAAAGGGTGATCAACAGGCCTTTCGGCTTTCTTCCGACATTCCGCACAGAAACAAAGTCGACCCTCATCATCATGGGAATGATCATGAGCCAAATCAGAATGGCAATGGGAACATTGATATGGCTATCGGCCCCGAACTCCAGACTCCGGAATGTCTGCATACCGCTTGGAGCCCATTTTCCTAACGCCACTCCTGCGACCATGCAGAGCCCGACCCAAATGGTGAGGTACCGTTCAAAGAGATTGAGTCGCTTCACCACAGGTCTTACCGATGTGGTTGTCAGTACGGCTTCCATGGGTCTCTACTCCCGCTATGATTTGGCTTACGTTCTCTAATATCAAGATTCGTTGATGAGACTGGCATAAAAAATTACCGGCATGGTGCGGAAGAACGGCCTAAAGGTAGTGACTCCTGCAACGCCTTCACGAATGATTCCAACTCTTTGATCCCTTCGACGTTCAGCGAGTAATACATCCATCGGCCTTCGGGGCGATCGTTGATCAGGCCGGCTTCTTTGAGGACCCGTAGATGAAATGACAAACGTGATTGACCCGTATTAAAAGCCTCGGTTAACTCGCAGACGCATTGTTCCCCATCTTTGAGTTGCTCCAAGATCTGGAGACGAGTTGGTTCCGAGAGCGCATGGAACAGCCGAGAGGCTTCTCCGATTTGATTGGCAAGCGTGCGGCTCATCACATCACAATATATCAATAGATGTTGATATGTCAAGGGCCCTTGTGCTTGTATCATCTCCACCTCATTCCAGCCAAAGTTCGAGCTTCGCGCAAACCTTGGCTGGAGTGGGTCTGAATGAGCCTGAGGAGGCTGGAGGCAGGTCGTGGAGATGTTTTCCTAAGCCATGGGTCCAGGTGAATTGTTTTCCATGCGAATCCTGGCGTCCACGATCTTGCAGCCTTGGCCTGGCGGGAGGGCGAAGATTGGATTCAGATCGAGTTCGCTGATCTCCGGGATTTCCTCGACGAGGCGCGAGATCCGCAGCAATACCTCTTCGATCGCCTCCAGGTCCGCCGCGGGGTGGCCACGGTACCCGATCAACAAACGATAGCCTTTAATTCCACGAACCATCTCGGCGGCGTCGCGATCGGTGAGGGGTGTGATGCGGAACTGCACATCGCCAAGGATCTCAACGTGAATGCCGCCGAGGCCGAAAGCGACCAAAGGTCCAAACAATGGATCGTTCGTGACGCCGGCCATCACCTCCACAGCGCCGGTCACCATGGGTTGCACGAGCACTCCTTCCATGGCCGCCAATTGGTTGTTGCGGATCAAGTGCGTTCTGATCGATTCAAAAGCGTCGCGAACGGCCCGTTCATCCAAGAGATTCAGTTGAACGCCGCCGATCTCCGTCTTGTGCATGATCTGGCGCGAGGCCAGTTTGACCGCGACCGGGTATCCAAGCTTCCCGGCCAAGGCGACTGCCTCGTCGGCCGTTCTTGCGACTCCGCCAGATTGGACGGGCAGCTTCATCGCGGTCAATAGGCTTCTCGTCTCCTCCGTCGTGAGCCAGCCGGCTCCTCGTTGCGATAATGCAGTTGCACAGATCTTTCGCACGGCTGAAAGCTCAAGGTCGTCGAAGTCGGGAACCATACCGAGTGGCTGTTGGCGCCACTCAGCATAAGTCGCTGCGTTGCTGAGGACGAGGGCGGGCCTTTCCGGCAAGGAATAGGTCGGGATCGTCTCTGTGGGGAGAGAAAATCCTCGGTCCGAGTCGCCTTCGGCCATCCAACCGATGAGCACGGGTTTGGTCTTCGCACCGGACTTTCGTCCGTTGCCTATTCCGGTCGTGATGCCCTGAGCGATCCCGGCTGTGTCGACTACGGTCACGGATATATAGAGGATGATCAGCGCATCGATCTCATCCGACGCCAGCAGCGTTCCTATCGCCTTGGCGTACTGGTCTGGGGTGGCCGAGGCAATGAGATCGACAGGATTGTTCAGCGCGGCAGTCGACGGAAGAAATGCCGCGAGTGCCGTCTTTGTGTGAGCGGAAACCTCCGGAACGATCAACCCCCCTGCCTCGCACGCGTCGGTGCAGAGGATAGCCGGCCCTCCCGCATTCGTGATGATTCCCACCCGCCTCCCAGCTGGTAACGGTTGAGCAGTCAGGCTGGTGGCCAGTGCCAACATCTCTTCGAACGTTTCAGCTCGAATCACGCCGGTCTGACGAAACAAGGCCTCGACCGCAACGTCGCTGGCAGCGAGCGCCGCCGTGTGAGAACCGGCCGCGCGACGTCCGGATTGCGTCCGGCCAGCCTTCACGGCGACGATTGGTTTGCGGCGACTTACACGTCGCGCGATGCGGGCAAAGCGGCGAGGGTTGCCGAAGGATTCCACATACAGGAGGATCACATCTGTGGCGGGGTCTTCTTCCCAATATTGCAAGAGATCGTTGGTCGAGACGTCGGCCTTGTTCCCGACGCTGATAAAGGATGAGATTCCCAGGTGCAACCGTCGCGCCCCGGCAAGAGTGGCGATCCCTAGGGCACCACTCTGCGACGACATCGCCACGTGGCCAGGAAGAGGAAACAATGAGGTGAAGGTGGCATTGAGCCGTACGGTCGGATCTGTATTCATCAGCCCGAAGCAATTCGGGCCGATCATTCGCATGCCGTGCTGGCGGACTTTTTCTACTAATCGCTTCTGGAGCGCTGCCCCGTCCGTTCCCACTTCCGCAAACCCCGCCGTAATGATCACCAACGCTCGAACGCTTTTTTCTGCGCACTCGTCGACCACCGACAGTACCTTGTCCCAAGGCACTGCTACGATGGCCAGTTCGATCGGTCCCGAGACCGATCGGAGGGACGGGTAGACGCGGACTCCCGCGATCTCCGTGGTGTTTGGATTCACTGGGTAGACGGATCCTTGAAACTGATTGGTCGTCAGCGCCTCGAGCAGCCGATACCCGATGCTCTTCGGGTCCCGTGATGCGCCAATGATGGCCACAGACTGTGGGTGAAAGAACGGTCGAAGCGAAGCGGTGGTGGCGAGTCGCTCTCGCACTTCCGCACGGGCGACGGTCGTCTGCGTGGGAATCAGCGACAACTCGACTTCCATGTCGTCGCCCTCGTAGGCTTCATGGGCGGTAAACCCCGATTCGCGGAACACTTCGCGCATGGCTAGGTTCTCCGTGTGGGTCACCGCCCATAAGCGGATGAACCCGCGGCGGATAGCCTGTAAAGCGAGTCGTTCAAGGAGCAGCGTGCCCAGGCCCTTGCCATGAAACCCGTCATCGACGGCCATCGCCACCTCGGCCGTGTGGGGGTCCTTCGCCCAGTAGGAGCCGGCTGCAATGATGCGCAGGGCGCCTTCCCAAATCCGCGTCACGATCAGCGTGAGCTGCGAGCGAGGGTTAGACAAATCGCACAAGGCCGCGACGATTTCGGCCGATGGTGTACTCTCTGAGAAAAACCGGTGCCGTCTCGACTCAGGCGACAAACGGTCCACAAACTGTTGCATCTTCGCCGCATCCGTTGGCTCGGATGGCCGAATCGTGGCGGTCGTTCCGTCGCGAAGAATGAGCGATCCCGACTCAACATGATCGGACCTGAGAGGCGGGATATAGAGCGGACGAACGTGTTTCATCTTGCGTGTATTTACGGTGCCAGCCAATCGGGTTTCAACAACAGAACGATTCCCAGCCCTGCCATCACCATACCGCTGATTAATTTCAGCCAGCGGCCCTCTCGTTCTTGAAGCCTGTAGCGGCTGATTGTGATGACTCCGATCGCGAGGACGATGACATCGTCCAACATGTACGCAACATTGTAGAGAGCCAGATATCCGTAATAGACCAGCCGGTCAAGCTGTTGCAACGTCAGAATGCGTGTATAGAGAGCCGGCAGTCCCGCGGTACACAACAATTCGACCGCTTGCACGAGCACCGCGAACAACACTGTTCCCGCGAGCGCTGCGGTCATGTTCTCAGCCTGCAGGATTCGCCGGATCCGCTCATACAGGCGGGGCTTCGCCGCATCGGGGATGCCCAGGGAGATTCCGCGCCTGAATGCCCAAAAGTCTTTGATGTTAACCGTACCAGCCAATACTCCGATGCTGCCCAAGATCAGTTCGGTGATGCGGGAGATCCCGATGAACATGAACACATTGAGCCACGCGGCCATGAAGGCGAAGTACGAAAGGCCCTCGACAGCGACAAACGTTCCGGCAATAAGCAGCATCTTCATTCGATTGGCAAAGCTGGCCAACAAGGAGAGCATGAACAACAGCACCCACATCGAACAAGGGTTAAATCCGTCCAGCAGGCCGATCGCGACGGTAAAAAGGGGAAGGCCCAGATCTCTGACGCGAAGTTCACCGAACCATTTGGTCTGGATTCCCTCGACTGTTGGCGGTGCCGCGGCGACATGGGGTTGCTGGTCGAGTCTGGCGCGGATTGTTGCTCCGGTCGTGTCGGATGAGAGAAATCCGACGATCACCTCTGTGCCGATAAGGAAAGTGGGAACACCGACGCTGGTCATTCCTCGTTCGATGGTCAATGTCGCAAGGCGCTGCCGTGCGGCTGAGTCCTCGGCAATGTCATAGATGGCGATTGTGAGCGAAGGTCGTTCGCGCCGCAGTTCATCGAGGAAGATCTTCGCGGCCTCGCAATGGGGACACCCGGTGCGGACGAAGACTTCAAGATCGGGAGGGGGCGCACCGGCAAGGGTGCTTGTCCAACCGGACATCGCGAAAAGGAAGAGACACGCGCTCAGCCCTCGGACAATTCCCCGTAGGCCTGTGTACTGAAGGAGCACAATGGAGGCTAGCTGACTGTGTCGAACGGCGCCACAGTTCTGATATACGACAACACGTCCAGCATTTGCTCATCCGTCAGCTTTCCACGAAAGCTGTGCATTGGGCTGAAGAGCACGCCATTTGAAATAGCGACGAGCAGTTCCCAATCGGTCTTCGACCGTGAGATCTGCGATTGGAGGTTGGCTGGTGGAACGATCAAATCCTTCCACTCCTGGCCTTTCCCGTCCAGTTTGTCCCCGTGGCAACGGAGGCAATGTTTTTCGTAGATCGCCTTCCCCGTTTGTGGGTTCCCGCGCACCGCTTGTGCCAACGCCCAAGAGGTCACGAGAATGACGAGGAACGTGGCGATGATCGTGACTGTTCTTTTCATCGAACGGACTCCTTTGTGACAGGTCGACGCATTGTCCTTCAGCGCACCACCAAAATAGGACAAGTTACCTGATGGACAATCGAGTGAGACACACTTCCCAGGAGAAAACGCTCCACTCCCTTACGACCATGTGAGGCCACAACCACCAGATCCATGGCGCTCGCATGCTGAGCGACCATCGCTGCCGGTTCTCCCGTGACGGCCTGAGAGCTGACCGTATACTGGGCGCCCATGAGTCCCGCTCCCGTCTCTTTGACGAGGTCTTCTGCATACCGCATCGCAGTGTCGGACCAGGCTTGAAATCCGATGATGCTTGCCGGATCCGCCATCTGAAGGGACTGAACAACCGTAAGCACGGTCAGTGCCACCGGATTCTTGAAAGGGTTCGTCAGCAGCCATTTCTTGATCCGGCCTGCATCCTCACGTCCTTCGATGGCCACGAGCACCTGTTGAACGGGTCTGGCATTCCCTTTCACGATCAAGGTCGAGCAGGAAGCGTGCGAAAGCACGCGATGGGAGACACTCCCGAGCACAAGTTCGGTGACACGGCTGCGCCCGCGCGCGCCAACCACGATAAGGTCTGCGGCGACAGTTTTCGCGGCGTTGAGGATGACCTGAGCAGGGCTGCCGATCTCATTGATCCGCCGCACGTTGCCGATGTCGGCTGGGACCATGGCTGCTGCACGATCGACGAGTTGGCGTCCCGCATCGACCATCGCATTGCGGAAATCGTCATATCCCTGCAAGTTAGCGGCTTCGGCGACGATCGGATACTCAAACATACCAAGATCGACGCCATGAACGAGGGTCACATCGCTCGGATGGTAGGAGTGAAACGTTTGCGACACAGCCGTGAAGGCTTGATCGGACCAATCGACGCCAATCGCGATTCTCATCCTGGGCTCCTGTGTTCCTGAGTTTAGCACCTAGCCATCATCGAACAACAGGCCGCCCCTGCGCAACACTCGGCGGTTCCCGATTGCCTGTCATCGCGGGGCATGCGCGTCAGAAGAGCGGATGCGGCGCCGTTCCAAACGGCAGCACACGCGGCGATTCTCCGACATTGCCGCGAATGCGCCAGGCCCCGTCCTCAAAGATCAGAAAGTGCACTTCTTCATGCCAGCTGTCAATCGGGATGTAGAGCTTACTGGTTTTGGACACTGCCCACAGATGACCGGTGCACGTGACTTCCACAACCGCCTGGGTTCCTGATCCGACCTTCGCGATTTTGCTGAAGAGGTGTGTGCTCGCGATCTCGTTATATTCGTCAAAAAGGTCCTTCCAGATTTTCCGGACGTCATCTTTTTTGAGGCCGTGATAGTTATACTTGGAGGAATACAGGTTCAGGACCGTCTCAAGATCATGTGCCTTAATTGCCTGTTCAGCCCGCTCGAACATCGCGACGACGCTGCTGACTGTCGCATCGTCCGCCTCGATCACGGCATTAGGCGGGACGACGATCTTGGCCTGTGCGGTACCGAGGCCGATCAGGGACAGGGTCACGAT
>Ga0335070_10001167_pt1 | contig 30012 bp, 25 predicted proteins | sample Lox_Sample_13_FD_206722 | JGI IMG/M metagenome (GOLD analysis project Ga0335070, IMG submission 206722) | Soil microbial communities from Loxahatchee National Wildlife Refuge, Florida, United States - Lox_Sample_1.3 | ecosystem: Environmental > Terrestrial > Soil > Wetlands | place: USA...
TCTGCGGTCCTCTTGCCAACAGTCTCTTTCATCACAAACCAACGACGGCGCCATGCTCGATACATAAACTGGAGAAGGCCTACCACAAGGCCGATGCGTCCATTCAGCACATTGTTGATCTTCTTGCGGCATGAGAATACTTGTGAGAGATAAATTCTCAGAATAGGTCATGTTAGAATCTAAAGCAAAGGTTAAGAAACCACCTGAAACGAAGGTTGAGATAAAGAAGCTCTGTAGTTTTTCTTGTCTAAAGCTTCGCTTCAGTCCTTACCTTTACCTGCCCTATCCTTTTCCTGCCTTACTCTCCTCTCAACCTTGACCTCAACTTGCCTTATCTTTTTCCTCTTCTTACAGGATGGGTAGATAGGTATCCACCTCGTAGCGCGACACATGGACCCTGAATTTATCCCACTCTATGCGCTTGTTTTCCATCAGCTTCTCAAACACGTGATCGCCCAACGTGTCTCTTATGAGCGGGCTCGACTCGGCTGCCTCAATGGCTTCATGAAGGCTTCCCGGCAGAGCTCCTATGTTCAACTCTTTCCTTCGCTCTGCCGACATCTCGTACACATCTTCTTCGATGGGAGCGGGAAGCGGGTACTTGTTCCTGACACCTTCCAGCCCGGCTCGAAGCATGACGGCAAAAGCAAGATACGGATTGCATGCCGGATCCGGGCTCCTGTATTCGGCCCTCGTTGCCTTTTCTTTGCCCGGCTTGTAGAGGGGCACCCTGACAAGCGTGGATCTATTGCGCCTGGCCCACGCTATGTAAACCGGTGCCTCATAGCCCGGCACCAGTCTCTTGTAGGAATTGACCCACTGGCTGGTGATAAGGGTTATCTCGCGGGCGTGGCGCAAAAGCCCCGCAATGTATTGTTTTGCGATATCGGAAAGAAAGTATTCGTCACCGCCGTTAAAGAACGCATTGCTGCTTCCCTTGAAGAGAGACTGGTGCGTGTGCATCCCGCTTCCATTCACACCGAAAATGGGCTTAGGCATAAACGTTGCGTACAGGTCATACTTCTTGGCTACTTCTTTGACCACAACACGGTAGGTTATGGTGTTGTCTGCCATGGTGAGAGCATCCGTGTATCTGAGATCGATCTCGTGCTGCGAGGGTGCAACCTCGTGATGGCTGTACTCGACCTTGATGCCCATGGATTCCAGCCAAAGAATAGTCTCCCTCCGCAGATCGACGCTCACGTCTTCGGTAGTAAGGTCGAAGTAGCCCGCCATGTCGAGTATTTCCGGTTCCTTGTCGGATTTGAAATAGAAGTACTCCAGCTCGGGTCCCACATACAGGGTAAAACCCATATCCTGAGCCAGCTTCAGGTTGCGCTTCAGCACGTACCTCGGATCGCCCTTGTAGGGCGTTCCATCAGGTTCGTGAATATCGCAGAACATGCGCGCAACCCCGCTCTCCTTTGGCCTCCAGGGAAGCACCACGAAGGTGCTTGGATCGGGCATGGCAATCATATCGCTTTCATCTATCCGCGCGAAGCCCTGGATCGACGAGCCGTCGAAGCCCATGCCCTCGGCAAAAGCTCCCTCAAGCTCCTCAAGGCTTATGGAGAAACTCTTTGCGAAACCCAGGATGTCGGTAAACCAGAGCTTGATGAACCTGATGTTGTTGTCGTAGACAAATTTTAGGACTTCTTCCTTTGTCATGGCTCATCCCTCCTTTTCCAGACGGTAGGTTGTTAGTCCGGGCAGACTCTTTCTCTCATTATAGAACTCCGCCCCGCGCTCGGCAAGCAAGCTGGTCCTGTTCCGACTTGGATTCAAGCGGACGACCCAGCCTCCGGCACGGGTACCCCGGGCGGCAGCGAGGAGCCGACGCAGGCGTACTTAAGAGTACGTCAAGGAGAGCGACGCAGCGACAACAAAGGCATACGTTTGAATCCGAATCGGAACTAGACCATCAGATACTTCTTCTTGACCTCTTCATTGGCCTCCAACTCCGCTACTGTCCCTTCAAAGCGAATCCGGCCGTTATCAATGACGTAGACCCTGTTAACCATCTTCAGGGCAGATTTGACGTTCTGTTCGGAGAGAAGAATGCTGATGCCTGCATCCCGCAGTTTCAGTATCTGTTCCTCGAGGTCCCTCACGATAAGCGGCGCAAGTCCTTCAGTGGGCTCATCAAGTAGGAGGAGTTCCGGACCGGTCACGAGTGCCCTCGCTATGGTGAGCATCTGTTGCTCACCGCCGCTCAGGTTACCCGCCCTTCGTGACTTCATCTCTCCCAATGCCGGAAAAAGGTCGTATACGCGCTCCCTGGTCCACTCGCTGCTCCGAATGAAGGGTATCTCCAGATTGTCATCCACGGTCAAGTCCGCAAAAACTCTTCTGTCATCCGGCACGTATGCAATCCCGTCGCGAACAAGCAGATAGGCCTTCTTGCCCGTTATGTCCTGGCCATTAAAAAAGACCGTTCCCTGCTTGGGTGGCGTGAGGCCCATGATGCTCCTCATGGTCGTGCTCTTTCCCGCGCCGTTTCTGCCCAGAAGGCCCACAACCTCTCCCTTGGAGACTGCGAGGGAGACATCAAACAGGATATGACTGATGCCGTAATAGGTGTGAATGGCGTTTACACTGAGCATACGTCGCCCCCGCCCAGGTACGCATCCTGTACCGCCTGGTTACACCGCACTTCATCACATGCCCCCTGGATGATAGTGGCACCCCGTACCATGACCATGATCCTGTTGGCAATACCGAAAACAATTTCCATGTCATGTTCGCAGAAGAGGATCGTAAGACCCATGCTGCTTCGCAGTTCTTTGATAAGGTCGATACAACGGGCTGTTTCCTCGGGTGACATGCCTGCGGTCGGCTCATCCAGGATGAGAAGCTCAGGCTTGCCGCCCAAGGCTATGGCTATCTCCAGGACCTTCTGGTCCCCATGGGAAAGCGCACCGCACACACTGTCTTTCTTCTTCATCAGGCCCACGCTTTTGAGGATCGAAGCTGTTTCATCTGTTACGAGGCGCCTCGACGGCGTGAACAGGTTAAACGTTTTGCCCTGCTGAGAGAGAACTGCTATGCGGACGTTCTCGAAAACCGTGAGCCTTGAAAAAATATTGACCACCTGGAAGGAACGCGTGATGCCCTTCTTGCACGTCCGGTGTGCCGGAAGCCCGGTGATGTCTTCGCCCTTGAACATGACCTGGCCGCCGTCAGGGGAGAGTATCCCGGTGATGAGATTAAAGAGCGTAGTCTTTCCTGCGCCATTCGGTCCTATAACGGCCACTATCTCTCCGTCGGCCACTTGGAGATTGGCGCCGTTCACGGCCTTGAAACCACCGAATGACTTGTGTAGGTTTCTCACCTGCAGCATACCTTTGCTACCCCTCAGCACTTTCTGATGTTCGCCTTTTCCATGCCTCTAATACGTAACCGAGCAAGCCCTCGGGCAGGAAAAGAATGACGAGCACCAACAGTATTCCCAGGATCAATGTCCAGTAGTCAGTAAAACCACTGACAAAGGTACGCAAACAAACAATGACGGCAGCACCCAGCATCGGACCGAGAAACGTAAGCCATCCTCCCAAAAGAGCCATGATCGTAATCTCAAGGGAGAGCGTCCAGAACATCATGTCGGGGAAGACCGAATTGTCCACGACCACAAAGAGCACGCCGGCAACCCCGCCAAAAAAACCCGCGATCACGATCGCCGCCAGCTGGTGACGTCTCACATTGACGCCTACGGCCTGGCTGCGCACAGCATTATCCCGGATTCCCTGTAATGTGCTCCCGAAGGGAGAGTTCAGTATCCGGTGCATCACCAGCAGAGAAAGACCTCCAACGATCAACGCGAAGTAGTAGGCACCCAGAGGAGAGCCGACTAATTCGGGCATGGGAATGCCGTGGATACCGTCATCCCCGCCCGTGAATCCGTACCACCGATAGACTATCGCCCATACCAGTGAGCCGAGCGAGATCTGCAGCATGCCGAAGTAGAGCTTGGAGAGGCGAACACAGATGAGACCGATGATGAACGAAAGTGCGGCAGCGACTAAAGGCCCTGCCACAAAGCCCAGCCACCCTGAATAGCCGAGTTTCGCTATCATGATTGCAGCACCGTATGCCCCTGCCCCGTAGAAAACAGCGTGGTGAAACTGATATATTCCACCGAAACCCAGGACAAAGTTCAGGCTCGTCGAAAGCAGACCCGTCGTCACAATGAGAGCGATCAGGTACGTGTAGAAACGCGGTAGGCCAAGTGGCGCAATAGCAAGGATCGCAAGAACGATCACCAACGCAACAATCGATTTCCTTGCACCCATTACCCTATGCCTCTTTTTACCAGGTTGATCTCAACAGGCCTGTCGGCCTGAAGCTGAGAACCACGATCACCGCTGCATACGGGAAGATAATACCGAATTGCGGCCAGATGAGGATGCCTAAAGACTGGGTCAGGCCGAAAATAAGCGCACCCAGTAAAGCACCCCAGATGTTGCCCAATCCGCCCATGATCACAATCAGGAAAGCCTCTATAATCAGCGTGTGGTCCATGCCGAGCGTGACGTTTACAATAGGAGCGACAAGGGCACCGCCCAGCCCAGCAAGATAACACCCTATGACAAACACTGTTGCAAATACCAGGCTGACATTGATACCCACGGCGCCGACCATCTCACGGTCAACCGCAGCAGCCCTGGAGATCTTACCCATCTTGGTTTTGTTCACGATGAGCCAGAGCACAATCGCCACAAGGGGCCCCATGATCAGCAGAAAGAAGTTGTATATCGGAAAAGGGAGGCCAAATATGGGGATCGATCCCTGAAAAAAGCGGGGCATGGAAACCGTGCGGTATTCCGCACCCCATACGAGTTTCACCAGGTCTCCGAAGATGAGAGCGAACGCAAAGGTGAGCAGGAAAAGCATGATATGCTCCCGCTCATACAGCCTGCAAAAGATGGCGCGCTCAGCAATAAAACTGAGCGCGGCCACGATAATGGGCGCAAGGAGCACGGCCATCCAGTAACCGGTTATACCCCCGCCAAATACTTTCGAAACGGTGAACGCCATGAACGCCCCGATCATGTAAAGGGAGCCATGAGCAATGTTTGGAATTCTGAGTACGCCGAGAATAAGGCTTAAACCGGAAGCGACGATGAAGAGGATGACCGTCCTGCTGAGGCCCACAAGCACCTGGCAGAGGACCCCCGGAGAACAGATGAAGCTGATAATATCCAATCTCGAACCTCCGCTTGAGTCGCGCTCCTACTTCCCGCGGGTCTTCAAGACCTGCTCGCACGTAGGCATGTATTCTGAGGCGGGGATCGTGACCAGGTCACCTGCGATAAGAAAATCCTTGTACTCGGGGCTCTTTTTCGTCACGCCCCAGAACATGGGGAGCGTCACCTGATGGTCACATTTGCGCATTTCCATCTTGCCGACCGGTGTGTCATTAAGCACCATGCCCTCCACAGCATCGATGAATTTTTCTTTATTCATGCTGCCGGCTTTCTGAAAACCGCGTGCTACGAACTCAGCCGTGATGTAACCATACAGGGCTGTCATCTTGGGATATCTGCCATAGAGCTTCTTGAACTCAGCCGCAAAGGCCTTGTTCGCCGGCGTGTCAGGGTAGTAGAAAAGATAGTTTGCCGTCCCGTAGACCCCTTCCGGTGCATCCATGCCAAGGGCCTGCCCGACCGTGACCTCTATGGCAGTATGCTGATAGAACGGTATCTTGTCTGCCAGGCCGGTTGCTTTCGCTGCCTTCTGGAAGTTGACCATACCTGAACCACCCGTTGCAACGATGATGAAATCAGGCTTAGCAGCAACAATGGCCGTTATGTATGGCGTGAAATCGGTCTCGCCCACTTTCCACCACGTCTGGCCGAGCAACTGGACCGAAGGTTTGAGGGCCTTCAGGTTATTCCAGACACCGTCTCCAATGGCATGACCGAACTCATAATCATCGCCGGCGATCCAGTATTTTGTGAAAGGCATTTTGGCGAGGGCGACTGCAGCCGCCTTTCCCGCCATCGCGGTGTTCTCATTGGTGCTGAATACGTAGCGGTGCCCCATCTGGCCTGTGATCCTGTCGCTTTTTGCATTGCTGACAAAAAACGGAATCTTCTCTTTCTTTACAAAATCAGAGATGGCAAGAGCTGTCGCGCTGTTGATTGTTCCTGCAAGGATGTCCACATTCTCTTTCATCACCAGCTCTTTGGCCATGGCTAACCCGACATCCGGTTTGAATTTTTCATCCCGCGTCGTATATTCGATCTTCCTTCCCAGCACACCGCCTTTCGCATTGATCTTATCCCTGGCCATCTTGAAGCCGTCCACGACATCCTGTGAGTAGGCTGCCGGAGGTCCCGAGTAGGTATCAACAATGCCTACCTTGATGGTATTTGCCGCGTGGGAAGATACAACTACGAGGACCAAACCCAAAAGACCAAATGAAAGAAGAAGCAACAACCTTTTCATAGGACCCCTCCTTTTACGTTTTCAGTCTCGTGCTTATCCTTCCGTACGGACCATTTCATTGTATGCACAATGAAAGATTTATTGTCAATCTATTTCCGGGGCTCGCGTCGCCCCCTCGGGCAGCAAAGCTGCCCGAGCCTCCCCTTCTCGCTCGCTGTCCTCGCTAGATAGATTCCAACAGCCGTGGGAAATACACCATGAGTGTTGGAATCTATTTCCGGCTCTTCGGCGCCTCGTCACAGGTAGGCATGTAGTCCTTGCCAGGAATCGTTATGAGACCACCCGGCATGCGAAGGTAACGCCACAAACGGAAGAACAAAGGGCAGAAAACCGCATGCCATTCTTACTGCCGTTTTCGTGAGTGCACTCCTTTCGTTAGACTTTGAAAATTTCGTGGAAGTATAGCAAGACTTAAACCAAAAAAGGGGGTTATTGTCAATGCTTATTCTCGGTCACGCCTATTCCCGGTCAATCTCCGTTTTCGCTAAGTGGGGACTCGGTTGACATGCCGAGGAACCTATGGCATCTTGTGGCAGGAGATAGCCACGGGCTCTCTAGCTGATAAATATTACTGGTCTTTGAGCTGGGTATCCGGCTCGATCAAACAGCAACTTCAGGAGGAGGCCATGACCACGCGACTGCGAAGCAAAGCATTGAGTCCTGATTTACCCCAGTATTACATGCGCCGGGTCTTTTTCAAATCAATGGGTGCGACCGACGCTGACCTTGAAAAACCGCTCGTTGCAATTGCCAACACGTGGAATGAGATTCTTCCGGGCTCGTATCATCTCGACCGGATTGCTCAGGCGGTCAAACGCGGCATCAGTGAGGCCGGGGGCATGGCAACCATTTTCAACGTACTCGCTCCCTGCGACGGCCAGGGAAGCGGCAACGAGGGCTTCAAGTATGTCCTCCCCAGTCGCGACCTGATAGCGGCTTCCGTAGAAATGATGATAGAGCACGCGAGCTACGATGCAGCCGTGATGATCGGAACCTGTGACAAGATCGTCCCTGGGCTCATCATGGCCGCTGCCCGTTGCAATCTGCCGACTATACTGTTCACCGGCGGCTATATGCCTGCTGGCCACTACAAAGAGGATAGGCTCGACTGCTCTTCGATGGGGAAGTATTTCGTGATGTACAGGCAGGGTAAGATTACAAAGGAGGAACTGCGCGAGGTTGAAGGCCTCTGCTGTCCCGGTCCCGGGGCATGTTGCCTCATGGGGACTGCTAATAGCATGTGCATTGCCGCAGAAGCCTTCGGTCTTTCTCTGCCCGGGAACTCCGCGCTCTGTGCTACTGATCCGGCGCTTGAAAAACTGGCCGAGGAAGCCGGCCGCAAAGTGATGGAGCTTCTCTGGAAGGATGTCAAAGCACGGGATATCATGTCGCCGGCTGTCTTCCGGAACGCGGTGAAAGTCTGCTGCGCAACGAGCGGCTCGACGAATCTGACCCTCCATTTCCCAGCTATCGCGCATGAGCTGGATTATCCCTTTACGCTTGATGACTTCGAGGAAATCAGCCGGCAAACCCCTTCCATCATGGAAATCAAGCCTTCGGACACCAGGTATCTCATGGAGGATTTCGAGCGTGCGGGAGGATTGCAGGCGGTCATGAAATCAATGGAAGGCCTTCTGGACACAAGCGTAATGACTGCGAGCGGCAAGACCCTGGCTGAGAATTTGAAAGACGCGACAATCAAAGATCATGAGATTATCAGATCCCTCACCAATCCAAAGGGCAAGAACGGAGGCATTGCTATCCTGAAGGGCAATATGGGAGTGGCCGTCGTAAAACAGACGGCGGTACGGCCAGAGATGCAGCGCCACAGAGGGCCCGTAAGGGTTTTCACGCAGGAAGAGGACTGCGTCGATGCTCTGCTTGCGGGCAAAGTAAAACAGGGAGAGGTGCTCATCATACGATATGAAGGGCCGAAGGGCGGGCCGGGTATGAGGGAAATGGTGATGGCAACCTGGATGCTCGTGGAATTGGGTCTGGACAAGTCGGTTGCAATTGTGACGGATGGAAGATTTTCCGGGACGTCGGGCGGGCCCTGCGTGGGACACCTGGTGCCCGAAGCAGCGACAGGCGGGCCGATTGCGGCACTGCGCGATGGAGATGTGGTCGCGATAGACATCCCCTCGCGCACCCTCAACGTGGAATTGACCGAGGACGAGATCAGACAGAGGCTGGTATCATGGAAAGCGCCCGAGCCGAAAGTAACCAAGGGCTATCTTGCCCATTTTGCGAAGCACGCGGTGAGCGCGGACAAAGGCGCCTATCTGGATTGATCACAGAATGGCATTACCTGGGTCTATGAAAACTGCGGAGCGCGGCTTAACCTTTCCTGAGCGAAGCATTGCGGGAGTCTCTCGGGACCCGTCTTATGTTCGGAGGGAGCGGTGCGCAGTGTCGGGCGCATGCCGAGGATTGTCTGAGCGCTAAGCACGCTATCGATAGCAGGCGTGCGCGAGTTCCGCAGGCAAGCGGAAGGAGAACTTAGACGGGTGAGAGACGGAGCACCAGCGAGCGAAGGAAACGGTTGAAGCCAGCGCGGATTTTGATAACACCCATAAAATAACTTGTGGAGGTTTTTCATGAAACGTAGACGGTGGATGACAGCAAAGGATGTGTTACAGGTAAACGCCTTCAAGTGGCCGAACAAGATCGGCGCAAAAGACCTCAATAAAGCGTATACCTTCAAGCAGTGGGACGAGAGATCGTGCCGGCTCGCCAACGCACTGGCCGGGCTCGGGATGAAGAAGGGCGACCGGTTCGCTGTTCTTGCCTATAACTGCGTGGAGTGGCTCGAGATTTATGCTGCAGCAGCCAAAGGCGGGTTTATCTGCGTGCCCATCATGTTCCGGCTGGCACAGCCCGAGATGGAATATATCATCAACCACTGCGAAGCAAAGGTTTTCATCGCTCAGGACCAATGGATCAAAACCGTTGACGGGTTTAAGAAGAACTTGGCCACGGTTGAGCGCTATGTCTCCTTCGCGGTCGGCAACGATCATTTCGACGGGTACCTCGCGTATGAGGACCTCATGGCTGCAGCAAGCCCAAAAGAGCCTGCCACTTCTGTGACTGGCGATGATCCGTGGGTGATCATGTACACGGGCGGGACTACGGGTAAGCCTAAAGGCGTTATCAGGTCACATGAATCGGTCGCCGCGCACTACTTCATCAACATCATCGACCATGACTTTGAGTTCGATGATTGCACGCTCCTCGTGATGCCTTGCTGTCACGTTAATTCTCTCTTCTACTCGTTCACCAATACCTGGGTGGGCGCAACGGCCATGGCCTACAACATGGTGAGCTTCGATCCTGAACACCTGCTCAAAACGTTTGCCGAACACAAGATCACCTTCACTTCGCTCGTCCCAACGCACTATATAATGATCCTCGCGCTCCCGGAGGAGGTAAAGAACAAGTACGACGTGAGCAGCGTCAAGAAACTACTCTGCTCGTCTGCGCCAGCAAGAAGGGATACGAAGCTCGGCATACTCAGCTACTTCAAGAACTCACGCCTCTACGAGGCATACGGCTCTACGGAAACAGGCCTCGTGACCATTCTCAAACCTCATGAACAGCTGACCAAGCTCGGGTCGATAGGACGGGAGGCGACAGGGACGAATGTGGTTAAATTGATGGACGAGAATGGAAACGAGATCCACGAACCGAACAAGGTGGGCGATATCTACGCATCCAGCCCCATGATGTTCGACGGCTACTGGAAAGACCCGGAAAGAGCAGAGGCCTCATTCAGGGGAGATTACTTCTCGCCGGGCGACCTCGGCAAACGGGACGAGGATGGTTACTACTATCTCGTCGACCGAAAGGCCAACATGATCATTTCCGGTGGCGAGAATGTGTATCCGTCCGAAGTGGAGAACTGCGTGGGATCGAACCCCAAGGTCAAGGACGTCGCAGTCATTGGCGTACCGCACGAGAAATGGGGTGAAATGGTGGCAGCTGTCGTGGTGCTCCACCAGGGGCAGACTGCAACCGAAGAGGAGATTTCAGGCTTTTGCAGGGGCAAGATCGCAGGTTACAAACTACCGCGGAAGGTCTATTTCATCAAAGACGAGGAGATGCCAAGATCGGGGCCGGGCAAGATCCTGCATCGCGTGCTGCGGGAAAAGTACGGCATGTGGAAAGACCAGATGTAACGCCGATTCACCCTCAAGCGTATACCTTCGTTGTCACTGCGTCGCATTTGCTCGACGTACCCCGAGGTACGCCTGCGTCTGCTCCTCGTTGCAGCCTCGGTCTCCATCTTGAATTCGAATCGGCGTAGCATGCGGTCCTTGCCCGGTCCTTGCCCTTGACATTGTATGCAAATCCTTGTTAGCATCGGAGGTCCCTGCACGGGGCAAAACAATGAGCCAGCGGATACTGCCAAAAATTACATGAAAAAAACTCGTGGGTAAGGCAAGAGAAAGCAACAGGACCGTTTCAGCCGAGGAAGAGAATTAAGCTGCAGCTTTTTTCGCGCTCGCGGCGCAAGCTTCGATCGGAGGTGCCAGGATGGGTTTGATGGATTTCGAGGCGCGAGGAAGTCCGGGACCGCAGGCTGTACTTGATGTACGTCGAGGACTCCTGACGACGAGGCAACGAAGAAAGGCGCAAACCCTAATACTGGCGGCTCCGGCGAAAAAAGAAATAAAAAAGTTGACAATATCAGGACGGAGAAGAGGATACGAACAATGAATGCGACCGAGAAACAGAGTACAGGGCAGGGCAACGGATTGGCAACAGCAGAAAAATACTACCGCGAATACGGCTTGAGGGCGAAGGAACTCCATAGACAGGGGAAAGGCGTTATGGGTTATCTTTCGGCCCTGGGACCAGTGGAGATTATAACAGCAGCGGGGCTCGTACCGCTTCGGCTCAAAGGAGACGTCAGTGAACCTATAACCAAGGCGGACGCCCATATGGAAACGATCGTCTGCCCCTTCGTGCGTAACGTGTTTGACGCAGTGCTTAAGGGCACGTACGGATACCTTGACGGCGTAGTGATTGCCCATCTATGCGACAGCACCAGTCGCACGTATGACACGTGGGCTTACAACGTGCCGCTACCCTATTCATTCTTTCTCAATGTACCTCATAGCTCGGATGCGCCGTCAATCGATTTCTTCAAATCGGTGCTCGGCACCTTCATTAAGAGCCTGGAAGGGCTCACCGGGACACGCATCACAGATGAGGCTCTAGCCCAGTCGGTGAAAGCGCACAATAAAAACAGGCAGATGATGAGGCAACTTTATGCTTTGCGGCAATCGAACCCGCCACTAATCTCCGGGGTTGAAATGACACACGTGCTGGTGGCAGCCATGGGCTTGCCTGTGGACGAATCGACGCAATTGATCGCAAGTGTCATCGATGAAGTCAAGGCCCGGGTGCCGAAATCGAAAGGCTCCGACTCAGCAAGGATCATGATTCTGGGAGACCAGATCGACAATACGGCCATGATTGAAATTGTTGAGAACGCAGGCGCGCATGTGGTGATGGACGATGTGTCGATCGGCACCAAGGTCCACTGGCGGGATGCGGATGAGACAAAAAATCCTCTCGACGGCATCGCAGAACGCTATCTTGCGAAAATCCCTTTGCCGACTACTTTCGTGGGTGCTGGAAAGGATTATCAGGAGAGCCTCGAGGACCGGTTCGGCCACATCAGGGGTTATGTCAAAGATTTCAGCGTCGACGGGGCAATTCTCTTCATCTACAAATATTGCGATCCTTACGGGTTTGAGGTACCTGCCTTGAAGAGCTACATTGAAACACTCAATGTCCCGGTCCTCTACCTGGAGGACGAATACTCCACGTCGACCATAGGCAGGCTGAAGACCAGAATAGAAGCATTCCTTGAGATGATCGCATAAAGAACCGGGTCACGGGGCAAGGGTCATGGGACCGGCGACCGGAAAAGAATGAACGGGCAAGGACTTTGCAATACAAGCATGGATAAAGCGAGGAAAGTCGATGGCAGAAGAGAGAAAATCAAGAAAGACCGCAACCGAGGCTGCTGCAAAGGTTCCCAGGATAGTGAGGGCGAACCTGACGGAAAACCTGAAGGCCAAAGAAGAAGGCAAGCTCGTTGCGTACACCTTCATCGTGTGTCTCCTTGATGAGGTCATGAGGGCTATGGATGTCGTGCCCGCGTGGGGCGAGAGCTATTCTGGCATCTGCGCTGCTAAGCGCGATGCGGGACGGTTCCTCGAGAAGGCGGAGGCGCAAGACCTTTCCCGGTCGCTCTGCACGTACGCAACCTGCAATCTTGGGTTCGACATCTGGCGTCAGGAACTGGGAGGCGAGATGCCTCCTGATGCGCCCTGGGGCGGCATTGCTAAACCGGACGTGATCCTCGCAAGCGGCCAGATGCTCTGCGACCCGCGATTTAAGTGGCCGCAGGCTACACAGCATTACCTGCAGGACGTACCCATCCATGTCAGCGGGTACTACTGGCCCCCCTGGGATCCGAAGATAGACCAGAAGGAAGTGGAAGCTTACTACGTCAAGTATGCAGTAGAAGAATTGCGCAGCGTGGTCCGCTTCCTTGAAAAGCATACAGGCCGGAAGATGGACTGGGACAGGCTGGCGGAGCTTGTGGACCTCGTAGACAGAACGTGGGACATGTTCTACCGGACGTATGAGCTGCGCAGGGCAATGCCCACCCCTATGGATACGGGAGACGCCATGAACACGATGGTGCCTCTGGCATTCATGCTGGGGACCCAGGAGGCGTGCGACTTTTACAAAGACCTTTACGATGAGCTGACGCGCAAAATAGCGAACAAGGAAGGTATCGTCGCTGATGAAAAGTACCGCCTGCTCTGGGGCGCGGGCTTGCCTTCCTGGTTTGCGTTGAGCGACTTTCTTTACTTCAACAGCAAGGGTGCTGTTTTCCCTGTGGAAAGAACGTATCGCGAGGCAGAATTGATCGAACACCTCGACCTTCCCAAGGCGAATGATCCTCTCGAGCACATCGCTTGGAGATGGACGCGTTATTACACAAACTGGTTCGATAGAGCAAGAAAGAGGCCAGGTTCCCTGCCCGAGGTCGAACGCCTCATCGAGTATATTGAAAATTACAATATTGACGGCGTTGTCTTCCACCAGGCGTTCTCGTGCCGCACGTGGCACGCGGGTATCATCCTGCAGGCTGAAATCCTGAAAAAGGTCTACAGGGATATACCGGTCATGATCATGGAGGGCGATATCGTTGATATCAGCTCTTACAACGAGGCAGATGTCCACAACCGGATCGATGCTTTTATCGAAACATTGGAAGCGGCGAAGGCCAAACGAAAGTGAGCAGCACGTAGTGAGCAGTGAGCAGTAGAAGCCACGCACGAGGTAAATTAAATCAAGAGCGTACTTACATAAAAGAGTTACTGGCATGAAAACTAATCGGTACAAGTCTTTCTTATGTTCTGCTTCTTACTATCTGCTTTTTACCCTTTGCTCTACCGACTGCTCACTGCTTACCGCTTACTTTAAACTTTCTAACTATCAATGAACGCGTTCTTCGCAGGGCTGGACATTGGCTCCACCATGACCAAAGTGGCAATCGTCGGTGAAAGCCTCATCGCCTCGGTCATCGGGCCAACCGGACCCGAACACCGTCGCTTGGCCCACAAGGTAATGGAAGAAGCGCTCACGAGGGCACGCCTGTCCTTCTCCGACCTTGGCTACATCGTCGCCACCGGCTACGGCCGGATTAACGTCCCTTTCGCGGACAAGCAGGTCACGGAGATAACATGCCATGCGAAAGGCCTGCACAGCCTCTTACCCACAGCACAAACAATAGTGGACATAGGCGGCCAGGACAGCAAAGGCATCAAGCTCAAGAACGGGAAGGTTGCAAGCTTCGTCATGAACGATAAGTGTGCTGCCGGGACCGGCCGATTTCTCGAAGTGATAGCGGATGCTTTGGGCGTGCCGTTGGAAAAGCTTGGCGAACTTTCCCTTTCAGCGAGAGCGACGGCAACGATCAGCAACACCTGCACGGTCTTTGCCGAGCAGGAGGTCGTTTCCCAGCTTGCAAGCGGTGAACCCGTTGAGAATCTGATTGCAGGTATCCACGAGGCAATTGCCACGAGAATCTATGCCATGGTCAGCAAGCTGAAAATAGAACCGGACGTGGCCATAACAGGCGGCGGGGCAAAGAACATCGGTCTCGTCAGGGCGCTGGAGCTAAGGTTCGGATACCCGGTCCTGGTGCCGCCTGAACCCTTGCTCACCGGCGCCATAGGTGCAGCCCTCGTCGGAAAGGAAGTAGCCGACAAGGCAGTTCAAAACGGACAGCCTCTGGCTCGCTCAGGCAAAGGCTTGCAGGAAGCCAAGATTTACACGTAATGAAGTGAGCAGTAAGTACCTAAAGAAGCAAGTAGTAAGCTGTGAGCAGTAAGCAGTAAGGACACAGAAGCCCGTAAGGCCTGAAGAAGTGATCAGTGAGCTGTGAGGAGTAACTGAGCAGTACGGCCAAAATGATTTATAAATGATCCGGCGCCAACTTGCCATGGAGGGGCCATCGCTAAGTCGATCAGCAAGAGCTTGCCCTAGTTTTGGCAGCTTTCTGCTGCTTACTGCTGACTGGTCACTGCTTACTTTTAACTTGTTGCTATGGTATACACGCTCGGTATCGACATAGGTTCTGCTTATTCCAAGGCTGTTCTTTGTGCTGAGGGGGAGGTTAAGGCTTACGCAGTCACTCCCTCCGGCGGAAATTACCGGGAGACAGCCGAAAGAATACGAGAAGAAGCGCTCAGTAAGATCGGCATTCCCCCTGCCGATGTTTCCTTCACGGTCGCCACCGGCTATGGAGCAGCAGCGGTCGATTTTTCGGATCAGACTGTAACGGACATATCCTGCCAGGCCAAAGGTATTCACTGCCCCTTCCCGAACGCACAGACTGCCATCGATATAGGTGGCCAGTTCAGCAAGGTGATCAAGATCGATGAGGATGGAAGGGTTACCAATTTCATACTCAATGAGAAATGCGCGGCGGGAAGCGGCAAATTCCTTCACGTCATTGCTCGTCTCCTTCACATAGAGATCGGCGATATCGGGCTACTCTCCCTCAAATCTCAAAAACCGGTGGAGTTCAACACGGGCTGCGCTGTTTTTGCCGAGGCTGAAGCCGTCTCCCGCATAGCCGAAGGTGCACTCATAGAGGACATCCTGGCAGGTGTTCACAAGGCAATGGCATCGAAAATCGTCAACCTGGTTGAGCGAACTGGACCCGTGGGTATTTGCGCTGTGACGGGTGGCGGTGCAAAGGACATCGGGCTGGTGAAGGCCATAGAGGCAGAACTCGGCGTCAACCTCTTAGTCCCGGAAGAACCTCAGATCACTGCGGCATATGGTGCGGCCCTTCTTGCGGCAGAGAAGGCCCTCACCAAGACATAAATCGAACATATAACGGACATAAAATCTTGACAGTGTAGCAAGCCTAGTGTAGAGTCACAAAAAAGGCTGACGTCACCAGGAACACCAACAGTAAGGCCCAAGGAGAAGCATATGCCCTTTAACTCTCTCAGAGCATTCCTCGAAAAGTGCGAAACTGAGGGACAGCTCGTTCGTATCAAGGAGAAGATCAAGCCCGAGCCTGACATCCGTGCCGCTGCATGCGCGGCAGCAAAAATGGCCGCAGGTCCCGTTCTATTGTTTGACAACATAGAAGGGTATCCGAACAAACAGGTGGCAATGAATATCCACGGCTCATTTCAGAACCACGCCCTCATGCTCGACCTGCCTAAAGAAACGAGCGTCAAGGTCCAGTTCCAGGAGCTTGTCGAGCGCTGGGATCGATACCCCATACCACCCAGGCGGGCCAAGAACGCGCCCTTCAAGGAAGTCATCATCGACAAGAATCCAAGTCTCTACAAGGAACTTCCCTTGTTCCGCGTGAACCCTATGGACGGCGGCTTTTATCTTTCGAAGGCCTGCGTTGTCTCTCGCGACCCGGAAACAGGCGAGGATCAGAATCTGGGTATGTACAGGATGCAGGTAAAAGACCATGACCGCATCGGCATTCAGGCCGCAGCCCAGCACGATATCGCCATTCACCTTCGCAAGGCCGAAGAGCTCGACATACCGCTCCGGGTTGCGATCGTCGTCTCCAACGAGCCAGTTACGAGCCTGGTCGCATCGACGCCACTCCATTACCATCAGGATGAGTATTCGATGATAGGTGCCATCAGGGGCGAGCCTGCCGAGATCATAGCATCTGAGCGAGGGAACCTCGACGTGCCGGCTGGTGCGGAGGTTGTCATCGAAGGGGAGATCATCCCGCGCAAACGTTTTGTGGAAGGGCCTTTCGTCGAGTACACAGGCTATTACTCTTCGAGCATGATCCAGGCCGAAATACAGGTCGATCTCATCTCCCGGCGGCGCGATCCCATCATCTTTGAGAACCTGTACAGCGGCCTGCCGTGGACCGAGATGGATTATATGATGGCCATGAGCACGAGCGTGGCCCCTTTCAAGCAGATGAAGCCCGAGTTCCCGGAACTCCAGGCCATCAACGCCATGTACTGCCACGGGTATGTTACGATCATCTCATCGAAGATACGCTTTGGCGGCTTTGCCAAAACCCTGGCCATGCGCCTTCTTACTACCCCTCACGGGATCGTCTATCCGAAGTTTATCATCGTGGTGGATGACGATATCGACCCATTCGACCTTCAACAGGTGATGTGGGCAATCTCGGTCCGGTTCCGGCCGGAGCGCGACTTGGTACTCATCCCGAATGCCCCTGGCTCAACCGTGGATCCGGCCCACTTGGTGAGAGGGATAACAACAAAAACGATCATCGACGCAACCAGGCCGGCCTTCCCGGATATCCCTCTTGCTGACGCTTCAATCGTGGACGTACCTCCAGAGACCGCTTTCTGGATGGAAGAGATCCTGAAAAGGAGGAAGTGATCCGCATGATCTGTCCGAGATGCGATTTCTTAGAGGCCTACAAAGTATTTGAAGCCGAAGACAGAAGCTGGGAGATATTTCGCTGCCCACGCTGCAACTTCAACTGGCGAAGCACCGAAGGGCAGGAACTCACAGACGCCAAGCTTTACAGTCCGCGGTTCAAGCTCAGCGAGAAACAGATTCAAGAGATGGCCCCTAAGCCTCCCGTCCCGCCTTTGCGAAAAACTGAAACCTCGGGCGTGCGGGAAAGGAAGCTAACGTAGCACACGTGAAGATCGGTGAGCTTCTATCCAGCCTTCTTCTGATACTGGTCGGCACCCTCTTCTGCCATTCCTCGCTCCACATCGGCATGGGCAGCATCAATGCGCCCGGACCAGGTCTGATTCCCTTTGGCACAGGGGCACTGCTCATACTTTTTTCCGTGGGCACCATCGTAGAAGTGCTTATCACAAAACGTGCAGCGGCGCAGGGCAGTAGCCCCTTTTTTAAGGGCAGGCGGTGGGGCGTCATTTTCGCTGTCCTGATTTCTCTTTTTGTCTACGCGCTGGTGCTCAATTTTCTCGGGTTCCTTTTGGCTACCTTCCTGGTGCTGTTGCTTCTTTTCAAGATCCCGGGAGAGCGCACCTGGAAAGGCGCTGTCGGCATAGCAGCACTCACCACGGCATGCACTTACGCGCTCTTTGGCTACGCGCTCCAGTGCAGCCTGCCTCCGGGCATCCTCGAATTCCTGGGACTGTAACGTGGAGATCTTCAGCGGTATACTCCAAGGATTTGCCACGAGCCTGAGTATCACCAACCTCGCCTACTGCTTTGTCGGGGTGTTCGTTGGCACGCTCATCGGTGTCCTGCCGGGGATCGGTCCTGTCGGGACCATCTCGCTCCTGCTCCCTGCGACCTTCCGGGTCGATCCTGTCTCCGCAATAATCATGATGGCGGGTATCTACTATGGCGCCATGTATGGCGGTTCCACCACGTCGATACTGGTCAACATTCCGGGCGAAGCCGCTTCGGTGATCACCTGTCTCGACGGATACCAGATGGCGCGCAAAGGCAGGGCCGGCGCAGCCCTCGGCATTTCTGCCTTTGGCTCATTCATTGCCGGTACGATAGGTGTCGTCGCCTTGATGTTCCTTGCGTACCCATTGGCAAAGCTCGCCTTGAACTTCGGCCCTCCGGAGTATTTCGCGCTGATGTGCCTGGGGCTGACCATATTGACGTATCTCGCTCGTGGCTCCATGCTCAAAGCCCTGAGCATGGCTCTCGTGGGTCTGCTCCTGAGTTTTATCGGTATTGATGGTATCACCGGACTTCCGCGCTTCACGATGGACATGGTGCATTTAATGGATGGCGTCGGGCTCGTTCCGATAGCCATGGGACTTTTCGGTATTTCGGAGGTGCTCCTCAACCTGGAGGAGGTTATCAAGCGGGACGTCTTTGAAACCAAAATAAAAGGGCTTCTTCCCAACCGTGAAGAGTGGCGCCGCTCCAAATGGCCGATTGTGCGGGGCACGATCATCGGTTTCTTCCTGGGCATACTGCCTGGCGGTGGAGCAGTCATCTCATCATTCATTTCCTATGGATTGGAAAAAAAGCTTTCCAGTACGCCTGAAAAATTCGGCACGGGCATGATTGAAGGAGTGGCTGGGCCTGAGTCAGCTAATAACGCGGCAGTCGGAGGCGCTTTTGTCCCGCTCTTTACCCTCGGGATTCCCGCAAACGTCACTATGGCTGTTCTGCTCGGAGCACTCATGATCCATGGTTTGACCCCGGGCCCTATGCTTCTGAGAGAGCACCCCGAGATTTTCTGGGGCACGGTGACCAGCATGTATATGGGCAATGTGATGCTGCTCGCCCTCAACCTCCCGCTCATCGGCCTCTGGGTCAAGGTACTCAAGATCCCATACGGAATTCTTTTTCCTCTGATTATCCTCTTCTGTCTGATCGGGGCTTACAGCCTCAACAACACGGCGTTCGACATCGCCGTAATGGTGATCTTCGGTCTCGTCGGCTATCTCATGAAAAAATTGGATTATGAGGGCGCACCGCTTCTGCTTGCTTTTGTCCTCGGGCCTATGATGGAACAGGCCCTGCGTCAATCGCTTCTGCTTTCCCACGGCAGTTTCGCAATATTCTTTACGCGGCCGATCTCTGCGGCCGCGATGGGACTAGCTGTGGCGCTCATTCTCTCTTATTTTCTGCCGTTCCTGAGAAAGAAGCGGCCGAATCTGGAGGAAGACAATGTGTGAGGCTGCGCCGCACACACGTTACGAGTTAGGCCGCACCCGTGGGGTACGGCCGTTACGCGTTACGAGTTAAAGATGAAACAATTATGTAACCGAAGGAGGGCGTCATGAGAGTGAAGAGCATGGTTATGATAGCAGTTTCTTTACTGGTAGTGGCTTTCATATTTGTTGCCCCTGTGTCCTCGGCTGATGTTAAGTACCCCACAAAGCCGATCCACATGTGGGTGGGGTTTGCAGCGGGAGGCTCCACTGACATTTGCGGCAGGTCCGTCTCAGCCATCGCAGAGAAGGCTTTGGGGCAGCCGATCGTTGTTGAGAACAAGCCGGGAGGAGGCGGCGCTCTTCTCCTGGGGCTTCTGGCCTCAGCCGCACCTGACGGCTATACGCTGGCGACAACGTCTGACACGCCGTACACCCGGGCTCCCCACCTTATCAATGTGAAGTACGACTCCATGAAAGATTTTACTCCACTTGTCAGGCTGGGCCTGCAGAGACAGGGCATCGTTGTTCGAGCGGATAGCCCCTTCAAGAAGTGGCAGGATCTGATCGACTTCGCCCGCAAGAACCCGGGGCAGCTCACCTACGGCACACCGGGTCCCGGCACAACCCCGCACCTAGCCATGGAGAAGATCGCCCTCCAGGAGAAGGTCAAGTTCCAGCATATCCCGTTTCAAGGGGATACACCGGCTATGTCAGCGGTCCTCGGCGGACACGTGATGGCGTCCGCCACAGGCGCACTGGCATGGACATCCCATGTAAAGGCCGGCTCGCTCAGACTGCTTCTGGTATTTGACCCTGAAGGAATGGACGAGTGGCCGGAAGTCCCCACGTTCAGAAAGGTAGGCTACAACTTCGAAGCGCCCACCGCCCAGATGCTTTCCGCTCCCAGAGGACTTCCCAAACCTATCGTCGACAAGCTGATCACGGTCTTCTCTGGCGCAGTGATGTCACCGCAATTCCAGAAGGTGGCGCGAGAACAGGAACTCCTGGCAGCCAAGCCCTTGACCGGGGCAGATTTCCAGAAGTGGTTACAACAGCAGTACACTATGTACGGCACATTCATAAAGGAAGTAGGACTGCAGAAGGAAACGAAATGAGGACAGGAAAAGGATAAAGCAGGTTGAGGTTAAGGTTAAGGAAAGGACCACGACGAAAGTTAGTAGCATGATCTCAGCTTTCGTTCTTGTATTTTCCTTGACCTTTATTTTAGATTATCGCACTCGGCAGTCTAAGAATTTCTTTTTCTTACATCTCTGGTTGGGTTGTTTGTCTCAACCCCAACCTTCGCTCTTGTTTTTACCTGTCTTTAGGGTCGGCCTCAGCATCCAGGCCAACAGCGCACCTGCCAGGGAGATAGCAATGCCGATCCAGAATACCAGCTGGTAGTGCCCCATGCGATCAAATATGTATCCGGCCAGGTAAGCGCCCAGTGTTGCTGATCCTGATTCCGCAATTCCGAGGACGCCCACAATCAGGCCAAGAGATGCAACACCGAATGCTTCCGACGCCACGGAGAATCTCAGCACAGCCTGATTGCCCCAGGCAAGCCCAAAGAGGAGCGCGAAGCTGTAAAGCATCCACAGTTCCGTGGCCCACAGGCCAAGCAGCAAGCTTACGGTTGTCATGAAGAAACTGACTATGAACGTGGTCCTGTTCCCCACGAGGTCAATCAGGCAGCCCATGCCCAGCCGGCCAAATGAACTGGCTGCCCAGATGATGGAGAGCACTGTGGCTCCGTCCAGCAATGAGAAACCAAGATCCTGAACGTGAGCCGGCGTGTGCGATGCGAATGTAGATCTGCAAAACCCAAAAACCGCGTAGCAGCCGAATATGACCCAGAACTCACGCGTGATCAATGCTGCTCGAAACGATGGCTCCGAGCCGCCTGAACCCGTCCCGAAACTTTCCCCTGAAAGAGGCGCCATTACCGCAGAACCGTCAGGATACTGTCCCTTCGCAGCCGGGTCCCGCATGAGCAGGAGCCCTGCCCCGACGATTCCGACCAAGTTAATGATACCGTAGATCACGTATCCATAACGCCAGCCAAAAGCAAGAATCAGATATCCTGCAAGCGGCGGAAAGAGAAGACCTCCGAAACCGGCGCCAGCCTGGACAATTCCCATCATTGTTCCCCGCTTCTTCACGTACCACCTGGAGATCGTGACCATCACCGGAACGGTCAGCGTACTCATCCCGATGCCCCCGATGAGCCCGTAGATCAACTGGAACTGCCAGAGGGCTGTCACGCGGGAGAGCAATAGGTAACAGATGCCGAGGCCCGAACCCATACCAGCTATTACGAACCGTGGCCCCAGCCGGTCGGTTAGCCAGCCCATCATGACAGTAAAGCCGGCCTGCACAAGGAATGAGAGCGAATAGGCGAGCGACGCGTCCGCCCTTGACCAGCCAAATTCGGCGAGGAGCGGCTTCAGGAACACGCTGAAGGATGGCGTAAACGCGCCCCACCCGACGAACCATACGATAAATCCGGCCGCGGTTATGATGTGACCGTAAAAGAACCTGTGTCGTCCCTGAGCAACCATGAGCAACCGCATCATCCTCGCATCCTCAGAGGCAAGCTCGTCAGATACTTCTTAGGAATCAGATTTTGACTGATTATTCTGTTGCGCTGCCTTCGTCGCTCCGGGCATGCCTCAGGGCGTATTTCGCGGCGCCATACGTGGCCACACAGTAAGGAACACAGTACGTGACCGCGAGTTTGATCCAGTCTATGGCGCGCATATCCCAGCGCACGAAGATGCGATCGCCATAATTGATCAAGCCGAGGATTGATCCGACAACTAACGCAACCTTTGTTGATGTGGCCACGGTTCCGCTTTCAGCGGCTATAGCAAAAAATTTCTTCATCCGACCCTCACAGGATGCTCCAGTTAGTGTCCGCGTTCAGCGGTTATTTAAAATGACTCACAGCCAAGTACATGTTTTCTTCCTGCAGAATCTCTCCTCTCAGCTCATTTCCCGCCTTCGAAAAATTGCAGAGTATAGCCTTTGACCGTTAACATCGTAGCGTATTGGTCCAGTCGTGGCAAGGCAAACCAATGAACTCAACTGGCGGTTACCGAGGAATGAAACGAGCTCCACTCCCCCGGAGGGTATGCTATAATCAGTCTGGTCGTGCTGCGTTTTCAACTTGCTTTGGGGGGGAATGCGATGAAGATACAAGCCAACGGCATATCCGTGCATTATGAGATCGTCGGCGATGGGGATTGGCTCGTCCTTGTCCACGGGGCCGGCGACAACCTACAAACCTGGTACAATCAAGTTCCCGCCTTCTCCAAGGAATACAAAGTGCTCACCTATGACGCGCGCGGCCACGGTCAGACGGACGTGAGCCAGGGTGAGTACACCACCGGCGTTTGGGCCGATGACTTGCATGCTCTTCTTAACGTTCTTGGTGCAAGACGCGCTTCCGTCGTGGGCTATTCTCTCGGAGGGATGATTGCGGCGACACTGGCATCTGAACACCCTGAGGCAGTCGACGCCCTCGTGTTGGCCGGGGTCGCAGGGGCTGCCGTGGGGCTCGGAGATCGTCAGACCTGGGAGCGGCGGCGCAACACTCAGATTGAACTCCTTGAGAAAGAAGGCATGGCGGGCATTCTCAAAGAGAGGATCGATCAAGTCAATTCCACAATGTTTTCTCCAGGCTTTGCCGAAAAGCACCCGGATGTGATCAGTAAGTACGAGGAGATCTTTCCGGTTACCAAGGCCGAGGGCTACAGGAAGGTGCTCGAATCCATGGGCCGCAGGGGCCGCCCTGTTGATTTTTCAAGGATATCTTGTCCTGTGCTGGTCATCGTGGGCGCGTACGATCTCTGGTCCGGGCCTGAAGCAGGCAAGGTTCTGCAGCAGCGAATTCCAGGCTCTGAACTGATCATCCTCCCCACGGGCCATGCTTGTCAGATAGAGCAGCCTGCAGAATTCAATGAGGCTGTGCTCTCCTTCCTTCGCGGTACGAGAAGGAGCATGCCATTGTAGCTATAAAATAAAGTCGTCCAGGAACTGCGGCTAGCTAACTACCCGGGTCTGTCGAGCATCTGCCTCGCCCTACGCAGGAGATCGTCTGGTACCAGGGGTTTGGCGATGAAGTCAACCCGGTCGTCAAGCATCCCCCTTTCCAGTACGACGTCCTTGGTATAACCGCTCATGAAGAGCGCTCTGAGTTCCGGTTTCATCCGGGTAAGGTCGCGATAGACCTCCTTCCCGTTCTTTTTCGGCATAACCACATCCAGGATCACAAGGTCGATCAGGCCCTTATGATCGGCAAATTGACGGACGGCATTCTCTCCATCTGCGGCTTCGATCACCGTGTAGCCCCACTCTCTTAGCAGCAGGCTGACGAGATTCCGCACCGCGGGTTCGTCTTCCGCAACCAGGATCGTTTCACTGCCGCCGACGACCAGTACGGGTTTGACCTCCTTCTCTCTGTGCGCCTCTTCGTGGGCGAGCGGCAAGAGAACATCGAAGGTCGTTCCCTTCCCCGGCGTGCTGGTCACGGTCAGCCGTCCCTTGTGCTGCTTGATGACGTTAAATGCGATGGCCAAGCCGAGGCCGGTGCCGCTGGTTGCAGCCTTCGTAGTGAAGAAAGGCTCGAAAATCCGGTCGATCACGTCGGGCGCAATACCCGTTCCGGTGTCGCTGACCGAGACCACGCACTGGCTACCCTGAGCCAGGCCGCTTCTCACCGTCAAGCAGCCGCCCTGGGGCATGGCGTCCTGAGCGTTCGTTATTAAATTGGTGAGGACCTGCTCAAGAGCACCAGGATCGGCAAAGACCGGCAGCGGGGAGGGGGAGAGCTGCATGAGAAACTCGATGTTGCTCTTGAGAACGTGCGCAAGGAGCGCTCTCACCGTCCTTACGACATCGTTGAGGTCCAGGACGCGGGGATTCGTCACGGAACGGCGGGAGAATGCCAGAAGGTCACGGGCGAGCCTGGATGCCCGGTCTGCAGCATGCAGTATATGCTCGGTGTAGGACTTCAGGTTAGGCTGAGTTTCATGGAGGTTACTCTGCACGAGGTTGGCGTAGCCGATTATGCTGGTAAGCAGGTTGTTTAGGCTGTGGGCGACGATAGCGGCAAACTGACGGGTAGGGTCCTCTCTGCCCCCGGGGGCTTCCGCCTGTGTGGGTTCCGGCTGCACCCGGTCAGCGAGCACACCGCCTTCTTCTGCCGAGCCATCAGGTCTTTTCATTTCTCGTGCTCCTCCTCATAGCACCTGTAGAGAGCCAGAGCTGAAATCACCTTACGATTGCTGAACTTTGCTTACCTACGGTTTTAGACCAGACCCTGCCCCTAAGTCAAGAAAAAATTGCACATTGCCAAATTGCACATTGCACATTGCGGCCTTCACGCTTGTCGTGCTTATCCTGACGGCAAGCAGTCAATATCTTCGCTGTCAGCCACGATGGAGAACATAGAGCAGGTCATCCACCTTTGCCATGCCATCCAGTCCTTTTACGAGGTCTCCCAATTTCACGATATTTGCCACATCAAAGAAGGGGCGACCAAGCCGCTTCAGCTTTTGCTCTACATCTTCCCAGCTCATGGGTTGATCGACATCTCCCCTGGGGGAGAGCACTTCATGTTCGAATTTCTTTCCATCGACTTTCAGCATGACCCTTCCGGGCCATCTTTTCGGATATGTAGCAGTGAACCCGTCATCAGGCGTGATCCGGACCTTGTTCATGAAGGCATTAATTTTTTCCTCGTTCCTCAAGACCTTTCTCTCAACGTCGAAGAGATCCTCTTCGTAGAAGGCGGCCAGCGCCAACTGGTAGCGCATGCTTGTGATAGACGAAAGCCGGTCCTCAGGGAAACCCCGGCCGTCTAGCATCTGGCTGTATTGCTTCGGAAGAATCACCTCGATCTCTTCGATAGTCTCCGGCACAATTCCATGACTGCGAAGGAGCCAACTGAATGCCTCGATGGATGAGACGGCCTGCCTGGCGCTGCAAAAAGGCTTCAGGTTGACCTTTCCGATCCGGAAATCCTCACCCAACCCCGCGAGGAGGACCTCTGGTCTTAGGTCTAAGCTGTAGGCAGAAGAGAAATAGCCGTCGAGCAAGGCGTGATCTCCTGCAAAACCCTTTGCAGCAGCGAAGCATGCAATCAGTCCATTCTGGGCAGCACACCCGAGGGTCAGCCATCGGGAGGACAATCCCGTCTTCACCTTCCCCGAGATGCCCGTCGATAGGGTCAAGGAAATGGCCAGAGCGTTCTTAATCTTTTCGGGCTCAAGGCTCAGTATCTTAGATCCCGCGGCAGCCACGCCCACTGCGGCGCAAAGGTATGTCGGCCATAACCCGCGGTAGATAATTTCAGCACCGTTTACCGCCGCTCCCAGGCGCGTGAAGACCTCGTATCCGGTTACGGCTCCTTCGATCAATTGCTTACCTGCTGCACCTTTGGCGAACGCCATCAGGAGAGCAGCAGGAACAATCACCGATCCGATGGTGGTACATGAGGCAATATCGATGTCGTCGGTTTCCGTCATGCGGGTCGAAATACAGGAGAGGAGCAGCGCCAGAGGAAGCGGCGCAGAGAAATTGAAGCCCGGCACAGGAATACCCGCGCCTTCGCCGGGTAACAGCATTTGCTGAACCAGGTCCCTGTTCGTTTTTGCCTCGCCCGTAGAGGCCCCCACAATAAGCGCGCCCAGAGAGTCAAAGACATGCAGCTTTGCCTGGCCCACCGTTTCCTGAGGGAAGTCTCCGAACCTGACGCGTGCAATAAATTCCGCCAACTCGTCCAATAGAGCCATTCGGATCACCCCTCTTTCATTTTTTCCGCCCTGAGCTTCTTCGTGGCCTCTTTTCCCGAGGGTAAAATGAAGGTGGACGCATGGAGTTGTCTCTCTAGTTCACTGAGCAAGCACGTTCCTTAAGTCCCAAACGACATTAAACTTTTTCAGGTAAATTTTGGTTTCTTCCGGCAATAGACATGCCCACTCGTTTCCGCATTTCCTCGCCGATTTTCCAACTCTTCCCGCGCCACAGTTGTACGCTGCGGCCAAATACATACCAGCCGCCCGGGCATCTTTTCTTATGGCCGATAATCGCTCGCTCGGCAAGTCTGCCAGGTCTGAGCCGAAAAGGAGCAAAGAAGCTTTCGCTGCATTGAGATGGTCAATGCAGCCCAAAACAAAATCTTTCTTCAGGCCTGCCTGCGGATATTTGCGTCGAAGCCGCTTATAGGTATCAGGCACCAGTTGGAAAAGGCCCCTGGCTCCAGCCGGCGATTTACTGTAGGCGTACGCATTAGTCGTATTTGCGCCGATGATGGTGAGCACTTCATGCACCAGGGCTATTTTATCATCGTCCCCGCAATTCTTAAACCTGACCGGATCGATGTGCTCGATAATGGAAAGCACCAAAGCGACTTCGGGCAGCATGATGTCGTCGTCTGTTCCTTCAAACCCAATCAAGTTTACTTTTCTTGCTTCCAGATCCCTGCGTGCCAGCTCAATCTGCTCCGCTACATAATCAAGTCCGGCCTTGCGCACTTGCCACGTGTCGATCTCAGGGGTATAGGCCGTATATACCACTTCTGTAAAACTGTCCCTGCCGGATCGGACCGTTGTGCGTAAAGCCAATACGGCCATGTCCTCCGGATAGGTTACTTCAAATCTTGAGCCGACACCGTTGCCCCGGTTCTTCGTTACCTCAAAACCGTTTGTTACGCACCCTTTGTCGGTAATCAGTATTTGTCTGATCTTCCTTTCCCTCAAATCTTCAACTGCCAAAAGAAAATTTGGCCTGATAACTTTTTCTCTCACCAGCTTTTCTCTTTTTCGGCGTTTCTTGTCAAAAAAGGTTATCCTCTTTTCTTCCTTCACCAGCGAATAGCCGGCAAGCTTGTCTTTTAAGAATTCTTGGCCGCGTTTGATATCATCCCTGATATCGAAGGTAAGTGCCTCACCGCCCTTACCCTTGGACTTGAAGAGAATGGTATTGTCAGCGGGTATACTGTTTTCCAGCCGCTCCAGCTCGAGTGAGTCCGAAGCCATATTGCGGGCCGCACAAATAAAGCATAGTATCACGAGCACCGCACAAACTATTGTGGCTTTCTTCATCTTCTCCTGATGCTATGCAAGAGCGAGTCCACGAAATCCTCTCCTTAATTTAGCTCTCGGTTTTTGTGCAAATAAATTAGCGGGGCGCAAGCTGATCAAGGCCATATTGTCGGCAGGTTGCGCCGAGTAACGGTTTAAGGGGTTCTTCTAACAGTCGGATTTCTTCCGAATGAGTATGCAGATCGGTCGGATTCTTCCGACTGCCGCAGCTCATCTGCCTTCGTCCGCTCGTAACCTTCCTTCCCCGTGGAGTCTGCTAAGCAAGGGGTTCCCATTTACGTATAAATCACTTGACCTCCCTTCACGTGCGATGCTATGGTTTCTCGATACACTGACAAACCCCGGGGGGAGTCGATGGAATGGTTACTGGCGGTCGTCCTCAAGATCAGCAAGGTACTGAACAAGATTGCCGAGATAACCCTTGCCTGCATGATCCTCCTGACCGTGGCAGATGTTATCTTAAGGACCGGCCGTGCACCGATAGTCGGTACATACGAAATGGTCGGCCTTCTCGGAGCGATCATCATAGGTTTCTCCATCCCTTTCACTTCTTGGGTAAAAGGCCAGATCAGGGTCGATTTTCTCATTCTCAAACTCTCTGCGCGAGCGAGGGCAACCGTCGACACCATCACGCGATGTGTGGCAATGGGATTGTTCTTCATCATCGGTTGGAATCTCCTTATCCTGGGTGCTGAGGTCTTGAAAGCGGGGGAGGTCACACCTACCCGCCATATTCCTTTTTACCCCATCATCTACGCGGTCGGCGTCGTCTCTTTTTTTCAAGCCCTTGTGCTGTTCTGCGATATCATCAAGATCTTCAGGGGAGAGTATGAGTGAAACTGCCTTAGGAATTCTCGGCCTATTGGTGCTGCTCGCTGTTTTCCTGACCGGCCTGGAGCTTGGCTTCAGCATGGCCGTCATAGGATTCCTCGGTTACTGCTGCCTCGTCTCAACAAAGGCCGGGCTGAGCATGGTGGCCCAGGATATCTACGACACCTTCTCAACATACGGCTTTACGGTCGTACCTGTTTTCATCCTCATGGGCCAGCTTGCCTTTAACGGGGGAATTGCAAGAAGACTCTATGCTTCAGCCTACCGATTTATCGGGCATATCCCCGGGGGCCTCGCAATGGCAACGGTTGCCGGAGCCACGGCCTTCGGAAGCGTAACCGGATCGACTACGGCGACCGCGGCCACCTTTGCCGGCGTCGGCATTCCCGAAATGGACCGGTATCGTTACAGCAGGGTGCTGTCAACCGGTGTTGTGGCCTCTGCGGGTTGCCTCGGCTGCCTCATCCCTCCGAGCGTACCTCTGATTATCTACGGCATCATCACCGAACAGTCGATCGGAAAGCTTTTTCTCGCCTCCATCATTCCCGGTGTTCTTTCCTCCCTCTGCTACCTGCTGATCATCTATGGGTGGGCCCGCGTGAATCCCTCCTTGGCCCCTAAAGGAGAAAGGTCTTCGTGGAGAGAAAGGATGACGTCCGCAAAGGGCGTCATGGGCGTTCTCATAATCTTTATCGTCGTGATGGGGGGTTTGTTACAGGGATTCTTCACACCCACCGAGGCCGGAAGCGTGGGAGCGTTTGCTGTCGCTGTTCTGGCTTTCGTCTCGCGGGACATTAATTTGGCCGGCCTCTCCAAATCGCTGCGTGAGTCTCTGGTGACCGCGTGCATGGTTATGCTGCTCATTGCGGGTTCGACCATATTCGGCCATTTTATCACCGTGACTAAGATCCCCATGATAACGGCAGATTGGATAACGAAACTTCCACTTCATCCCCACCTGATCGTCGTTCTCATCGGCTTCATCTATCTCCTCGGCGGTTCCTTCATCGATGACCTCGCCTTCATGATCCTCGCCACCCCTATTTTTTACCCCGTTGTCGTCAAGTTGGGTTATGACCTGATCTGGTTCGGCATATTCATTCAGCTGACTGTGATGATCGGCGTCATCATCCCGCCGGTGGCGATCAATGTGTTTGTAGTGAGAAACATCACGAAGGAATCGTTAAGCACAATCTATAAGGGAACAACCCCCTTCCTGTTAGGGCTGGCTTTTGTCATATTTCTGTTGTTTCTCTTTCCCCAGCTTGCGCTCTTTATTCCATCATTTTTGCGTTACTAAGAATATGGAATGTGCTAACATTCAAGAATCGGCACGGGAAAATAAAATACTGGTGGAGGTGATCATATGAAAAAACTGTTTCTTCTGTCGGTCGCTCTTCTTCTAGCATCAGTCTGGCTGCACTCGTCCCCGGTGAATGCACAGGTAGCGCTCAAGTTGGCCA
>Ga0335070_10001168_pt1 | contig 30004 bp, 29 predicted proteins | sample Lox_Sample_13_FD_206722 | JGI IMG/M metagenome (GOLD analysis project Ga0335070, IMG submission 206722) | Soil microbial communities from Loxahatchee National Wildlife Refuge, Florida, United States - Lox_Sample_1.3 | ecosystem: Environmental > Terrestrial > Soil > Wetlands | place: USA...
GGACGGGGGAGCGTCATCCCCACGGCTGCGACGACGGCGGCGAGGAGCAGACCGAGCCCGTGACACCAACAGGCGAGGGCGACCGCGGCGCCGAGTCCGATGGTGCCCTGGTCGTTTTCGAGGGCGCCGAGGCGCTCCCAGGCCCAGGCGGCAGCCAGCAGCAGCAGAGCGTACGCGCGCCCCTCGCTGGACCACGCAATGGCCAGCGGGTGGAAGGCGAGAAACGCTCCCGTCCACCACCCCGCTTCGGTGCCGAAAGCCCGGCGGGCCGCTCGCGCAGCGAGGAGAACCGCGGCCGTCCCCGCCGCGACCGCGAGCGCGCGAGCGGCAATGAGCGCGGGCACCCCGATTACCGTGATGATCCTCACCAGCAGGTAGGGGAGAGGAGGACCGGAGTCCAGCCGGAGCGCGGCGATGAGCTCGCTCAGGGGGAGCCCAGTGGCCCAGACCGTGAAGTACTCGTCGTGCCACGGTGGCCGCAACGTTGCCGCCAGGGCGCGGGGCAAGAGTGCTGCGAGGGCAAGCCCCAGCCAAAGGTATCGCTCCCTCACCGCGCGTGGCACGTCCCAGTGTCCCCGCAGGCGCTGCCGCCCGTCAAGGCGCCGGGGATTACGGGGCGTTGCGCTGCCGCTGTCCGACGGTGGGCAGCCCTCCACTTTGTTGACACCTCTTGGCGCGGTCGGTAGGCTCGAGGCAATGACACCCCGGCAGACCGCCGGCCAGCCGACGAACGCGGGACGTCTGCAGTTGCCAGTCGGTGACGCGGTGCCCCGCGATGCAGGAACTCCGGAATGAAGCCGATCCCCTGGGAAATCACGCTGGCGCAGGTGATGCTCGCGCTGCTGCTCTTCCTCCTCTGGGCGGCGATCCGGTGGACCGCAGCGGGCCGGGATCACGAGAAACGCCGCCGTTTTCGTTCCGATCTCACGCTGGCACTTCTCGGGGTCGGCGTATTCACGGTCTACCTGTCCAACTCGAAGAGGTTGATCCAGGTTGACACTCAGCTCGCGACCTTTGCCGCCATCAGCCTGATCGAGAACGGCGACCTCGACGTCGACGAGTTCCGGCCACTGATCGACCCTCTGCTCGTCGCAAGCGTCAAGGGACCCGACGGCCGCTCCTACTCCTACTACCCGCCAGGGAGCACTCTGGCGTGCCTGCCGTTCATGTTTGTCCCGGTAATTGCCAAGCTGGCTCCGAGCCTCGTCCTTCTCGATATCGTCGCTAAGCTGACCGCAGCGTCTTGGACGGCGCTCGCGGTCATGCTGCTGTTTTCCGCGCTGCGGCGGTACGCACCTGCAGGCGCGCTCGTCGCCACGCTTGCGTTCGCCTTCGGGACGGCCGCGTTCAGTTCGGCTTCGCAGGACCTCTGGCAGCACGGTCCGAGCATGGTCGGCCTGGCACTCGCGCTCCTGCTGATCGCGCGCGACCGCGAAACGGCTGGGAGCGGTCTTTTGCTCGGCGCGGCTTTCGGATGGACGGTCACGTGCCGGGCTCCCCTGTTGCTGCCGGTGCTGGTACTGTTCCTCGTCGCGTTCCTGCGGCGGCGTCGTGTTGCGGTCTGGGCCGTTCTCGGCGCGCTCCCGTTCGCCCTGCTCACGGTGTGGGTCAACGTGCTCACGAGCGGGTCGCCCTTCGTCTTCGCCCAGGCGAAGCACCTCCAGCCGGGCAGCTTTGAGACCCCGCTCTTTGAGGGACTCGCTGGCCTGTTGTTCGCCCCGAGCCGCGGCCTCTTCGTCTACTCGCCGTTTCTCCTGCTGGCACTGGTCGGTGCGGCGCGTGAGCTGAAGTCGGTCGTGCGCGGCGAGGGAACGGTGCCTCTCGGCACGATCGGCCTCGCCGCCGCCGTGCCACTGCTCCTTCTGGTCGCGACTTGGACCGAGTGGTTCGGAGGCTGGAGCTACGGGTACCGCATCATCTGTGAGGCGTCGTTGTTGCTCACGCCGGCTTTCGCTGCATTTGTGGGGTCGAGGCCGATGAGGCTGGGGCTGCGCGGTGTCGTACTGGTCCTCGTCGGTTTTTCGTTTGCCGTGCAATCGCTCCAGGTCTACTTCCCGGACGACTCCTGGAATGCGAGCCACGTCGTGAAGCGTGGCCTCGCGGGGGCATGGAACCTGCGCCCCTCGGACACGCAAATCGCCTGGCATCTGCAGGCGATCGGAAAGTGGCTGCGGGCGGGGGAGCAGCCGGCACGGGCCACCTCGCCTGCTGATTGAGCGCGGGGCTCGGCGCGCAGCGACCTCGCCCGCGCGGCAGCGCCTTCAGGACGGCACGGCGGGATGACCGACGACGCCTTGCCCCGTGCCCAGCCCCCCGCTACACTGCGCGGGCGCTCTGCGGCGCACCTTCGGAGGAGGGGACATGCACATCGCGGTGGTGGGTAGCGGATACGTCGGTCTCGTCACCGGCGCTTGCCTCGCCGACTTCGGGATGGACGTGACCTGCGTGGACAAGGACGAGCGCAAGATCAACATGCTGAACGAGGGCCAGATCCCTATCTACGAGCCGGGTCTTGACGCGCTGGTGGCCAAGAACGAGAAGGCGGGGCGCCTTCATTTCACGGCCGAGCTCAAGGACGCCATCGAGAAATCCCTGGCCATATTCATCGCGGTCGGGACGCCTCCCAAGGAGGACGGCTCGGCGGACCTCACGTACGTGGTCGAGGTGGCGGAGGCAATCGCCGACCACATGAACGGCTACAAGGTCATCGTGACCAAATCCACCGTGCCGATAGGGACCGGCCAGCTGATCGAGGATGTCATCAAGAAGCGCAACAGCAGGCAGCCATTCTCCGTGGTGTCGAACCCCGAGTTCCTGCGTGAGGGCTCCGCGATCGGCGATTTCATGCGCCCCGACAGGGTGATCATCGGTGCCCGCGACGCCCAGGCGATCGCGATCATGAAGGACATCTACGCCCCGCTCTACCTGATCGAGACGCCGTTCGTGATCACCAACGTGGAGTCGTCGGAGCTCATCAAGTACGCGTCCAACGCGTTTCTCGCAACCAAGATCACCTACATCAACGAGGTGGCGGAGCTGTGCGAGCTCCTGGGGGCTGACGTGCACCACGTCGCCAAGGGGATGGGCCTCGACCGACGCATCGGCCCCAAGTTCCTTCACCCCGGTCCGGGGTACGGGGGCTCGTGCTTCCCGAAGGACACCCATGCCCTGGTCGACATCGCGCGCCAGGCCGGGCGGCCTTTCGAAATCGTGGAAACCGTGGTGAAGGTCAACGAGCGGGTGAAGAATCGCATGGCGGACAAGATCCGCGCCGCGTGCGGCGGTTCGGTCAAGGGCCTGACGATCGGCGTGCTGGGCCTCTCCTTCAAGCCGGAAACCGACGATATGCGGGAGGCCGCGGCGATTCCGATCCTGCGTGCGCTTGGTGCCGAGGGCGCGGCGCTACGCGTCTTCGATCCGGCGGCAATGGACAACGCCCGCGAGATGCTTCCCGCAGGCGTGACGTACTGCGCGGACGAGTACGACGCGGCCACGGGAGCCGACTGCCTGGTGATCCTGACCGAGTGGAACCAGTTCCGTTCGCTCGACCTCGAGAGGCTGAAAGCAACCGTGAGGCGCCCGCTGGTTGTCGACCTGCGCAACGTTTACGAGCCGGAGAAGATGCGTGAGGCCGGCTTCGAATACGAGTGCGTGGGGCGCGCCGCCGGGGCCCTGCCGCAGGGCTGACCCAGCGCCGGCAGTATCGCGCCGGTCTGCGACCGGATCCTTCGACCCCGCCGGTGACGGGGACCTCAGGATGAAACCTGGCGCATGGCGCCGGCACGTTCGTCCCGGTTGGTGATGGGATCCTTCGGCCCCGCCGATGGCGGGGGGCATCAGGATGACACCCGGCGCATGGCGCCGGGTGTCATTTCTTGGCTTTGGTGAAGAGCTCCGCGACCTTCTCCCAGTTGACGACGTTCCACCAGTTGGTCACGTACTCGGCGCGGCGATTCTGGTACTTCAGGTAGTAGGCGTGCTCCCAGACGTCGAGGCCGAGGATCGGCGTGTCACCGTTGGAGAGAGGGCTGTCCTGATTTGGCAGGCTGTAGACCGCCAGGCCACCCTTGCCGAGGACCAACCAGGCCCAGCCGCTCCCGAACTGCCCCGTCGCGGCTGCGGCAAACTTCTCCTTGAACGAGTCAAAGCTGCCGAACGCGGTGCCGATCGCCTTGGCAAAATCCCCGGTCGGCACGCCGCCCGCCTTCGGCCCCATGATCTCCCAGAAGAGGTTGTGGTTGACGAATCCGCCGCCGTGGTTGCGAACGGCGGTGCGGATCTTCTCGGGGACGTTCGCCAGGTCGCCGAGCGTCTTGGCGACTTCACGGTTCTCGAGGTCGGTCCCTGCGACCGCCTTGAGAAGGTTGTCCAGGTAAGCCTGGTGGTGCTTGTCGTGGTGGATCCGCATCGTCTGCTCGTCGATCCAGGGCTCAAGCGCCTTGTAGTCGTAGGGCAGGGGAGGGAGTGTTGGTCTGGCCATTGTCGTGCTCTCCTTCTTCGGTCCGAATTCGATTCCCGGGGTCCTCCGGGAGGTCTCAGGTTCAACTTCCGCCACCGACAACCCCTCCCCGAGAGCGCTTCATTCCCGCGAACTGACTCTGCCCGCATGCGGTGCCCCGGGACAGGCGAGCCTGGCCAAAGCGCGGCTGAACGGCTATATTCGTTGTGGGGGCGGTTCTTCGGAGTGGAGGCGATGGACGAGCGTCGAGCGGTGCCCAGGGTTGAGCCACAGAAGCCCCTGCGGGGGAGGGTGAAGACCTTCCTGCCCGCCCGGATCGTGGACATCTCCTCTCGGGGCGCGCAACTCGAGCTTGCCACCAGCCTCCGGCCCGAGGTTCCCTGCGACCTGCGCATCCAGCTTGAGAGCGGCGACATTGTCGTGCACGCCATCGTGCGCCGCTGCCGGGCCTGGGGCTTCGGCCTCGACGAGAACGACCAACGCGTGCTCCTCTACCGTGCGGGCATCGAATTCGAGGAGGCCGCCCCGGAGGCCCTCACCAAGATGATCGCAGAGGTGCTCGAGGCGACCGGTGAAGAGAGCCGCTCGGAGCCCGCCCCAAAGACCGTCAAGGGCAAGGCGGGAGCCGTCAAAGCGGACGCCGAGGAGCGCCCCCGGGCCCCGCGCAGCGAGGGGCCCGTGAAGATCCGCATCAACTCGGAGCACGTGCGCAGGGTGCTGAGGCGCCCCAAGGACGAAGACAAGAGCTAGGTCGCCAGTCGCTCCCAGGCGCCGGCCGCCGCCCGGCGCACCTCCTCGAGCAGGGCACCGAGATCCGTGCCCACGAGCGTACGGTCCTGCACCACGACGCGCCCCTCGACCACCACGTGGCGCACGTCCGACGAGCGCGCGGCATAGGCGAGGTGCGAGTAGGGGTCGTAGACCGGCAAGGCACGGGGCTGATCGAGGGCAAAGCAGATGACGTCCGCGCGCTTCCCCTCTTCCAGCGTCCCGATCCTGTCGGCGAGCCCAAGCACCCTCGCACCCCCGATCGTGAGCATCTCCACCACGGTGCGCGCCTGCATCTTGGTCGGGTCCCCGCTGATCCCCTTGTAGAGGAGCGACGCGAGCTGGGCGTCCCGAAGCAGGTCCAGCGTGTTGTTGGATGCGGCCCCGTCCGTTCCGAAACCGACCTTCAGGCCGAGATCGAGCATCCGCGGCACGGGGGCGACGCCGCTCGCGAGCTTGAGGTTTGACACGGGGTTGGTGGCCACCCCGACGTCGAACTCGGCGAGCAGCGCGAGGTCGTCCTCGGAGACGTGCACGCAATGGGCAGCGACCGTGCGATCCGAGAGGATGCCGAGATCGGCGAGGTACGCCACCGGCGAGACACCCTTCTCGGCCATGATCTTGTCCGTCTCCCAGCGGGTCTCCGCCAGGTGAATGATCAGCGGGGCGCCGAACTCCTCCGCGAGCTCCGCCTCCCTGGCCAGGTTGCTGGCCGACACGCTGTACGGTGAGTGGGGCGCCACGGCCGGTACGACCAGCGGGTGGGAGCGGTAACGCTCGAGCAACTCTCGCTGCTTGGCCAGCGCGTCCTCCGGCGTCGGGCACGAGGGGGTCGGGAAGTCGATCAGGGCCTCCGGAACGACGGCGCGCAGCCCCGCCGCCACCACGGTTTCGATCACCCGCTCGGAGTGGAAGTACATATCACAGACGCAGGTGACGCCGGCCTGCAGGCTCTCGGCGGCTGCCAGGCGCGTTCCCAGCATCACCGACTCCGCATTCATGAGCACCCGCTCGGTTGGCCAGATGTGCTTCTCGAGCCACTCAACAAGCGGCAGATCGTCCGCAAGGCCCCGCAGCAGCGACATTGCCAGGTGCGTGTGGGTGTTCACGAAGCCCGGGAGGATGATGCCTCCGTTCGCCTCAAGTACCTTCCCGGCCCGAAACCGCGTCTGCAGGGCCGCCCTGTCTCCCACCGCCACGATCTCGCCGGCGCGCACGGCTACCGCGCCGTCCGGCAAAGGCTCGCTCCCCGGCGTCATCGTCAACACCGTTCCGCCCGCAACGATCAGGTCACACTCCACGGCCTCTCCCCGCTTCCTTGCCAACCGGCGTCGCTCCTCGTTCGACCGCTTCGCTTCCCGTACACTCCGATTCGCCCCGAAATCCCGACTCTTCGCTCTTGCCCCGCTCTTCCCTACCACGATCCAGAAGCTCCCCCGCCGCCGAACGACCCTCCGCCCGAGGAAAATCCCCCGCCGGAGAACCCGCCTCCTGAGAACCCCCCACCCGAGAAACCACCCCACCCACCAAAGCCACCTCGCCTACCACCGCGGCCGGCGCGGAGCGCCCTGACCAGCAGGAACAGGACCACGATAGCGATGACCGCCGGGAGGCCGGGTGAAGACCCCGTCCCCCGCACGGGCCGGGGCGGCGGCTCCCCGCGGAAGATCCCCTCCAGTGCCCCCGCAAGCGCGAGCACGCCGCCACCAAAGTCACCCCTCGCGAACTCGGGCCGCACGACGTCGTCAAGGAGACGACTCGCGACCGCGTCGGGGACTTTGTCCTCGAGGCCGTACCCGACCTCGAGGCGCATGCGCCGATCGCGCACGAAGGCGAAGAAGATGATTCCGTCGTCCAGAGCCTTTCGCCCGACCTTCCAGCGCTCGGCGCAACGGATGGTGAAGTCCTCGAGGGACTCGTTCTCGAGGGAGGGGAAGAACACCGCGATGACCTGGTGCCCGGTGCGCTGCTCCAGGCCCTGCAGTCGCTCGTCGATTGCAGCCGCCTGCTGGGGAGCGACGACCCCTGCGAGGTCGGTGAGGTACTCGCGCGGCGTCGGCGGCACCTCGAGGGCGAACGCCGCACAGGTTGCCAGTGCGGCAATTGCCGCCCCCGACAGGGCTCGTCGTCGCTGTGCCCCGTTCCCTGTCCCCAGACCCCTGTCTTTCAGAACTTCACCTGCGGCGCTTTCTCAGACCCCGGGGCCGCCTGGAAGTAGGGCTTCTCGGGGAAGCCGAGGAGGGACGCGAACAGCACCGTGGGGAAGCGCCGGCGCACCGTGTTGAACTCCTGCGCCGCGTCGTTGAAGCGCTTGCGCTCGACCGCGATGCGGTTCTCGGTCCCTTCGAGCTGTGCCTGCAGGTCCCTGAAGTTCTGGGTCGCCTTCAGGTCGGGGTACTTCTCGACCACGACCAGCAGACGGGAGAGCGCCGAGGAGAGTGAGTCCTGCGCGGCCTGGAACTTTTGCAGTTGCTGGGCATCCGGGACCTGGTTGCCCAGGTTGACCTGACCGACCCTGGCCCGCGCCTCGGTGACCGCGGTGAAGGTGTCCTTCTCGAAGGCCGCCGCGCCTTTGACCGTCTCGACCAGGTTCGGGACGAGGTCCGCCCGGCGCTGGTAGACGTTCTCGACCTGCCCCCACTTGTTTTTGACGTTCTCGTCGAGTTTCACGAGGTTGTTGTACGTGCCCGCGACGGCCAGCCCTATGAGGAGGACCGCCGCGAGCGCCACGAGCCCACACCCCAGCAGAACGCGACCCATACCACCTCCCGTCCGCGCCGGGGCTGTGGGAAGAGGCCGGGCCCCGGGCGCGTGGGGTCATTTTAGCCCACGGCTATGGGTTGAGGGAGGTGAGACCCTGCTCCCCGCCCGCACGCCAGACCTTCTCCCCCTCACCCGGCTGGTGCTTCCAGCGCCGGTGCATCCACACCCACTGCTCCGGGCTCGCCCGCACCTGGCGTTCGATGTGTGCGGTGAGGGTCGCGGTCAAGGCGGCCACATCGGCGTCGAGGTCCGGGCTCCGAACGATCTCGACCGGTGGGGAAAACGACGCCCGCATCCTGCCGTCAGGAAGCCGCGTTGCGAAGCCGGTGACGATTGGGCATCCCGTGCGCAACGCGAGCAGGGCGGCCCCGGATGGCGTCCAGGCGGGCTGGCCGAAGAACTCGACAAACACCCCCGGGGCGTCGATGTCCTGGTCGATGAGCAGGCCGATCACGCGACCCTTCCGCAGGGCCCTCACGAGCCTCCCCCCGGCGTCCTTGCCGCGCAGGGCCGATTCGCCCCCGAAGCGGCTCCGCAGGCGGCGAGCCACCTCGTCGAGGCGGGGGTCGTACACCTCGCGGGCGGCGACCGTCATTGGGACCCCGGAGGCGCCGAGGGCGAGGTTGAGCCACTCCCAGTTCCCGCAGTGGCCGGTGACGAAGATCGCGCCACGCTGCGGGCCCAGGTCGCCGGTCAGGTGCTCCACACCCTCAAAGTCTGTTTTGGCGAGGATCGCCTGGGGAGAGGCGGACCACAGCCAGGCCACCTCGCCGAGAACCTTCCCGAGGTGGCCGGCACAGCGGCTGGCCAGCGCCCGCCGCCAACGCTCCCCATGCTCGGGAAAGGCGCGTGCGATATGCGCGAGGGCCCGGCCCCGGTCACGGCGCGCCATCGGGAAGGCTGCACGCCCGGTCAGCCAGCCCACGCCCCGCAAGGCCCCAAGCGGAAACAGCCGTGCCCCCGCCAGCAGGACCCGGAGCAGTGCGTAGCCGAGGTCGTGGCGCACCTTTCGCGCAAGCTTGGGCATCGCCAGAGTCTACCCGGATCGTGCCCGTCTCACCTAGGGGCCGACGCGAGTATCATCGTGGCGCGGGAGGTGCGTGTGGGCAAGGGGCGGGGTGAGCTCTTCATCGTTGCGTCGCCTTCGGGGGGCGGAAAGACGACACTCATCCGCCGCGTCATGAAGGAGCTCGCGGCGCAGGGGCGCGAGGCCCACTTCTCGGTCTCGCACACGACGAGGCCCCCTCGCCCGGCCGAGCGCGACGGTGTGGACTACCACTTCGTCGACCGCGCCGGCTTCCACCGCATGGTCGCCGCCGGCGAGTTCCTCGAGTTCGCCGAGGTACACGGGAATCTGTATGGCACCTCGCGGGCCGAGGTCGAGGGAAGGCTGGAGCGGGGTTGCGACGTCTTCCTCGACATCGACGTCCAGGGGGCCCGGCAGGTGAGGGCCTCGGTGCCAGACGCGGTCAAGGTCTTCGTCTTCCCTCCGTCGTACGCCGAACTGCGCCGCCGCCTGGTAGCCCGAGGCCAGGACGACGAGGCCGCCATCGAGCTGCGCCTGAAGAACGCCGTTCAGGAGATGCGGGAGTACGCGGAGTTCGACTTTGTTATCATCAACGACCGGCTCGAGGAGGCGACGCGCGCCCTCGGGAGCGTGGTCGCGGCGGCGAGGATGCGCCCGTTCCGGATGCGGGCCGGGGTCCAGGGGATCCTGGAGGAGTTCGAGCGAGCCTTGAAGAAGGAGGAGTGATGTCGGATCTGCCCGAGGGAATTGACAGCACCTTTCGCTACATCCTGATCGCCGCCAAGCGCGCGGAACAGCTGATCAGCGGGGCGAGGGCGCGCGTTGCGACGCGTCATGTGAAGCCCACGACCGTTGCCCTTGCGGAACTAGGTACCGAGCACGTGCCGTGGCGCAAGGTCACCGTCGACGAGTACGAGATGCTCCTGCAGCAGGAGGTCGCGGCAAAGGAGGCCGAGGAGCACGCCCCGGTGCTGTTCCCGATCCCACCGCCCATCATCCCGGCCCTGGCTGACGCCGAGGCCGAGGCCGAGGCTGAGGAGGAGGAAGAAGAAGGGCTCGAAGTGGAGCTCGAGGGCCCCAAGTTCGACGAGAACCTCGAGGTCGTCGAGGAGCCGGCTCCGGAAGTCCTGCTTCCCCCCGAGGAGATTAGCGAGGAGTAGGTGCGCGGCCGTGTGGTACTGGGTGTCTGCGGGGGGATCGCCGCCTTTCGGGCCGTCGAGGTGCTGCGAGGCCTGGTCAAGGCCTCGTGCCGGGTCTTCCCGATCCTGACGAGAAACGCAACGCGCTTCGTGAATCCGCGCACCTTCGCGGTGCTGTCGCGGGGCCCGGCACAGCTCTCCCTCTGGAGCGAGCCGACGAGCCCAGGCATCGACCACATCGACCTCGCCCGCCGCGCCGACCTGCTGCTCGTGGCGCCGGCGACCGCCAACGTACTCGCCAAGATGGCGGCGGGGTTCGCCGATGATGCCCTGACGACCTACGCCCTCGCGCATCGCGGGAGAGTCGTTCTGGCGCCGGCGATGAACACGTTCATGCTGAAGCACCCGGCGACCCAGCAGGCACTATCGGTGCTGCGGGGTCGCGGCGCAGTGGTCGTGGAGCCGGTGTGGGGGTTGCTGGCGGACGGCGAGCTCGGGGTCGGGAAGCTCGCAGACGTTGACGAGATCGTGGGCGCGGCGCTGGCCGCGCTCCCGCCACGCGGGCCGCTGGCGGGCACCAGGCTCCTCATCACCACCGGGCCGACGCGCGAGCCGATCGACGCGGTCCGCGTGATCACCAACCGTTCCTCGGGGCGCATGGGGGTGGCGCTCGCGGTCGCCGCGCGGGAGCTGGGCGCGGACGTGACCGTGCTCGCGGGGCCGGGCGTCATCGTTCCCGGCGGGATGCGGGTGGAGCGGTTCGAGACCGCCGCCGATCTGGCGGGGCAGCTCGGACGGCTCGCTCCGGAGACCGATGCGCTCTGGCACGCGGCGGCAGTGGCCGATTTCCGACCGGCGTCCGTGGCGACCGGGAAACTCGACCGTCGGCAGGGCGGGACGCAGCTGGCGCTCGAGCCCGTTCCGGACCTGGCGGCGGGCGTGCCACGCAGAGGCGGCCGTCCCTACCTCGTGATCTTCGCGGCCGAGCTCGCTGCCGAACTCGAGGAGCGTGCCGGGCGCAAGCTCACCGCCAAGGGCGCGGATGCGGTCGTCGCCAACCCGATCGACGAGCCCGGCCTCGGAATGGAGCAGACTCGGAACCGGGCCCTGGTGCTCTCGCGCATGGGCATGCGGCGGGAGTTCGCGGCGCAGGACAAGGCGACGCTCGCGCGCGAGCTCCTCCTGACCCTGACCCCCGAGCTGGTCTCGGCGCGCCGCTCATGAGACGCCGCGATCTCCTCAAGTACCTGGACGACCTCGGCTGGCGCGATGTCGCCACCGCGGCGGCCGCCTCCCGGGAGGAGACGCCCGTATCCGGGAGGTCGCAAGCTGCGGCAGGAAGGCCGGCTCCCCCCGGCAGCGGGGCAGGCGGCGAGGATCCTCTCGTCGCCGGGGACCTCGCGGAGATGGCGAGACGCCTGGCGGACTGCCGGCGCTGCCGGCTCTGCCAGGGGCGCACCCAGGTGGTCTTCGGCGTCGGCAACCCTAAGGCACGGGTTGTGTTCGTCGGGGAGGGCCCCGGTGCGGACGAGGATCGCATCGGCGAGCCGTTCGTGGGCCGGGCGGGGCAGCTGCTCAACGTGATGCTGCCCTCGATCGGCCTGCGCCGCGAAGACGTTTACATTGCCAACATCGTCAAGTGCCGGCCGCCGGGGAACCGCGATCCCCAAACCGATGAGGCTGCGGCGTGCATGCCGTTCCTCAAGCGCCAGATCGAGCTGATCGACCCCGAGGTCATCGTGCTGCTCGGCCGGATCGCCGCGCGCTTCCTCCTCGGGACGACGGCTCCGATCTCGACCTACCGCGGGCGATGGACCGCGTGGCACGGTCACTCCGTCCTGCCGACCTACCACACCGCCTACCTGCTGCGTAACCCCGCAGCGAAGCGCGAGTCGTGGGCCGACCTCAAGCAGCTCAAGAGGAGGCTTGGAGGCTCGGAGACTTGAAGGCGTCCCGGCCTTCAAGCCCGGGTGGGTGGCTGATAGGCAAGCCTCAGGCCTGCCTCTAGCGCCACCACGGCCACGGCTTCGCGTTGAGGACGTCCTTGGCCGTAGCCCAGCCCTTGCGGGCGATGCCGAGCCCCCAGCGGACATCGGCGAGGCCAGCCGGGTCGTGGGCATCGGGGGCGATCACGACCGGGACGCCGAGCGCCACCGCTCGACGCACCCACCGCCAGTCGAGGTCGAGACGGAACGGGTGAGCGTTGATCTCCACCGCGGCGCCGCTCTTCGCGGCGGCCTGCAGCACCGCCTCAAGGTCCACCGGGTATCCCTCACGGGCGAGCAGGAGGCGACCGGTCGGGTGACCGAGGATCGTGCCGCGCCCACGCGAGACAGCCCGCACCAGGCGGGCCGTCTGCGCCTCAAGGCTCTGTCGGAAAGAGGAATGCACGGACGCCATCACGAAGTCGAGCGGTACCTCCTTCGGCAGGTCGAGCGCGCCGTCGGGCAGGATGTCCGCCTCGAGGCCCCTCAGGAGAAGTGGCTTGCCTCCCCGGGCGTTGTGGGCCTCGATCGCCTTGCCCTGCGCGCGCAGGCGGTCGGAGTCGAGCCCGTGGGCGTACGCCGCGACCTGCGAGTGGTCCGCGATCCCGAGCAGCGACCACCCAAGCTCGGCCGCTGCTGCCGCCATCTCGGCGAGCGAGGCCGTGCCGTCCGAGTCGGTCGTGTGGGCGTGCACCGCGCCGAGCAGATCGGCTTCCTCAATCAGGACGGGAAGCGTACCTTTCGCGGCGGCCTCGACCTCGCCGGTCCCCTCGCGCAGCTCGGGGGGGATCCACGGGAGACCGAGCTTGCGGTAGGCCTCCGCCTCGTCAGCGCACGGGACCGCGCCCCCTCCGGCATCGCTGAGCGTCCCGCCCGCAAGCGTCAACCGCTCTCGCGCCGCGTGCGCGGCAAGTTGCGCAAGGTGGTCACGACTCCCCGTGTGCCAGAGGAGCGCCGCGCCGAACGATTCGTTCGCGGTGAGCGCGACGCGGACCGGCGGACCGGATGGGCTCCGTCCGGTCACTCCATCCTCCGAGATGGCGAGATCGCCCAACACCTCGACGAGGGCAGCCTTCACCCTTGCACTGGGCGCACCGGCACACACGAGGACCACCTCGGTGATGACTTCGCAGTACCGCCGCACCTCGCCCGCCACCGCCAGCCGGCCCGAGGGCAGCGCTTGCTGGAGCGCGGCGAGCGCTGCCTCCGCCGCCTCCCACCCCGTTGAGAGGTGGTGCTTGTCGGCGGCGTGACGGCGGAATTCGATGGCGTCCAGGAGCTTCTTCTGGATTGCCGGGCCGAAACCCGCAAGCGTGACCAGCCGATTCTCGCGGCAGGCGTACTCAAGCTCCCCCGGGGTCGTGATGCCGAGCTCTTGCCAGAGGGTGCGTACGCGTTTGGCGCCGAGACCGGGGAGGGATAGGAGGTCGGGGAGACCAGGCGGGAGCTTCTCGCGGAGTTCGACGAGCTGCACCGGCTCACCGCGGTCGAGCGTCTCGACGATCAGCGCCGCGATGCCCTTGCCGATGCCGGGAATGCCGGTGAGCTCGCCCCTCGCGACAGTCTCGGCGAGATCGCCCGGCTGGCGGAGCACGGTGCGCGCGGCGTTGGCCATTGCCCGAACCTTGAACGGGTTCTCGCCGTCGAGCTCGGCCAGCATCGCCAGTTCCTCGAGGACGGCGGCGACCCGGCGACGCTCATCCATGGCTTCTCCGTGTCCTTTGCATGCTATAGTTTAGTGAGTTTTATGCTTCCGCGCTGGCCATTCTCGCGCTCGTTGCTGTACCCGGTGACGGCGATCCTCGTCGCTCTGACAGTCCTGCCGGTGGGGCTGGCGGGTTGGGGGTTCGTCACCACAAACCGCGAGCAGGTCGCGAGACTGGAGATGCAGTACCTGACGCGTCAGGCCGTGGGCCTGGCGCGCGAGGTGCAGCTCTACTTCCTCGACAGCGTTGGGCGCATCGAGGCCGTGGCGCTGGCGCTCCGTCCCAGCCAGGGGCAGCCGCTGCAGCCGGATGCCTCCTCGGAGATTCTCAACGAGCTGGTCCGGGAGAATCGGCACATCGTGCTCCTGCGCGTGCTCGACGCCTCGGGAAAGGGGTCGTTCGTGCAGAACCGGTCCCTCTCGCCGGCCTCCGAGGCGGAGCTGGGGCCGGCGCTGGCCGAGGCTTTCACCTCCAACCTCCGGGGCCGGCCGGTGCGGCGCGACCTGCTGCGGCTCCCCGGCGAGGACCCGATGGTCCTCGTGTCGCTTCCCCTGACGGGCCGGGGCGGTGTGGTTGCCGGGGCGATGCAGGGCGTGGTTTCTCTCGAGGGCGTGGTCGCGCGGCTGGCCGAGGAGGGTGGCCGCGGAGTTACGGTTGACGTGGTGGACAAGAGCGGCAACGTGGTGTTCTCGAGCGAGCCGCGTCGGGTGGGCAAATCGGCACAGGCGCACCCCCTGGTGAGGCAGTTCCTCGAGGCGCCGGTCCGCCTCACCAAGACGTACAGCGATCCACTCCGTCCGGGCGGCGACGAGGTGCTCGGCTCGCTCTGTCCGGTGGAGGCACCGCCGTGGGCGGTTGTGGCGGCCCGCGACGTGGGAGTGGCCTTTGCGGCGGTGAGAAACATGGCCGAGACCACGGCGCTGCTCGCGGTGGGCACCGCCTTGGTAGCCATGGTCGCAGGCGTGATCCTCGCCCGCCGCATCACCTCACCGCTGCGCAACCTGGCGGACGTGAGCACCGCGGTCGCCCAAGGGGACTTCACGCGCCAGGTGCCCGTGACCTCACGAAACGAGCTTGGCCAGCTGGCTGAGAACTTCAACGTCATGGCGGTGGAAATCGATCGCTACGTTCGTTCCCTCCAGGGTGCCTTGCAGGAGAACAAGGAACTGCTGGTCGACTCCATCCGGGCGCTGGCGGCCGCCATCGACGCGAAGAGCCCGTACACGCGAGGCCACTCGGAGCGCGTGAGCCAGTACGCGGTCGCAATCGCCCGGCACTGCGGAATCTCCGGGGGAGAGCTGGAGAAGGTCGAGATCGCCGCGCTCCTCCACGATGTCGGCAAGATCGGGATCGAGGACGCAATTCTCCAGAAGCCTGATGCGCTTACCGACTCGGAATTTGCACAGATGCGGATCCACACCGTGAAGGGCGCCGCCATCGTGAGCCCGATCAAGAGGCTTCGGGAGATGCTCCCCGGGATCCGGTCGCACCACGAGAACTGGGGCGGCGGCGGCTATCCCGACGGCCTGGTGGGGAACCAGATCCCAATGGTGGCCCGGATCATCGCGGCCGCGGACGTCTTCGACGCGATGACCACCCAGCGCCCGTACCAGAACGCGATGGGCCTCGAGTACGTGTTCAGGAGGATGCGCGAGCTGTCCGGGGCACGGCTCGACCCCGCCATGGTGGACGCGTTCTTCACCGCCGTCCAGAAGGGAGACCTGGTACCCTTGGGGCGCGTGGAGGTGGCGTGACGATGAGAGATGCGGCCCGCTGGACGGTTCTTCTGCTTGGGGTCGTTGCACTCGTGGCCTGCTCGTCGAGCAAGCCGGATCATCAGGCCTCGACCGCGCCCGATATCGACTCGAGCAACCCGCTTGCCGGTACGCTGCTGATGCAGGAGGGGCGGGCGCTGGTGAACGAGGGCAAAATCCCGGAGGGGCTGGAAAAATACCACGCGGCGCTGAAGCTTCAGCCGGACAACCCCACCATCCACAACCTGATCGGGATGGCCGAGCTGCAGCAGGGTAACGCCAACAAGGCGCTGGATTCCTTCAACCGTGCCCTGGCTCTCGCGCCGAAGTACTCCGATGCCCTCAACAACCGCGGAGCCGCATACATGCAGCTCGGGCAGCTCAGCATGGCCGAGTCGGACTTCCTCTCGGTCGCCGCCGACGCCACGTACGCCAACCATTCCGGTGTGCTGTACAACCTCGGATCCCTCTATTTCGTGCGCGGAAACCTTCCGGCCGCGGAGGAAAACCTCCGCAAGGCCACGAGGGAGGCGGCGCCGGTGGAGGCGTTTCTTCTTCTGGGGCAGGTGGAGGAGAAGCTGGGTAAGGCGGTGCTGGCGGAGGACGCGTACCGGAGCGCGATGGCCCGTGCCCCCGAGCGGCCGGACGTGATGCTGGCCCTGGCGAAGCTCGTCGATGCCGCGGGACGCAAGCCCGAAGCCCGCGAGCTCTACCTCAAGATCATCGGTGTGGCCCCGAAGTCGCCAGAGGCGCAGCAGGCCCGCTTGCGGCTGGAGTAGAGGAGTGGCGTTCCAGTACCTTCTGTCGAACCTCCTGGTGGACGTACCTGGCGCGCAAGGTGTTGTTTTCCTCGACCCGGAGGGAGAGGCGGTCGAGCTGATCTCGCGTCAGGCGACGCCCTACGAGCTGAAGCTGGAGGGCGCCTATCACGGAATCTTCCTGCGGCAGGCTGCCCGCCTCGCCACGCTGTCGGGAGCCGGGGGGGTCGAGCGGATCGGGATTGCCGGGACGCAGATGCAGGTGATGAGCCGGGCGCTCAAAGGTGGTTACTACCTCGTCCTGATCATGGAATCGGGCGCCTCGTCCGCAATCGCCTGTGAGGCGATGCAGCGCGCGGGTGTCGACTTCGACCGTGAGATTCCCTGACCCGAACTGAGGGTTTGGCCTTCGGGGGTGTGTTTTGGACCTGCTGCAAAGGTTGCGGCGCGGGCTGGGAGCCACCCGGTCCCTGTTCGGGGAACGGCTCTCCGCCGCGGGATGGAAGATCACGCGCGAGACGCTGGAGGAGCTGCTGCTGGCGTCGGATGTGGGTCCGGATGTCGCCGAAACCCTGGGAAAGGAGTTTGAGCGCGCCGGCGGGAAGGGCGACATTGCGGTCGGCGGAGAACTCGACTGGCTGCAAGCACGGGTGCAACAGATGCTGAGCGCCGACGGCGCCGAGGCAGGGCGCGGCAGGCCCAAAGTGGCCCTGGTGGTCGGGGTGAACGGTACCGGGAAGACGACCACGGCCGCGAAGCTCGCGGGGCATGCGCGCGGGAGCGGGAGGCGCGCGGTCCTCGTTGCGGCCGACACCTTTCGCGCCGCCGCGATCGAACAGCTTCAGAGCTGGGGCGAGCGCGTGCAGGTGCCGGTCATTGCGCAGCGTCCCGGCGCCGACCCGGGCGCCGTGGTGTTCGACGCGCTCAAGGCGGCGCTCGCCCACGACGTTGACGACGTCATCGTGGACACGGCGGGCCGTTTGCACACCAAGCACAACCTCATGGCCGAGCTGGAGAAGGTTCGGAAGGTGTGTGCCCGTGCTGTGCCCGGGGCGCCGCACGAGGTTCTCCTGGTTCTGGACGCGACCACGGGAACGAACGGCCTGGTGCAGGCGCGTGAGTTCCGCGCCCACGCCGGTGTGACCGGCGTCGTTCTCACCAAGCTCGACGGGACCGCAAAGGGCGGCGTGGTGCTCGCCGTGGCACGCGAGCTGGGCGTCCCGGTGCGGTGGGTGGGTGTTGGGGAGGGCCCCGAGGATCTTCTCGAGTTTGTCCCCGAGGTGTTCGCGAAAGCGCTGCTGGGAGGGATCGCGTGACCGGCAGGTGGGTCGCCGTGATGCGCCAGGCACTTGAGCTGGCTGAGCGTGGCCGCTACGGAGCCAGCCCCAACCCGATGGTCGGGGCCGTGCTGCTCTCCCACGGCGGCGAGGTCGTGGGGACGGGGGCGCACCTGCAGTGCGGCGGACCACACGCAGAGGTGTATGCCCTGCAGGAGGGCGGGTCGCAAGCGGCGGGGGGGACCATGGTGGTCAATCTCGAGCCGTGCGTGCACCAGGGCAGGACACCGCCGTGCGTGGACGCGCTGCTGGCCACCGGCATCGCGCGCGTCGTGATCGGCACCCGCGACCCCAACCCGCTGGTCAACGGGAGCGGGGTCGACGCGCTGCGCACGGCCGGTGTCGAGGTCGTTGAGGGAGTGGAGGAAGAGGCGTGCCGAAGGCTAAATCGCCGGTTCTTCCACTGGATCGCGGCCGGCTCCCCTTACGTCACGCTCAAGATGGCGATGACCCTCGACGGGAAGCTGGCGGCTCGCGGTGGGCGCTCGCGGTGGATCACCTCCGAGACCTCCCGGAGGGAGGGGTACGCGCTGCGGGAGGAGTACGACGCACTGCTCGTCGGAGTGAACACCGTTCTGGCCGACGATCCGAGGCTGGTGCGACACCTCGGCCTCAATCCAAACCCACATCTTCTCCGGGTCGTGCTCGATACCAGCCTGCGCACGCCGCCCGAGGCGGTGCTGCTCGAGAGCGATCCGCAGGACGTCGTGATCTTCTGCCGCGAGGGCGCGCCGGCCGAGCGGCGAAAGGAACTCGACGCCAGAGGGACGACGGTGGTTGAGGTGGGGGACGACGAGCGTGGCCAGTGCGACCTGCGTCAGGTGCTACGCTGGCTGGGCGCGCACGGTGTGAGCTCCGTCCTTGTGGAAGGCGGCGGCGAGGTGCACTGGTCATTTCTTCGAGAGGGGCTGGCTCACGGCGTGCACGCGTTCGTGGCGCCCCTGTTCCTCGGCGGGCGGGACGCCACGTCGGCTGTGGGCGGAGCCGGCTTCCCGTCGCCCCAGGAGGCGGTGAAGCTGAGGTTCGTCGAGGTGCGGCGGCTTGAGGATGACCTTGTGCTGACTGCGGAGGTCGAGCGTGTTTAGCGGGCTGGTCAGTGCGGTGGGCGAGGTGCGCGCGCTCCGGCGACGGGGAACCGGCGCGTCCGTCGAGGTCCGATGCGCTCTCCCCGGCGAGCCGCTGGCGGCCGGGGAGAGCGTGGCCGTCCAGGGCGTGTGCTTGACGGTCGTCACCGCGAACCCGGACGGGTTCTCGGCTGATCTCTCGCCCGAAACCCTCGCGCGAACGACGCTCGGGAGTCTGCGACCGGGCGCAAAGGTCAACCTCGAGCGCTCCCTGCGGCTCGACGACCGGCTCGGAGGGCATATCGTGCTCGGCCACGTCGACGCGACCACCACGGTGGTGGCGGCCCGTCCCGGCGATGGTTTTCAGACGGTGAGGTTCGCGCTGCCGTCTGCGGTGGCCGGCGAGGTCGCGATGAAGGGCTCGGTTGCTGTGGATGGTGTCTCCCTCACGGTTGCCGCGCTCGGCGAGGGCTGGTTCGAGGTTGCCCTCATCCCGACAACCGTGACCGCCACCACCCTCGGGAACGCGCGACCCGGCGACAGAGTCAACCTGGAGACCGACGTGCTGGCGAAGTACGTGCGCCGTGCCCTCGCGGGCCGACGTCCCGACCTTGGGGCGCTGCTCTCAGGCCTCTCCGATGAGACGGGTTGAACCGGCGTTTCCCGACCTGCTCCCGGTGAGCCACCGCCTTGGGCCACCACCCCTGGTGGCGGCCGGCCGCACCGTTGCCCTCGACCCGGTCGAGATGCGCCTCGTCTTTCAGGCCCCCAAGCGGCAGCCGGGCGTCGGCGACCGGAGCGTTCCGCGAAGACCGGTCAGAGTGCTGCTTCACGCCCAGTTCGTGCGTCAGGAGCACGGGTTCCTCGTGCGCTTGCTGGAGGGGGGCTGCGGGGCGCTCGCGGTACTCGACGGCGTGCTGGCACCGAAGGAGTTGCCGGCGCCAACACTCGAGGGACAGGCCGTGGTGCTGGCGCCGTGGCTGCCGGCGTTCTGGGGGGGCGCGCCTCTGCCCGACCTGAGGCCCTGGCGAAAGGTCGGCGTCGCCGCGGGCGTCCTGCTCTGCCTCGGGCCGGCGCCGGAGCCGTTCGAGCAGATCGACCGTGGGGTGGCCGAGGCGAAGGAGGCGGGAGCGACGTTCGTGCTCCCGGGCCCACTCTCGCTACCGCCGGAGGACCGTCACCGTGTCTATGACGCTCTGGCGGGCGACGGGGGTGACGAGGAGCTGGAGAACCTGCTGTTCCACACCGACCTGGGGCAGCTTGCGACCGAGCTCGAGCGTGAAGCTTCCCGCGCCTGCCGCCGTGCGGGGCTTCCGGAGGGACTCCCCGGCCCGGCCACTTCGGTGACGCCGCGCGGAACCTTTGCCGCGAGCGCACAGCTCCTGCTGTGGGCTCGGAGGCTCGACCTTCTCGACGGCGTGAGCTCGGCCGGCTGGCAGCTCCGGCGCGCCGCGCAGGCACTGCTCGCCTCGCGCCGCGACCCGCAGGCACTGGTCGCCGAGGACAACCTTCGGGTCATCCCCGGCTTCACTCCCTGGGTCGAGGCGTTCGCACGCTCGACGTGGAGCGGTGCGGGCGAGCCCTTCGACGAGGTGCTGGCGCGCTGGATCGCCAGTTGAGGAGGGCCTGAGGCGTGAGGCTTGCCCGCCCGCCCTCCCGCCCAGGCCTGAGGTTTTCGAGCCTTCAGGCCTTCAAGCCTCCAGGCCTCCATCCGCCGGCCACCCGCCTGGTATGAGTCCTTCACGGTCCGCGGCTCACGGGGCACGCAGCACCTTACGGGCGGCGGCGGGGCTGTACCTGCACCTGCCCTTCTGCGCCAGCCGCTGCGCCTACTGCACCTTCGTGACGTCGACCGAGCTGGGCTTGCTGCCACGCACGATCTCCGCGTTGTGCCGGGAGCTGGAACTGCTGGGCCGCCGGAGCGGGCGGCCGATCGTGACGCTGTACCTGGGAGGCGGGACGCCGTCGCTGGTCCCGCAGGATCTGCTCAACCAGATGTTCCGTGTGCTCGACGAACACTTCCCGCGGGTGCGGGGAGCCGAGGTGACCCTCGAGGCCAACCCCGACGACGTGACGGAGGAGCGGACCGATGCCTGGGCGCGCCTCGGGGTCAACCGCGTGTCGGTGGGTGTGCAGGCGTTCTGCGACCCGGTGCTGACGATGCTCAACCGGCGCCACACGGCGGTCCAGGCCAGGGAAGCCGTCGAGCTGCTCCAGCGGGCCGGCTTCTCGATCTCCGTTGACCTCATGCTGGGTCTGCCCGGCATGTCCAGGCGCGACCTCGACGTGACGATCTCCGAGGTGCTGCGGTTGCGCCCCGGCCACGTTTCGGTCTACCTGTTGGAAACCGACAAGCCGCACGCCCTCGGACGTCTGGCGCTTCGCCGCCCCGATCTCTTCCCCGACGACGATGCCGCGGCGCGCCAGTACCTGACCGTAGGGCGCGCGTTGACGCGGGCGGGGTACCGGCACTACGAGGTGTCCAACTTCGCCCTGCCGGGGAGGCTTGCCCGTCACAACCTGAGGTACTGGCGCCGCCGGCCGGTACTCTCGGTCGGCTTGGCGGCGCACGGGCAGGGCGGGCGGCGCCGCTGGGCCGCGCCAGAGGAGCTGCGCGCGTACCTCGAGGCGGTGGAGGCGGGGCGCCTGCCGCGGGCGTGGAGCCACGGCCTCGAGCCGCAGGAGGTGCTGAGGGAGAGGGTCATGCTCGGCCTGCGCCTCGCACGCGGGATCAGGGAAGAGCTCGGCGAGGTGTGCTTCGAGGCGGTGCCGGCGTTCCGAGAAAAGATGCAGGACTTTCTGATCCTCGGCCACGCCCGGCGCAGCGAGGGCCGCCTGAGGCTGACCCCACGCGGCTGGCTCGTCTCGAACGAACTGTTTGCTTCCCTCTGGTGAGGGCACCGGTGACCGGTCCGAGTTCCGGGGTACACTCCGCCGTGGAGGTCGGAATGAAGCGCCCATGCCTGTCGCTGCTCTCTCTGCTGCTGGCCGCTGGCCTTGCTCACGCGGGCGGGTTCTCTTTCGGCGCCTCCTTCACGCAGGACGACCTCCAGGGTCTCGTCGAGGGCATCGGCGACGTTTTGACGTTTCCCAACCTCGGGACGGCTGTACCCACCGGGCTTCCCGGGTTCGAGGCGATCGTCGCCCTGGGCGGGCCGCAAGTGGACACGAACGCCAGCTGGTGGCACGAGGTCGACGCGCACACCTTGGGCGGCGTCCTATACGGCCAGCGGCTCATCCTGCGCAAGGGACTGCCGCTCAATTTCGACGTCGGGTTCCAGACGGGACAGGTCGCGGGCGAGCACTTCTGGGGCGGCGAGGCCCGATGGGCGTTCCTGGAAGGGGGAACGGTGTCGCCGGCGCTGGCGGTCCGGGCCAGCTACTCGCAGCTGAACGGCGCCCCGTTCGACTGCGACGTGGCCGAGGCCCAGCTCTTGATCTCGAAGGGTTTTGCGGTGGTCTCACCGTACGCCGGCCTCGGATACCGCAGGGCGTCGGCGCGGGCCACCTTCGGCGAGCCCGTGGCTGCCTCGCACTCGGCGGAAAGGACCCATACGACGCTGACGATCGGGGCGCGCGTCACTTTGATGCCGCTGCTGCGCCTTGTCGGGGAGGTTCGGAAGGCATCAGAGTCCAGCTTCTTCCTCGGACTGGGGGTGGGGCTTTGAACAGGCAGGTCTTCGGCGCGGCTTCGCTGGCATTGGCCGTGATCGGGCTGACGGGCGGGTGTGATGAGCCCAGGAAGGAGAGACCCTGGGAGCGCACGACGCGCCTCCGCCTCCACTACAAGGTCGAGCCGAATTTCTACGAGATGCAGAAGGACAAGGACGGTAAGCCCGTTCTCACCATGGATCTGGGCGTCACCAACACAGGCAAGGAGTCACTGGACAGAGTCACGATGGTGCTTCACGTGGTCGCGCCCGATGGCAAGGACCGGGTGCGGATGCCGCTGACCCTGGATACGTCGCACATCGTCCCCGGGGTGCCGGGAAAGATCGTCGTGGCCGTTCCGGGCGTCGAGATCCGCGAAGGGGAAGAAGTGACCCTCCAGATGGAAGGTCAGCCCACGAAGGCGGAGATGGGGCAGTACCCGGAGTACACGACTGCGGTCAATTGACCGGAGCCAGGGAAGGGACCTGGAAGCGCTCATGCACGATGCGCTCGAGCCGCGGGCGGATGACGAGGTCGAAGGTCTCCTCCTTTTCGGGGAAGAGGCGCATCGAAGCTGTGCGGGCCGCGTCGATCAGCCGCAGCGCCTCGCAGAACGTCAGGCTCTGGTCCTCCGCGAGGACCTGGGCCGTCACGTCCACCAGCAGTCGAAGCCTCCGCACCCGCTGCTCCTCCTCCCGCAAGAGATCGTTCCCCGCCATCCGTACACTCCAACCCGGGAGGCAGCTGATACATTTCCCCGCCGACCGTCACGGCCCGGGTTCTTTCCCGAACCAACGTTAACACGAATTGGACGAAGGTGATGGAAGGATCCCTCCTGGGAGTCGCCGTGACGGCGGCGCAGCGCGGCGGAGAGGTGCTCCGGCGCTACTTCCGGACGCTGGAGCCCGGGCAGATCACGGAAAAGGCCAAGAACGACCTCGTCTCGACCGCCGACCGCGAGAGTGAGGACGTCATTGCCTCCTACTTGCGGGTGCAGACCCCGGAGTACGGGTTGTTGGCCGAGGAGGCGGGTGCCAGCGGTGCGGGGGGCGCCCGCTGGGTGGTGGACCCCCTCGACGGTACAGCCAACTTCGTCCACTCCTTCCCGCACTTCGCGGTGTCGGTAGCCCTGGTGGTCGAGGGCGAGGTGGTGGTGGGGGCCATCTACGACCCGATGCGGGACGAGACGTTCTCCGCTGCCCGCGGCAGCGGCGCCTGGTGCAACGGGCGCCGACTCCGGGTGACCGACCGGCAGGGCCTCTCCGGGGGGTTCCTCACGACCGGCTTTCCGTTTCGCGTTCATCGGCTGCTGGACGTGTACCTGCGTGTCTTCCACGACGTGTTCCTGCGCGTCGCCGCCATCCGCCGTCCGGGTGCCGCGGCCCTCGACCTCGCCCACACCGCGGCGGGGATCTTCGACGGGTTCTTCGAGTTCTGCCTTTCCAGCTGGGACATCGCTGCGGGCGCCCTGCTCGTCAGCGAGGCCGGCGGGGCGGTGACGAACCTCGACGGGACAGGCGAAATCTTCGCAAACGGCAACGTGGTCGCGGCGGGCCCCGCGGTCCACCGTGAGCTCCTTGCCGTGATCCAGCGGCATTGCCGGGAAGCCGACATTCACCCCTGACGTTGGTGCCCGAGGCGGGTTGCCACAAGGAACGTGCACCGCCTAAGCTTGTCTCGGGGAGACTGTCGCGCGAGAGGAAATGCAGGGGAACATCAGGTCATGACCCATGGGTTGCGCCGTCTGGTGCGTCACGCGCTCGGGTGGGCGCTGCTGGTCCTCGGGATTGCCGGGCTCGTCCTGCCGGTCCTGCAGGGCTGGCTGTTTATTGCGCTTGCGGCGCTGCTCCTCGCACCCGATGTGCCCGCTTTTGCCCGCCTGACAAATTGGATTGAGAAGCGGTTCCCTGCCCTGCGCCACCCGATTCAGCGCGTGCGCGCCCGACTCGGGCACCACGAGGGGCCGCCAACCGAACCGTCCGGGTAGGCTTTTCCCGGAAGGCCACTGAGCCGCGGCCGCTACCCAGGCGTCACGGCGAGGTGGGAACCTGGATCGCACCCTCTCCGGGAAGTTCCAGCAACGCGGCCACCTTGCTCCTCCTCGGCCAGAGAATCACCATGCCGACGGCGGCGACGCCGATGAAGATCCAGAACCAGTCCTGGCGCCCGGTCAGGAAGAACAGCACGAGCCCGAGGATGGCGACCGCTTCAAGCCGGGCAAAGGCCACCGTGTGGGCCGTGAAGTGCGCCGCCAGCAGGCGCTCCGGCTGCTGGCCGACCGTGTAGACGCGCCGCGGCCCTGCCAGCATGGCCCGGTACACCGGCATGATCGTGACCAGGTTCACCGCGGCGAGGAAGGCGAAGCCCCAGAGCAGGGGCTCGCCCTGCGGGAACGCGGGCTCGGCAAGGAGCGGCAGCGCAGCGACCACGCCGGCGTACGCTGCGACGCTGGCGAGCAGGGCCGCGCACACGACCCGGAGACGACGGGTGTAGCGCCCCAAAGCTTCCTGCATGGCGACCCTCCCGCGGAGACGCCACGAAGGTTACCCGCGTCCACCTACCACGGTCAACGCGTCGGGCGGGAAAAGCGAAACCCTTAGTGGGGGTTTCGACAGCGAAACCCCGCGGGGCGGGGTTTCGGCTTGGCGGAAAGTCCGCCCGGGCATTTGCAGTGGGTCTCGCGGCTGCTATGTCCGTCCAACGCCCGCGGCCGGTTTGGCACCAACAATATGGGACCGCACCGGCGCGGCGTCAAGGGCCTCCGCCGGTCGCGATCGCCTCCACGACGGCTACGGCGGCGGCCAGGGCGGAGGTACCGGCCTCCCCGTCCACGAACGGCCCCCCCTCTCCGCGGCAGGCGCGCTGGAATGCGAGGTGTTCCACGGCAAGCGGCTCCGCCTTGTCCACCCGAACGTCGAGCGGGGCAATGGACGTCTCGCCCCCGGCGCGCACCAGGCGGTAGGCGGAGACGGTCTGCTCGGCGTAGTCGATCGAGTGGTACGCGTCGTGCTCGAACAGGCGGAGCTTCCGGACACGTTCGGAGGAAACCCTGCTCGCAGTGAGGTTTGCAACGCAGCCGTTGGCGAACTGCAGGCGCACGTTGGCGAGGTCTACCCGCTCCGACAGCACCGGCACGCCCACCGCGCGTACCTCGTTGAGCGCGGCGTTGTCGTTCAGGGCCTGGGCGAGTTGGAGGTCGTGCACCATCAGGTCGAGGACCACGTCGATGTCCATCGAGCGGCGGGTGAACGGCGAAAGGCGCTGGGCTTCCACGTAGCGCGGGGTCGGCCGCCGCGCCAGGACGGCCTGCACCGCTGGGTTGAAGTATTCGACGTGTCCGACGCCCAGGACGACGTTCCGGCGGCTGGCCAGCCCCACCATCTCGCGCGCCTCGGCCACGGTGCTCGCGATCGGCTTCTCGACCAGGACGTGTTTCCCGGCGAGGAGGAACGGCTCGGCGACCTCGCGGTGCGTGACCGTGGGGGAGGCGATCACCGCGGCGTCCGCCCGGCTGACCGCCTTCTCGAGGCTGGCGAGGGGCTCGGCACCGAACTCGGCGCACATCGCCGTGAGGCGAGTGCGGTCGGGATCGAAGGCGCCCACACACCGCCAGCCGGGAAGTGTGCGGGCCAAGCGCAGGTGGTGCCTTCCGAGGTGGCCGATGCCCACCACCACGACAGCCAGCGGAGCTCGCTCGTTCATGGCGAACGAGATTACGCGGCCCTGCACAATCCCCGCAAGGGGGTTGTCTTTCTTGGTCACTGCGTGACGGCTCTGTTTTGCCCGGCGGGTGGGGCGCCTGCTCGGCGCTTGCTCGCCCCCGCTCGCGGCGCGCCGAGACTCCGGAGGCCACGACCCAGCAGTGCGGCCCGGGGTGGGGCCCCTCGGTGTCCGCAAAAGACGGCGTCACCGACACCCCACCCCGGATCCGCACGCTGGGGACCCCGTGGCCTCCGGAGAAATGGCCGCCCCACCCGCCAGGCGGAATGTTCCCCCCACCCACTCTGGACACAATCGGTCCCGAGCTCCTAGAACGCGAGACCGTGTCGTTCCCAGCTCCCAGGTTTCAAGTCGAAGGGTGGGTGGTTGAAATCGCCCCGCGGGCCTCAGGAGCCATCTCGCCGGAGCGTGCGGGGACCCGACGCGCTGGCCGGCGAGGGGAGACGGCGCGGCTGCGTCTTGCCGACGCCGAGGGGCCCCACGGCGGGCAGTGCTGTCGGGTCGCACGCGCAGGCGGGTCGGAGGGCTGGGCTCGATGCCCAGCCCGAGCGACCGCTTGTGGCCCGCGGGGCAAAACGAAGACTCCACGCAGTGGAAAAGCAACAACAGGCCAACGCCGCACTGGTAAGGGAAGACAGCCTCACGCAGTGAAAGAAAAGAGCGCGCCCGCGGGGCAGAGGAAGAGCCGTCACGCAGTGGCAGACAGCGGGCCTTGGGTGTGTGCACCCGGATACACTACGCATGTGAGGGTTTCGTGATCGATTCGCACGCGCACCTGACGATGTTCCCCGAGCCGGAGCGCAGCGCGGCTCTGCAGCGCGCGGCGGAGGCCGGCGTGCGAGCGGTCCTGGTACCCGCCACCGGCCGCGAGGATCTCGACCTGGTGGCCGAGCTGGCAGGACTCCAGGAAGGCTGCGTGTTTGCTGCGGTCGGCTTCCACCCCCACGAGGCCGCGCAGTGCGGCGCGGCCTGGAAGCGGCGCGTCGAGCGGATGCTGGGGTCGCCAGGGGTGGTGGCGGTCGGCGAGATCGGCCTGGACTACCACTACGACCACTCGCCGCGGGAGGACCAGCGCCGTGTGCTCGCGTGGCATCTCGGGCTGGCGGCCGAGCGGGGGCTGCCAGTCGTGCTGCATCACCGTGAGGCCTGGGAGGACTTTCTCGCCGCCCTCGACGCCGTGCCGGGTGTCCGCGGGGTGGCGCACTCGTTCACCGAGGGCGAATCGGGTGTCAGAGAGGTGACGGGCAGGGGCCTCTTCGTCGGAATCTCTGGGATGGTGACGTTTCCGCGCGGCGAGAACGTTCGCGAGGCTGCGAAGGCCGTGCCCGCGGGACGGTTGCTCGTCGAGACCGACAGCCCTTACCTCGCGCCGGTGCCTCACCGGGGCAAGCGTAACGAACCGGCCTACGTGAGGCTCGTCGCCGAGGCCGTTGCGCGCGTGCGGGAGGTCGAGGCCGGGGACCTCGAGACCGAGACCAACGCCGCCTTTCGCGAGCTCTTCCTGAGTGCGCCGTGACCGACGCCGGCCCTCACGGGATCCAGAGAGAGATCCCCGTCGGGTCGGTCGAGTTCCCGTCCACCACCGTGGCCCAGCAGATGACGCTCGAGCCGTTCGTCAGCGTCCGGACCTCGGCGAAGGCGCTCGCCTGGCCGGCGGGAAGCGCGAGCGTCTGCTGCACCCAGCGCATCGCGGGGACGCTCACGGTGAGCGAGCCGATCTGAGTTCCGGCGTTGCTGAAGAACAGCACCTGCACGTTGGTCGCCACCTGGCTGGCGTTGAGAAACTCCAGGTTCGTCCTGTACTGGCCGTCGCTCCGGAGGGAGCCGAGGTACCCGACCTTGCCCGAGACGAGTCCCTGGCTCGCTTCCATGCCCACGTACGCCTGCCCGTAGGTCGTGACCGTGGTCGTGCCGGTGACCTGGGAGTAGGTGCGCGAGACCGCCTGGACCTGTTGGGTGCTCTCCAGCACGACCATGCCCTTGTCCTTCGTGAGGCCGAAGAGGGTCCCCACGATGTCCGTCCAGGTGATCTGCTGGTGGGGGCCGAGCGCGAGCGTCACCGCCGCGGGGAAGCTGCTCCCGTAGAACGTGAGCCTGAGCGAGGCGGTCGCCGCGCCTGCGTTGAGTACCGTCAGGTCTGTGTACCAGTAGGCGGGAGCGTAACCGGGGGTGCGGGCCACGCCCGAGACGTAGTACGTGTGGCCGTAACTGACGTTGCAGGACGGGGTGTAGGTGACCTGAACTGCCTGCGAGAAGGCGGAGGACGTGCCGCATGCGGCGTTCGCCCGCACGCGCAGGAAGAGCGTGGCAGGACTGGCCTGGGTAGTGGAGTAGGTGAAGTTCGTCGAGGTGGTATCGGCCGAAGACGGGCTGGTGAAGGCCGCGTCGGTCGCAACCTGAACGGTGTACGTGGACGCTCCGGACACCGCACCCCAGCTCAGCACGAACTGCTGCCCTGAGCACACCGCACCGAGATTGGACGCGATGCCTGCTGGAACGGCCGGAGCCGTGCACGCCAACTGGCTCAGCGCTTGGTTCGCAATCACCAGGTTGCGTGTGACGTTGTTCCGCGCGTCGGTGATCGATTGACCGGTGTTCCTCATCGCGTTGTAGATCGCGGTAGCCGAGGAAGAGGGTGATGCCTGGGCCAAAAGCGCAACGAGGCCGGCGGCGAACGGGGCGGAGGCCGAGGTCCCGCAGAAGAGGCTGCTCTCATACCCGCCGCCCATGACCGGGGCAAACGCGCACGTGGGCGCCCAGACGTCGAGCTTAGTGCCGGAGTCGCTGAAACACGCGACCTGCCCGACACTGGTGACGACGTCACTGCACCCGCTGCTCCCGTTGCACTGCTGGGCATCGGTGTACTGGATCTCGCCGGTGACCGAAGAGTCGTACACGGCGCCAACGGCAAGCGAGGTGGAGATGCACGCCGGCCAAGCCACCCCGTTGGTGCAGCCGCCGTTGCCGGACGAGACCACCGGCACCACGCCGGCGTTTGTGAGCTGACTGAATGCGTCCACCAGTGGCCAGACAAAGGGATCGTCGCAAGGCTGGGACGGCACCGCGTCGGACCCGCTCTGGCTGCTGTCGTACCCTCCCAGCGAGAAGTTGGCAACCCGGATGTTGTACGGGTTGCCGGCGGTGATGCTCGTGAGGATCGCGTTGATCCCGCCCAGCATTTGTGTGTCGGTGCCGCTGCCCTTGCTGTCGAGGATCTTGACCGAGACGACCGTGGCGGCGGGCGCCACGCCGATGGCGGTAGCGTTCACGCCTGCCGCGGCGGCGATGCCCGCAACCTCGGTGCCGTGGCCCTCGTCGTCCTTTGCGTAGTTGGCGTCGCCCTTGGTGTGGAAAGCATCGTAGAAGGCGATGGTCTTGGTGCCGAGAGGCGCCAGCTCGGGGTGCGTCCAGTCGACACCCGTGTCAAGGATGGCAATCCCCACGCCCGAGCCGTTGTAGGGCGGCTGAATGGCCGCCACGTGCATGAGAGACCGCCCGGCGACGTCCAGCTTGTGCACCTCGTGGTTGACGGCGATCCCTTCCACGCGCGGGTCCGCGGCCAGGAGCGCAAGAGCGGACGCCGGCGCGCTCGCGTACACCGTGGCCAGGTGCGAGTAGCGCTGGAGCACCTCCAGGCCGCTCGATGCGTAGTCACGTTCGAGGCTCTCACCGGTATCCGCGATCCAGCGCAGGCGTGCTGTGGCCCCGGGCACGGCCAGTGACGCTTTCGTCGCCTCCGGTGGATGGAACGCGATGAGGAAGTCCACGGTCCCTGTGGTAGCCGACGCTTGTGCCTGGAGAGCGGGGTCGACCTTGTTGACCCAGACCCGCTTCGCGGCCGCATCGTGAGAGAGAGATGCGGACGAAAGGGCA
>Ga0335070_10001169_pt1 | contig 29995 bp, 29 predicted proteins | sample Lox_Sample_13_FD_206722 | JGI IMG/M metagenome (GOLD analysis project Ga0335070, IMG submission 206722) | Soil microbial communities from Loxahatchee National Wildlife Refuge, Florida, United States - Lox_Sample_1.3 | ecosystem: Environmental > Terrestrial > Soil > Wetlands | place: USA...
TTCTCCTCGCCGAGAAGGTCGAAGAGCGCGCGAAGGCTAGAGGGCTCGGAGAGTACAAGGACAGCCAGGGCGTCCTGCGGCGCATCGACGGCCTCGTCGACCGCTTCACGATAAACGGCGCCTTCGGGGACGGCGAGTCGATCGCCCGAGAATGGGTACAGGACAGCGCCGCGTCAGGCAACTTCGAGTCTGACTTTACTTTCGACACCCTGCGCGAGAAGGGCTACCAGCGCTTCAAGAGCTGGGGGATCGGCGCGCTCGCGCGGAGCCAGGCCTCCGACATCAAGGATGATGACACACACACGGCATTCCGCTGGCACGTCGAGAACAAGGTGCCATACCCCACACTGACGCGGCGCGCCCAGTTCTACATCGACCACGAGTGGTTCCTGGAAGCGGGCGAGGAACTGCCCCGCCACAAAGACAACCCGGCGCAGGGCGGCGACTACCCCTTCGTGATGACCAGCGGGCACAACCGCTGGAGTGTGCATTCGATGAACATCGTAAACAGAGTGCTGCTTGAGACGCACCGCGGAAAGCCGAATATAGTGATGAACCCGGACGACGGCGCCCGGCTCGGCATCCAGGATGACGAAGAGGTCGAGGTGTCCAACGACATGGGCGTTTTCATCACACCTGTGAAGTTCTCACCAGGCGTGCGGCCAGGGCAGATCGTGTCGTACAACGGTTGGGAGCCTTACCAGTACAAGACATGGAAGGGCGCCTCCGACACAGAGACGGGTATGGTGAAGTGGCTGCACTTCGCCGGCGGCGAAGGACACCTGCGCTACTGGCCCATGCAGTGGCAGCCCGTTCCGTTCGACCGCGGGATCAGAGTGAACGTTTCAAAAATCGACTAGCGTCTTTGTGGGACCAGGCGGCGTGGGGCGAGGCCGCACCTCAATAGAAGGCTTTGTCCGACTGGGCGCCAGTCCCCAGGACCGTAAATTGAGCGCGGGAGCGATATGTTTACCTACGGTCTCGACCAATTCATCGAACTCTACCTCTGGGAGCGGGAGCGAGAAATCCGTACGCTGCTTCCAGCGAATCGCATTCAAACGGAGCGGCATCGATGGAGCGCGCTCTGGACGGCTTCGCACAGAATCCTTGACTGCGTCGGTACTCTGTTTGTCCGTCTGAGCCGTGCCCCGCATGGCCGTGCTTAAGGCATCGGCAGCCCGCTTCGCGCCAGCTCGGCTTCGAGACTGCGATGAGCCACGTCGTGACGTTTGATCGCGCGCGACGACAATCGCCAATTGCGCTTGCTCTGAGCGTCCTGATATCGCTGTCCGTGACGTTCCGCAATCAGATGGTGCGCGCCGTTTCCGGGGTGCGAAGCGCGGCCGCCCGAGGCAGCTCTGCAGCCGCACCGGAAGCTGCCGCCTTGGCAACGACTAAACGCGAACCGGAGCGGTTGCATGAGGGCGATCCTGTTCTAGCGCTGGATAGCGTTGTAAAGCGATACGGCGCGCTGGTCGCCGTGAATGCCGTCTCGATCGAGGTCAACCGTGGTGAGATATTCGGGATCCTCGGTCCGAACGGCGCCGGCAAGACGACGACACTGGAGATGATCGAAGGGCTTCGGGCGCCAGACGACGGCTGTATCACGATCCTGGGAATGCCGGCGCAGCGCCAAAGGCGGCGAATACAGCAACTCATTGGCGTCCAACTGCAGTCGCAGACTCTGTGGCAGGAGCTAACAGTGGAAGAGACGCTGCGGGCCTTTCGGACACTGTTTAAGAACCGCGTCTCCGTGGAGACGCTGCTGGATCGTTTCGCTCTGCGAGAAAAGAGGCGCAGTCTAGTCGGCGGACTATCAGGAGGTCAAAAGCAACGCCTGGCCCTGGCCTGCGCCGTCGTCAACGACCCAGAGTTGATTCTCCTGGATGAGCCGACGACGGGCCTTGATCCGCAGGCCCGGCTTGTGTTCTGGGACCTCATCCTGGACATGAAAGCTGATGGCAAGACGATCGTCCTGACTACACACTATATGGAAGAGGCGGCGCAATTGTGTGACCGCGTAGCGGTTATGGACAAGGCGCGGATTATTGCGATGGGTACACCTCGCGAGCTGGTCCGGGAACTTGAGTTCGACAACACCATCGAGTGCCTCTTCGACGGGGACATCGATCAAGAGAGCTTGCTTGCCTTGCCTGAAGTCACCGGCCTGCGGGAGCAGGCAGACGGCAGTCACTTCATCTTCACCAAGGATGTCGCCAGGTCGATGGCCGCCCTCATCGGTCTTGCGGAGCACAAAGGGGCGACGATCGCCAACCTGCAGGTTCGCAGCGCGACCCTGGAGGACGTATTTATCTCATTCACAGGTAGAAGGTTGAGGGACTGAATTGAAACAGCCGGCAGTAATCGAGCTTGCGATCTTGCAGGGGAAAATGCTGGCCCGAAACGTGAGTTTCTGGTCGGTCAGCCTTCTGATCGCAGGGCTTTCGATGCTGGTCTTCGGCTACCTCTTCAAGCCCGATGCGCGCCCTTTCAGTCTGGCCGTCATCGACGAGGATGCTACCCAGACGTCCCAGTCGCTGACAGCGGCCTTTGAAGGCGTCGAGAACGTGACGGTGAGCACCCGGTCCCGCGGCGAGGAGATGCAGCGATTCCAGGACGGTAAGCTCGGTGCCGTGGTCATTCTTCCACATGGATTCGAAGCCGGCCTCACGCATGGCCAGACGCCGGTGGAGGCGTATTTCGACGCCTCAGACCCGGTGCGTGCCTCATTGGCACAGACGACGGTCGCCGGCGTGATCGAGAAGTTCAACCAGCAAGCTATACCAGATCGGGCGGGAGCGGTGATCGACAGCCGCAGCCAGGGTACAAAGCATGTGCGGTTCATCGATTTCCTGACGCCTGGCATGGTTGGCATGACGATTATGTGGACGAACCTCGTCGTCGGGGCCCTGATGATCACCTGGCGGGAGCAGGGCATTCTCCGCCGCCTGGGCACGACGCCGCTGCGGCCATCGACGCTCATCGCCGCCCAGGCGATTTCTTTCGCGTCGATCTCCATCGTGCAGTCTGCCATCGTGCTGGGGATGGGAGCGCTTCTGTTCGGCGTTGAGCTTCACGGTAGTCTCGTGTTCTTGTCGATTACCGTATTCCTTGGCATCATGGCCATGCTCGGCATCGGCTATGCCATCTCGAGCTTCACACGGACGACGCCTTCCGCGCACGCCGTCGGCCAACTGGTGGCGTTCCCGATGATGTTCCTGGGCCGCTCATACTTCCCGATGGACCCGCCCGGCTTCATGCGCCCCGTTGTCAACGCCATACCCCTCAGCCACCTCAATGATGCCCTGCGCGAGGTAGTGAACTACGGTGGCGGCTTCGGCGACATCGGCGTTCACTGGCTCTTCCTGCTGGCCTGGGCGGCGGCAGGCTTCATTGCTTCTTCTCTGCTGTTTCGCTGGCAATAGCACGAGCGGACGAAGCTCTCACGACCTAACTCCTTGGGGCTGGCCAGCCGCGAACTGTTCTAATCACCGGGCGGGACGTGAATAGGCTGGAGCCAGGAGTTTCGCCAGGGCGCATCAAAGTGTACCCGCTTGAACACGCGGAACCGGCCGCGCAATCCGACGCGGCTCAGGTCAGCGGCGCGCGAACATCTAAAGTAGGGCAGCTACACAGTCCTACCTCAATTTCAGGTTCGTGGCCGGGAAAACAACCTCTGTCTGCGGCGAACCGTCGAGATCGAATTCTAGCAGCAGCTGCAGTACTTCTCCGGCTCGGCGTCGAACGCGGTCCGGCAGTTCTCGGAGCAGAAGTAGAGCGTCTTGCCTTCGCGGTTGATCGATGAAGCAGCGGTATTGGGCTGCAGCTCCTTACCACAGACCGGGTCCTTGCCTCCCAACAGCGCTTGAATACCTTCGACGTTGATGCTGGATGTGAACATGTCTCCTCCTAGTCGGTTTGCTGAATCAAATCTAGTTGAATGTGCAGGATCAGTAAGTCAGGCGTCTGGCGACTGCTGGGTGGGGCGGCTCCCGACCCGCGAAGGCTCGTAGACGCAACTCGGGTCGGACTCCAGATAATCGCCCGTGACGCCATAAGCGCGGGCGCGGCTCCCACCGCAAATAGAGCGGAAGTCGCAGCCGCCACACTTACCCTTCAGAAGCGAAGGGTCCCGCAACTGACGGAACAGGGGTGAGTCGCGGTAAATGTCTGAGAACGGCCGCTCACGTACGTTGCCGGCGGGCAGTGGCAAGAAACCGGAGGGGCAGACGTCGCCAGTGTGCGAGATGAACGCGAACCCCTTACCATCGTTGATGCTGACCGAAGGGCGGTTAAGCCCGTCCTGGAAGCGGTACCCAGCACCCGCAACCGGGCCGGAGGCGCCGTCAGCCCTGGCGCGTTGTATTGCGACGCGGCGGTAGGCTGGCGCGGCCGTGGTCTTCACATCGAAGGGCGCGGTGCGAGATAGGTTGTACAGCCAGTTGTAGGTTGATTCGTGTTCTTCCGCAGAGATCATGTCCTCCAGGCGGCCTCGCCCCGTCGGCACCAGGAAGAACACGCTCCACTGGACAGCGCCGGCCTGTGCGATGAGCTCCGGCATGGGGTCGAGCATCGGCAGGTTGTGCCGGGTGACAGTCGTGTTGATCTGCAGGGCGAGACCGGCCTCCCTCACGCGTTCGATGATCCGCATGGTGCGGTGAAAGGAGCCCGAGAAGCCACGGAAGCGGTCGTGCATGGCAGCGTTTGGGCTGTCCAGGCTGAGTGCGACGCGCCGGACTCCGGCCTGACGCACGCGGGCAAGGTTAGCTTTCGAAACCAGCGTGGTCGCAGTGGGGGTAAGAGAGGTGCGAAGACCGGTCTGTACCGCGTACGAAAGAAGATCGAACACGTCCCGCCGCATCAGGGGATCGCCGCCGGTGATCACAAGGATTGGGTCGCCGGTCGCGCGGATCTGGTCAATGACGCCGTGAGCCTCTTCCGTCGTCAATTCGCGCGGATCGCGCTTCGGCTGAGCCTCGGCTCGGCAGTGCAGGCAGGCGAGGGCGCAGGCACGCGTGATCTCCCAGGCAACGGTAAACGGTGAGCGATCGAGGTCAACCTTGGGTAACCGAATGTCCTTGGCCGATCGATCTGCCGCAGCTTCGGGTAGCAGGGAGGTCATGCGACGCTCTGTACTGGTACGGGCCATTCTGCCGCGGCACGTGCGTATGGTGTTCCCGGCTTGATCCCAATCTCAGCGTCCGTCAGATAACATGCCGGATCTGGCGCCATGAAGTCGCCGAAATAGCTCTCGGCGCGGGCGCGAAGATTGCCGTTGCAAAGACCAAGGAATCGGCATCCAGAACAGCGGCCCTTTATCGGCCTCGGGTCGAGGCGCAGGTCGGCGAGGCGTGGGTCGGCATTGTTCGCCCAGATCTCGCTGAAGGGCCGGAGGCGGACGTTGCCGAGATTGTAATTCCAGGAGAACTGGTCCGCGTGGACACCACCGACCGGATCGATGGATGAGATGGCAATTCCCGACTGGTTGCCGCCGTTCCACGCCAGCATCTGCCAGACCTCCATCGCTCGCCTGGGCTGCCGCTCGTGGATGCGGTTCAGGAGAATGACGCTATCAGCAGCATTGTCGACGGTCAGGATCTCTTTGCCTAAGCCCCGCTTGTGGAAATCTTCAGCGCGGTCGAAAACATATTCGATGGCGCCGCGAGTCTCCGCCGGCGCCAGGTCCGTTGATTGGATGCGCTCCCCGCGCCCCGAGTAAGCGAGGTGATAGATGCAGCAACGGTCGATGTCTTCTTGCTCCAGGAGATCGAAGACCGCTGGCAGTTGATCAAGGTTCTTCTGATGTAGCGTGAAGCGCAACCCTACGCGCATGCCCAAATCGCGGAGCAATCGCAGGGCCTGCAAAGAAGCATCGTATGCTCCGGACTTGCCGCGCACTTTGTCGTGTGCGCCGCCGATCCCATCGAAGCTGATCCCGACATATGAGAATTCGGCGGCGACAATCCGCTTCGCGGCCTCTCGATCGATGAGTGTTCCGTTCGTTGAGAGGACGCAGCGCAGTCCCCGCTCACGAGCGTGCGCCACTAAGTCGAAGAGATCGTCCCTCATGAGTGGTTCTCCACCAGAGAACAAGACTGTCGGGACGCCGAAGCCAACGAGGTCGTCCAGCAGGATGCGGCCCTCATCAGTGGTGAGCTCGTTGGGGTAATCGCGGTCTTGTGAGCTTGAGTAGCAGTGAATACAGTGCAGGTTGCAGCGCCTGGTCACGTTCCAGACAACCACCGGCTTCTTGTCAGCGGAGAAGTGCAGGAGGTGTGAAGGCAACTGGGATGAGTGGCGCCCGTAACGCAATGCATCGGCTGATGTCGCCGTTCCGTTCAGCAGCCGTGAGACCGACAGCATCGCCTAGCCGCAGTTGTATGAATCGATGACCCGCCGAGCTGCACCGAGCGACAGTACTTCGTTTGTGCCGTCTTCGATCATCGCGGCGCGGGCGTCGCGAAACAGCTTCTCCACCAGCATGCCCTTTGCCAATCCCATGCCGCCATGCAACTGGACCGCATCGCTGGACACTGTAAAGGCCGCTTGAGTACAGAAGACCTTTGACGCTACCGAGTACTGAAGTGCCGGCGGCACCGTCTGAGAGTTGTAGGCCATCGCGGCTCGTGAGAGCTGACGAGCAGCCTCGACGCGCACGAACATGTCCATGAGTTTCAATTGGACGGCCTGGTGTTCGCAGATCGCCACCCCGCCCTGTACCCGCCCGCGTGTGTACGCGAGCGCCTCTTCGAACGCAGCTCTCGCGACGCCGGTGAAGATGGCTCCCATGCCGGCGTTCGCGCCGGCCAGTACAGATTCGATGATAAAAGGATAGGCCTCCGTAGGCACCAGCATGTAGTGCTTCGGGATGCGTACTTCGTCGAAGAATATCTCACCCTGGTTGAGGGCGCGCTGGCCAAGCTTGTCGAGAGGTTTACCGCGCGTCACACCAGGCGCGTTGAGCGGAATGATGGCGACCGCGCTCCCGGACGCTCCCCGCGAGCGGTCTACGCCCAGGAATGTGAGTGCGTGAGTGGCGATCGTGCCGTTCGAGACCCAGGCTGACTTCTGGCCGCTGATGACCCACTCATCACCCTCTTCACGAGCATAGAGATCGAATGCCGTCTCGGGCCGCGAAAACTGCGGACTGCCGACGAGCAGACTGTCGGAGCCGTGGCGCGGCTCCGTAATCGCCCAGCAGCCAATGTACTTTACGTCGCGATCCTCGGCGAACGGCCGCACGATCTCATCGACTAAAGCGGGGTTGCCGCCCATAGCGGCGAAATTGAAGGGAAACGGCGCCACCCCCAGAGAGATCGCGAAGTCAGCGCTGGCCCAACCCAGCTCCTCCGAGTAGATGTGCCGCGCCAGCGGCGAAAGATTCACCCCTCCCAGCGACTCGGGGAGGCCCGAGGTATGGAAACCCAACTCGTACGCCTTGCGGAATACCTCCCAGAGCCGAGAACCCCTGGCGATCACTTCCTCCGGTGGCAACGGGTCAAGCTCTGCGGCGGCCGGCCGAAGGACTTCCACGCCGAAGCGGTGGATTTGCTCCTTGATGTTGGATTCGTCGAACGTCAGTTGCTTGTTGAGTTCCAGATAGGTAGTCATTGCGCTTCCTCCGTGCGAATCGGCCTCGATGCAAGTGTCCTGCGGTACGGTCTGCGTCTCCATCCGGCGCCAACGTGCCCGCCTGTAAGGGTTTCCCCTACAGCTGGCAAACACGGCGCAGGGTGTCGGGGATCTGTTCAGCGGCTGCCGGATCCGGGTCGGGCAAAGGTATGGCGTTATACGTATGCCAGAAGAGAATCGGGCCGGGCAGGGTGCCAGCGCGTGAAAGGTCTATCAGGGCGGACATCGATTTCGCGTTGTACACACTGTCCAGGTGGAGCCCCTCAAGCTTCTCGACCGTCGCCTGAGCCTTTGATCCGGCGGCGCTTTCCCGTCCGAACCCCGGTCCGAGCCATCCCGCCTCGATACGCAGACCGTCCAGCCGCACCCGTCCAGCGTCGCGCTCACCGCTTTCGCGGGCGATACGCTGGGCTACAGCGCGAGCGAGGCGCTTTACGGCCGGACGCCAGGTCGTGGGCGCACGTGTGGCTGTGACTGCGACAACGCGCGTATCGAGACCCGCGAGGCGCAGCCCGGCGAGCAGGCCCGCAACGGTGCCGCCTGTACCCAGCGGTATCACAATCCACGCCGGCTCGGGGAGTTGGCCCTCACGCACCTGGCCCGCGAGCTCGAACGCCGCGTCGGCATAGCCAAGCGAGGCGAGGACGCTCGAACCGCCGGGACCCAGGAGATACGGCATGCGCCCGTCGCGCAGCCTATAGCGCGCGACGAAGTACGGCGCGACCAACGCCGTCAGCGGATAGGAGCGGGTGTAGTGAATACACGCGCCGCTACTCGCTATTTGGAGAAGGGTGGCTACGTTGTCCGCGGAGGTCTCCTCGTATGCGATCAAAAGCGCGCACTCGAGGCCCATCTCTCGCGCGTAACGAGCCGTCGCCAGGCCATGGTTGGTACCGATGGTGCCGGTGGTCAGCACTCTCCTGGCGCCCCTTCTAAGCGCATCGGCGAGCACGAACTGAAGCTTGCGGGGCTTGTTACCGCCGTAGATGGTGCCAAAAAGACCGTCGTTCTTCAGCCAGATGTCACTCCGGCCGAGGCTTGCAGACAGGCGTTCGAGCCGCGAAACCGGGCTTGGCCCATCGCTCAATGCCACTCGCGGGACGCGCCTCCCGAGTTGCGGAAAGTGAGCCGCAAGCGGATAGTCCTGCGCTGGACTAACACCAGCGGGAACGATCATTACCAGCCAAGCGCCTGCCGCGCGGCCGGCGTCATACGGGAGGGCTCCCACACCGGCTCGCGCATCAGCCGCACATCGACTTCTTCGAAGCCAAGCTTCCGTACCCGGTCAGTAACGTCAGCAAGGACCTCCTCCGCCATCGGGCAGTCGGGCGAAGTCAAGGTCATCTTGATGGAGGCGCGGCGTTCATCGGCCTCAACATCGCAGACGAGCCCGAGATCCACGATGTTCACCGGGATCTCGGGATCGTAACAGTCGCGGAGCGCATTGAGGATACGCCGCCGTGGCGACTGGCCCTCAGTTGCGACGGCGCCGTGCTGGAGAGCCGTCAGGTCTGCGATCAGCGCGCTTATTTCGACGCCGTGCATGCTGCAGGCCGTCCCAAGTGTAACGCTGGACGCGACGCGTGCCCGCAGTTCAGGATCGGCCAGAGGCTTGAAGCCGTAAGAGATCAAAGTCTCCAGGGAGCCGGGTATCTCCTGGATCACGTCGGCGACGACGCTTTCCGCGGAAACTGCGTAAGGCCCTTCGCGCGGACGTGCATTGAGTTGCATCTGTTTCTCCTCCTCGCTATCAGCGGCACGGCGCCTGCGCGAGGGACGAACCGTCCGCATGATGTTGTAAGCAAAGATAACCAGGGCGATGAGACCCACGACGCCTGCAGCCGCGACGTGATCGAACCGCGATGTCGCCGAGCCCCAGGGGAAGAGGGCGGGGCCGACGCGCATTACAGCAGTGAAATTGATGAGGACCCACGCGATCGTCACTAACTTCTCGCTGTGCAACTTCTTCCCCGCGAACGCAGGCAGCGCGCGCGCGCCAACGCCGAAGATCATCTGGGTCGCAAAGCCGAGCGCAAGCGCATGCCTCGCCGCGCCGTTCTCCAGGAAGTCGGGCCGAAAGTCGCTGGTGAGACCTTTGGTGGCATACCAGGTCTCAATGCCGAAGGCGATGACAAGCCAGATGTAGGCGGTGCGGATGAGCCTTTCGTGCGGGCCCGGCGCGTCACTGGTCTCGTCGCGAACGGAGCGGCGATGGAGGTTAAGGCCGAACACGAACAGAAAGACACCGGACGCCATCCCGTAGATGCTCGCCGCGAGCAGCCAGTCGGGCTGTGACCAATCTGAGTAGGCGTCCAGCCACCCGCTACCGACACGAGCACAGAGGCCAGCAGTGTAGATGGCCAGCGCGGGCGTGAAATAGCGCACTTGTGGTGGGCGCAGGCTGAGGAAGTGAGGCAGCACGCGAATCGATATGCCGAGCACGAAGACGGCAATGAAGCCAAAGAAGTACATCTCCAACAGCGGTGCATCACGGGAGGCCGGAACGATCGAGCCGCCATCCCTGGCAATCTCGCTTACGAGCACGAGGTTCATTACAGCCGCTGCCACAAACCACGTCCCGGCCACGAGCAGGTAGCGGTCGTAGTTCTTGCGATGCGTCCGCGCCAGCGTGGCCGCGACGACAGCCAGGAAGGCGCCTGCCCCTGCGACCTCCATGACCGCAGAGGTGACGAGAAGCGCGGCGATGACGTCCCTGTCAGACCATGCCTGGCTTATCGTGCGGAGGATGGCGCCGGATGCCACGAGGGCGATCGATGGTAACGCGAGACGCGGGAAGGCGAGCTCCGTGTTCTTGAAGCGGGGCAGCACATGGTACGTGATGCCCACGATGAACAGCCCGACGAAGCCCACCAACTGAAGGTGGCCATGCGCCTGGACGAGAGGCGTCCATCGGCTGCCCAGGCCGATGTCCCGTCCACCACCAAGGGCGGCGAGTATGCCTAACGGGAAGCCGCCGAGAACGGCTATCGCCAGAGAGGTAATCACAGCGATGAAGTACAGTTGGGCAGCCTGTTTCGGCCGTTCTTCCATGAGCGGGGCCGGCGCGGCTCCGTCTCTCCGTGCCGCGAAATCGTTTAGCTCGCGCAAGAGCGCCGCTGGGTCCACCTGGTGCACGCGGGCAAAGAAGGCGACCGGCTCAATGGGGCCGTCCGGGCCACCGCACCCAGCGATCCCATGCCTCTCGAAGACCGCATCGATCCCCGGATAACGCTGTACGGCCTCGCGGACAGTCGTGTGAGGGCCGATCTGTGGGACCACCGGGTTCGCCTGTGCCATCCTTGTCGTTCCGGTCTAGGAGGTCGCCCCTCCGCTCACGGGCGTTATTAGGCAGACTTCATCGCCGGGTCCAATCAGGGTCTGGGGGCCAGCGTATTCCGCGTTCAGCGCAAAGTGGAGCCGGCCCTCATACCGCGAAAGGGACGGGAAATCGTGACACATTCTGAGAAACACATCTTGGATTGTCATGCCATCGCAGATCTTCACTTGCCAGGCCCTAACACCGGCCAGTTCGGCCGCGCCGGCAAAGAGGCGAACGGTCACGGCGGAGGCTCCTTCATCCGCCGTGACAGGGGATGGGGTGACAGGTCTTGTTACCACTTGATTTCGGCCGGGTCCCGCGCGAACGGGCCTAGCGCGTCCTTCCACTGGTACAGAATCAGGGCGTCCATCACTTCGGAGCTCTCGCCCCGGCGTTTCTTGGCGATTTCTGCTTTCAGGTTAGAGAGGGCGCCGTGCACCTCCGAACCGAAGAGCGACTCCAGGTACTCAGGCGGGATGCGGTCACCAGATTCGTTGATGCTGCCGTCGGGGTTCAGTGGAGCAGGTGAAAGCGGCGGGACGTAGAACACATTTGGCTTCGTCCCGTACTCCGCGTGCAGCGGCAGCGCCACCTTCCATTCGTTCACGAAGCGGTGGACCAGGCTGGTTTCGTCGTCGATGAAGCCGATGAATACGGCGCGGCCGGGGCACTGGCGAACGCACGCCGGCGCGACGCCTTTCTCGATACGCGGGAAGCAGCCGATGCAGTGCTGACTCACGCCGCGCGACTCGTTGAAATATATCTTCTTGTATGGACAAGCGGCAGAGCACTGCTGGTGTCCTTCGCAAACGTCCTCGTTGCGCAGGACAAGGCCAAACTCCTCGTCCTTGAACAGCGCGCCGCTCGGGCACGCGTCCAGGCAGGGCGCATCAGTGCAGTGATTGCAGAGGCGCGGCAGGTAGAAGAAGTAAGCGTTCGGCCAGGCGCCGCCGCCCTCGTCCTCGTCCCAGTTGGGGCCCCAGTCCTTGCTGCCGGCGATCTTCTGCAGGTGCACGTCACGGCCCTTGCCGCCGTGCAGCACTTCGTCGTAGTTGTAGTCCCAGCCGCCGCCGAATTCGTCCTTGGTCGGCACCTTTCCCTTCTGCAATTTGCCGTTCTTGTAGCCGCCGCCCATCGTCTCCCAGTCTTTCGGTGTGCCGCGGCCCGGCTGCGTGTTGACGGTCATCCACCACATATGCTCAGTGCCGGCCTCGCCCTCGTTCCAGAGCACCTTGCAGGCGACGGAGCATGTCTGGCACCCGATGCATTTGTTCAGGTCGAAGACCCAGGCCAGTTGTCTCTGCGTGACTGTTTTCCCATTCTTTGGCATCGTCTTCTCCTAGCCCGCCGCAACCGGCGTAGTGATCTTTTCGACATCCACCGCAACGGCGCGGTCGACAGGGACGGGCTGCCAATGCCAGGGCCGGTACTTGAGGTGGCCGTACCCCCCGGCCATGTGCAGCCACTTCACCATTCCGGGCTCGACGTCGCCCTGCGCAAACCAGCGCTTGTGCTGGTAGGGCTCGAAGCCGTTGTAAACGATCACCTGCTTCGGGCGGACCGAAGGCGAGGTCTTGACGGCGATTTCCATCTCGCCGGCGCCGTTGACTACGCGCACGTACTCGCCGTTTTCGATGCCCTTTTCGGCAGCGTCTTGCGGGTTCATGAACATGAACGGTTCGCCGCGGTGGGTGTTCTGGATTATGTTGTTCGTCATGTTCATCGAGTGAATCGACCAGCGCGGGTGCCCGCTAGTCAAGCGGAACTCGAGGTCGCCGCCATGGTTCGGGTTCTCCTTGTGTACTGGCAGCTGTTCGCCAGCCTCGATAAACCAGTCGTGGTCTATGTAGTACTGGGCACGGCGCGTGAGGGTGGGGTAGGGAACCTTATCCTCTGTGTGCCAGCGGAACGGGTTATGCGTCTTATCCGGCTCGATGGTTGAAGCCTGGGCGATGCCGAAGCCGGCAGTACCCCAGCCGATGGACCGCATGGTGCCAGTCTCACGCAACTTCGCGAGCGATGCGTCCTCCGGCAAGATGCCGTACGCGCCCATGTCCTTCAGCGCCTCGTCGAACTCGACTTCGTCGCTGCTGTAGTAGCCGTTGAGCGTAAGCCTGTTGTAGGCGCCCTCGATCGAGACGCTCTGGCCTTCGCGGTTCTTCACTTCCTTGATGCCGCGCTCACGCGCCCGCTCTTCAATAGCTTTGACGATCAGGTGACCGATCTCGCGATCCGATTTCGCATCACCGGGTGGCTCCACAGCCTTATCGATCAACACGAAGTTGAGATGGTGCGGAGAAGGCATGCTGTTGCCAAGCTTCTCGTAGTGCTGGGCCGCTGGAAGAATGTAGTCGGAATGCAGGCCCGTGGTGTTGATCCGGAAGTCGATGGAGACGATCATCTTTAGTTTCGGCCAAAGCTCCTTGAGGAGAACTGTCTGGCCGCCACGATGCCGCCGGAGAACGTTGCCTCCGGCCTCGATGAGCACTCGCGGTTCGACGTCCTGCCAGACCTTGGCCATCCACTGGTCCCACCAGCCTTTGTCCATCGCCTCCTGGTAGTACTCGTCGAAGGTCCGCTTCATCGATTTGTCGGACCATTCCGCTTTGTTCCAGCGCTCCTTGTAGCCAAACTGGTGATACCAGAGAAACGCCGGCGGAATCATGCCTCCCATCCCGGCCATCCGGCCGGCGCCCGACTCCAGGAAGCGGTTCATGATCATCTCCAGTGTCATGGTCGGGTCGTCCTGGGACATCATTCGCCGCATGGAGATCATCTGGCGCTGGAACTCGCGAGCGGCGTCCTGCCCGGGGCGTCCCTTCGCCGTGAGGAAAGAGAAGCCATCGAGGCCGTAGATAGACCAGGAACGCGTGCCGGTGCCCTGCTTGCCCCAGTTGCCGGAAAGGCCAAGCAGAAGGGCCATGGCCCGCTCCATCAGGTCGCCGTGGTAGTACTTGCCGGAGTTCCAGCCACTGAAGATCTTCGTTCGCTTGGTCGCAATCTTGCGGGCAAGCGTACGGACCATGTCTGGGTGCACCTGGCAGATCTCGGCGGCCTTCTCCGGCGTGTAGTCCTTCAATTCTTCGGTGAGTAGCTGGAAGACCGGCTTAACTTCGACCTCCGTGCCGTTCACAAGCTTCACCTTGAAGGTGCCTTCGAGGGCTGGGTCGCATTCGCCCATAGCCAGCGTGCCGCGCGGCGCCGGGACGGCCTGCCTGGACCTGCTGTCGTACCAGAAGAACTGGTCGTCGCGATCTCCCATGTTTACCTCTGGACCGCGCAGGAATTTGCCCGTGTCCGTACGGACAAGCAGGCTGAGGTCCGTCTGCTCCTGCACGAACTTCTTGTGATAAAGCTTCTCGTCGATCATCACCTTGCACATGCCCAGCGCAAGCGCGGCGTCAGTGCCGATTCGCACAGGGATATGCGCGTCAGAGTGGATCGTCGATGGGCTGTAGTCGGGGGCGATCGTGATGACTTCGCCGCCGTTGTACTTGGATTCGAGAGTGTAGTGGAACCAGTGGATGTTGGTGTAGACCGGGTTGCAGTGCCAGACAAGAGTCAGTTCCGCCAGGAACCAGTCGTCCATGGAGGAGACAGGGTTGAACTTGCCCCACGTGATGTAGTAGCCGGGGCTCCAGTCCTGGAACTCTGCGTTGCCGTCGGTGAGCGGCGATCCAATCGTACCCAAGTATGAGCGCGCGGGGGCTGCCCCAGGCTCTGGCGTCATCAGGGTGAGCACTGACTCCGGTCCCTGATCTTCACATGCGTCCAGGATGGCATCCGCAATGTCCTTGAGGGCCTCGTCCCAGGACACCGGCACGAACTTGCCTTCGCCGCGCTCGCCGACGCGCTTTAGCGGCTGCGTAACGCGGTCGGGTCCGGTATGGATGTAACCCCAGCAAGCGCCCTTCTGGCAGCCCATCGGGTTCATGTCGGGGACCCCTTGCTGGATCACCGGTAGTGTCCCACCTTGCTCTTCGCGGACGATCTTGCCGTCCTTCACGTAGACGCGGAACGGGCAGCCGCCTGGATAGCAGTCAACTGCGTGGCTGCCCCAGGTGACCTTGTCCCACTTCCACCGGTCGCGGTATTGCTCTGCCCACGGCGCGCCGTTCACGGTGTTGTTCTTGCTCGCTATCATCTGCTGCCTCCGGCTGCATATAGATGCTCGCCGCGCTGGTGCGGCTCGATTGGAGTATGCGGAGCGGCCTGTGACGCAGCAGTCAGGTAGGTAGTTGTTATGGTGTCCGGTTTTCCCCTACTGAGGGCAATCAGGGGAGACGCTGGTTCAAGCCGAGGTCGCAATGGCTATGGGCATCAAGCATCGCACGTGGGCACTGGAGACGAGGCTGTTTACGCGGGTGCAGCGTCCACGGGAAGCTGCTTGGCTCGGGCAGACGGCAGATGGCCCGGGCGTAACCGGCGCAGAGCAATATCCAGCGCGATGCCGGCAGCAAAGCCGATCGCCAGATTCCCCAGAAGCACCCCCACGCCAGCCGTCACCACAACGATGGCCAACTCGAACCAGCCACGGACATCGCGGACAAGCAGAGAGTGCTCGATGCCCACGAGCGCAAGAACGATGAGCAAGCTACCCAACATGACCGTGGCACCGCCAGTCCGTGCCCCAAATCGATAGTGTGCGGTTAGTCCCCCGGAGCCATGACAGACCGGCATTCCACCCAGCAGTCCCGCCATAGTGTTTGCCATGCCCTTTGAAAGGAGCATGCTTCGGTGGTTCACTCTCCAGGCGCGCTCTCCGAAGTAGCCTCGCGCTGTATCGGTGCTGGCGATCACGGCGTTGCCTAAGGTTAGCGGAAGCTGAGGCAGGACAAGGACGACGAATGCCGTGAATAGCGTCCGCGGACTCGGAAGATTGGGTGAAAGAGTGGTGGGACCGAGCTTCAGTCCGGCCAGCGGAGCCGGCGAGACTAGCACGCCTGCCAGTAAGGCAAGCGGCAGCAGGACGATCATGAACGGGAGCCGCGTCCGCGACGTGCCCAGCAAGATGAGCGGTAGCAGAATAACTGCTATGACAAGTCCGGCCGGCAGATCGATGCCAGCGAAGTGAATTGCGACACCGTCCCCACCACGAACGATCGGATCGGAAGTCGCCAGGCGCATGCCGGACTGGACAAGGAGAAGGCCGACAGCGAGTTGAATGCCCCGTACGACGGGCCGTGAGAACAGTGTCGCGATCGGCCGGATAAGCCCAGTCCCAGCGAGAAATAGCAGCACCGCCGCCATGACCAGCGCAGCAGCGGAGACCACATCCGGAGAAAGCCCCTGGGCGATAGCGATGGCGGCCATCGCCTTCAAGGGCTGAACAGGGATAGGGATCCGGAAGAACAGGCCAGAGCCAAGATAGGTGATACCGAACACCAGAAGCACACTCGTGGCGTTGAAGCCATTCGTGATGACGAGGGTGGCCACAATCGGGACCATCACCCCGATGTCACCCAGCCCCCCGCTCATTTCCTGCGCATCGAAGCGCAGTCCTCCGGTCAGCCGGGAGAGCGGGGAGAGCGGGGAGTTAAGCCGCCGCAACGGTATCTTGCCAGCGAGCCCAATGAGAGTCTGCGAAGCGGAAATCATCGGCGGTGTTCATGTTGAACGAGCTGAGTCCATCAGGATCGAGTTCAAGGCAGCGGGCCTCAGCTATGTACTTCACTCGCAGACGAGAAAGTAAGTCGTGCATAGAGCGCGCCCCCAACCGCAGAAGCGCCCGGGCCGTCGGCAGGCAGTCTGTGGAATAGGCTGCATGAAGCGACTGGGCGCGCCCTCCGGCCATCGGGACGGCAGCATCACAGTCAGCGAGGGAATTCAGGAGATGCCGGAGCAGCCGATGGTTGAGGAACGGCATGTCGCAGGCGACGACAATGGCGACCGGGTTGGAAGCGGCAGAGAGTCCCGCCACGAGGCCCGCCAGCGGTCCAGCGCCACCCGGCGGATCGGGCACCCAGATCGGCGACAGATCGTGAAGGTATTGTGTCGGGCGATCCGCTGCAGCTATGACCAACTCGGCACAGACACCTGAAATGGACTCTGCAGTGCGTTGGAGAAGCGTCCGTCCCCCCAGTTCGATCGCTGACTTGTCCTTGCCCATGCGGAGGCTGGATCCGCCCGCCAGGACAATGCCCGTGGCGTCCTGCTTCACGGCCCCGGCTCCGGGGTTATACCAGCAGGCCGCCGAGGGCGCAATGTGAATCGAGCTTCGAGAAAGTCGGCGACGCGATCGGCGTCGCCGAGTCCGAACTGCGGCACCTGGTAATCGAAGGCCTGGTCCGTAACGATAGCGATAAGGTCGTCGAGCCTCGCTGTCAGAACGTGGCTGTGCGCGCACCGTGACACCTCGATCTTGCAAGCCGCCGCGCCGCGGTAGCCTTCGGTCAGAACGATATCAACGCGGCCGGCAATCATATCGACAATGTCGGAGAGGTCGCGCTCGGTCTCTGGGCGCTCGATGAGGGCCATCTTGTCCCGGGAAGATATGATCGTCACGTCGCTGCCCGCCTGGGTGAGCCGCCAGGAGTCTTTGCCGGGATAGTCGATCTCGAACTTATGGGCATCGTGTTTGATGGCCGCGACGCGGTAGCCGCGCGACTTGAATTCGCGGATGAGTTTCTCCAGGAATGTAGTCTTCCCAACTCCGGAGTTGCCGACGAAGCTGACTACCGGTGTCATCTCACACTCCGATCCCGCACGGGCCTTGCCGTTGGCCACAAGTTATGCGTGTCCACGCGGGCTGTCTGTCGGGCCGCCAATGGTTATGCTTGTGAGGCAGCGCCCCACGCCAGGAACGCTTACTCGCCCGGGACCAGATAGCCGCGTTTCAGGGCGTAGCGGATAAGCTCGGAGCGGTGGTGTAGGTCCAGCTTCTCCATAATGCGCTGGCGGTAGGTATCCACCGTCTTGGGGCTAATCACGAGCTGTTCAGCGATTTCGTTGTTGGTGTATCCCTCGGCTGTAGCCTTCAGCACTTCACGCTCTCGGTTCGTCAGGGGCTCCTTTTCGTCGGCCTGCTTGCCGCCGCCTCTGAGATATTCGCCCAGCAGCTTACGGATGGCCGAGGGATAGAGGAAGACTTCGCCGCGATGGACCGTTCGAATGGCATCGATCAGCTCACGGTCGGCTGAGCTCTTGTGAACGTAGCCGGAGGCACCGGCTTTCAGCGTCCGGAAGAGATAGTCTTCATCGGCATGCACAGTGAGCATGACGATCTTGGCGGCCAGCCCGAGCTCGTGAATCTCCTCGGCCGCCTTTAATCCATCCATCTCTGGCATCGAAATGTCCATCACGACTACGTCGGGGCGATTGGTCTCAGTCAGCCTTACGGCGGACTTGCCGTCAGATGCCTCGCCAACCACTTCGAAGTCCGGCTCCAGGCTTAATAGCGCCCGTAGGCCGGAACGCAAGACTTGATGATCGTCCGCAAGAAGAATCCGTATCTTGGTAGGAGCCTTCGCCTGTGTCACATCGACCTCCTGATCTTCCCACGTTTGCTCGCAATCGGCGCGTGTGCGGTGATCGTCGTGCCCTGTCCTTTGACTGATTCGATCTGCACGTCGCCGCCAACAAGTGCCAGCCGCTCGCGGATGCCGAAAAGCCCGAGTCCCGTGCCGTTCGATTCGGATTTGTCAGCGGGTTCGAATCCCACACCGTTGTCCTGAATCCGCAGAGTTACTTCGTTGCGGGACCGGCTCAACGACACACACGCCTGTGGGGCTGCCGAGTGTTTGGCCACGTTCGTGAGCGCCTCCTGGACCACGCGATACAGCACCAATTCTACGTCGGCCGGCAACCGCCTCCGTAGCCCGTCCACGCTAACCGTCACCTTCGTTGGCCAGTTCTCAGAGAATCTCTCTGCATAGTTCTGAAGCGCTGGCACAAGGCCGAGGTCATCCAGAGCGGCGGGCCTCAGGTCCATCGCCATACGCCGTACTGAGTCCAGAGCGCCTGACGTCAGCTCGCGGAGTTCCTCGACGTTCTCCAGGACATCCGCGTCATTTGTTTTCCGTTCAAGTAACCTCAGCCTCACGAGAATCGATGTCAGCGCCTGGGCCGTGTCGTCGTGAAGCTCGCGGGCGATGCGCTTTCTCTCGGCTTCGTGCGCAGTCAGCACCTGGGAAGACATCTCCTGAATGCGATCGTGATACTCACGCGCCTCGTGTAGAGCGTGTCCCAGATCACCCAGTACACCGGTGACGAAGTCACGGTTATCGCAGAGGGTACAGGCGAGTGGCGCAGAGGGGACCACCGGGGCGCGGCGCCGTGCCCGTCCTTGCCCGGGAACCGGCGTGGCGTTGGCACTGTAAGCCAGCGTTGTCTTCAGCAAGCTGACGGCGTGGTTGGCCAGTTGGTACACATCCATGCAACCTTGAGTGCCCGGCCGAACCAGGCCCACTTCCGCCAGGGCGTGCAAATGTGATCGCACATCATGAATGGCCATCCCGAGAGATTCGGCTATCTTCTTTGGTTCTTGTTCGCCCGCGGCCAACGTCTTCAGAACAGCGAGACGGTCTTTGTCTCCCAGGGTTCTGAGGGTAAGCGCTACGTCTGGCGAGTGTCGCAGCGGCGGTGGTTCATCCCATATCTCCACCGGCGTCGTCCGCCTGCCATTCGGCCCTGTCATACGGCTCCCTCGTCGTGCGGCGATACCCCACACATGTGTTCATCAGCATCAGAGTAAAGTCCCTGCCTGCCCCACAGACAGGGCCGAACGGCCCTGAGATTCTAGGAATAGAGAGATACGCATGCTCAATCAGGCCCGGCGACGAACGTTCAGCGCTGTCGTGATAGCGGATCGGAGCGCGCATGTGCGAGAGACGTTGCGCCGGGTCCTGGTGCAGGCTGGGGACCCTTGCCCAGTGTATGAGGCAGCCACTTTCCGGGACGCCCTTCGGTCTGTGAGGACCACCGGAGCCCGTCTGGTGTTGTTGGACGTGGAGCTGGTGATGAACCAGCCTGCAGCCCGCCTCCGCCGTATCGTGGATGGGTTTCCCGGGCTTAGAGTCATCGTCCTCCTGAATGAAGACCTCCCGGAGTACAGACAGGCGATCGCGGACCGATGGGGGTATCGCTGCGTCGGTAAGGAACATGCCGAATCCGAACTGCCAGAGGCGCTGCTCACCGGCTCAGTCACGCCGAGCGTTTCCCGCGCCTAGGTCGCCTGGGCGTACGGTGGCTTTCCCAACGGCCACTCGGTAGTCACCTCTCGGGAGTACACGTCATAGAGAACGTTCACCAGGTCTGCATGCTTGATCAGAATCCGCATGTCCCCGGTTATCTTGATTGTCCCTTTGAGCCCCGCATCAACCGGATCGATGACACCCGCCGCCACACCTTCGAAGATCGCCGCCGGCAGGTCGAAAATGAAGTCGAACTCCTTGCGCGGCGGTGACTCTGACACCTCCGAGTACTCAGCGCACTTGCCGTCCGTTAACTGGACGACGAACAGACGCCGCTGTCCTTCCGCCAGGTAGGGTGAAGTCGCATCCCCGCTGACTTCAGCGAGCACTCTGTAATTTCCTGGCGGGGCGTTCTTCTCCACTTCCGGGTTGTGGTTCAGAAGGCGCTTGAGTTCCTCGTACCAATCTGTGGTGTATATGGCAGGCATGTCTCGGCCTTTCTTAGCTAATATAAGCGATCTTCGCGCTGCCAGACCTTTGGCAATCCGTAGTCGTCAGCGATTATCTTGAAGGCGTTGTAACCAGGCGCGGCGCTGATACCGCCGCCGCCGGCCGAGGCGCCGCACATGTACAACCCCTCGTACTCCGTCCGGTACTGGTACGCCCGTGGCACGCCGAGCACCATCGATCCCGGGCGGCCATGGGAGAAGTCACCTTCCGGCATGCCAATCTTCTTCTCGATGTCGAACGGCACATAGAGCTTGTCTGCAATGACGTTAGCGCGAGTCATGTTGGGCGCGTACTTGCCCCAATGCTGGAGGAACTTCTCGTTGTAGTTGGCACGCACGTCGTCCCACTCCTGCGGCGTGAGCGATGAGGCGCGCGGGAAGAAAAACCAGCCGTTCATCGCGTGCTTGCCAGGCGGCGCCTGGCTGGGGTCCCACAACGTGTTCACCCACGTACCAGCGCCGGGTGTACTCGGAACCTCGTTGCCGTAAGCCTGGAGGATGTATTGCTCGACGTCGTCAGCGTTTTCGAAGCCAACGATGGTGTAGAAGCATTTGTTTATGTCGGGATCGTGCTTGGCCGATTTGTAGTCCGGCGGAGCGTGCAGGGCGAAGGACGGCGTGCCGAGTACGTGTTCCGGGCCGAAGCGCCAGTTGGCCAAGCGCTCCTTGCGGAACAAGGAGAGCCGGTCCCAGCCGATCAGCTCCATGAAGGTGGTGCGGGGATCCGCATTCGACGCGACGATCTTCGCGCCTATCTCCCGGCCGTCCTTTGTCTTGACGCCGGTGACACGGCCATCCTGCGTCAGGATCTGCCGGACGTCGCTGTTATACCGGAAATCGACTCCTTCGCGAAGGCAGGCGCTGGCCATGGCGTGGCCGAGCGTATGCGTCCCACCGACGGACATGTAGTGGATGCCGCACAGCCAGATGACCGAGATGATAAAGCCGACGCCGTTCCCCTGATGGATGTTGGACCCCCACTCGATGCACTGACGGTACATGGCACCGCGCATCTCAGTAGACTCAAACAGGTCATCGATCAGCACTTTCGGCGTCTTCTGAAGTTCGCTTAGCTTGAAGCCGAGGCCCATCCAGAGTTCGAATATCTTGGCGGCGAGAATGCTTGCGGTCTCGCTCTTTGATTCGTCCGGCGGCGGCGTATACAGCATCGCAGCCAGGTACTTGTCATTGGCCATGACCTTGCGTCGCAGTTCCGTGAAAACTTCAGCGTCGTGCTTTGAGAACTGAGCGATACTTCTGTATGTCTTTTCCTCGTGCTCGGGCGTGTAGACCAGCAGGGGAGGCCGTCCGTCCGCGAAAGTCATGCCCAGCTGCGTCTCCGGCTTGATCATGCGCGCGCCGAACTTCGGCAGATCGAAGTCGTGGTAGAAGGGCATGTAGTCGATGAACTCCATGTACTGAGCATGGAGGTTGTGCCAGAAGCCGGGAATGGTCGCTTCTTCCGTGTGCGCGCCGCCAGCTTCTTCGTGCCGGCGTTCCAGCACCGCTACCTTTTGTCCGGCTCGCGCCAGGTAAGCGGCGGTACAGAGGCCGTTGTGGCCTCCGCCGATGATTACCGCATCATATGTCGCGTCAGGCATTTGGACCTCCCGTCGGCATCATGTCAGGTTGCATAGACGAGCAGAGCGACAGCGATAACCAGCGCACCACCGAGCAGCGCTGCCTCGCGGACGCCTGCAAAGGTACTGGACGGCGAGGGCTCATCCTCTTTCTCCAGCTTCATCAGGTTGTGTACGTGCAATGGGAAGAACAGCTTCCGCGGCCGCGATTTCACCTTGATCCGCCTGCCCAGGTGTGCGCGGAGTGGGCTATCGTCTCCCTGGATCAGGTCGACCAGTGTCTGGTACGGGCCCGAGATCGATGCGTCCAGCGGCTCCGCGCCGCCATCGAGGATGGAAATGCCGCCCTCGGCGAAAACTAGTGTCACCGTATAGTCGTGGTCACTGGCTGTCATCGACATGCGCCCCCGCAGCCTCGCCGCGCGCCTCCGTTTGTCTCCTGAGTCAGCGAGGCTCTGACTCAGGAACTGCTCCACGATCATCGCGAAGCCGCTCTGGGCCGACTCGTCCCGCTGAACGGGAATCGAGCCCGCGACAGCCGCCATCACTGCCACCACCTTTCGATTCCGTAGTCCTGCGCGATGACTTGCAGAGCGTTGAAAGCCGGTGCGAATGTGACAAAGCCGTGGGGATGCTGCGTCGCACCGCAGAGGTACAGGTTTTCGAACGGGGTCTTGTACTGCGAAAGTTCGGGGAATGGCCGCTCATCCAGCATGTTGCCAAGGTCAATCAGGCCGCCCATCCAGTCCCCGGCGACCATGTTCGGGATGCGCCGGGAGATGTCGAGAGGTGTGTAGGTTGCCCAGTCCAGGATGGCGCCGTTGTTCAGGTTGGGTGCCGCGGCCTGCCACGCCTCGATGCAACGCCGGCCGTATCCTTCCGCCATCTCATCCCAGGCCTCGGCGCCGCCGGTCGCCAGGTTGTATGGCGCGAATTGCCGGATCAATCCAACGTAGCCTCCGTCCGGGTGATCCGTCGGGTCGAACAGCGAGTTCACCGCAATGTTTGGGCGCGGGTCAGCGAGCTTTCCGGCTCGGACGTCGTTCCAGTGCTGGTTGATGTCTTCCGGACTGTCGTAGCCAAGGTTTATAACCCACGCCTGGTTCACATCCGGATCGAAGTCGGCCGCCTTGTATTGTGGAGGCCGGCTCATCGCCAGGTGGACTGAGAAGAACGACCAGTCCATGTGCTGAGTGGCTTCGACCTCTTTCACTAGTCCGGCGGGAAGAAGGTCGCGGTCGATAAATTTCAGGAATGTCTGCTCCAGGTTGATCGAGCTAGCGACGAGGTGGCGCGCGTTTGCCCGGCTGCCGTCTTCGAGCTCGACCCCGGTCGCCTTACCGTTCTCGACGATGATCCGCTGGACGCCGTGCTTCAGAAACACGCGCCCGCCCGCTTGGGCGAAAGATTCCCAGATTGAGTGCGCGAGAGCATGAGAACCGCCGACGCACAGGTGCCAGTTGTCGATCTTTCCCACAAGCAGCGGGAACGAGACAGCGAGCCCTTTGCGGTCGGTGGAGTATCCCGCGACAGCAGCGTGAAAGGCCAGGTGAGCCTTCACCTTCGGATGCTCGAAGTGCTCATCGAGGAACTCGTTGATGCTCATGCGTCGGAGGTGAACGCTGAGGAATTCACTCTTCCCTTCGATCCCCCACGACACCAGCGCCTTCGTGATGTCCTTCATGGATATCGGCGGCGTGTACATCAAGGTAAGAAGGATCATGTCGAGGTAGCCCTTGGTTTCCTGGTAAAGACGCCGGAACGTATCTGCATCCTTCTCCGAGAAACGGGCGATTGAGGCGCAGGTCTTCTCGAGGTCGGTGTGCACCGTGAGTGCTGTGCCATCGGAGAAGACCGAGGCCATCTGCACGGGGGGACGGACGTAGCGCAGGCCGTGCTTGCTTGCCAGTTCGAGATGATCGTAAACCGGGCACACGCCGACCAGCGTGTGGTAGTTGCAGTGGACGTTGTGCAGGAAGCCGGGCCGGGTTAGCTCCTCTGTACAGAGTCCGCCGCCCTCCTCTCCCCGCTTCTCAAAGATCGCCACGTCCCAGCCGCTGCGGGCCAGGTAAGCTCCGAGAGCCATGCCGTTGTGACCGGCACCGATGACAATCGCGTCGTAAGTGGCATCAGCCATCGCCTCGTCCTCGCATTCGTCAGGTCTTGGAAGGCTGGCTCAAGTCTTCGCTCGCTGAACGGTCGTGTACATCAGGTACTGCATACTCGAGTCGTGGGGCTTGACCCCACGTTTTTTTGACTGAGGCTGCCTGATTAGGGTTCGGCACTAACTGACGGCATGCTTGCGCCATGGTGAAGGCGAAGAGAGTAAGCTCAAGCGACACATCGTTGCTCGACCCCGCATCGCCGGAATGGGACCAGGTCGGTGCCGTTGAACTGCCGCTTCAGCCAACGCCTCTCGGCTCGCAGCCATCCCTTTACGTCCAGGCGAAATGGATTGAAAAGCCCTACGGAGTCACTCAACACGTTTCGGTGCGAGCCGCTCACAATGGCGAACGCCTCTACTTTCGGCTTTCCTGGGCGGACGACACGAAGAACGACTTCATTCGTGACACCGACCAGTTCGCCGACGCAGCCGCGGTCTTGTTTCCGGTGAACGGTGCTGCACCCCTACAGAGCATGGGCACATCCGAGGCAGCGGTGAACGCCTGGTACTGGCGATCCGATCTGGAGGAGCCGTTCAGCGTCACCGCGCAGGGTATCGGCACGACGAAGCGCACGCAGGATCCGGAGCTTGCGGCAAAGGGTGCGTATGGCGATGGTGCCTGGAGTATGGTTATCCGGCGGCGGCTTGCCCACGCGGCCGACGCGAGCTTCTCGCATTCACAAGGCCGCGTGAACCTTATGGCAGGCGCCTCTGAATTGGTCGGCTTCGCCGTGTGGCAGGGCGCTAACCAGGAAAGGGGCGGCCTCAAGGCCATTACACCGGACTGGCTGGCACTGGAGATCGAGGCGTAGCGATGGCGCCCGAACCACCCAAGGTTAAGCGACAACTGGCGGCCGTGTTCGACATGAACAAATGCCTGGGCTGCCAGACCTGCACGATCGCCTGCAAGACTCTCTGGACCGACGAAGAAGGCATGGAGTACATGTGGTGGAACATCGTATCCACGATGCCCGGCAAGGGAACACCGAAGGACTGGCAAGAGCTGGGCGGCGGGTTCCCAAATGGCGGCGACCCCAAGCCGAGCCGCATTCCAACCATTAAAGAGTACGGCGAGGCCTGGGAGTTCAACTACGAAGACGTCTTCTACGGCGGCAATGGGATGAGCCAGCACCTGCAACCGAAGTCCGGCGAGGCTGATTGGGGCGCGCAGTGGGACGAAGACCAGGCTACCGGCGACTACCCAAACTCCTACTTCTTCTATCTGCAGATGATCTGCATGCACTGCACAAACCCGGCCTGCCTGGCCGCCTGTCCGCGGCAGGCGATCTACAAGCGAGTGGACGACGGCATTGTGTTGATCGACCAGGAGCGCTGCAATGGCTATCGGTTCTGCATGGAGGCGTGCCCTTACAAGCGTATCTATTTCAACCACACCAAGAAGGTCTCCCAGAAGTGCATCCTCTGTTATCCCCGCATTGAGGAGGGTGTCGCGCCTGCGTGCTTCCGACAGTGCCCCGGCCGCGTGCGCTTTCTCGGTTTTCTGGATGACGAGGACAGCGCGGTGCACAAGCTCGTCAAGAAGTGGAAGGTTGCCTTGCCGCTGCATCCTGAATACGGCACCCAACCCAACGTCTACTACGTTCCACCCCTGTCTCCGCCCCGATTCGATGACGACGGCGACGTGATCGAAGGGTCAGAAAGGATCCCGCGGAGCTACCTTGAGTCGTTGTTTGGGCCTGACGTGGACCGCGTACTGGATACGTTGAAGGCTGAGATGGAAAAGACTCGCAACGGCGACAAGTCAGAGATCCTGGACACGCTCATCGCTCGCGAATGGAAGCATATATTCGGCGGGTTCACGAAAGACCCGGCAACACTGAGGAGACCCACATGACGATCGCGACGATTACGATCGAGCATCAAGGAAAGGAACTCGCGGCCGGCGCGCGAAGCTACGTATACCAGCTGCTGGCCACCGCATTCTCTTATCCTACGGACGGGTTCTGCAAAGATTTGGCTTCAGGTGAGTGGTCGAGCCAAATGTTCGCGCTCGCGCAGCATCTACCTTTCGCACTGTCCGCTCTAACAGAAATGTCACCCGGTGAACCGCCTACCGAAGAACTCCTGCAGAGAGCCTACGTGAGCATATTCGAAGTCGGGCCAGGACAGCCCTACTGCCCTCTGTATGAGGGGTCGCACCGCAGCGGCCGGATGAAGCTAATGGAGGACCTCGTGCGCTTTTACGAACACTTCGGGCTCATAACACAGACAGGTGACCACCCTGATCATCTGTCCGCCGAGTTGGAGTTCATGCACTACATGGCGTTTAAGGAGGCAGCCGCTCTTGCCCGCTCCGATCTCGTTCACGACCTCCAGAGGGCGCAGCGTGATTTCCTCGACCGGCATCTCTGCAAATGGCTGCCGCGAGTACGAGAGCGGCTCCGGTCCGCCCAGGACCTGCCGCCGTTCTACCGCTTCGCTGCGGGTTTCGCCGACGAATTCTGCCGGCGCGATCTCGTCTGGCTAAAGGCAGCGTAGGGCAAAGCCGCACCGTCAAGTGCGGGAGAGGCCGACTTACTCCCTCCCGCCGCATCAACGATAACCGAAGGCGAGGCTGCATCTAGTGAAAGCGATTAGGCTACAGCTCGCGAACAAGACTCTGCTAAACGCCGGCGCACACCAGTGGGACCGCGCGCCGCGGGTGCATCTCGTCCTGCGAGGGACGGAGGCAGCTTCACAACCGTCCGAGTACGTGCGAACTGCCTGGGCGGGCAAGCGCGTCGGCGCCGTCCGATCGCTGTCTGTTCAGGCGGCTCACAACCGGCAGACAATCTTCTTTCGGATGGAGTGGGCCGACGCGACTCACAACCCGGACTACGGCGATGGATCCGTTTTTCCCGACGCCGCCGCCGTGTTGTTCCCAATGGACGGCGCGGCGCCCATCAACCGGATGGGGTCGCCGGCCGCCGCAATTCAGGCCTGGTACTGGAGGGCCAACCACCCGGAGTTTGGGGAAACCCTGACGTTCCACGGCTTCGCTACAGAGAAGCGCCAACCCGGCCCCCCGGTACTCAATTCTGCCTGTTGGTCGGACGGACATTGGCGCCTGGTTATCGGCGCTCCGCTCGCCGCTCGCGCGCCGAGCGACGTCGTGGGCTTCGCAATCTGGGATGGAAGCAATCAAGAGCGAGGTGGCCTGCACTCATACTCCCAGGACTGGCAGGAACTGAGCATAGAATGACCGGTGCTGAAGCACTCCTCAAACATGCCGCGGCGGTGAAGGACAAGCCATTCGCCGCGAGCTTCGCGCGCCTCCCCTTGAGGTTCCGGTCCAGTAGGGCACCGGGCTTGCGCATGCAAGTACACGTTGCGACTACTGGGCCGGAGCCAGGCAATTGGCTCATATCAGTAGACGACGACAACTGCCGGGTGTTCGTCGGATCGGTGGCAACGCCGGATGCACGTCTGTTCACGTCATCCGACATCGGCCATTCCATCCTGCATGGCGAGTTGCCCCTCGACGAGGCGCTGACGGCCGGACTACTCGACTACGATGGTGACCCGGTCGCGTTGCGGCGGTTTAGCGAGTGTTTCGAGTTTGGAGGCCGCCATGACGGCCAAGACTAAGCAACATCAGGCCGCGATGGTCTTCGACCTCAACAAGTGCATGGGCTGCCAGACATGCTCCGTGGCCTGCAAAGTCCTGTGGACGCGCGATGAGGGCCAGGAGTACCAGTGGTGGTGCACCGTGAACACCCTTCCCGGCCGTGGCCACCCCCGCGATTGGGAATCAATGGGCGGCGGTTTCCGCAATGAGTTGCTTCAACCGGGGACGCGCCCAACGCGTAAGGAGTGGGGCGGCGGCTGGGACTTCAACTACGAAGAGGTGATGAGTTCCGGCAAGGCACAGGAAGTCTACCTTCACACCATCGGAGAGCAACCCGAATGGGGCCCAAACTGGGACGAAGACCAGGGCGCGGGAGAGTATCCCAACTCCTACTTCTTCTACCTGCCTCGTCTCTGCAACCACTGCACGAAGCCCGCCTGCGTTGAAGCCTGCCCGCGCGGCGCCATGTACAAGCGCGAAGAAGACGGTATCGTCCTCCGCGACGAGTCCAAGTGCCGTGGCTACCAGTTCTGCCTGGAGGCCTGCCCATACAAGAAGATCTACTTCAACTTCCAGCGCGAGGTCAGCGAACACTGCATCCTCTGCTACCCGCGGCTCGAGCAACACGTCGCCCCTGCTTGCGTCCGTCAGTGTCCCGGCCGCGCTGTGTTTTTCGGGATGCTGGACGATGAGTCAGGGCCGGTCCACAAGCTCGTGAGGAAGTGGGAGGTCGCGCTCCCTCTGCACCCTGAGTACGGCACTGAGCCGAACGTCTTCTACATCCCTCCGGTCTTGCCTGCGCGGCTGACAGAAGACAACAACTTCGACGGCAACCAACCGCGCGTTCCCACAGAGTACCTTGAGTCGCTGTTCGGGCCCAACGTGCGGCCCGCCCTCGAGACAATGCGGCGGGAGATGGAGACGACGCGCTCAGGTGGGAAGTCCGAACTGATGGAGACACTCATCGCCTACTGGTGGAAGGACATGTTCAAGCCCTTCGATCAGGACCCAGGCGAAATCGAATGGAAAAGAGCGGCGGTACGAGATCAAAGCGAGGCGGCAGGGTGAGCCAAATGACCGTCACCGCCATAAGAGATGACCCCTTCCAAGCGGCCGTGGCTTCTTCATCCCGAAGTCAACTCTACGGACTCCTGTCGCTGGCCGTCTCCTTCCCGGATGAGACTCTCCACCCCCGGGTCGCCAACGGCCAACTGGCTGAGCAGCTAACCGCCGCTCTTGGCCGGCTCCCCTGCCGCCTTCGCACTTCTGACCTGCGCTGGCCCGCGCCGAAATCACACGAGGATATGCAGTCCGAGTACATCCGCTTGTTCCAGATCGGCGGCAGGCGCGGGCCTCCGTGCCCTCTGCATGAAGGCTTCTACACGCGCGACCGCAGTCAAACACTTCAGAACCTAATCCGCTTCTACAACTACTTCGGCTTCCGGGTCGTCGAATGCGTGATGCCCGATCACCTTCCCGTGCAGCTGGAGTTCATGAGCGAGCTTGCGGCGGGCGGTGCGACAGATGATGTAAGCGGGCTGCGGGCTCAGCGTGACTTCTTGAGCGCCCACCTGGCATGGACCCACGACATCGCCGGCCGCGTAGCAAGGGCCGCGCCGCACACGTTCTACCGCTCGCTCACAATGCTATTGTCCCGGCTCGTCACTGCCGACCAGCAGTTCATCCGGAGCGCACTGGGGGATCAATTCGATGTCCGAACCTGAACGGCGAAATCTGCAGCGGACCGGCCAGGCCTCCCGCGTCTCATACGTCTCCGAGGACGACCTCTATAAGGAACGTTGGCAGTGGGACCGCGTCGTCTGGGGGACGCACTGCGTCGATTGTTATCCAGGGAATTGCCCGTATCGCGTCTACATCAAGGACGGCGTGGTGCTGCACGAAGAGCAAGCAGCGACTTACAACACTATCGAGGAAGGTGTCCCCGACATGAACCCCATGGGTTGTCAGAAGGGCGCCATGTGGGGTCAGATGCTCTACTCCAAGGAGCGCGTCCTTTACCCGCTCAAACGCGTCGGCGAGCGTGGGTCAGGCCGCTGGAAGCGGATCAGCTGGGACGATGCCCTAACCGAAT